>WBZV01000065.1_pt1 | contig 73708 bp, 49 predicted proteins | sample 5204221 | NCBI WGS metagenome assembly WBZV01 (sample SAMN12344360, study PRJNA552823) | activated sludge metagenome | biome: Activated sludge suspended growth; feature: Nitrification reactor; material: Wastewater; isolation source: activated sludge from nitrification reactor of wastewater... | reverse complement strand
CCCCGGGGACGCATCCCCGAGCGTCGATGGACCGGAAACTGCACGCGCAGCGGGCATGCGTTCGGGACCGTCAATCGGTGCACCGTCGGCCGTCGCTCCTGACGAGGCAGCGGTCTCGGCCGCCACAAGGCCGCCCTGATCTTCGAGGGCGAGCCCGGGGACCGGCGCAGCCTGACCTACCTGGAGCTTTGGCGGGAGGTCAACCGCGCTGCCGGGGCCCTGCAGGCGCTGGGGGTGACCAAGGGCGACCGCGTGACCCTCTACCTGCCCATGATCCCCGAGGCCGTGATCGCCATGCTGGCCTGCGCCCGCATCGGGGCCATCCACTCCGTGGTCTTCGGCGGCTTCTCGGCCAACAGCCTGCGCGAGCGCATCCAGGACAGCCGGAGCCGCCTGGTCATCACCGCCGACGGCGGCTGGCGGCGCGGCAGCATGCTGCCCCTCAAGCAGGCCGTCGACGAGGCCCTGGCCGGCGGCGCCTGCCCGTCGGTGGAGGCCGTCCTGGTGGTCCGCCGCCTGGGCGAGCTGATGCACGTCGACCTGGAAGAAGGCCGCGACCGCTGGTGGGAGGAGGCCCTGGACGAGGCCCCCCGGCTCTGCCCGCCCGAGCCCATGGACGCCGAGGACGGCCTCTTCATCCTCTACACCTCCGGCTCCACCGGCAAGCCCAAGGGCGTCTACCACAGCAGCGGCGGCTACCTCACCCAGGTCCACGCCACCTTCCGCTGGATCTTCGACATCAAGGACACCGACCTCTACTGGTGCACCGCCGACGTGGGCTGGGTCACCGGGCATTCCTACGTGGTCTACGGCCCCCTGTCCGCCGGCGCCACCGTGCTGATCTACGAGGGCGCGCCCGACTGGCCGGAGCGCGACCGCTTCTGGGAGCTGATCGAGCGGCACGGGGTCAGCGTCTTCTACACCGCCCCCACCGCCATCCGCAGCTTCATGAAATGGGGCGACGCCCTTCCCGCCGGGCACGACCTCAGTTCCCTGCGCCTGCTGGGCTCCGTGGGCGAGCCCATCAACCCCGAGGCCTGGATGTGGTACCACCACCACATCGGCGGCGGGCGCTGCCCCATCGTGGACACCTGGTGGCAGACCGAGACCGGGGGCATCATGATCAGCCCCCTGCCCGGCCTGTCCGCCGCCCACCCCGGCTCGGCCAGTCGGCCCTTCCCCGGGATCGCGATGGACGTGGTGGACGAGGCCGGCGCCGCAGTGGCCCCCGGCGAGGGCGGCCTGTTGGTCATCCGCCGCCCCTGGCCGGGCATGCTGCGCACGCTCTGGGGCAACGACGAGCGCTACCGCCAGGTCTACTGGTCCAAGTTCCCCGGCCAGGACCTCTACTTCGCCGGCGACGGGGCCCGCCGCGACGCCGCGGGCAACTTCTGGCTCTTGGGCCGGGTGGACGACATCATGCTGGTGGCCGGGCACAACATCTCCACCATGGAGGTGGAGTCGGCCCTGGTGGAGCACGAGGCGGTGGCCGAGGCCGCGGTCATCGGCCGCGCCCACGACCTGAAGGGCCAGGCCATCGCCGCCTTCGTCAGCCTGCGCGAGGGCCACGCCCCCTCGCCCGAGCTGGCCGCCGCGCTGCGCCGCCACGTGGGCGAGCGCCTCGGCGCCATCTGCCGCCCCGACGACCTGCTCTTCAGCGCTGAGCTGCCCAAGACCCGCTCCGGCAAGATCATGCGCCGCCTCTTGCGCGACATCGCCGAAGGGCGGGCCCTGGGCGATGTGACCACCCTGGCGGACCCCGGCGTGGTGGCCGCGCTCAAGGACCGCTACGAGCAGCACGAGGGCTAGGGCGTGGGCCTCCGCCGGAACCTGGACGCCCGCCTGGCCCTCATGGCCCTGCTGGGCGACTTCCTCCTGGCAGCCCTGGCCTTCGGGGTGGTCATCCCGGTCTTCGAGCAGCCGGACGAGCACACGCATTACCACTTCGCCCAGCATGTGGCCCAGACCGGCACCCTTCCGGTGCAGGCGGAGGAGCAGGATGCACGCGGCCCCTGGGAGCAGGAGGGCAGCCAGCCGCCGCTCTACTACCTCATGGCCGCGCCCCTGGTGGCCCTGGCGGGGGGCGATCTGGCCGAGGACGGGCTCTGGGTCAACGACCAGAACACCATGGGCACGCCGGCCCTGGTGGGCAACGAGAACCGCTTCGTCCACGACCCGGCCGTGGAAGGCTGGCCCTGGCGGGGCTGGGTGCTGGCGGCGCACCTGGGGCGCCTCCTCTCCAGCCTCTTGGGGCTGGTCACGGTGCTCTCGGTCTTCCTGGTGGCCAGGCGCATCCTGGGAGGGCGGCCCTGGCTGGGCGTCGCCGCGGCGGCCCTGACGGCCTTCAACCCGCAGTTCCTGGCCGTCTCCTCCACCTTCGGCAACGACGCCCTGATCATCGCCCTCTCCTCCCTGGCCCTGGCCCTGCTCCTGCGCATCTGGGACCAGCTGGAAGCGGGCGCCGAAGCGGCCGACCTGGCGCGCACCGTGCCGGCCCTGGCGGTGGTGGCGGGCCTGGCGCCCCTGGCCAAGATCAGCGGCCTGACCCTGTTGGCCTTCACCGTAGCCACCCTGACCTGGCTGTCCTGGCGCCGCCGCAGCCTCACGACTGCCCTGGCCACGGTGGGCCCGGTGCTGCTGGGGGCGGCCCTGCTCTCGGGCTGGTGGTACCTGCGCAACCTGCAGCTCTACGGGGACCTCCTGGGCTTCTCGCGCATGCATCCGGGCGGCACCCTGCGCCAGGACTTTGCCTGGCTCAAGTGGCTGCGCACGGACGCCTTCGGGGAGCTGAAGGGGGTCTGGCTGAGCAGCTGGGGCCTCTTCGGCTGGTTCACCATCCTCCTGCCGGGGTGGGTCTACGGGCTGATCACCGCCCTCTCTGCCGCCGCCCTGGCCGCCCTGGTCTTCTGGGGCCGCCGCCTGGCGGGCCTGGACCGCGCCCGCCTGGCCTGGCTGGGCCTCTGGGCCCTCCTGGTGGGGGCCTCCCTCCTGCGCTGGCTGTCCATCACCAAGGGCGGCCAGGGCCGCCTGCTCTTCCCGGCCCTGGCCGCGGGCGCCACCTTCCTGGTGGCCGGCCTGGCCGCGGCCCTGGCCCGTACCGACACCACCCACCGCCGTCTGGCCCTCACGCTCTACGCCCTCATGTTCACCTTCGCCTTGGCCACCCTCTTCGGCGTGATCCGCCCGGCCTTCGCGGCGCCGGAGCGCATCGCCTTGGACGCGGTGCCGGCGGAGGCCCTGCCGGTGGGCGCGGTCTTCGGGGAGGGGTTGAAGCTGGTGGCCCTGGAGCGGCCGGAGCGGGTGCGGGCGGGCCAGACCTTCCCGGTGACCTTGTACTGGCAGGTGGAGCGGACGCTGACGAAGGACGGGTTTGTGGCATTGGAGCTGAGCAGCAGGGAAGAGGATGGCGACGTCATCATGATCGGGGAGTTGGCCAAGACGCTCGCTTACCCGGGCGCCGGCAGCCGGCCGCCCAAGCTGCTGGCGCCTGGGCCCGATGTCTATGTGGACCGGCACCAGCTGACGGCTGGGTCGCTCTCCTACGGTGACGCAGAGTCGAAAGGCGCCGACCTTCGGATCCAGCTATACGACCCCAAGACCGACGAGCCCTGGGCGCGCAGCGATGATCCGGCGTCCAGCTCCGTCGATGTCAACCTGGTCATCGACCCCCTGGAGCGCGTGACCCACGCGGGCACGCCGATCGCCCGCTTCGGCAACGGCATCGTGCTGATGTGGCCGGAGGAGAAGCACTGGTTTCCGGCCCAGAAGTCCGTTCAGCTGACTTCAGAGGAGCTGAGCATGTACATGGGTTCGATCTCCGGCAATGAGACCAAGGTCCTCATGTCGGTCGAACAGGACCAGAGCGAGGATCTGCAGGTCTTCATCCACTGGCTGGACTCCGCTGGCAAGCCAGTTAAGAGCTTCGACCGGGCGCTGACCACCCAGACCGACTACCCAGCCCGGAGTTGGCGGGCCGGCGACTCGCTCTACGCCGTCCTGCCCTGGATGCTCGTCCGCGACGGAACGCTCGCCGCCGAGGACTACCGCCCCGGCGCCCGCCACACCATCCTCGTCGGCCTCTACCGCCTGGGCGACGGCAGCCGCATCCCCGCGTACGGGCCGGATGGGGAGCGGTTGAAGGATGATGCCGTGGTCCTGCACGAGATCGAGGTGACGGGCGATACCAGCGGTACCAGCGATACCGCCCCCGTCCCCGCCCCCTCCCAAGCAACCCCCATCCCCAGCACGGAGCAGAGCCCGCCATGACCGATGCATCCACCGCCGTCGCCCAGCGGGCCCAGGACCGCCTGGCCCGCCTGCGCCGCCACCTGGCCGAGGCCGGCCTGGACGCGGTGGCCCTGGTGCCGGGGCCCAACCTGGTCTACTTCACCGGGGCCCGGATGTTCCTGAGCGAGCGGCCCACGTTGGCCCTATTGCCCATCTGGGGCGCGCCCGTCTTCCTGGTGCCCGGCCTGGAGGCCATGACCGTGGAGGCCCTGGGGCTGGGGGCCCGGATCTTCACCTACGACGACGAGACCGGGCCGGCCGCCGCCGCCGAGCAGGCCCTCGCCGCCCTCAGCGCCGGCCTGGCCGAGGCCCGCGCCGCCGGCGACTACCGCCCCGAGCGGGCCGCCGGCACCGAGGCCGAGCTCTGGCTGGGCATCGAAGGCCGGCGGATCCGCTACCTCGAGCTGGAGCTGCTGGGCCAGACCAGGGCCCGGCCGCGGGTCTTCGCCGCCGACGCCGTCTTCGCCGAGCAGCGCATGGTCAAGGACGAGGCCGAGCTGGCCGCCATGCGCCGCGCCGTGGCCCTGGCCCAGGGCGCCCTGGAGGCCACCCTGCCCCTCATCCGCCCCGGCGTCACCGAGCGCGAGGTGGCCGCCGAGCTCACCCTGCAGCTCCTGCGCCAGGGCTCGGACCCCGGCCTGCCCTTCAGCCCCATCGTGGCCGCCGGGCCCAACGGCGCCTCGCCCCATGCCCATCCCGGGGAGAAGCGGCTGGCGCCCGGCGAGCTCTTGATCGTCGACTGGGGGGCCTGCGTGGACGGCTACTTCTCGGACCTCACCCGCACCTTCGCCCTGGGCGGCGCGCCCGTGGACCCGCGCCTCCTGGCCGCCTACCAGGCCGTGCAGGACGCCAACGCCGCCGGCCGCGCCGCCGTGCGCCCCGGCGCCACCGGGGCCGAGGTGGACCGCGCCGCCCGCGCCGTGATCGAGGCCGCCGGGCTGGGCGCGCAGTTCATCCACCGCACCGGCCACGGCCTGGGCCTGGAGGTGCACGAGGAGCCGGACATGAAGGCCGGCGCCACCCACCTCCGCCTGGCCGTGGGCATGACCTTCACCGTGGAGCCCGGCGTCTACCTGCCCGGCCTGGGCGGCGTGCGCATCGAGGACGACCTGCTGGTGATCAGGGGCGGCGGCGAGAGCCTGAGCGACTGGGACCGGGAGCTGACGGTGCTGGGCTGAAGGGTGGTAGCCGGCGGCGCCTGGCGCTGGCCGCCGTCAGGTCTGGCGGACGGCCGGGGCCATTACTGCAGCCCGATGTTCACCGCGATCTGTCGCGCCCCGCTGCGCGGCGGCGCCAGCACCGTCACCCAGTAGTCCTGGGAGGCCGGCAGGGGCACCTCCAGCGGCGAGGTGGCCGGGCCGGCGGCCAGCACGCGGCCCTGGGGGCCCTCGACGAAGACCTGGGGGCCGGCGGCGGCCTCCAGGCTGAGGGCCAGGATCTGGCCGGCCTCGCCGCGCAGGACGAAGCGCTGCGGCGCCCCGGCCGAGAGCAGGCCCTGCACCCGCGTGGCCTGGTTGCCGGGGCCGAAGATCAGGCGGGTGGGCGCCGAGCCCACGGCCATGCCGCCGGCCCCGCCGATGCCCGACTGGCCACCCTCTTCCAGCAGGATCTCCAGGGTCCAGGTGGCCGCCTGGCCGGCGCTCAGGCTGAGGCTGTAGTCACCGTCCGCAGGCAGGGGGAAGCGCAAGGCGGCATCGTCCGCGCCGTCGCCTTCGCCCGCGCCGGTGGCCAGGGGGCGCATGGGCCGCTCGTCGGGCGAGAAGACCATGAGGTCCACCGCGCCCGCCGGCTCGACCATCAGGGTCACCGCCATCACCTGGCCGGCCCGGGCCTCCAGAAGGAAGCGCTGCTGCTCGCCGGCGCCGGCCATGCTGCCCTTGACCGCGCCGCCGTCGCTGCCCGCCTGGAAGCGGATGCGCTTGGGCGCAGCGGGCGCGGCGGCCACGGTGGGCACGGCGCCATCGCCCGCGCCATCGCCCACGGCGTCACCCGCGGCGTCACCCGCCCCGTCGCCCGCCGCCCCGTCGCCGGCCCCCTCGCTCTCGCCGGCGTTCGCCTCATCGCTGCCGGCGTCGTCGGCATCCGGTGCCGCCTCCTCCAGCCACAGGGTCAGGTCGTAGCTGAGGGCCGGGGCGCCGGCGTCCGAGCTGACGCGCAGGATGTGCGCACCGTCCGCGGCCGCGATGGCGCTCAGGCTGTTGCGCTCGGCCGGAGGCGCGTCATCGTTGCTGGCCAACAGGCTGCCGTCGGGGCCCAGGAACTCCAGCCGCACCGCGCCCTGGGAGACACCCCGGACCTTGGCCCGCAGGGTCTGCCCGGCCAGGGCGCTCAGCACATGCTCGGCCTGATCGCCCTCGGCCGCCAGGGCCAGGTCCGTCAGCACCTGCTCGGCGCCCGCGACGGCGGCGGCATCGGGTGGCTCGGCGGCCGCCGTGTCGGCGGGCAGGGCGGAGGGGGCCGCCGTGCCGGCCAGCTTGTTGGCGCCCAGTTCCGGCGTCGGGTCGCCGCCGGGCGTGGCCGTGCGACAGGCCGCCAGGCCGAGCAGCAGCAGGGCACCGGGCCCCAGGCGGCGAAGGGTTTGGCTGATCATGCTCAGGGCCTCCTGGATGGTGGTCGCCCGAAATGGGGCGACCCGTCCACGGCTAGCATCGGCAGGGCCGGGGGGGGCCGGCGGCGGCTCCGTCGATAGGACGGGCGCCGCCGCGGCCGGCGGCCCGGATTGAATCATCCCGTCAGGCTGTCCAGCTCGCGCTGCACGGCCTCCTGCTCCTCAGCGCTGAGGCCGCTCATGGCCGCCACCGCCGGCCCGCTGTAGGGTTGGGTGCGCCGCGCCGCCAGGTCCCGCAGGCTGAGCCCCGCCCGGTCGAAGAGCCCCCAGGCCCCGCCGCCGGCCCGGTAGAGGGCCGAGATCATCATCTGGTTGGTCAGGGCGACGGTCGGACGGGAAGGAGCCACCGTTGCCGCGGGTGCGGGTGCGGGTGCTGGGGCGACAGGCTCGGCGGGCTCGGCGGCCTCGGCGAGCTCGGGGGCGGCCTCCGCCACCGGCGCGGATGCGATAGGCTCGGCGGGCTCGGCGACCTCGGCGAGCTCGGGGGCGACCTCCGCCACCGGCGCGGGGGCGACCGGCTCGGCGGGCTCGGCGACCTCGACGGGCTCGGGGGCGGCTTCCACCACCGGTGCGGATGCGACGGGCTCGGCGGGCTCGGCGACCTCGACGGGCTCGGGGGCGGCTTCCGCCACCGGCGCGGGGGCGACAGGCTCGGCGGGCTCGGCGAGTTCGACGGGCTCGGGGGCGGCTTCCACCACCGGCGCGGGGGCGACAGGCTCGGCGGGCTCGGCGAACTCGACGGGCTCGGGGGCGGCTTCCACCGCCGGGGCCGGCAGCTCGACCTCGTAGTCGCCGGCCGGCAGCCACTGGAAGCTGCCGTAGCGGCGGCGCACCGCCTCCAGGACCGCTTCCAGGGCCTCACCCTCGAAGCCCTGGCCGGCCAGCACCTCGCGGGCGTTGGGCAGGTGGAAGCGGACGGTCCCACCCGGCGCAGGCGGCACAGGCGCGGGCATCGCAGGGGTTGGCGGGACCGCCGGGATCACGGGAGCCTCCGAATCCACGATGGCCTCTGGGATCGGTGGGACCTCTGGGACCGATGGGATCGGTGGGACCTCTGGGTCAACCGGGACCGCCGGGATCACTGGGACCGCCGGGACCACGGGAGCGGCAGATGGCTCCGCTGAGGCCGGCGCTGCCGGGACCGCCGGAGCCGTTGCCGCCGGCTCCTCCGTCTCGTCGCCGGTGATCGAGCGGAAGATGCCGGCGATGCCCGCGGCCGTCGCCGCCATGGCTGCCGCCGCGGCATCGGCCAGGCCGCTCAGACCCCGGCCGGTGCCGGTGTCGCTTTCGCTGGGCGGGGCGCTCGGCGCCTCGCTCGATGGCGCGGGCGGGCCGGGCAGCTCCGCTTCGTGCGCGGCGCTGGCCGCGTCTTCCGCCGGCGCTGCGCCCGAGTCAAGGCCCTCCGCGCCCGGCTCCCAGGGCAGGGGCGTGGCCTCGGTGGCCTCGCGGCGCTGCTGGTCGCTGAGGGGCTCCAGGGTGGCCAGGGCGGCGGCGCCGGCCACGCCGGCCGTCGTCCAGCCGCCGCTCTCCTCCACCCGTTCGGGGCGCTGGGGGTCCAGTTCCTGGGCCTCGGCGGGCGGGGCGCTGTCGGCGGCGGGCGGCGCGACGGCGGCGCTGTCGCTCTCGGCCGGCGGGGCCGGCGGGGGCTCTTCGCGCAGGAAGGCCGCCGCGGCCGCGGGCATGCTGATCTGGCGGATGTAGGTGCTGAAATCGCGGAAGGCGTTGCCTGCCGGGCGACGCTGGTTGCCCAGGGCCGTGCTGCCCTGGAAGAGGCCGCAGGCCATGCCGCCCGCGTTCGGGTTGTCGTCCGTGAGGCCGCACCAGAGCAGGGCGCCCACCTGCGGCTGGCCGCTGAGGGCGCTGAGGGCCGTCCAGGCCATGTTGGCCTGGTTGACCTCGCCCACCGACTGGGCATCCCAGCCCAGGCTGGTGACCCAGAGCTCGGGGATCTCGGATTCGGCGCCGCCCGCGTGGCGGCGCAGCAGGGCCACGATGCGGTCCACACGGTCCCTGAGGCCCGCCGCCAGGATGGCCTCCGAAGGGCTGCCGGCCGCCATGATGGCCAGGCGCAGGCCCAGGACGTCCACCGGCAGCCGGCCGCCCGCGGCCTCCAGGGCCGCCGTCAGGTAGGCCGTGCCGTCGTCCCGGTCATCGCTGAGCAGGGCCCCCGAGACCAGGCTGGCCTCGGGGTCCACCGCCCGGATCTGGGCCGCCAGGCCGGCCATCAGGGACACCCAGCGCTGCGGGTGGATGCGCGGCGCCGCTCCCGCATTGGGCAGGGGCAGCAGCTCCCAGGCCGTGACCTGACCCGCCAAGGCCCGCGCCAGGTCGCCCGCGTTGGCCTGCATCTCCTCCACCCAGGCGCGGGCCAGGGGGCCCTGGGCGCGCTCGGTGAAGGCCCCCATGCCGTCCGGGGCCACCGTCAGGTCGCTGTCGACCACCGCCAGGACCTTCAGGCCCCTCTCGGCCAAGGCGGTCACCGCCGCACGGGCATCGGCCAGGAAGGCGGGTCCCATCTCGACGCTGCCGCCCAGGCCGAAGCGCAGGCGGACCAGGCGCGCGCCGAGTTCGGCGGCGGCGCTCGCCCGCTCCGCGGCCTGGCTCATCAGGCCCAGGTCCACCCCGATCAAGTCCATCCGTTTCATCAGCCCGACCTCCCGCCGCGCGGCGCGCCCCCGCCCTCGGCCCTCAGGCCAGGCGGGTGAGGATGAGCACCAGCCCGGCCTGAACGATGGCCGCGCCGATGAGGAGCAGGTTGGCGCCCAGGCGCACCCGCCGATGGAGCAGGGCCGCCGTCAGCGCATTGAAGCAAAGGAGCGCCAGGCCCAAGAGGGGCAGGCGCCAGACCGTGGACGAAGGCTGCGGAGCGCCGGGCAGGGTCAGACCCCAAAGCGGGTCGTAATGCAGGCGCAGGGCGATCGTCGGATCCAGGTGGGGATATTGCCACGCAATCCAGGTGAAGGCCAGCAGGTTGAGCAAGAGGCCCACCACCAGGGCCCTGAGGGCCAGCCCATCGGTCCAGAGGTCGAGGCCCGCCAGGCCCAGGCGCTGCACCCGCGGCCAGGTATCCGGCCCGCCCTCGGCCAGGCGGCGACGGGCCTCCAGGTCTTGCAGGAAGCGGTCGGGATCGGCCGGCGAGATGCAGAAGGCCCCGGAGGGCGTGGGCAGGAGCAGCTGCTCTTCGGGTGGGCGGGTGGCCAGGCAGTAGCCGCCCGCCTCCTCGGCCGCGCCTTCCGCTTCCTGGACCGGACCCACGTAGTAGCCGGGCCAGCGCAGGCCGCTCGGTGATCCGCCGCCGCCGCGGCGCGCCCGGCCCAGGCCGCCGTAGGGCAGGACGTAGCGGAGGCTGCCCCAGCGGATGACCAGGGCCTCCGGCTCCAGGCTGTAGCGCAGGCGGAAGAAGGCCCAGGTCCACCAGACGAGGAAGCCGCAGAGGACCAGGGCCGCGAGGGTCAGCAGGCCCAGGAGGGCGCCGCGGGGCGAGGGGCCCTGGCGCAGGGTGGCCAGGACCAGGGCGGCGGCCAGGCCGGCGGCCAGGGCCGAGAGCGCCAGGCCCAGCAGTCCGCCGGCCGATGGGGCCGCCCGGTGGTGCACCGAATGTCGGCCGGGGACGGCGGCTTCAGGGCGACGCGGCGGCTTGGCGGGGGCGGCCATCTAGAAGCGGCTCCAGGGCAGGGTGCGGCTGAAGAGTTGGGGGATGAAGTCCTGGGCCAGCATGGCGAAGGTGGCCTCGGGGCTGCGGCGCACCGGGGCGGCCAGGCGCAGGGAGAGGGTGCCCCGCGCGGCATCGCGCGCCGGGCTGTCCCAGAGATAGAGGTAGAAGAAGACCAGTTGATCCTCCCCGTTGCCGGCGATGCCGTGGTTGACGGGCAGGGGCCTGGGGCCCAGGGGCAGGCGGGCCACGGCGAAGTGGCTGACCCGCCAGCCGCCTAACGGGTAGCACAGTTCGGGGACATGCTCAAACAGGTGGAAGCTCTTGTCACCGCGGCTGCCGAAGGCGGAGAGCCAGACCAGCTCCCCATCGGCGCGGCGATAGGTGCGCTGGATGACCAGCTCCGGCGCCTCGAACCAACGCTCGACCTCGGCGTCCGGCGGGCGGTCGCGGCCCTCCCAGGGTCCCAGGCGCAAGGGGAGGCCCTCGGGCAGGTCGGCGAGGCCGAGCCGCAGGGGCGAGGCCACGGCCACCTCCAGGGCCGAGCGGCCGTACCAGCCCTCGGTGTCGGCAAAGACCACCGATTGGGTGGCCGGGGCCGGAGGCGCCGGGGGCAGGCGCTCCAGGTGGCGCCGCGCCAGGATGGCCAGCCCCAGGCCGGCGGCCGCCAGGACCAGGACGAGGCGCCGGCGCCTGGCCTGGCGGGCCTGCGCGTCCACGGTCCGGGCGAGGGCCTGCGCCGCCCGGTCCAGGGAGCCGCTCCCCGGGTCAGGCATGGGCGGGGGGCCTGTCGGCGGCGGGCTCCCAGCGCAGGGCCAGGAGCACGAGGACCACGGCCGCCAGCAGGAAGGCCCCGGCGCCCAAGGGTCCGTGGAAGAGGGCCAGGGCTGCGTCCCTCCCCAGGCCCTGGGCCACGAGGACCAGCACCAGGAGGCGCAGGCCGTTGCCGAGGATGGCCAAGGGCAGGGCCAGGGCCAGGAGCAGGCCGAGGCGCGCAGGGCTCAGGCGCAACAGGCCCCCCAGGACGGCGGCCAGGCCGACGGCGGCCACCAAGGAGCGCAGCCCCGAGCAGGGCGCGCCGACCACGAAGGACTCGGCGCCCACGGCCAGCTCGGCGCCGCGAAGGACCACGGGCGCGCCGAGGGCCTCGGCGACGCGCGCCACGGCGGCGGCCACGTGGGCGGCCAGGGGCGTGCCCCAGCGGTCCACCAGGGGCAGGGGGATGGCCAGGAGGTAGAGGAAGGCGGGGTAGCGCAGGCTCTGCCAGGCCCTTCGGCCGCCCAGGAGGGCGGCCAGCCCGGGCAGGGCGGCGGCCAGGCCGGCGGCGGCCAGGGGTGCGTTGCCCAGGCGCTGTCCGGCCAACTGCGCCAGGGCGGCCAGGGCCAGCAGGCCGAGGCCGAGGGCCTGGGTCCTGGGGGCCGCGTCGGGGAACGGGCGAGGCGCGGGACCGGGCGCAGCGCCCGGCCTCCGCCAGCGCCGCCAGGCCAGGAAGGCGGCGGCCAGCAGGAGCAAGGGCCCGTGCCCGTAGTCCTCGTCGGCCCGCCAGGTGGCCGCCAGCCAGCGCAGGCTGGGGGCGGCCAGCCAGAGCAGCAGGCCCAGGAGGAGGGTGGCCGGGCCGAGGGCGCTCAGGAACTCGCCCAGGCGCGGCGGGCCGGGCGAGCCAAGGGGATCGGGCGGATCGGGCAGGCCGGGCGGAGGGGCCGGCGGCGGGCCGGCGGGCCGATCCTGGCTCCCCGCGGGCTGGGGACGGTCTGGCTTCAAGCCATGCCCGCGGGCACCGGCTGGGGCTGGTAGACGGGCGTGCACCACTGGCGGTAGGCGGGCACCCGGCCCCGCACGACGTCGAAGTAGAGCGTGCGGAGATCCTGGACGACGGGCCCCATGCGGCCGCTGCCCACCTGGCGCCGGTCGATCTCGGTGATGGCGGCGATCTGCACCCCGGTGCCGGTGAAGAAGACCTCGTCGGCCACGTAGAGCTCGGTGCGGTCGATGGGGCGCTCGACCACGGTCAGGCCCAGCCGCTCGCGGGCCAGCTGCATCACCACGTCCCGGGTGATGCCCTCCAGGATGTTGTCGCTGCAGCGCGGGGTGATGAGCTGCCCGCCGCGCACCATGAAGAGGTTCTCGGCGCTGCCCTCGGAGACATGCCCGTCCTGGTTGAGCACGATGGCCTCGTCGAAGCCGTTGAGCTGGGCCTCGGTCTTGGCGAAGGCGCTGTTGACGTAGGCGCCCACGATCTTGGCCCGGGCGGGGATGGCGTTGTCGTCGATGCGCCGCCAGCTGGACACCTGCACCCTGGCCCCTTCCTCGGCCTCGACGTAGCGGCCGAAGGGGGTGGCGAAGATGGTCACGGCATTGGTCAGGTTGTGCAGGCGCACGCCGATGAGCTCGTCGGCCTTGTAGGCCAGGGGCCTGATGTAGGTGTCGCCCTGGTAGCCCTCGCGGCGGATGAGGTCCAGGGTGATGGCGCAGAGGTCCTCGGCGGAGTAGGGCAGGTCGATGAGCAGGACCTTGCAGGAATCCAGGAAGCGCACGTAATGCTCATGCAGCTTGAAGACGAGGAGCTGCCCTTCGTCCTCGTTCCAGTAGGCGCGGATGCCCTCGAAGCAGCCGGTGCCGTAGTTCATCGTGTGGGTACGGACGCTGACCTTGGCCTCGTCGATGGGCACGATCCGGCCCCCGAAGAACGCGTACTTGCCCTCCATGAACACCCTTCCTGTCTGCTGCATGCGACCACGGGTGATGCGGCGGGCCGGCCTCATGGCCCGGGGCAGGGACGGTGCCCCGGACCGGGCCCCGGCGCGGCCCGACGGGGGCAATGATAGTCCCCGGGGGAAAGTGGGGTCAAGGACCCTTCTCGGCGCAGCGCGGGCAGCCCTGGGCGGGGTCCGCCAGGGGCAGGTCATGGGCCAGGCAACTGGCCGAGAGCTGCAGCACGCGCCAGAGCCCGAGGCGCTTGCGGACGGCCAGGCGCAGCCGGAGCTGGGGGGAGGGGTTGGCGGCGAGGATGCCGGGCACGGGGCAACGGGCGCAGAGGTCGGGGCTCCAGGGCAGGGAGTCCCGGTTGGCCTGGATGAGGCGGCATTCCTGCTGCGAGCGGCCGCGGTTGAAGTCCTCGTAGTAATGGCGGCAATGGCTGCCGGCGGGGGTGCGCATGGGCTGGCCTGGCTCCGTTGACGGGGGCGGCGGCGGGGGCGGCGGGGGCGGCGGGGCGACCGCCGGTCGCCCGTACGATGGGGGGTCAGCGGGCGCCGGATGCGGCCAGGAGCCAGCGGTTGAGGGCCTCGCGGGCGGCGGGCAGGAGCTGCATGGCCGGCCGGTTGTCCACCAGCCGCTCCGCCTGGGGGATGTCCAGCAGGCTGAGGAAGGGGTCGGCCTCGAGCACCTGCCCGCCGGCCAGGATGCCGGGCCAATGGGGGGCCAGGGCCGCGGGGTCGTACCCGGCGCCCAGGGTCTGGCGCAGCCACTGCCATTCGGCCTCGTCCTGGCCGTCGGCCTCGCCGCGGCGGAAGACGTCGATGACCAGGCGCTCGAGCCGGTCCCAGGCGGCGACGAAGGCGTCGGGATCGGCGCCCCCTCCCGGCTGGGGCGCCACCTGGCCCCTGAGCCAGCGGGTGTAGGGGTTGGCGGCGGGCGGGGATGCGGCGGGGTCCGGCATGGCGGCGGGCCTCGGGACGGTGGTCGGCGGACGGGGGCTGATGATAGCAGGCGGCCTCGCCCTCCCGGCGCAGCGCTGCGGCCTGCACAGGGGGCAGACCCTGCCGGCGCTGAGCGGGCTGGAGGCGATGCCCATCCACTTTCTCCGCCATGGCCGACCGGTGCGGCTGAACGGCATCGGCATCTTCACGCCCACGGTGGGCATGGACGGGCGCAAGCGCATCCGCTGGTCCGCCCTCTTTCGTTGGACGCGGCGGCGTTACCAGCCAAGAAGGGAGACGTTTCCTGGCTATGGGAAGAGCCGTTTGAAGTAAGGAAGATGTCTTTTGAAGCAAGCAAACTTCCGTTTGAAGCTGGGAAGTACACCACTTGAAGCTGGGAAAGTTCTTTTTGAAGTGAGGAAATGTCGTTTTCATGCCAGGAAACGAGGCGTTTGAAGCTGGCAAAGGCGAGCTCTCCCCGCCGGGTCAAGCTTTGCTTCTGCGAACTTGTCGGAACGGTCGGGGGGCGCCCGGTTTGAGGCACCTGTCCTGGGTGGACTTGACAGCGCGGGGGTGGATGGTAGGATGGGAGCCAATCGGTCAGGCCCTGCACGGGTCCATGCTCTATCGCAGGAGGCAGGAAGTTGAAGGCATTGGCCATCGGCATCATCCTCATCGTGGCGGCATTGGGCCTTGGCGTCTCGTATTTGGAAAGGGGGTCTGTTCCAGTCAACGGGAGCGCACTTCGACAGGACGCTCAAGCCTTGGACTGTACCTCTGCACCTGTGGGGCGATCGGCCGCAATCAACACGGCGGCACGATGGGTGGCTTCGGAAGGCTTCCAAGACATCAGTCTCGAATCAGCGGATTTGATCGATATGGTTGAGGCCGGAAGGAGAGCGTTTTCCTCAGATCCAACTGGCTGTTATTGGCATGTCTCGTTCTCCGGGCATGGAGACAGCGTTGGTGGTGGCCCTCCCCCGCCATCAGGAATCCCAACGATGACGCCCGATCCTCAGCAGAGATATGTTCGAGCGGAGGCGCTGGTAGACGCTCAAACAGGTAGGATTTCGGAGACAATGCTAAAGACCGCACCCATTGTGACTCCACACCCCCACTTCATACCCTTTCATCCGTACCCGTCGCCCACGCTATCGGGCAACAGCTCATAGCGCATCCTGCAAGAAGCTGTGGCCGCCGTTTTGGACAGCACAATCAGACCTGTTCTGATCCCGTCACCTGGGCTGTCATCGGTGAGGCAAGCCATTGTCGCTGCTTGACTCAGTCGCTGGCAAAGGGGTCTTCGCTCCTGACCGCGCAGGCCGACCTGGACGAGGCCGCCCTGCGCCGGATGGACGCGGGGGACGACGGCTGTCGGCACGCGCCCTCGGCGGCCGAGCTGGCGGGGGTCCACCGTGATCCCCCGGTGGACATTCCGTGCCCGGCGGGGGCGTTCGGGGCGGGACGGTGGTGGGGGCGGCGGCGGGGCGGGCGCCTCGCGCCAGGGAAGCCACCGGCCGGACTGCGCCCCGGAGTGAACAGCACGGCGGGGCTTGACAAGGATGCCTGGGCAGACTAAGATTTAGGCAAGCCTAAAAATCTTCTCCGCCGAGGTGCCCCATGCCCAACCTCTCCGAACCCCTCAGCCTCTTCGCCCTCGCCGCCCTCCTTGCGCTGGGCGCCCTCGTCTGGGCCTGGCCGGGCCGCGGGCTCAGGGACCGCCTGCGGGCCGGGCGGGCCGCCGCGCGGCGCGAGCGGGTGGAGGACACCCTCAAGCACCTCTTCGGCCTCGAGCTGGAAGGCCGCCGCCCCAGCCTGTCCTCGGTTGCCGGAGCCCTGGGGCTGGGGCAGGACGCCGCCGCCGCCCTGCTCGCCGAGATGGCCGACGCCGGGTCCGTGGACCTGTCGGAAGGCCGGATCCGTCTCAGCCCCGGCGGGCGGGACTGGGCCCTGCGCGTCCTCAGGGCCCACCGGCTCTGGGAGCGCTACCTGGCCGAGCGCACCGGCTACGGCGAGCAGGACTGGCATCGCCTGGCCGAGCGCGCCGAACACCGCCTCAGCCCCCAGGCCGCCGACGACCTGGCCCTCAGCCTCGGCAATCCTTCCCACGACCCCCACGGCGACCCCATCCCCACCGCCGACGGCGCCCTGAGCCCGGACGGCGGCCAGGCCCTGTCCACCCTGCGGGCCGGGGAACGGGCGCGCATCGTCCACCTGGAGGACGAGCCGCCCGCCATCTACGGGCAGCTCGTGGCCGAGGGCCTGCATCCCGGCCTGCAGCTCCAGGTGCTGGAGAGCACGGCCGAGCGGGTGCGCTTCTGGGCCGGCGACGCCGAACTCCTGCTCTCGCCCCTCCTGGCCGGGCATGTGCACGTGCTGGTCCTGGAGCCGGCGGCCGCCCCGGAGGCCGAGACCCTGGGCCAGCCCCTCTCCCAGCTCGGCGCCGGCCAGAGCGCCACCATCCTGGGCCTCTCGCCCGCCCTGCGCGGCGCCGAACGCCGGCGCCTCTTGGACCTCGGCTTCCTGCCCGGCACCCGCCTGGAGGTGGAGCTGCAGAGCCCCGCCGGAGACCCCACCGCCTACCGCCTGCGCGGCAGCCTCATCGCCCTGCGCCGCGACCAGGCCCGCCACGTGCGGGTCCAGCCCGCCTGATCATCCGGAGGATCCTCATGGACCCACAGCCCCTCAGCACGCCCCCCGGCGCCGCCTGCGCCACCTGCCCCGCCCACCACGCCGCCAACCTGCAGCGCCTGGGCGTGGACATGACCGACTGGGACTACGTGGTGGCCCTGGCCGGCAACCCCAACACCGGCAAGAGCACCGTCTTCAATGCCCTGACCGGCCTCCGGCAGCACACCGGCAACTGGCCCGGCAAGACCGTCGCCCGGGCCGAGGGCGGCTTCGCCTACGACGGCGCGCGCTACAAGCTGGTGGACCTGCCCGGCACCTACTCCCTGCTCTCCACCAGCATGGACGAGGAGGTGGCCAGGGACTTCCTGCTCTTCGGGCGGCCCGACGTCACCGTCGTCGTCGTCGATGCCACCAGCCTGGAGCGCAACCTCAACCTGGCCCTGCAGGTGCTGGAGATCACCGACCGCGTCGTCCTCTGCCTCAACCTCATGGACGAGGCGCGGCGCCACGGCCTGGTCGTCGACGAACGCCGCCTGGCCAGGGACCTGGGCGTGCCCGTGGTGCCCACCGCCGCCCGCCAGCGCGAGGGCCTGCCCGAGCTGCTGCAGGCCCTCAGCGAGGTGGCCACCGGCAAGGTCCGGCCGCGCCCGCAGCGCCGGGCCGCCGAGCCCCCCGCCCTCAGCCGGGCCCTGCGGGAGCTGGTCGGCCGCCTGGAGGCCGCCTACCCTCAGCTGCCCAACGCCCGCTGGGTGGCCCTGCGCCTCCTGGACGGCGACGAGCGCATCGCCCGCGCCCTGCGCCAGGGCGAGCTGGCCACCCTGGCCGCCGAGGGGGTGCGCGCATGAGCACCCGAAGCCTCCACCCCGCGGCGGGCGCCGCCTCGTCCGCCGCCGGCTCCGCGCCGGGCGCCGCCTCGCCTCGCCACGGCGACCCGGCCGAGGAGATCCTCGCCACCGCCCAGGCCCTGCGCTGGGAGGTGGGGCAGTCCTTCCACGAGCGCCTGGTCGAGGGCATCTACGCCGAAGCCGCCCGGCTCAGCGACCGGGCGGTGACCCGCCCCGGCCAGGAGGCCCGGCCGGACCTGGACCGCCGCATCGACCAGATCGTCACCAGCCGGCGCTGGGGCTTCCCGTTGATGGTCCTGCTGCTCACCCTGGTCTTCTGGCTGACCATCGCCGGGGCCAACGTGCCCTCCGGGATGCTGGCCACCCTGCTCCTGGACCAGGGGCATCCCTGGCTCAAGGGCCTGGGCGCCGCCGCCGGCCTGCCCGCCTGGCTCAGCGGCTTCCTCTTCGACGGCGTCTACCTGGCCACCGCCTGGGTGGTGGCGGTGATGCTGCCGCCCATGGCCATCTTCTTCCCCCTCTTCACCCTGCTGGAGGACTTCGGCTACCTGCCGCGGGTGGCCTTCAACATGGACCGCCTCTTCCGGCGGGCCGGGGCGCACGGCAAGCAGGCCCTGACCATGACCATGGGCTGGGGCTGCAACGCCGCCGGCGTGGTGGCCACGCGCATCATCGACAGCCCGCGCGAGCGCCTGATCGCCATCATCACCAACAACTTCTCGCTCTGCAACGGCCGCTGGCCCACGCAGATCCTGATCGCCTCGCTCTTCATCGGCCCCCTGGCCGGCCCGCCCATCCTCGCCGGCCTGCTCTCGGCCGGCTCGGTGGTCGTCGTGGCCCTCCTCGGCGTGGGCCTGATGTTCGCCGTCTCCTACCTGCTCTCGCGCACCGTCCTGCGCGGCGAGGTCTCGGCCTTCAGCCTGGAGCTGCCCCCCTACCGGCCGCCCCGTATCTGGCAGACCCTCTACACCTCGCTGATCGACCGCACCCTCATCGTCCTCTGGCGGGCCGTGGTCTTCGCCGCGCCCGCCGGCGCCCTGATCTGGCTGGCCACCAACCTGCAGGTGGGCAGCGACAGCCTGGCCGGCCACCTGGTCTCCTTCCTCCACCCCTTCGGCCTGCTCCTGGGCCTCAACGGCGTCATCCTGGCCGCCTACCTCTTCGCGATCCCCGCCAACGAGATCGTCATCCCCACCGTGCTGATGCTCACCGTCCTGACCGGGGGCATGGTCGGCCAGGGCCCCGGCGCCGGCATCCTCTTCGAGACCGATGACGCCGGGGTGCTGAGCATCCTCCAAGGCGGCGGCTGGACCCTGCTCACCGCCGTCAACCTGATGCTCTTCAGCCTGATCCACAACCCCTGCAGCACCACCATCTACACCATCTGGTCCGAGACCAAGAGCCTGAAGTGGACCGCCGTGGCCTCGCTCCTGCCGGTGGGGATGGGCCTGGCCGTCACCTTCGTCGTGGCCCAGCTCTGGCGCCTCTTCGGCGGCGCCTGAGCGGGCCGGCGATGAGCGAGACGACCGACGTGGACAAGCCCCGGCCCCGGCCGGCCGAGGTCGCCGCGGTCGACACCACCTCGACGGTCGATCCTGGCGACGCCCCGGACGCCGGCGTCGACGGCCCCTTCGCGCTGCTCCTGGGCCTGGCCCAGGACGGCGGCTATCCCCAGGCCGGCTGCCGCGGCGCCTGCTGCGCGCCGGCCTGGGCGGATGCGAGCAGTCGGCGGCTGGTCGCCGGCCTGGCGGTGGTCGATCCGGCCGGGCCGCGCCGCTGGCTGATCGACGCCACGCCGGACCTGCGCGCGCAGCTCCGCCTGCTGGACCAGGCCTGCCCGCCGCCCCCCGACCAGGCCGCGCCGGCCCTGGAGGGCGTCGTCCTGACCCATGCCCACCTGGGCCACGTCCTGGGCCTGCCGCTCTTCGGCAAGGAGGTGATGGGGGCCCGCGGCCTGCCCGTGTACGCCATGCCCCGCCTGCGCGCCTTCCTGCGCCGCCACGAGCCCTGGGCCGGCCTGGAGCGCGAGGGCTTCGTCCGCTATGCGGCCCTGGAGGCCGATCGACCGCTCGTCCTGGCCCCGGGCCTGAGCCTGACGCCCCTCGCGGTGCCGCATCGCGCCGAGCATTCGGAGACGGTGGCCGTCCAGGTCCGCGGACCGCGCGGCTCCCTCCTCTACCTCCCGGACCTGGACGGCTGGCCCCAGGCCGAGGCCGCGGGCCTGAGCCTCGCGTCCCTCCTGGCTCCCGTGGACCGCGCCTACCTGGACGCCACCTTCTACAGCGCCGCCGAGCTGCCCGGCCGGGACCTGTCGGCGATCCCCCATCCGCTGGTCGTCCAGACCCTGGAGCGGGCCGCCGCCCTGCCGGCGGCCCAGCGGGCCAAGCTGCGGCTGATCCACCTCAACCACAGCAACCCCTTGCTGCAGGCCGACGCGCCCGAGCACCGCGCCTTGGAGGCCCTGGGGATCCGGCTGGGGGTGGAGGGAGAGCGGATGGGCCTGTGAAGGGCGGGCCGCGGGCCTCCGCGGCGGGCCTGGGCGGCGGGGGGTGATCGGCCTCCCGTTTGCTGCGATTGCCCTGGGCGGCGGGGGTGGTCGAAGCCATCGCTCGTCTATAATCGGTGCTCCGTCTGCCGCGCTGGACCTCCATCGCTCCCGGCCCCCTCCTCGCGCAGCCTCATCCCAGGCCCCGCCCTTGAGCCAGCCCATCGCCATCGCCTTCTTCCCCGAGGACGGGGAGCAGTTGCCGGGTCCCGTCGCCCGCTGGCAGGCCCGCAACCCCCTCTGGCGGGAGCTCTTGCCGGAGCGCATCGTCTGCCCTGTCTGCAGCCTGACCGTCCGCGCCGTGGCCGACCGCGCCCTCCTGGACGACGCCGAGCTGGCCGAGGCCCTGACCCAGTTCCGCGACCGGCACCTGCGCGTGGCCTGCTCGGACCATTACCTGCCCACCCTGGAGTCCTGGGCCTACGAGGAAGGGCGGCGGCGCTGACGGGCGGCGGCGTTCCCGTCCCCTGAGGCGGACCTAGACTTCCTCGGAGAACTGACCGCTGTAGCGGTGGAAGAACCAGTAGCCCAAGGCCACCATCAGGAGGGCGGTCAAGGCGGTGCGGCTCAGGAAGAGGAGGTCGGGGGAGGCCGGCGGGCCGTCGGCCGACCCGTAGAGGACCACCCGGTAGCCGGCGATCAAGGAGGCCATGGGGTTGAGGATGTAGGCCAGGCGGGAGCCGGGAATGCTCCAGGAGCCCAGGCGGGCCGTGAAGTGGTCGTAGAAGGAGGCGTCGTAGAAGATGGGGGTCAGGAAGAACCAGGCCTGCAGGACCACTCCCATGATGATGCCCGTGTCGCGGTAGAAGACGTTGGCGGTGGCCAGGAGCAGGACCACCCCCAGGGTGAAGAGGGCCTGGATGACGATGACCACCGGCAGCCAGAGGGCGTGCAGGGTCAGCGGAATGCCCGCCAGGGCCACGATGACCAGGAGGATGGGCAGGGCCAGGACGAAGTTGACCAGTTCCGCCAGGACCACCGCGAGGGGCAGGATCTCGCGCGGGAAGTAGATCTTGTTGATCAGGGGGGCGTTGGCCACCACGCTCATCATGCCCCCGGCCACCGCGGCGCTGAACCAGTTCCAGGGCAGGATGGCGGCCAGCATGAAGACATGGGGATGCCGCGCCTGGCCCTTGAAGAAGACGCCGAAAACCAGGGAGAGGACGCCCATCATGAGCAGCGGGTTGACCAGGGACCAGAGGAAGCCCAGCACCGAGCTGCGGTAGCGCACCTTGAGATCCCGGACCACCAGCGAGCGCACCAGGTGGCGGTAGCGCCAGAGCTCGGCGGCGCGGCGGTGCAGGGGCATCCGCGGCGCGGCCGTGACCGGCGGGGCGGCGGGCAGCGGGAGATCGCTCATGCCACCGCCGCCCGCAGGTCACGGCCGCGCAGGGCCCGCTGGTAGGCCGCCATCAGGATGGGGGCGCCGCGCGACCAGTCGTAGGTCTCCTCGGCCCGGCGGCGCAGGCTCTGGCCGAGGCGGGCCGCCGCCGCCGGGTCCGCCAACAGGTCGAGCAGGGCGCGGGCGAAGGCGCCCGCGTCGCCGGGCGGCACGCAGGGCGCCTCCTCGCCCAGGTACTCGCGGCAGACCGGCAGGTCGAAGGCCACGGTGGGCAGGCCCATGGCCATGTAGTTCATCAACTTCCCGCTGCCCTCCGTCTCGGCGATCTTGGGGGCCACCGCCAGGTCACCCAGGGCCAGGCGCCGGGGAGCGTCCGCGTAGGGCACCCGGCCGGTGAAGGTCACGTGGTCGCCGATGCCCAGGGCCGCCGCCAGGGCCTGGTAGCGCGGCAGGCCGGGGAAGCCCATGACCAGGAAATGCGTGTCCGGCCGCTCCTGCAGCACCAGGCGGGCGGCCTCCAGCAGCAGCTCGGTGCCCTGGTGGCGGGCCAGGAGGCCCAGGTAGACCACCAGGCGCCGCTCGGGCGGGATGCCCAGGGCGGCCCGCTGGCCGGCCACCTCGGCAGGGCTGAGCAGGCCCGGCCGGAAGGTCCGGGTGTTGACGAAGTCCGGCAGGCTGTAGAGCCGCCGCTCAGGGACGCCGAAGTCCTCGCGCAGGTGCTCGGCGGCGTTCCGCGAGCTGTGCAGGATGACCGGCGCCAGGTGGTCGATCCGCCGCTCCAGCCAGCGCACCGGGCCGTACAGAGGCCCGTCCTGCCTCAGAAAGCCGTGGTCCACCATCTCGCCGCTCAGGCTGCCCTGGAAGTCGAAGACCAATGGGATGCCCAGGAGGCGCGCGGCCAGGCCGCCGATCAGGGCCCCCTCGTGCAGGTGTCCGTGGACGAGCTGGGGCCGGAAGTCCAGGGCCGCCCGCAGGGTGCTGGCCCCCAGCAGCAGGTCCAGTCCCAGCTTGTGCCGGCTGGAGCCCACCTCGTAGTCCCGGCGCCAGGGAATGGCCGGACAGCGCCGGATGTCCAGCCCGTCCACGTCCTTGCCGTTGGCATAGGTGACGATGGCCACCCGCTGCCCCAGGCCCCGGAGCACCCGCGCCTCCTCCAGGATGCGCACATGACAGCCGTAGTCGGCGAAGAAGCTGGTGGGGGCCACCATCAGGATGCGCAGGGGCTCGCCGGTTCGGGCCTGCGCGGGGGCGCCGCTGGGGATGCGTTGCATGGGCCCGCCATTCTATACCCGGTCGGCACGGTCGGCGCCGGGCGGCGGAGCCGGACGCGCGCCCGAGCGGCGCCAGACCCTGCCTGGGCCGCCTGCCCGGGCCTTCGACGGGGCGCGGGCAACGGCCATCGCCAGGATGGCGGCCGCGCCTGTCACCCCACCCAGACGGTCTTGGCCTGGGTGAAGGCCAGGAGACCCTCGCGCCCCAGCTCCCGGCCCCAGCCGCTGGCCTTGGTGCCGCCGAAGGGCAGGCGCGGATCCGAGCGCACGAAGGCGTTGACGAAGCAGGAGCCGGCCTGCAGGCTGTCCCGGGCGATGGCTTCGGCGCGGGCGGCATCGCGGCTGTAGACGGAGGCCCCCAGGCCGTAGTCCGTCTCGTTGGCCAGGCGGACGGCGGCCTCGTCGTCCGCGGCCTCCAGCAGCACGGCCACGGGTCCGAAGAGTTCTTCCCGGCGGGCGGGGCTGGCGGCGGGGGGATCGGCCAGGAGGGTGGCGGGGTAGAACCAGCCGCGGCCGGCGGGCAGGCGGCCGCCCAGGCGCAGGCCGGCGCCGGCGGCCACGCTCTCGTCCACCTGGCGGGCCAGGGCCTCGCGCAGGTCCGCACGGGCCAGCGGGCCCAGTTCGGTGGCCGGATCCCGGGGGTCGCCCAGGCGCAGCCGGGACAGCCGCTCCAGCAGGGCCTCCTCGAAAGCGGGCCGGAGGGGGCGGCTGACGATGATGCGCTTGGTGGCGATGCAGCTCTGCCCGCCGTTGATCAGCCGGCCGATGGCGCATTGCTCCACGGCCAGGTCCAGGTCGGCATCGGCCAGGACCAGGGCGGGATCGCTGCCGCCCAGCTCCAGGACGCAGGGCTTGAGGGCGGCGCCGGCGGCGGCGGCCACGGCCCGGCCGGCCCGGCTGCTGCCGGTCAGCGATACGGCGGCCACCCGCGGGTCGGCGATGAGGCCGCCCACGGCGTCCACCTCCAGGAGCAGGGTCTGGCCGAGTCCTGCCGGCAGGCCGGCCTCCCGCCACAGCTCGGCCAGGGCCAGCCCGCAGCCGGCCACGTTGGGGGCGGGCTTGAGCAGCACCCCGTTGCCGGCGGCCAGGGTGGGAGCGGCGAAGCGGATGGCCTGCCAGAAGGGGAAGTTCCAGGGCATGATGCCCAGCACCAGGCCCAGGGGACGATGGCTGACGTAGCTGCGCAGGGCGGCCGAGGGGCGGTCTTCGTCGGCCAGGACGGCGGGCGCCTCGTCGGCGTAGTAGCGGCAGACCCAGGCGCATTTCGCGATCTCGGCCCGCCCCTCGGCCAGGGGCTTGCCCATCTCGGCGGCCATCAACAGGGCGTAGTCGGCGGCGCGCTCCTCGAGGAGGTCGGCGGCCCGGCGCAAGGGCGCCACCCGCTGGGCGACGTCGGCCGCTGCCCAGGCCCGCCCCGCCGAGACGGCCGCGGCGAGCGCGGCCTCCAGGCCGGCGGCCCCCAGGGCAGGATAGGCGGCGATGCGCTCGCCGCTGCAGGGGTCGATGGAGATGAAGGAGGTCATGGGCCGGGCCGCATGGTGGGGGGAAGGGCTTCATCGGCCGCGGCGTCCGGCCGGGCAGCCTGCCGCCTGGCGCGGGCCGCCGCCACGTCCTGTTCCAGGCTGCGCATCTCGGCCGACAGGCGCCGGACGTAGAAATGCTGCAGGGAGACCAGGGCCAGGGCGGTCACCGCGGCGGCGCGGTAGAGGAAGGGATGGACATCGACCGCCCGGCCCGTGGCGCCCTCCCCCAGGAAGGCGAGCTGCAGGTAGAAGGCGGCGGCCCCGACCAGCAGGGCGGTCAGGAGGACGACGATGCCGGCGCTGAGGAAGTGGACCTTGTGGCTGTCGCCGCGCCAGCTGGGGGCGCGGGGCACGGTGCCGTGGTCCCAGAGGATGGCGTCGTCCACCCGCCGGCGTTCGGCGGCGCCCAGGGGCGCGCGCAGGCTGTCCTTGATGCGGGACATGCCCTGCATGCACTCCACCGCGATGCGCCGCAGGCGGATCAGCATCAGGAGGACACCGATCCCCACCCAGGCCAGGCCGCCGGTCAGGCCGGCCAGCACCTCGGGGAGCAAGGGCTGGTCCTTGCTCGCCAGGGCCACGGCGCCGCTGAGGGCCGAGCCGGCCAGCACGAGGTAGAGCTGGATGAAGCGATCGCGGAGGCTGTCGGAATGGAAGCTGGATTCCTTGAGGTACGCGTACTCGCGGGCGAGGATCTCGTCCGCCACCCGGACCTGGTCGGCCGGCGACAGGGGCGAGACCGCCTCGGACACAGCCGCCTGCGGCATCCGGCGCGTCGCTCCGGCCGCGTTCGCCTCGACCGTCCGGCCTCCCTCCTCCCTACCACTCACCCGCATACCCCGTGTCGAAGTCGCCGGCCTGGCGGACCAGCCAGGCGCGCTGCAGCTCGACGAGCTGCCGCAGGTGCAGGAGGTCGTGGGCCAGCCAGGAATGGAGCAGGTCCCCGGCGCTCAGGCTGCGGACGGGCCGGACCGCGGTCAGCCGCCAGTCGGGGGTCTCCAGGCCGGCCAGCCAAGCCAGGGAGCGCGCCCGCTCGGCCTGGAAGTCGGCCAGGGCCTCGGCCAAGGGGCGCCGGCCGTAGGCCCGGGCGGTCACCCAGCCGGCCGGATCTATGGGCGGCCAGGGCAGGGCGGGGTCCCGGAGGCAGAGCTCCAGCCGGGCGCGGAAGTCGCAGCGCTCCTCGTCGGCCAGGTGGGCCAGGGTCTCGACAAGGGACCAGGCCTCCGGAGCCGGCCGCCAGACCGCCTGCTCCGGCCCCACCCCCTCGGCCAGGGCGGCGATGGCGCGGGCGTTGGCCTCCAGGCGGGCGCGGGCGGCGGGCAGGTCCACGAGCATGGGGCTAGGGTAGCACGGAGAGATGGGGCCGGGCCAGGGACGCGAACGTCCCTGGATGTTCGGCGGGCTTGGTGATCCCCGGACTGGCCGCAGGCCAGGCCAGGCTCGCCGAGCGTGCCGGTTGATCCGTGAGTCGGTGCCAGCGGCCGCATCGCGGCCATGCAGCCCGGGGCCAGCCGTGACCTCTGGCGTCCCGTCACCGGCCGGCCAGCCAGGGGAGGTGCAGGCGGGTTGCCCCGGCCGTTGGCGGCAGGGTCGGGGCCGGGGGCAGGGTCGGGGCTGTGGAGGGGGCGACACTGGGGCTGGGATCGGGCACGGAGGGATCGGTGGGCAAGGGCCCAGGGGTCGCGGTCGCCCCCGGAGCCGGCGCCGCGCCCTCGACCGGCAGGCGGGCGCCGCGGACCGCCATGGCGATGCCGTAGACGGAGGTCCTGGCGGTGACGAAGAGGGTGCGGCGGTCAGGGCCGGCGAAGGTCAGGTTGGCCGGGGCCTCCGGCACGGGGATGCTCTGGATCAGGGCGCCGTCGGGGGCATGCACCCAGATCTGTCCGGCATTGGCCAGGTAGACGTTGCCCCGCTCGTCCAGGCTCATGCCGTCCGAACCTCGTTCGGTGAACAGGGTCTTCTCGGCGAGCAGGCCGTCCTCGGCCACCCGGTAGCGCCAGATTCGCCGCGCCCCCGCATCGGCGATGTAGAGGGTGCGGCCGTCCTCCGTGCCGATCAGTCCGTTGGGCGTGACCAGGTCCTCGGTCACCCGGCGGGGAGGGTTGCCGTCGGCCGGGATGAGGTAGACGTGCATCCCGTCCTGCTCCAGGTTGCCGGCGTCGCCGTAACGCGGATCGCTGAAGTAGAGGTCCCCGTTCGGCGCCAGCCAGAGATCGTTGGGGCTGTTGAGCCGGCCTTCACCGTAGCGATCCATCAGCACCGTGAGGCTGCCGTCGGCCTCCAGGCGCGTCATCCGCCGGTTGCCGCCTTCGCAGATCAGCAGGCGCCCGCCGGCATCGAAGTAGAGGCCGTTGGCCCCGCCCGTCTCCTCCCGCTCCAGGCCGATGGTCCCCGTCGCCGCCTGCCAGCGGTGGATGCGGGACTGGCGGACGTCGGTGAACCAGACGTCACCCGCCGCATCGGCTGCCGGGCCTTCGGTGAAGGTAAAGCCGGTCCCCAGTCGCTGGACGGTGGCCCCCGGCGCGGTGACCGCTCCTGGTGAAGGGGTGGCTTGGAGGGGCTGCCTCGCCACGCCGCCCTCCGCGTGGATGCCGACGAGCAGCAGGAGGGCCAGGTCGCCCAGGCGATCGAGGAAGGACGGCAGGTGCATCTTGGCCTCCCAGGGGTGGTGGACGCCCTCGTCAGCGAGGGTTGGTCGGTTCGGCGCGGCCGCTGCCGGGGCAAGCGCCGCCGGCGTCGACGATGCGCGACACGATAGCAGCGGTGGCGGCGATGGGGTCGGGGCGGGGTCTCGTGGCTCGCTCCGGCGAGCCGCTCGTTCCGTCGGGGCCGTTATGCGGGGTGGGGCCGAGTCACTATGATCTAGCTGTCTCCCCACCCCCCCTCCTGAAGGAACCGCCCCGTGGAACGCAGCGTCGCCGTCGAGGACTACGTCCGGGCCATCTACCAGCTGGCCCAGGAGGAGACGCCGGTCAGCACCACCGCCCTGGCCCGGCACATGGCGGTGGCGCCCGCCTCGGTCACCGGCATGCTCAAGCGCCTCCAAGGCCTGGGCCTGGTCGTCTACGAGCGCTATGCCGGTGTCGGCCTCAGCCCCGCCGGCGAGCGGATGGCCCTGGAGGTCATCCGCCACCATCGCCTGATCGAGACCTACCTGGCCGAGGCCCTGGGCGTGTCCTGGGACCAGGTGCACGAAGAGGCCCACCGGCTGGAGCACCACATCTCGGAGGCCCTCGAGGACCGGATGGCCGAGGTGCTGGGGCATCCGCGGCGGGACCCCCACGGGGCGCCCATCCCGCCCAAGGAGGGGCCCTTCCGGCCGCCGCGCTACCCCCTGCTGACCCAGTTCGCGGCCGGCGCCCGCCTGGTCATCCGCGAGGTGGCCGACGAGGACGCCGAGCATCTGCGCGCCCTGGCCCGCCTGGGCCTGCGCCCGGACGTCGCGCTGACCCTGGTGCGGGCCGAGGCCGGCGAGGCCACCGTCACCCTGGCCCTGGCCGGCCTGGAGGGCGTGTCGCTGGTGGTCGACCGCGCCCTGGCCGCCGCCCTCAGGGTGGAACCGCTGGGCTGAGACCAGGGGATCCCCAATGCCATCCCGGGGGATCGGTGGGGCGGAAGATCCCTTGTCGGGTCGGTCGTCATGCCCCAAGACAAAGGCCCGAGCTGGTGAGCTCGGGCCTTTGTGGGTTTCGGTCCGTCGTGTTGGCGCGGACCTCCTGCGATGGGAAGCAGGCCGGCTTAGTAGCGGTCGCGACCGCCGCCGTAGCCACCGCGGCCACCACCGCCGCCGCCGTAGCCGCCCCCGCCACCGCCGCCGCCGAAGCCGCGCGGCTTGTCCGTGGCGAAGTCCACCTTGAGCGTGCGCCCGTCGAGCAACTTGCCGTCCATCTCGTTGCGCGCCCGGGTGGCACTCTCATCGTCCACGTAGCTGACAAAGCCAAAGCCCCGCGAACGACCGGTCTCCCGGTCCGTCACGACCTTGGCCTCCTGAATTTCCCCGAACGGCTCGAAAGCCGCCCGGAGCCCGGCGTCGGAAGTGGCCCATGCCAGACCGCCGACGAAGAGCTTAGACCCCATTGTTCTTGATGCACCTTTCGCATGGATTCAGCCTGAGCGACCCGTCCATGCGACGCACGGACGCCCGATGCTCGGCCGGGCTCGTAACCGACATACAGGATAGCATCAGGTCAAAAGCAAGTCCAGAAGTCGACGTGATCCCACCGAAGACGCCCAGGGGGCCGTCCGCGGCCGAAGGTCGGGGGTGGCGGCAGCGGCCCGCGGCCTACAATGCGTTCGACCGCCGGCCGCCGGCGCCATCCCCCACCAGGAGTCCGGGCATGAAGACCATCATCGAGCCCTTCCGCATCAAGAGCGTGGAGCCCATCCGCATGACCGACGCTGCCGAGCGTGACCGGATCCTCCGCCGGGCGGGCTTCAACCCCTTCCTCATCCATGCCGAGGACGTGCTGATCGACCTCCTGACGGATTCGGGAACCGGGTCGATGAGCGCCCAGCAATGGGCCGGCGTCATGCGCGCCGACGAGTCCTATGCCGGGGCCGCCTCCTTCTATCGCTTCCAGGAAAGCCTGCAGGCCATCACCGGTTTTGCCCAGGTCCTGCCCACCCACCAGGGCCGGGCCTCCGAGCGCATCCTTTTCGAGCTGATGGGCGGGCCGGGCAAGGTGGTGCCCAACAACGCCCACTTCGACACCACGCGGGCCAACGTGGAGCACAGCGGGGCCGAGGCCCGCAACCTGCCCATTCCTGAAGCGGCGCTGCCGGCCGATCGGCATCCCTTCAAGGGCAACCTGGACGTGGCGGCCTTGGAGACCCTGATCGCCGAGGTGGGGGCGGCGCGCATCCCCTTGGTGATGGTGACCATCACCAACAACAGCGGCGGCGGGCAGCCCGTCAGCCTGGCCAACCTGCGTGCCCTGCGGGCCGTCTGCGACCGGCACGGCCTGCCCCTCTTCCTCGACGCCTGCCGTTTCGCCGAGAACGCCTGGTTCATCAAGCAGCGGGAGGAGGGCCAGGCCCATCGCCCCGTCCGCGACATCGTGCGCGAGATCTTCGACCTGGCCGACGGGGCCACGATCTCGGCCAAGAAGGATGGCCTGGTCAACATCGGCGGGGTGTTGCTGCTGCGCGACCCGGACCTCTTCCGCCGGGCCAGCGAGCTGCTCATCCTCACCGAGGGCTACGTCACCTATGGCGGCCTGGCCGGCCGGGACCTCGAGGCCATGGCCCAGGGTTTCCAGGAGGTGGTCGAGGAGGACTACCTGGCCTACCGCATCCGCAGCACGGCCTACCTGGGCGAGAAGCTGCTGGCCGCGGGCATCCCCATCGTCGAGCCGCCGGGGGGGCATGCGATCTACATCGATGCCGCCGCCTTCTGCCCCCAGCTCCCACCGGAGCAGTTCCCTGGCCAGGCCCTGGTCTGCGCCCTCTACCGCCAGGGCGGGCTCAGGGCCTGCGAGATCGGCTCGGTGATGTTCGGCGGCGAAGGACGTCCGGCCCCAGCCATGGAGCTGGTCCGCCTGGCCATTCCGCGCCGGGTCTACACCCAGAGCCACATGGACTACGTGGCCGAATGCGCCGCCGAGGTCTTCGCCGAACGCCGACGCCTGCGCGGCCTGCGCATCGTCGAGGCCCCGGCCGTCCTGCGGCACTTCACCGCCCGCTTCGCCGAGCTGTAGGCGGGACCGGCTCAGGCAAGACCGCCCGCCCCCCCGCGACCAGCCCGCTCTGGCCCTTCCGCCGCGCCCGGCCCCGGCCCCTGCGCCTCGTCCTCGTAGAATCGCCGCACCAGCTGCTCGATCTCCGGCTCCCGCACCGTCAGGTCCTGGATGCGATGCCGCTCGGCCAGGGCGGCGATGAGGGCGCTGGCGCTGCTGTCGCCGGGGCGGAAGCGGTAGGTGACCCGCCAGCCCTCGCGGGCCACGAGGCGGGCGCCGGGCAGGTCGAAGTCCGGGGCCGGATCGCCAGCCGACGCGGAGGGTTCGACATCCACCACCAGCTCGCGCTCGGCACCGTAGCGGCGACGCAGGGCCGCCAGGTCGCCGTCGAAGAGCAGGCGGCCGCCGGCGATCAGCAGGACGCGCCGGCAGAGCTTCTCCACATCGCCCATGTCGTGGGTGGTGAGAAGCACCGTGACCCCCCGCTCGCGGTTGATCTCCTGGATGAAGGCGCGGATCCGTTCGCGGGCCGCCACGTCCAGGCCGATGGTGGGCTCGTCCAGGAAGAGCAGCTCGGGGTCGTGCAGCAGGGCCGCGGCCAGGTCGGCGCGCATGCGCTGGCCCAGGCTGAGCTGGCGCACCGGCCGGTCCAGGAAGGCGCCCAGGCCCAGCACCGCGTCGAAGGTGGCCAGGTTCCGGCGCCAGCGGTCGAGGGGGATGCCGTAGATGTGGCGCAGGATCTCGTAGCTCTCCTGGACCGGCAGGTCCCACCACAGGGTGCTGCGCTGGCCGAAGACCACGCCGATACGCCGCACGAAGCGCGAGCGGTCGCGCCAGGGCAGGTGGCCGGCCACCGTCAACTGCCCGGCCGTGGGCACCAGGATGCCGCTGAGCATCTTGAGCGTGGTCGACTTGCCCGCGCCGTTGGGCCCCAGGTAGCCCAGCAGTTCGCCGCGGGCCACCGTGAAGTCCAGCCCGTCCACCGCCCTGAGGGCCGAGGGGCGCTGCAGGAGGGAGCGCAGGCCGGGCAGGCGCCCGCCCTGGGCTGGGCGCCGCACCCAGAAGGTCTTGCTCAGGCCCTGGGCGCTGATGATGGGCGGCATGGGGCTCCTCTCGCCCCGCCTTCAGGGGGCGGGCGTGGGACCCGGCGCCGGCGGGATCTCCGGCAGGTCGATGGCCTCCAGGCTGAAGCCCTCGCCGGCGCGCAGGAGCACCGAGCCGTAGAAGTCCGCGCGCGCCACCGGCCCCCAGCGCCGGGAGTCGGCGGCATCGCCGCGGGCGGCCATCACCCAGAAGCGGTCCTCCGCCAGGAGCTGCTCGGGGAAGTCCTCGACCGGCGGCCCCTGCCAGACGGCCTCCAGGCCGCAGGCCAGGCCCTTGGCGTCGCGGCTCCGGCTGTCGCAGGGCTGGTCGTTGACGTAGACGCGGCCGCCGCGGGCGGCCACCCGGTCACCCGGCTGGGCGATGACGTAGCGCACCACCAGGCCCTCCGGGCTGTCGAGCGAGGCCAGGCGGTTGCGGCCCGGCGCATCCTCCCAGTAGGCCGTGTTGTCGGAGAGGACCCGGTCGCCCGCACGGAGCCAGGGGGCCATCGCCTCGTCCGGCACCTCGACCAGCGCGAAGAAGACCTGGCCGGCGTAGCCCAGGAGCGTGCAGCTGCCGCAGCCGAAGAGGGCCAGGGCCAGGGGCAGGACACAGCCGAAGAAACGGCTGGCGCGCGGGCTCATGCGGGGAGCCAGGCCGTCGGACCGCGCATCATCCGCCCAGGTGGGCCTTGAGCAGGAGGGGCAGGTAGATGCCCCGGCCGGGGACGCGGGTGGGTGCCGCGGTGGGCGGAACAGCGCCCGGCTCCAGGCCGATGGTCTTCATGACCGCCTGGCCGTTGACCGTCTCCGGGCTGGTGTAGACCGGCTTGAAGCCCGGCGCCTCGACCAGCACGCGGTACTGGCCCGGCGGCGGGTAGAAGCCGTACCATCCCGTGGGGCCCGTGGTCTGGGGGTTGGTCTGGCCCCTGAAGCCGGCGGCCGGCCAGAGCTTCCACTCCTCGCCCACCGGCGCCCCCGGGTCGCGGGCCAGGAGCGAGACCTTGGCCCCCGCGATGCGCTTCAGCAGCGGGTTGGGCTGGCCGCTCAGGTCGTAGACGAAGCCGTCGTACTCCACGGTCACCGTGCCCAGCAGCAGCTCGCGCGGCTCCTGGCCACCGCAGGCCGCGACCAGGGTCAGGCCGACCGAGGTGGCGGCCACGTCCAGGGGAAAGCGCCCTTCAAAGGCGCCCGCCACCGGGGCGAGGGGATAGTCCCGCTCCTGGTAGCGCAGGTGACCCGCGGGGCTCCCTCCCGCCGGGCAGTGCAGGGGCACGCGCAGGGTGACGTCCAGGCTCTGGCCGGGCTGGGGCGGGTGCACGCGCAGGGTCCAGTCGCCGTCGCCACGCAGGGCCAGGCAGCCGGAGGCGTCCTGGAAGGGCTGGACGTAGCGGATGCCCTCCAGCTCGTAGCGCATCTCGAGGCCGGCCGGATCCACCAGGAGGTCCGGGTCCACCGAGAAGGCGATCGGCTGGGTGATCCCCGAGGCCGCGCCGTCCGCCCCCTCGCTGCGCACCTGGATGACGTGGGAGCCGGCGGCCAGGGGGGAGGACGGGCGGAAGCTGAAGGGCGCCAGCTCGCCGTCCCCCGCGGGGGTGCTGGCCTCGCCCAGGAGCTGGTAGTTGTCGTAGACCAGCACCTTCGAGCCCGGCGCCGCCAGGCCCTGGATCTCCGGCTGGGCCTCGCTGAAGAGGCCGCAGCGCGGGGAGAGGAGCTGCGGCCGCACCTGCTGGCCCTCGAAGGGCTGGTAGCGAACGCCGTCGCTCACCTCCTCGCCCTTGCCGGAGCTGGCTCCCTGGCCGCAGGCGTCCGGGCGGTCGCTGATGTCGTTGGGGCCGGCCGGGTCGCCCCAGTCGTTGCCGGTGGCCTCCACGCAGGTGTTGCGGTCCTCGTTGAAGAGCCCGTAGATGCGGTTGAAGTCGAACCAGTTATGCGGACCCACCTGCGGCAGTGCGCCCGTGTCCACCCGCATGCCGTCGATGTTGCCGCGCAGGATGTTGAAGCGGAGGCTGGGCGCCGCCTGGTTGTCCACGAAGATGCCCGCGCCGCGGCCCTCGTTCTGCTGGTCGACGATCTGGTTGCCGATCAGCTCCGGCCTGGCCCCGGCGCCGGTCACGGTGATGCCCCGCCCGCCGCTCTGGTAGACCAGCGTGCTCTGGATGCGCGGCGAGCTGTTGCGCACGTGGATGGCCCCGCCCGAGGCGGCGCCGCCGTAGAGCACCTCGGCATGCTCGATCAGGCTGCCCTGACCGGTGGCCGCATCGTAGTCCACGGTCCCGTCGTCCAGGAGGATCTCCGGCCAGGCGCCGGCGCGCTTGTCGTCCTTCTCCGGCATGAGCTGCACCGGGCTGCCGGCGGCCCCCAGGATGCGGAGGGTTCCGGCGCGCACCCGGATGGCGCCGCTGCTGGCAAAGCGGAACGTGCCGCCCGCCAGGAGGGTCAGGCTGCCGCCCTGGTCCACGGAGAAGCCGTTGCCCTCCACCCGGTAGGACCAGCGCCGCGGCCCCAGGCTGCCCAGCACGGTGTTGCCGCTGACCGAGCCGGAGATGCTGATCCCGTTGTGCCCGTTGTAGTCGAAGCGGTTGGCGTCCAGCACCGGGCTGGCCGAGGCGTCCATGTAGACGGCCAGGATGTTCTTGAGGAAGTAGTTGCCGCGCAGGACCGGGCGCGCGCCCTTGAGCAGGCGCAGCGCGGCCGGGGGCAGGGCCTGGCTGACGGTGCAGCCCTCGAAGCGGTTGGCGACGAGGGTGGGGGCGGCGTCAGCCTTGACCTCTACCCCGATGCCCGAGCCGGCCAGGAAGCTGCTGCGCTGCAGTTCGACCTGGCTGCTGGCGATCCCCAGCATCTCCTTGCGGCCGGCGCCGCCGCCGCTGAAGGCCGTGTAGGTCAGCTCGGAAGGCCCGCTGCCCGCCAGGAGCTGCACGCTGTCCCATTCGCTGCTGGCCGGCTTGAAGCTGATGGGCAGGGCCTCGCTGCCGCGAGCCACGAGGCGTCCGGCCACCATGAGCTTCTGGCGCGGCCCGAACTGAACCTCCACCCCCGGCTCGATGGTCAGCGTGGCGCCGGCCGGCACCTCGAGGTCGCAGGTGCTGACGTAGGGCGAAGCGGCCCGGGTCCAGGTCACGTTGCCGCTCAGCTTGCCGCAGACCTCGGTGAGGGAGCGGGTGGGCGCCCGCGTCTCGTCCGGGCGGGCCTGGGCGGGCCCGGCGGAAAGGGGCAAGCCCAGCAACAGGGCGATCAGGGCCGGCGATGGCGCGCGCTTCATGAAGCTACTCCCGGACGGGTGGAATCCAGAGCGCCCGGACGGCGCCCCTGCATGGGTTGCGCCGTCCGGGCCGAGCGGTTCAGCGACCGCCCTCGGGTCGCTTGTCCTCGCGGATGTCGTCAGCCGTGACCTCGCTCTCGGCGGCCGGCTTCTCCTCGATGGTCACCGCGTCCATGACGTCGCCGATGGCGATCTGGCGGACCACGTCCATGCCGGTCAGCACGTGGCCGAAGACGGTGTACTGCCCGTCCAGGCTGGTGGGCGCGGGCCCGTCCTCCAGCACGATGTAGAACTGGCTGCCGGCCGAGTTGGGGTCCGAGCTGCGGGCCATGGCCAAGGTGCCGCCGCGGTGCGGCACGGGGTTCTCGCTGTTGAACTCGGCATCCACGCTGTAGCCGGGTCCACCGGTGCCGTTGCCCGCCGGGTCACCGCCCTGGATGACGAAGCCCGGCTCGACGCGGTGGAAGGTCAGGCCGTCATAGAAGCCCTGGCGAGCCAGGAAGATGAAGCTGTTGACGTGCTTGGGCGCCACGTCGGGGAAGAGCTGCATCCGGATGTCGCCCTTGGCGGTCTTGATGGTGGCGAAGTAGGCCTTGCCGGTGGGGTCCAGCTTCTGGTCCTCGGGGGCGGTGAAAGCGCCGGCCGGGGCGGCCTCGGTGGGCGCGTCGGCGGGGGCATCGGCTGCGGCGGCGGTGGGGGCGGCGGTGCCGGCGGCGTCGGCGGCGGGGGTGCCGCTGGCCGCGCCGTCGTCAGCGGTCTGGGGCTTGCGGGTGGCCAGCATGGCCAGGAGCAGGGCCAGGGCCACGGCGACGGCCCCGAGGCCGACCATGACCGCGGGGTTCTTCAGGCTGGGGCCGCGGATCACGATGGTGTCGCCGTCCTCCGCCGAGCGGCGGGCCGGCCGGTTGCGTTCGGTGAAGCGTTCGCTCTCTCGCCTTGCCATGGTGTCTCTGCTCCTCGTTCGACGATGGCAGCCGGCCGGCACGCGGAGCGCCGGCGGCCTCGATGGTGGTTGCGGTGGGCGTGGCGTCGTGGCGCGACCGAAGCCCCCGCCATGGGGCTTGGTTGTATCGGCGCGGGGCCCCTGCTGTCAAGCCGCCGGGGTTCCCAGGCGCACCAGGTGGGGGGCCGCCCGGCCGGCAGTGGCCCGGGTGGCATCCACCACCAGGGGCGCGGCACCGAGCACGAGGTCGAGGTCCATCCTCCGGTGGGCGGTCAGGATGAGGGCGGCATCGCAGGCGCCCAGGGCCTGGGCGTCCAGGGGCCGGCTGCTCAGGACCCGCCCCTGGGGCAGGAAGACGTCGCCGCCCACGGCCAGCTGGGGGATGTAGGGGTCATGGTAGGCGACCTCGGCCCCGCGGGCCAGGAGCAGGGCGATGACCCGCTCGGCGGGCGAGTGGCGGGGATCGTCCACCTCGGGCTTGAAGGCCACGCCCAGGACGAGGATGCGGGCGCCCTTCAGGGTGTGGCCCCGACGGTCCAGCGCGCCGGCCAGGAGAGCGACGACATGGCTGGGCATGCCCTGGTTGATGTCGGCGGCCAGCTCGATGAAGCGGGTGGAGAAGTCGAACTCGCGCGCCTTCCAGGAGAGGTAGTAGGGGTCGATGGGGATGCAGTGGCCGCCCACACCGGGTCCGGGCCAGAAGGGCATGAAGCCGAAGGGCTTGGTGGCGGCGGCCCCGATGACCTCCCAGATGTCGATGCCCATGCGCTCGGCCAGGAGGGCCAGCTCGTTGACCAGGGCGATGTTGACGGAGCGGAAGATGTTCTCCAGCAGCTTGGTCATCTCGGCCACGCGCGGGCTGGAGACGATGCGCACCTCGGGGCCGAGGGCAGCCAGCAGGTCGGCGGCCAGCCGGGCGCAGTCCTCGGTGAGGCCGCCGACCACCTTGGGGGTGTTGCGCACGGTGTGCTCGGCCACGCCGGGGTCGATGCGCTCGGGGCTGAAGGCCAGGTGCACCTCGCGGCCCACCTGGAGGCCGGTGGCGGCCAGGCGGGGGAGGATGACCTCCTCGGTGGTGCCGGGGTAGGTGGTGCTCTGGAGGATGATGAGCTGGCCGGCCCGGAGCTGCCGGGCCACGCTCTCCGCCGCGGCGACGACGGCCCTGAGGTCCGGGGTCTTGTTGGCGTCGAAGGGGGTGGGCACGCAGACGAAGATGACGTCGCAGGCGGCCAGCACGGCCTCGTCGCCGCTGGCCGCCAGCCGTCCGCCGGCCACGAGGGGCGCCAGCCGTTCGTCCGCCACGTCGCCGATGGGGCTTCGGCCGGCCTGGATGTCGGCCACCCGCCCGGCGGCGATGTCCAGTCCACGCACGGCGTAACCGCATTCGGCCAGGGCCACGGCCAGGGGCAGCCCGACGTAGCCGAGGCCGACCACGCCGACGAGGGCCGAGCGGTCGGCGATGCGGGCGGCGAGGTCGCCGGCGGACGGGGCTGGGCTGGCGGCGCGGGATGGGGTCATGGCGGGGACGGGATGGGAGGCGCAGGGAGAAGGGGGACGGACGCGAGCCGGGGGCGGCGGTCACCGGCCGGGGGACCGGGCAAGGATACACGCGGGGGGGAGGGGCGCCCAAGTCGGGGGCGATCACAGCGACGCGCCCGCCGCCCTGGGCGCATCGCCCCCCCCTGCCCTATGATCAGCCCATGCGCCCTCTTCTCGCCGCCGCCGCCCTCCTGCCCTTCCTCCTCCTGCTGCCCGCCGGCTGCGGCACCGCCGCGCCTCCCGGACCCGTCTCCCCGCCGCCCGGCCCTACCGCCGACGCGGCGGGGGCAGAGAGCGAGGCCGGGCGGCCTGCGGCGAGCGGATCGGAAGAAGGGGCCGGGTCGATGGCCGCTGCCTACCCCTATCCGGACCGAAGCAGCGGGTCGGACGGATCGGGCGACGGTCCCCGGGGCGACGCCTACCCCGACGGTGCGGGGCAGCCACTCCCCGCGGGCGGATCGACCTTCTACTTTCCTCATGTCGCCGTCGCGCCGGCGGCAGGCGAGGGGGGGGAACGCGGGGAGGCCGGCAGCGGGACGAGCACGGGCACCTTGAACCCCGCGGGCGGGCGCGACCCGGCAGCGGCGGCCGCATCCCCGGCGGGCTCCCTGCCCGACCTCGCCCCGCCGCCGGCGGACGGCCCGCTGAGCCAGGAACAGCGCCTGGCCTTCCTGGCCCGGGCCACCGGCTTCGCCGCCGGGGTGACCGGCGGCCTGGCGGGGCCGGAGGTCTGGGTGACCCACCTGGGGGACCGCGGCGAGGGCAGCCTCCGGGCCGCCCTGGAGGCGCCCGGCCCCGCCTGGGTGCGGCTGGCGGTGGACGGCGTGATCCGCCTGAAGCGCCCCATCCTCGTCAAGAGCGACAAGACCCTGGACGGGCGGGGGCGGCGGGTGGAGCTCATCGGCCGGGGCCTGGTGTTGAACCGGGTCGGCAACGTGGTCCTCAGCCACCTCGTCGTCCACGACGGGGCCGACGACGCCGTCTCGCTCTCGGGCAGCCGCATGGTCTGGCTGGACCACCTCAGCCTCGCCCGCTTCGACGACGGGTTGATCGACATCACCAACCAGAGCGGCGAGGTCAGCGTCTCCTGGTGCCGCCTGGAGGACCACGACAAGGGCATGCTGGTGGGCTCCAAGGACTGGCAGTCGGAGGACGTGTCCCTGCGCGTGACCGTGCACCACTCGGCCTTCCTGGGGGTGCGCTACCGGCATCCCAAGCTGCGCTACGGCTACATGCACCTCTTCAACCTGCTGATCGAGGGCTGGACCGAGGCGGCCATCGACGTCAGCCACGGCGGGCGCCTGCTGCTGGAGGAGAGCCTGCTCCTGCCCGGCGACCGCAAGCCCGGCCCCGTCTTCGGCCTGCCCGTCGACCTGCGCGACCCCCCCGGCTTCGCCCGCGCCCGGGGCGTGGACGCCGGCGGCCTCGCCCTGCCGGCCGACCCGCGCGTCGAGGATCCTCCCTACGCCTACCGCGCCGATCCGCTGAGCCCGGACCTCGTCCGCCGCCTGCGCGAGGAGACGGGCTGGCAGCCCTGAGCGGCGGCGCCGCGCCGTCCGGACTCAGCGGCCCCAGGCCAGGAGGCCGACCAGGGCCCCACCCAGGATCAGCCAGGCGGTCTGCAGTCGACCCCAGCGCAGGAGCAGAAGGCATAGCAAGGTCAGCAGGACCTCGCCCAAACCCTGCCAGGCCGACCGACCCAGCTCCCAGGCCGTCGCGCCGATCAGGGCCACCGAGGCCGCGTTGACCCCGTCGAGGAAGACGCGCAGGGCCGGCGCGGCGCCGTGGCGCTGGAGCAGGCGCCGGCTGAGGGCCACGTAGCCGAAGCCCGGCAGGAAGATGCCCGCCGTGGCCACCACGGCCCCCGCCGCCCCCGCCAGCAGGTAGCCCACGAAGGTCGCGCTGCTGAACAGGGGCCCCGGCGTGAGCTGCCCGGCAGCGATGGCGTCCAGCAGTTGACGCTCGGTCAGCCAGCCGCGGCTCGCGACCAGCTCCTGGTGCATGAGCGGCAGGAGCAGGTAGCCGCTGCCGAAGAGCAGGGCGCCGATCTTGAAGCAGACCCAGAAGAGCTGGTGCAGGCCCACGGCGGCCACCGCCGCCCCGCCGGCCGCCAGGCCACAGGCCGAGCGCCAGCCGGCCAGCGGGAGGCGGGCCACCTTCGCGATCGCCGCGCCCAGACCCTCCGGCCAGGTCTGGTGCCAAGGCCCCAGGCCCGCCGCCAGGCCGCCCTCGCGCCTCGGTCGGCACGCCGCGAGGGCCAGCAGGCCGCTGCCGAAGAGCAGGCCCAGCTCTCCCCAACCCGCCAGGCGCAAGGCCAGGACCCCCACGGCCAGGGCCAGGGCCGGCGGGCGGCGCAGGCTGGCGCGGGCCAGGTCCCAGGTGGCGACCAGGATCAGGGCCAGGACCACCGGGAGGATGCCGCGCAGGAGCCCCGCCGTCTCTGGACGCTCGCCGTAGCGCTGGTAGGCCCAGGCCAGGCCGGCCACCATCAGGCAGCCGGGGAGGATGAAGCCGCCCCCCGCCAGCAGCATGCCCCGCCAACCCGCCCGCCGCAGCCCCAGGTGCAGGGCCAGTTCGCTGGAGCTGGGGCCGGGAATCAGTTGGCTCAGGCTGAGCAGGTCCAGGAACTCCGCCTGCTCCAGCCAGGCCCGGCGGCGGACCAGCTCGCGCTGCATCAGGGCCACATGGGCCGCCGGCCCGCCGAAGGCCGTCAGCCCCAGGCCCAGAAAGACCCGCGCCAGGGCGCGCAGGTCGGCGTTCATCCGGGCGGCGGGGGCATCGCGACGGCGGCGCCTCAGGCCGCCAGGCCCAGGAGGCGGCGGAAGGCCCCGTCCCAGTCGGCGCCGCGGACGGCCAGGGTCCGCTCGCGGTGCAGGTAGGTCCAGGCGGCGCGGCCCAGCTCCGCGCGGAGGTCGGGGCGGGCGACCAGGGTCTCGAGGGCCTCCAACCAGGCCTCCGGCTGGTCGGACAGCAGGAGGCCCGTCTCTCCGGGCCGCACCGTGGCGCGGTAGGGCGGCACGTCGCTGAGCAGGGGCGCGGCTTCCAGGGCGCAGTAGTCCAGGAACTTGATGTCCGACTTGCAGCGCCGGAAGGGCGAGTCGCCCAGGGGGGCGATGGCGATGTCCCAGTCGGCCCGGGCCACGAACCAGGGCAGGAAGGCGGCGTAGTCCTCGTCCGCGGGCCAGGGGCGCAGGAAGCCCACGTCCAGCCCCGCAGTCCGCCAGGCCGCCCGGCTGCGCCGCCGCCGGGCCCCGCCGATCACCTCGAAGCGCAGCCGCTTTCCGTGGCGGGCCTGCAGCTCGGCGAGGGCGGGCAGGACCAGGGCCAGGTCGGCGTCGTGGGTGGCCGTGCCCATGTAGCCGATGGTCAGCGGGCGCCCCGCCTCGCCCGGCGCCGCCCCCGCCGATCGCGCCGACCCCGCCGGCCCCGGCGCCTCGTCGGCACCGTCCCAGGCCCGGCCGCGCCGCCAGGGCGGCAGCAGGCGCTCGTCCAGGGCGTTGGGCAGGACCGCCAGCCGACCGCGCACCAGGGGCCGCAGCCGCTCGGCCAGGGCCTCGCTGGAGACCAGGACGCCGTCGGCCGCCGCCAGGCAGCGGCGGACGATGGCCAGGTGCTCCGGCAGGGGCCAGTCCTGGCGCTCGGCCGGCAGGTCCAGCAGGTTGTCGTCCAGGCTGTAGAGGAAGGCCACGCCGTCGCGGCGCGTCTGATCCAGCAGGGCCTCGATGCGCGCCAGGTCGATGTCCGGCAGCCAGAGCCGGTCCAGGACCAGGGCGTCCTGCCCGCGGGTGACAGGCAGGGCGTCGAAGCGGGCCTCGACACCGCGGGCCGTCACCGCCGGATGGCCCAGGGGGCGGAGCAGGCGCAGCTGGCTGGGCGCCAGGGGGCGGCCGGCGGCATCCCGCTCCAGGAGGACGGAGAGGCGGAGGGGGCGGGGAGAGGCGGGGCGGGGGGTCGATGCGGTCGATGCGGTCGATGTCGATGCGGTCGGCGCAGTGGGTGCAGTGGGTGCGGTGGGTGCGGTCGATGCGGTCGGCATGGTCGCGGCGGAGGCGGTGGACCGGTTGGACGCGGAGGCGGCGGCCGATGAGGCCAGGAGGGCTTCGAGGGCGTCGGCCCAGCGGGTGGCCTGGGTCGCCAGGGTGCGGGCCTGAAGCAGGTAGGCGCGGGCGCCGTCGGCCAGGCGGCGTCGCAGGGCCTCTTCCTGGATCAGGCGCTCCAGGCCCTCCTCCCAGGCGGCGCTGGCGTTGGGCACCACCAGGCCCGTCTCCCCATCCCGCACCGAGTGGCGGTAGCTGGTCACGCGGCTGAAGATGCCGGCAGCGCCCTGGGCGGCGTAGTCCAGGTGCTTGAGGTCGCTCTTGGAGCGGTTGAAGGGCGTGTCCGCCAGGGGAGCGATGCCGATGTCCCAGCGCAGGACCTGCGTGAACCAGGGCAGGAAGCGCGGGTAGGCCATCTGGGCGGGGCTGAGGCGGATCCGCTCCACCGGCAGGTCGGCCAGGGCGGCCGCGCCGTCCTCGCGCCCCAACACGCCCAGGATCTGGATCCGCAGCCTCTCGCCGTGGCGCCGACTGAGGGCTCTGAGGGCCGGCAGCACCAAGGCCAGGTCCCCGTCATGGGTGAAGGTTCCCATGTAGCCCAGGGTCACCGCGTCGGGCGGCGTCGGCGGCGGCGCGGGCATGTCGGGGTCCAGAGCCTCGGGGGCCAAGAGCCGCTCATCCAGGGCGTTGGGCACCAGGTGGACGGGCCGCCCCGTCCAGCGCAGGCGCTCGGCCAGGGGCGGCGTGCTGACCAGGAAGGCGTCGGCCGCCGCCATCAGAGCCTGGAGGGCCTCCGGCTGGCCCGGGGCGGCCCAGTCGCGGCGCTCCAGCGGCAGGTCCAGGAAGTTGTCGTCCAGCGCGTGGACCAGGCGGGCCCCCATCGCCCTGAGCCGGGCCAGGAGCTGGGCGATCTGGGGGCCGTCGACCAGGGGATGCCAGAGCCGGTCGACGATCACCAGGTCCAGGCGTTCACCCGGCAGGTGGCGGCCGAAGGAGACATCCAGCCGATGGCGCAGCGAAGGGTGGCCGAGCGGCCGGAGCAGGCGGATCTGGGTGCTGCTGAACGGCTCCAGGTCCGGCCCGTACTCGTACAGCACGTGGACGCGCGGCCGGCGGGGCAGGCTCATGCCGCGTCCTCGGCCTCCCGCGCGGCCGCTTCGGCCGCGGCCGCCGCCATCGCGGCATCGATCTCCGGCCCGAAGAGACGGTTGAGCAGGTTCCAGGCCGCCCGCTCCGGGTAGAAGAGCGGCAGGTCGACGAGGGCCTGCCGGGCCAGGCGGCCGCGCAGGGCCGGGTCGCGCACCAGCCGGTCCACCGCGGCGATGCAGGCCCCCTTGTCCTCCGGGTCCACCAAGAGCGCGTTGTCCCCGTCCCGGGCGTAGACGCCGGGCCCGCCGTGCCGGGTCACCACCACGGCGCAGCCGCAGAGCATGGCCTCCATGGCCGTCATGCCCATGGCCTGCCAGGTGGAGAAGTCGCAGAAGACGTCCACCTGGTTCATCAACTCCGCCACCTGCTGGGGAGAGAGGCGGCCGGCCAGGACGAAGGGGAAGTCGCGCGGCAACTCCTCCCATCCCCCGTCGCCGGGCTCGACGCCGAAGAGCACGATCTCCACCTTGGGCCCGTGGCGGCGGCTGATCTCCCGGAAGACCTCCATCGTCAGGCGCGGACCGCGGAAGGGCGTCTCCGGCCGGATCATGCCCAGGATGCGCAGGGGCCGCGCGGGCCAGGCCAGGGCGCGCGGCCGCGGGCGGAAAAGGTCCGCGTCGTAGGCCGGCATCACCGCCGGCACCTCCAGCCCGAAGAGGCGGGCCAGCTCGGCCGCGTTCCAGGGGGTCATGGTGCAGATGCGCAGCTCCGGCATCTGCTGGTAGCTCCTGAGGGCCGCGTGGAAGCGCTCGGAGCCGGGGCGGTAGAAGTAGGCCTCCAGGTCCTGGACGAAGTAGCCGTAGACCGGGTGCCGCCCCGCCGGCCCGCGGGCGGCGGCGGCCAGCCAGTCCACCGTGCTGTACATGGTGGCCAGGAGGCCGTCCCATTCGCCCGCCAGCCGCAGGAGGTCCTCCGGCTGGCCGTAGACCACCGGCAGGTCCAGGGCCGGGTAGGCCGCCTCGAAGGCCTCGCGGTGGACGCCCAGGTTGAAGACCGCCACCTCCACGCCCATGGCCCGCATGGCCCGGAGCAGGAACATGGCGATGCTGGCCCCCCCGCCGGCGGCGGCCAGGGGCATCACGCAGAGCAGGCGGCGCCCGCCGAAGCGTTCGCGCCCCCCGGCCAGGATGCGCGCACGGTCGGCCAGGTAGCGGCTGCGGGCGCGGATCCCCTCCAAGACCGGGTCCTCGCGCAGGACGGCCTCGCCGGCCGCCACCGCCGCCACCCCATGGCGGGCCACCAGGGCCGCGCCGGCCCGGGCCTCCAGCTGGCGGCGGCGCTCGTGGCTGTAGCTGCGCGACTGGGCGTGGAAGACGTAGGCATCGTCGGCCAGGGCCAGGTCCCAGCCGGCCGCCCGGACCCTGAGGGCCAGGTCGTTCTCCTCGCCGTAGCCGGCCCCGAAGTTCGCCTCGTCCAGCAGGCCCACCCCATCCAGCATCGCCCGGCGCAGGAGCAGGCAGAAGCCGTTGAGGAAGGGCAGGCGCGGCCGGAGGCGGGCGCTGTCGGCGGCCACCAGGGAGGCCCAGGCCGCCAGGTCGAAGCCCACCGGCAGGTCGTTGATCGCCCAGTCGTCGCCCTCGCGCTGCTCGGGAATGCTCTGGTAGGTGGCGGCGTTGGAGAGCGGCCCCACCAGGCCGATGCGCGGGTCCGAACGGCCGCAGTCCAGCAGGCGATCCAGCCAGCCGTCCGTCACCTCGGTGTCGCTGTTCAAGAGGACCACCCAGGGCGCATCGCCGGCCCTGAGGCCGCGGTTGGCGGCGAAGGTGTAGCCGGTGGCCTCCTCGGAGCGCAGGAGGAGGCAGTGCTCGCCCCCCTGCTCCGCCGCGAAGGCCCGCAGCCAGGCCGCGGTCTGGGGCCCCGAGCCGTCGTCGACCAGGATCAGGCGGTAGGGCGGCCGGGTACGGGCCAGGACCGAGCGCAGGCAGCGCTCGACCTCCGCCAAGGCGTCGTGCACGCAGACGACGATGTCCACCGCCTCTTGGTGAAGGGTAAGGGGCGGCGGCGGGGGCACCGCGGCCACCGTCAGGCGGCGCAGTTCGCCGCCGCGCCGACGCCGGCCTTCCCGCCAGCGGTAGCCGGCCTGCAGGCGACCCTCGCGCAGCAGGTGGCCCACCAGGCCCCCCAGGCCCGCCTCCCGCTGGATGCGCCGCCAGCCCAGGAGGCTGCCGAAGGCCCGCTCCCGCCGGCTGCCCGGCGGCAGGAAGCGGGCCCGCGCCTGCTGCAGGTGCCAGAGCACCCCGTAGCCGGGCGAGGCCTCCAGGCCCAGCCAGCGCCCCCGCCAGGCGGCCAGCTGGTCCGCCAGGTTGTCGCGCTCGCGGCGCAGGACCATGCGCTCGACGTCGGCCTGGTTCTGGGCGGCGTCCAGGGCCTCGGCCCGCTCGTGCGCCGCCTGGAGCTGCCGCTCCAGGTCGGCCACCTGGGCCCGGAGCTCGGCAGCCACCGTCCGCCGGCCCTCGATCTCGTCGCCCAGGCGCAGGAGCTTGCGCTCGTAGCCCCGCACCAGGGGCGCCGCACCGGGCAGGGGCCGGCCGCGCCGCAGGCGCAGGGCCCAGGGCGTCAGGAAGCGGGCTTCGAAGTCCAGGTCCCGGTAGAAGCCCGCCTGGGCGAAGAGGCCGGCCCAGTAGTCCACCGGCTGCACGTTGAGGTGCGTGGGCTCGGCATGGTCCAGAGGTGTGGAGGAGAAGAGGATGTCGTCGGCCAGGCCGCAGAGCCAGGCGATGGCCGCCGGCGCCTCGGCCGGCGGCAGGTGCTCGAGGACCTCGATGCAGGTGACCAGGTCATAGCGCTCAGGCCAGTCGGCCGGGAGGGCGGCGCCGATGGCCCCCACCCGGCAGAAGGGCGCCACCGCCCCGTCCACCTGGGAGATGGCGTAGGCCGAGACGTCGACGCCCCAGGCCTCCACGCCCCGCCGCCGCAGGGCCTCGACCAGGAAGCCCATGGCGCAGCCCACGTCCAGCACCCGCGCCGGGCCCACCGCCTCCACCAGGCGATCCGCCACCTGGGCGAAGAAGCCCAACCAGGCCGCGTCGCGCGCATAGGGCGTGCCGCAGCCGTGGGCGTAGTAATCGGCGTCGTAGTCAGCGGCGTAGGAAGGGAGGTCCACGCGGCAGAGGGTAACATGAAGGCCGTCCAGGTCCAACGTCGGGCTGGGCAATCGCATCAAGACGTGCGGGCTCCGACCCCCCGGCGACTTCAGTCGCCGGGGGGTGATCGGCCTCCCGTTTGCTGCGATTATCCTGCAACGTCGGGCGGGGCGTCCGGCGTCCCTTCGGACCTGCCGCCGCCCGACCACCATCGGCAGCCCCATCTTGGTCAGCCCGTGGTCAGCCTGTCGTCAGATTCCGGTCCAGCAGTCGCCAGCCACACGCCCTAGACTGGACGGACTGGGTGGAAAGAGGCGCCATGACCCTGACGACGGCAGCAGGTCAAGATCCTCGAGCGGCAGTGGAAGGCGTACGGGTCCGGCCGCTCCTGGCGCCGCGTGCGCGCGCCAACCCCTACATCCTCACGCCGCTGACTGAGGGCGTGGGCTTCTTCGGTCGCGATGCGGTCCTGCGCTTCGTCCGCAATACCTTGTCCGCGCCCTTCCAGAACGTGGTCGTGCTCTTCGGCCAGCGCCGGATCGGGAAGACCTCCGTCCTCTACCAGCTGACCCGGCCGGGCGTCACCCCCACCGGTTTCCGCGCCGTCTACTTCGACCTGCAAGGGCGGGCCCAGCAGCCCCTGGGGCAGGTGCTCTTCGGGCTGGCGCGCGAGATCGCCCGGGCCCTGGGCCTGCCGGCGCCGCTGCGGGCGGACTTCGAGGAGGACAGCCACTTCCAGTACGTCTTCCTGCCCCAGGTCTATGCCCGGTTGGGGCCGCAGCGGCTCCTGGTCCTGGTCGACGAGTTCGACGTCCTGGGCGGCGAGGACGTCCCGGCCGACGCGGCGTACAACACCCTCTTCGACTACCTGCAGGACCTGCTCATGGACGAGCAGCGGCACCTGGCCTTCGCCTTCGTCGTCGGCCGTCGCCTCGACGAACTGCCCAGCCGCATCAAGGCCTCCTTCAAGAGCGCGCAGTGCAAGCGCATCGGCGTCCTCGACCGCGAGGATGCCGAGGCCCTGATCACCGAGCCGGCCGCCGGCGCCCTCCGCTTCCACCCCGATGCCGTGCGGGCCCTGGTGGAGCTGACGGCCGGGCATCCCTACTTCCTGCAGCTCCTGTGCTACGAGCTCTACGACCGGGCGCAACGCGCCGGCCGCCAGGAGGTGCAGGCCGCGGACATCAACCCCAACCTGCTGGGCGTGGCGATGGAGCTGGGCGCCGGGGGCCTCTCCTGGTTCTGGGACGAGTTCCCGCCTGCCGAGCGCTTCATCCTGTCGGCCATCGCCCACATCGCCCAGGCCCGGGGGGCGGCCAGCCTCAGGACCATCGGCCAGACCCTGCGCGAGCACGGGGTGAAGCTGCAGGGGATGGAGCTGGCCACGGCCCCCACCATCCTGGCCGAATGGGAGATCATCCAGAGCGTCGGACGGGATACCTACGCCTTCCGGGTGCCCTTCCTGCAGCGATGGATCCTCAGCAAGCACACCCTGGACGAGGCCAAGCGGGAACTGGAGCAGGTCAGCGCCCGGGCCGTGCGCCTCTACGAGCGCGCAAGGCGCCTGCATCGGCAGGGCGAGCTGGAGCAGGCCCTCGGCGAGTACCGCCGGGCTCTGGCCGCCAACCCCAACCACAGCCGGGCCCGCCTGGGGCTGGCCCAGGCCCTCTTCGAAGGCGGCCAGCTGGTGTTGGCCGCCGAGGCCTTCGAGCGGGCCTACCGGCTGGATCCGGAGAGCGCCCGCGACGGCCTGCACTGGGTGCACCGGGACCTCGGCGCCCAGCTCGAAACCGAGGGCCGACTCAACGAGGCCCGCATGCATTACCAGCGGGTGCTGGACATCAGCCCGTTGGACGAGACCATCCGCCTGCGCCTGCGCGACCTCTGGCGGGCCACGGGCGCCGCCCACCTGGCCGACGGCCAACCGGACAAGGCCCTGGAAGCCTACCGCCAGGCCTTGCGCTACGGCCCCGATGACGATGAGCTGATGCGCCTCCTGGCCGAGCTCGAGGAGCGGCAGGTGGCCTCCGAGGTCCAGAACCGCCGGCGCCAGCAAGCCGAGCGGGCCATGCTGGAGACCCGCCTGGCCGAGGCCGAGTCCAGGGCAGGGCGCCATGAGGCCGAGAGCCGGGCCCTGCTGCGCTGGATGCTGGGCGGCGCGGTGACCGCCTGCCTGCTCGTGGCCCTCTTCCCCCTGCACCTCAAGCTGGGCGATGGAGCCTACAGCTTGGGGATCCACGGCCCCAGGCAGGTGAACATGGCCTTTCCCGTCGCCCTGACGATCCTTTTCGCCCTTTACAGCTTGGCCTCCGGAAGCCTGCGCCGCCCACCCGACTGACCGGGCGCCTCAACCCGCACCCGGTCCCTGGCCGGCGCCGCCGCCGGCCGCCCCTCCGCCCTCCTGCCAACGCGACCGGCCCGTCGCCCCATGACCTTGCGAAAGCCCAGGCCCATGCCCCCTACCAGCACCCAGGCCCGAGACAGCATCGCCATCGCTGCCGACCCCCGAGCGGCGGTTGACCACCGGGCCGCTTCCGCAGACGATCCCTCCGCCTTCATCGGTCGGCAGCGCGAGTTGGACCTGATCTTCCACCATCTCCTGGGCCCGCACCGGGGCCATGTGGCCCTGTCCGGCCCCCTGGGCATCGGCAAGACCCGGCTGATGCGGCAGGTGACCGATCCGCAGGTCCAGGCGGCCTATGGCCTGGATCCGGCCCGCCACCTCGTCGTCGCCTTGGACCTGCAGGCCGTGACCCCCTTCAGCGGCAGCCGCTTCTGGCGCCGCGTGGCCCAGTTGCTCCTGCGCCGGCAGGCAGGCGTGATCAGCGGGGAGCTGCGGCGGGGGCTGGAAGGCCTCGTGGCACGGGAGACCTTGGACATCGTCGACGTGGAGGAGCTGCTGGACCTGCTGGCCGACCAGGGCCAGGTGCTGGTTCTCCTGATCGACGAGCTGGAATGGGCCCTGCAGCCGGAGGTGGCCGGCGGTGCCGTCAGCCGGGACTTCCTGGCCCAGACGGCCTCGTTGGCGCGGCGCAGCCCGCGGACGCTGGTGCTGGTCACCGCCACCGCCCGCCCCTTGCACGAGGCCACCCGCGAGGTGGAGGGCTGGCGCGGCTCGCCCTTCGCGACGGTCTTCACCAGCCTGCCCCTCTCGCCCCTGTCCGCGGACCTGGCCCTCGGCTACCTGGGCCAGGCCTTGATCCGCGCAGGCTGGCCGCCCAACACCGCCCTCCTGGCCCCCATCCTGGAGGAGGCCGGCGGCCAGCCAGCGGCCCTGGAGGCCGCCAGCCGCTGCCTGGAGCGCCTGGGCCGCAGCCCCGCCAACGCCGCCGAGCTGCAGCAGGCCGCCCTCCGCTGCGTCCGCGAGGCCCTGGCGCACCTGAACTCCCTCGGCTCCGGCCGCGACCACCAGCGGCCGACCCCACGCCCCAGCAGCCAGGCAGACCCCATGCCCCGCGGGCTCTGGCTGGACCCCGCGGGCTCCGAGGTGATGGTCAACGGGCGCCGCATACAGACCTTGACCTCCCTGGAGTACAGCCTGCTGCAGCTCTTCTACGGCCGCCCCGGCCAGATCTGCAGCAAGGAGGACATCGTGCGCCAGGTCTGGGGCGTCGATGCGGGCGCGGGCGGCGAGGCGCCCGCAGTGGACGATGCCCGCGTCGAGAAGCTGGTCAGTCGGCTCAGGCAGAAGATCGAACCCGTGCCCGGGCGCCCGCAGATCCTGCGCACGGTGCGCGGCCGCGGCTACCGCTACGTGAAGGGAAGCTGACGCGGGACCACCGGCGGACGGCACGAGACCCGTGACGGGCGTCGCCCACGCCGTCACGGGTCTCGGGAGGAAGCTGCCGCGGGGCACGCGCCGGGCCCTGCCCCGTCAGGGGCGAGGCAGGACCCACAGGCGCCGGCTGCCCGCGGCGATCGAATCGTGTGGGAGGCCTAGCGCCGCCGCAGGTTGAGCGGCAGGTAGAGCCGCTGTCGGGGCGGTGCGGCCGTGGCCGTGGGACCGCCGGGGGTCCAGGTCGGCGAAACCGGGATGCGGGTGGCCGTGGCCGAAGGGCCGGGCCGCGGCGTCGCCGACGCCGTGGTCCGCGGCGTGACCGTGGGCCGCCGGGTGGCCGTGGCCGCCGGCCGCGTCCCGAGGGGGGTGGCGGTGGGCCGGACGCTGCTGCGTCTCGTCAGGGCCAAGGGCAGGTAGGCCCGCCGGATCCGTATCTCCGGCGTCGGGGGCGCGGTGGCGGTGAGGGTCGCGGGTGGGGGCTCGCTGGCCGTCGCGGTGGCCGTCGCCGTCGCGGGAGGCGGCGCGGTGGCCGAGGCGGGCTCGGTGGCGGTCGCCGACGGCGGCGGCGGGGCCGTGGGCGTCACCGGGGTCAGCACCGCCACCGTGGGCACCTTGCCCGTCGGCGTGGGCGAGGCCGGCGGCGACGTGGGTGTGAGCGGGGTGCCAAGGGCCGGCGGAGTGGCCGTCGCCCTGCCGGTGCCGGTGGGCGTGGGCTCGGGGAGGGTGGCCGTCGCGCTGGGGCGGGATGTGGGCGAAGCCGCCACCGTGGATGTCGCCGGGGGGGGGCTGGGGGTCGCGGTGGCTGTCGGCGTCCGGCTGGCCGTCGCGGTCGCCGTCGCAGTCGTCGTCGCCGACGGGATCGCGGTCATCGTCGGGGTGAGGGTCGCGGTCGCCGGCGGGGGCGTCGGGACGGTGGCGGTGGCGGTCGCCGGCGGGGGCTCGCTGGCCGTCGCGGTGGCCGTCGCCGTCGCGGGAGGCGTCGCGGTGGCCTCCGCGGTGGCCGTCGCGAGCGTCGCCGTCGCAGAGGCCGCTGCGGTGGGTGGCAGGGTGGCGCTCGGCGGCGGGCCGGCCGTGAGGCTGGGTGTCGTCGTCGCGATCGGTGTAGGCGTGGCCGAGGGGGTGCCCCAGGGCGCCGGCAGGACGGTGGGGGTGTTGGTGGGCCCGGCGCCCTGGAAGCCGGCTGGCAGTTGCAGGGATGCCGACGGGTCGCCCAGGAGCACGTAGTTCTCGATCAGGTCGTGGTAGGCGCCCGTGGCCCCGAAGAGGCGGAGGCGCGCGGCCAGGGTCAAGGCCCCCAGATGGGTGATGCGGTCCCGCATCAGGGCGTCGAAGAGACCCTGGTTCATGAAGTCGTGCCCCGTGGCAACCCCCTGCCCCGTGGGGCCGAAGACCGCCACCGCCCCGCCGTTGGGTGCCCGGAGTGCGCTCTCGCCCAGCACGGCGCGGCTGCCGTCGGGCGCGGCCTCGTCGCTGAAGTCGGAACTCAGGCAGGTCCACTCCAGGAGCAGGCAGAGCTTCTGGCCGTTCGTCAGGGCCAGGCCGTCAAAGGTGGACCACAGCGGCGGCGCAGCCCATTGGTAGCGGGCCGAATGGCCGACGTACTGGGCGATGAGCTGGCCCTCGCCGAGAGCCTGCCGCACCGCCCCGTTCACCGCCGACGCGTTGGCATGGGTGACGGTGTGGTAGACCTTGGTCTTCTGGAAGGCCGGTGCCACGTGCCCGTCGGCGATGCGGTCGGAGAGTGCGGCGAAGTCGCCCGCCCCGTCGGCGTCGTCGGCCACGAAGAGCAGGCGCTCACGCCAGGGTCCTTCGGGCGGGGCCGTCTCGTAGGCCACGGTCTTGGCCGCCAGGAGCTGGGCCTCGGCCGGGCTGTTGACCGGCCAGCGCCCCAGGTCGAGGTCCGGGAAGTAGTCCTCGCCGTCCACCGCGGCGAAGGCATTGTCGGTGGCCGCCTCGCCGCCGTAGGGGTCGGTCATCTTGAGGAAGGGGGGGAGGAAGCGGCCCACGATGCCGCCCTGGAGGTTCCTGAAGTCGTAGCTGCCGTCGCCCACCAGGAGGACGTCGCGCGGACGGGGCTCCGGCCAGCGGTGGTAGGCGTGGACCAGGAAGTCACGGATGGCCTCGGCGGCGGGCATGCCGCCGCTGAAGCTGTCGTAGATGTCCTGGACGTCGACCACCCGCACCTGGCGCCCCTGCGAGCGGCGCAGGGCCAGCCAGGGTTCCAGGCTGGCGATGAAGCTGCCGTGGCTGATCACGATCAGGTCCGCCCCCTGCGCGGGGCTCGCCAGGTCGACGGTGGGGCGCTTCAGGATGGCGGGCCGGAGGTAGCGGTCGGCCGCCAGGGCCAGGTAATCCCGGCCGGCCCCCGCGCCGCGGAAGCGCAGGCGGTAGGGGCCGGTGCCGTCCACCTGCGGATCCGCCAGGATCACCGGGGCCAGCGGATCCGTGAGGTCGTAGACCTGCAGGTCCGGGCTGTCGAAGCCCTCCAGCCGGTGCACCGCGGCGCCCGGCAGGGAGCGGAAGCCCAGGCGGTCCTCGGTGGCCAGGAGGAGTCGCTGGTAGCGCAGCCGGAAGCGGTCCACGTAGTAGGCGTTGGGGTCGCCGGTGGGCAACGAGAGGGCCTCGAAGCGCAGGCGGGGGTCGGGCTGGCGCAGGAGGTCCGCCGGCACCGTGAGCTGGAAGCGCTGCACCTGGTCGAAGCCGTCCCATTGGGGGGCCGGACCCAGCTCGGCCCCCGCCAGGCGGATGCGCGCCAGGTGGTCCGGGTTGACCAGGCGGCTGCTCGAGCCGCCGACCAGGTCCAGCTCCAGGCTGCCCTGCCAATCACCGTCGGCAACGGGCTCCAGGGTCAGGGCCTGGTCGAGCGGATCCCGGAAGTCGGCCACCTGCTCCGAGTACCAGTGGTCCACCTGGTTCTGGGGCGGGATGGGCAGGCCGCGTTGGAAGAAGGGGTACTTGGCGCGGTAGACCCGGTCCAGGTCCATCTCCATGGCCGCCTCCCCGCTCCGCTGGTCCTCTTCGGCCGAGGCCCCGGGGCTGGCGTCCGCCCGCGCCATGCGCCGACCGCGGGAGGTCCCCAGGAGCAGGCGGTACACCGTGTTGCTGCTGTAGCGGCGGTCCAGCAGGCTGCCGTGGAAGACCAGGGTGTCGGTCAGGTCCATCCGCCCGTCGGCCTCGCCGGTCACATCGATCGCCACCTCGCTCTGCTCGCGGTAGAGCTGCAGGCGGCGCGGGTCCAGGCTGCCGATGTCGACCCCGGCCAGGCTGAGGTCCAACCCGCTGAGGCGGACCATGCCGGGGCGGTCGATGACCAGGTTGGCCAGCACCTCGCCCGCCGGCTCGAAGGGCTCGGTGGCCTGGGGGGCCTCGCCGGCCGTGCGCCAGGCCCGGGCCGAGGCGCCGTTGACCAGGGCCCCGGCGATGACCGCATCCCAGTCCGGATCCTGCGCCGGCGGCGCGCCACCGGCCCCGGCCTTCTGCGCATCGAAGCTCAGGATGATCCGCGCCTGGTCCAGAGCCCGCAGGCGTCCGTCCACCGGGTTGAGCTGCAGGGGCCGGATCTCCAGCCGGGCCACGCGCTGGCCGCGGATCCAGCCCAACTCGACCAGCCGGGCCGGCTCGCCGCCGTACCAGCCACGCTGGCCGTAGACCAGGGGGTCGGGCCGCCAGCCCTGGCTGCCCGGGGGCGGATCGCTACCGTCCGGCAGGCTGAGGAGCGGCAGGGCGACGGGCAGGACCCGCTCGGTGGCCGGGTCCAGGCCGCGCCAGGGGTCGGCCTCCAGCGTCACGTAGACCTCCCCCTCGGGCGGCACGCCCACCAGGACGGTCAGGACGGGCAGGTCCGGGTGGCCGGCGGGGTTGCCCCCGGCATGCTCCTCCAAGGTCAGACGGCTGTAGGACCGACCCTCCCGCAGCACGACGTCCCGCTGAAGGGGGGGGCGCCGGTAGTCCAGCACCACCCCCGTGAGGTCCGAGCGGCGCAGGGTCAGCACGGCATCCTCGTCGGCGGCATCGGCGGCCGAGGGCGCGGCGCGGTCAGCCGCTCGGGGCTGAGGGCCGCGGACCAGGGGCAGGGAAGGGTTCCGCACCCGGGAGGGATCCGCCTGGCCGCCGTCGTTCTGGGCGAAGGGTCCGGGCGCGGCCCGCATGGGCGGCCGGGCACCCTGAGCGGCAAGACCCAAGGCGCCGCCCAGGACGAGGAGCATCGACAGGCGGCGTCGCGGAAAGCGCCGGAGGGCGGAAAGCGCCCTTTCAATGGTCGTCGGGTTCATGGATGGGCTGCCTCGTCATCGCCGCGGGCAGGCGGCCGGATGCCCGGGCCATCCGGTCCGCGGCCTGCCGCCATGGCGACCGCTGCCGGATGGCCCCCGGGGCCGGTGGTGTGGGATGGGATCGGGGATGCGGTGCGATTCAGCGAGCCGAGGGGCTCAAGGTCGGGCCAGGCGAGGGAGGAAGACGCGGGGAAGGTCGCGCCAGGTCAGGGGCTCGGCGGGGATGCGCCCGCTGGGGCCTTCGGCGGTGATCACCTCGAGCAGGTAGTGGTAGGTGCCCGGGCGGGGCAACTGGTCGGGCAGGCGGTAGCGCGAGCCGCCGTAGCGGTCGGCGGCCGGGATCAGCCTGGCGTTGACCCGCTCCCAGGCCCCGTCGGTCGCGGCGCGGTAGACGTGGAAGCCCAGGACCTCGTCCTCGCGGAGGGTCCACCAGGTCAGGTCGACGGCCCCGGCCTGGCCCAGCAGCCGGGCGCTGAAACCGCCCAGGCGCACCCCCGAGGGGATGGGTTTGTCGTCGAAGCCGAAGTCGATCGTGCGGTTGTCGTCCTCGCCGTCCCCGTCGACCGCCTTGCCGGGCTCGCCGCCGCATTCCAGGCGGAAGGCCTTGGTGGCCACGCCGCGGCCGGGGATGGGCGTGCCGTTGTCGTCGTCGTCCACATCGTCGTCAGGGTCGGGCGCCATGCCCGCCACGTCGTTGCCGGTAGAGCTCTCGGTGCCGCTCAGGATCTCGCCGCCGGCGAAATTGCCGAGGTCCACCTCCACGATGTACAGCCCGCTGGGCAGGCCGCAGAAGGCGTAGAAGCCGGCGGCATCGCTCAGGGTCGTGGCGATGGGCGCGCCGTCGGCGGCGCCGAGCTGGTTGTTGCCGTCGACATCGCGGTAGAGGTTCAGCTTGACGCCGGGGATGCCGAACTCGGCGGCCGCGGGCTCGAAACGGCCGTCGTTGTCGTTGTCCTTGAAGATCCGGTCACCGACGCAGTGCAGGCAGACGAAACCCAGGTCCACGGTCAGGTTGCCGTCGGTCCCGTCGCCGTCGACGGCGGCCGGAGGCTCGGTGCCGCCCAGCAGGGTCACGGCCTTGCTCGCCACGCCGAAACCGGTGACCGGCATGCCGTTGTCGTCGCCGTCCACGTCGTCGTCCGGGTCCGGCGCCATGCCGCCCAGGTCGTTGCCGGTGGACGAGCCCTTGCCCTCCAGCCGCCAGCCGGGCTGGAAGTTGGCCGCAGCCACCTCCACGAGGTAATCCCCGCGGTCCAGGCCGCAGAAGCGGTAGCGGCCCTGGGCGTCGGTGCTGGCTGTGGCCACCTTGGGATCGCCCGCCGTCAGGCCGCCGCTGGCGTCGGCATCGCGGTAGAGGTTGACCAGGACCAGGGCGATGCCCAACTCGCCGGCTCCGGGCTCGAAGAGGCCGTCGTTGTCCAGGTCCAGGAAGACGGTGTCGCCCAGGCAGAGAGACTCAGGGCCGCGCGGCGCGAAGCCCAGGTCCACCGTGCGGTTGGAGCGGGTGTCGTCGCCGTCCGCCGCCTTGTCCGGCTCGCTCTCGCAGCCCAGGGTGACGGCCTTGGTGGCCACGCCGAAGCCGGGCACGGCCCAGCCGTTGTCGTCCAGGTCCACGTCATCGTCCGGATCGGGCGCCATCCCTCCCACCTCGTTGCCCGGCGAGGTGACCAGGCTGGCCAGGGGGCCGCCCGCGGCGAAGGCCGAGGCGTCCACCTGGACGATGTAGGCACCGGCGAGCAGGTCGCAGAAGCTGTAGAGGCCCGCGGCATCGCTCAGGGTCATGGCGATGGGAACGCCGTCGCCGGCGTCCAGCTGGTTGTTGCCGTTGACATCGCGGTAGAGGTTCAGCTTCACCCCGGCGATGCCGCTCTCGCCGCTTCCCGGCTCATAGCGACCGTCGCCGTCCAGGTCCCGGAAGACGGTGTCGCCCAGGCAGAGGGAGCAGAAGAAGCCAAGGTCCAGGGTCTGGTTGCCGTTGGTCCCGTCGCCGTCCATGGCCGCGGGCGGCTCGGCTCCCTGGGTCAGCTCGATGGCCAGGGTGGCCACGCCGAAGCCGGGCAGGGTGTAGCCGTTGTCGTCATGGTCCACGTCGTCGTCGGGATCAGGCGCCAGGCCGCCCACCTCGTTGCCGGGCGAGCTGGGCAGACCGGCCAGGCGGCCGCCGGGATCGAAGTTGCTGACATCGACGGCCACGATGTAGGCGCCGGGGAAGAGCTGACAGAACGCGTAGCGGCCCTGGGCGTCGGTGGCCACCGTGGCCAGCTTGCTGTCGGCCGCCGTCAGCTTGCCGTCGCCGTCGCTGTCCTCGTAGAGGCTGACCAGGACCAGGGAGATGCCCGTCTCACCCGCCCCCGGCTCGAAGAGGCCATCGCCGTCCAGGTCCCGGAAGACCGTCGAGCCCAGGCACATCACCCGCTCGCGCGGCGGTGTGGCGGTGCGGGTGGCCGTGGCGGTGGCCGAGGGCGTCCAGGTGGCCGTCGCCGTCGCGGTGGCAGTGGCCGTCGCCGTCGCGGTCGCCGTCGCCGAGGGCGTGTGGGTCGGTGTGGGGCTGGATGTCGGCGTCTGCGTGCCGGTGGCCGTGGCCGAGGGCGTGTAGGTCTGCGTCGGCGTGTGGGTCGCGGTGGCCGTCGCCGTGGCGGTGGCCGAAGGCGTCCAGGTGGCCGTCGCGGTCGCCGTCGGTGTGTCGGTGGGGGTGGCGGTGCTGGTCGCCGTCGCCGTCGCGGTGGGCGTGCGCGTGGGCGTCCGCGTCGCAGTGGCCGTGCGGGTGGGGCTGGGGGTGGGCGTGGGTGCGGGGCGGAAACCCAGGTCGACGGTCAGGTTGGTGCCGTCGTCGCCGTCCTCGGTGGTCGGCTCAGCGGCGATGACCAGGGTCACCGCCTTGGTGGCCACCGAGCCGGCGCCGTCCGAGCCGCCGTTGTCGTCGTGGTCCACGTCGTCGTCCGGATCCGGCGGCTGGCCCCCCACGTTGTTGCCGTTGGAGTTGGGCATGCCCACGAGGGCCCCGCCGAGCAGGAAGTTGTCCGGGTCCACGCGCACCACGTAGTCCCCGGCCGCCAGGCGGCTGAAGCGGTAGCGCCCCTGGGCATCGGTGGCCGTCGAGCCGAGGTACTCGTCGACGAAGTTGGTGAAGCGGCCGTTCAGGTCGGTGTCCCGATACAGGTCCAGGGCGACGCCGGCGATGCCGGTCTCGCCGGCCCCGGGCTCGAAAAGGCCGTCGTTGTCCAGGTCCTTGAAGACCGTGTCGCCCAGGTCGACGCTGGGTCCGCAGGCCGAGACGGCGTCCAGCACGAAGTCCTGGGCGTAGAGGGTGTCGAAGTCCACCTGGACGCGGCGCACGTGAGCCCGGTCCAGGAGGCCGATGCCGCTGAAGTCCGCCAGGGCGTAGCTCACGCCGAAGGGCGAGCCGCCCTTGGGGACGGCCAGCTTCAGGCTGGCCGTCCGCACCCCGTCCCAGAGGCTGACGGTCACCATCGACTGGGCGCCGATGCCCGCGTCGTCGAAGCGGTAGTCCAGGCGAATGGCCTCCTGGCTGCTGAGGTCCAGGTTCAGGCCGGCGCCACCGGCGTCGTAGGTCAGCCGCAGGTTGGCCTGCGAATCCGGATGCGAGACGAAGTTGAGCCCCCCCTGGGCGATCAGGGTGTAGGCCAGGTAGGCCGGCGCGCCGCCGCCGTCGCCCAGGTAGGGTCCCAGGCGCACCGTGCGCTGGTTGCCCAGGACCTCCGGCGCGCCGTTGTCGCCCGCCACCTTGGGCCCCGGCTGCGTGGCGTCGACGAAGAAGAGGGGGTTGCCGGGCTTGAGCAGGCTGCTCTGGTTGAAGCTGTCGATGACCGCGCAGCTCTGGGCCGAGATCTCCAGGGCGATGTCCTCCACCTCGCCGTCCGGCGCCTCCCCCAAGGGACCCAGGTCCTTCTGCGAGCTGCAGCGAAAGCGGCCGTAGCTGCTGCCGCGCAGGGCAGCGAGGGGGACCCCGAAGTAGACCGTGTCGGTCTGGGCGCTGGGCAGGAGCAGGCGGTCGTCCACCACCTGCTCGCCGCCGTCCAGGAAGTCCCCGTCGCGGTTGAAGTCCACCCAGCCGCTGAGGTAGCAGCTGGCGGGCGAGCTGCCCATGTCCACCGTCAGGGCATGGGAGAGGCCCGGGACCAGCGAGCCGCCCAGGCTCACCCCGTCCTCGTCCGGGTCGCCGTCCAGGTCGTCGCCGTCGGCCCCGGCCGAGGGGAGGCCGTCGGCCTCACCGTCCGGCGCCAGGCCCAGGAAGGGGCCGCCGCGCTGATGCCGGGCGCCGTTGTCGGCCAGGAGGGTGCCGTAGCTGTCCGGGGCGTCGCCGAAGTCCAAGGGGCCGGCGAGCAGCGACATGGGGGCCATGGCGTCGCCCGGCTCGGGACCGATGGGAGCGGCCTGCCCCCTGCCGGTCCCCAGGGCGAGGACCAGGGAGGCCAGGACGATGGCCCGATTCCAGGGAAGCGGGCGGGGGCGGGCCGCGGCTTGCGCACTCAAATTGGCTGCCGGGAGCTTCACGATCGGATCTCCATCGGTTGACGTGGCCGCGGCGAGAAATGAGCGCCGGGGCCGAGGTCATCGTCGGGACGAGCTGACCCCCGCGGCCTCCGCCCGAGACGCGAATCGCGCGACTCGCGGGCTGAGATCCCGGGGATCGTCGCCGCGGGGCGAGCGCGGCGGACCCGGTTTGACGGGGGTTGCACAGCGGCGACACAGCGCCCCGATGCACCTCCGTCCCTGACGAAGACATGACATATGGACTGAACGGCCGGCTGTGCTTGCGCACTCCGGCACGGCAACGCGGGCAGGCTGGGCCGCGGGGCGACCAGGAAAAGGGTCCCGAGCCAAATCCACCCCACCCGTCGGCAAATCGCCGAAGCCTTCCAATAGCTGCTTCGACGCGGCCATCTTACCAAAGCCCCGCAGGGCTCACCATCACGCTTGTGGCTCAGTTAAGGGGCAATGCGTGCGAGTCAAGGGGAGCGGCCGTCGCCGGCGCAATGCAGGCAGGGCAGGTAACAAAAGCCGCGCTCGGGCGCGGGCGCCGACGGCGAGGGTGGGGGCGCGAAGGGCGTCGGCGAGGGAGGCGACGGCGGCTCGCTCGGTTCGGGCGATGGGGCGGGCGATGGCGTTGGCGAGGGGACGGCCGGGGGCGCCGGCAGGCGGCGCGGGGGCAGGAGGCCGGTGGCCAGCAGGGCGGCGGCCCAGCGGCGCCCGTGCTCGCGCAGGCCCAGGGCCCCGAAGTGGATGCCGTCGAAGCGCCAGCCGCTGCCCAGCATGTCGTCGGTCTCCGCCCCGAGGTGGACCTGCTCCAGACCGTCGATCACGCGGCGCTGGCCCTCCCGCACGGCAAACTGGGCGCCGGCGGACGCTCCCGGCGCAAAGGAAACCTGGGCCACCCACCAGGGCAGCGGCCGGCCGGCATCCTGGCGGCTGGCGGCGATGATGCGGCTCAGCGACGCGGCATAGGCGTCGGCGCCGGTGCCCAAGAGCGCGTCGCTCTCGCCCTGGTGCCAGAGGACGGCGCGGGGCCCGCCCACAGAGCCCAGGGCCGCCAGGCCCTGGCTCAGGCGGGGGTAGAGCGCACCGCCGGGCTCCCACTCCCCCACCGCGGTGCCGCCCCAGCCAACCGACGCCAGGCCCACGGGCAGGTCGAGGGCCGTGGTCAGGCCGTCGGCCATGGCGGGCCAGGGTGAGCCGCCGCCGCCGGTGGCCACGGGCTGGGGGTCGTCGGCCCGGCGCCAGCTGCGGCCGTCGGGCAGGAGGACGGCTGCCCTGGGGTCGGCAGGCCGGAGCGGCGGCTGGCCGTGGTTGGCGCTGTTGGACTGGCCGGCGACCAGGAAGGTCTCGCCCACGCCCAGGGGCGCCAGGCGGGCCTCGGCGGGCGCGCCCCCGCCGGCGAGGGCAGCGCGCAGCTCCAGGCGCCACCAGCCGCTGGGCAGGAGGATGCGCCCCGCGAAGCGGCCCCCGGCGGGCGCGGCGTCCAGCGGCTGCCAGCCGAAGACCCGCGCGGGCGCCCCCAGCTCGACGGCCCGCGCCTCCACGGGCCCCACGGCCTGCCCGAAATCGCCGCTCACGGGGACCTGCGCCAGGTCCTGGTCGTCACGCTGGTAGACCGCGTAGGGCTGGGGCTGCTCGATGACCCGGTCGGCGGGCCCGGCCTGGCTGCGGATCCAGACCTCCAGGCGGCGCTCGCTCCAGGCGGCGGCGTTGCCGGCAAAGGTCCAGTCGGGGTTCCCGGCCGGCGCGGGACCGATGCCGATGTCGGCGGCGGCGCCCAGGGCCTGGCCCCAGTGGTTGTAGGCGAGGAGGGTCCGCCCCCCGGCGCTGTCGTGGATCTGGAAGCTGCCGTACTGGCCGCCGCCGCCGGGGGCATCGCCCCAGTCGTAGACGGCATCGCTGGCCCCGGGCGCCCCGGCGGCGTTGAGGGTGCCGTAATCGCCGGGCCACAGCTCCAGCCAGCCCTCGGCCAGGCGCAGCTCGGCAGGCAGGCCGGGGGCATCGGCGCGGACGAGGAGGTTCTGGGCGGGGCCGGCGAAGGACATCCCGCTGGCGGCCGCGGGCAGGCCCAGGCGCCCCAGGTCCTCCACGAAGGGATCCATCGACAGCCAGACGCTCTGCCGGCCCCCGTCGGCCGCCGTCAGGCTCAGCCGGTAGGCCACGCGGTCGAAGGGCCCGGCCCATTCACGGCTCCGGTCGACGGCGTAGGCGGGGGACGCCACGTTGAAGTCGGCGCTGGCCGGCAGGTCGAGGGCGTAGAGCAGGGTGAAGCCGGGCTCGGCAGGTTCGGCGGCCTGGCCCGGCGCCGCGGGGCGGGGAAGCGGGGCAGCAGCCGACAGGCCGGGCAGGAAGAGCAGGAGGACGACAACGGGTACGACCAGAGAGCGGCGGTGGAAGCGCGAGACGCCGATCGGCCGTCGCCTCGCGCCATGCATCCGGAATCCAGGACCCATGCCGCGATGATAGCCCAGGCCGGCCCCGGGTCGGGCCGCCGGGCCGGAGCCCCCGCGCGGGGGCTCCGGCCCGCACGATCAGCGCAGGCTGCGGTTTCCCTGGTCCAGCGGGTTCGGCGGCCCTTCCTGGCCGACTCCGCGCCAGGCCGGCCATGCCCTTCCTGCCGGCAGGCCACGCGTCGGGAGAGCGCCGCCGAGCAGGGAGGCCCAGGTGGTCACCGCGGGGCGCAGCGCCGGCGACAGCTCCCGACCCGCCGCGGGCGCAGCCGCGCCCGCCCTGCCGGCAGCCACCGGCTTCACCGCGGACGGCCCACCGGCCGTCGCCAGCGCGGCGCCGCGGGCCGCGGCGCCGCGGTAAGCCGCCGGCAGGTAGATCACGGGGCGAGAGCGATCGGGGCCGGGTGCCGTCCAGCTCGGGGTCTGGTCGATGATCAGGTGGCCGCCGGCCGTCGCCAGCTCGAGGCGCACCGCCGCCACGTCGTCCAGGGTCCAGCCGCCGCGCGGGGGCAGGTCCTCCGCCTTGAAGCTGAAGCGGCCCGCCGCATCGGCCTGGCGCTGGAGGCTGTGCACCGCCCCGGACTTCAGCCGGAGGCGCAGGACCACCGGGCGGCCCGCCTGAGCCGTGCCGAAGATCGGCGCGCCCTCCGACCAGTCGAAGGCCAGCGGCTCGACGGTCAGTTCGACCGTCTGCCCGCCGGCGTCCAGGCGCAGGCGGTCGCCGGCCTCGATCAGGCGGGGTGCGCCGGCGGCATCCTGCAGGCGCAGGCCGAAGGCCCCCTCGCCGTCCGCCGCCCCCGCGGCGCGGCCCCGCTCCTGGCCGCCCGCGTCCAGCAGGGCGACGCCCACCGGGTCCAGGGCGTTGGCCTGGCCCGTCACCCGGTCCTGGCGGATGTAGACGCGGGCCTGGGCCCGGTAGACCTGGCGGAAGTAGCGCTGGCCGTCCGCGGTGTAGAAGGCCAGCTCCACCCCCGAGCCCGGCGCCGCCCCCTGCGGTAGGAAGGTGGCCAGGTTGCCCTCGGCATCCGTCCGGCTGCTGGGCCCGAGGGCGATGTTGAAGTTCAGGATGCCTTGGGGCCGCCCTGCGGCGCAGGGTTGGGCCGGCGCGACGGTGAAGGTGCTGTTCGCCGGGCCCTTGCCCTGGACCAACTGCTGGTTCCAGTCCACCGCGAGGTCCAGGGTGGGCAGGTCGATGGCCGCCGTCGGCCCGCCCAGGACCGCGCTCTCCCGCTGGCCGGCAGCCGACTTCACCGCCTGGCCCGCGCCGTCCTGCAGCAGGCGATCGATGAAGCCGTCGTAGGGCGCCGGCAAGGGCGCGGCCGCGGCCAGCTCGCGTCCGGCGGCCTCCAGCCTGGCGCTGGCCGGCTGGTAGGGCAGGCCGAAGCCGCAGGCCTTGGGTCCGCCGTGCTGGGCGTTGAGGATGGGCACCGTGCGGGTGCGCACCACGTAATGGCCCTGGGGCGGGCGGAAGAGCAGGGTCAGGCGGCTGCCGGGCCGCACGTCGATCGAGGGCACGAAGGCGGTGTTGAAGCGGTTGCCCGGCTGCACCTCCGGCCAGCCCTGCGCGAAGCCCAGGGTGTCGGCCACCGGATAGACCAGGCTTGCGAACACCGTCAGCTGGCCCTGCGCCGGCGCCTGGCCGCCCACGGTGTCCGCCGCCAGGTCCCAGGTCAGGTCCAGCTCCGGCACCGTCAGGCTGAGGGTGTCCTGGGTGGGGTCGGCCGTCACCACCGTGACCTCGTCGCCCACCTGCAGGCGCAGGGGCCGGCCTTCGGCATCGCCGAACTGGACGAACATCGCGCCGTCGCCGTCGGTGCGGGTGCTCTGGCGCGACAAGGTGCTCGTGCCGCGGCGCAGGGTGACGGTGGCCTCCAGGCCGGGGGCGACGGCCCCCAGGAGCACCGCCTGGTCCAGGTCCAGGAGCAGGCCGGGCGCCAGGGACACGTCGCTGACCAGGTGCCCGTCGATGTCGACGCTGAGCTGGAGGAAGTCGCCGTGGCGGATGTTCCGCTTGCCGCTGAAGTCGTGGCTGAAGTTGCCGGACGCGTCCGAGCGGGTCTCGGCACTGGTGTCGAAGTAGAGCGGGGAGTCGGCCAGGCTCAGGATCACGCGCTTGTCCGGCGCGGTGCGGCCGGTGACCCGGTCGCTCTGCACGAAGGTCACGGCATCCAGGGGCGGGATGCTGAGCTCCACCCGCTCGCCCCCGGCCGTGACGCGCAGGCGGTCGCCGGGCTGCATCGTCACCGGGGCGCCCGTGACGTCGACCGGCTGCATGAAGAACTGCGGCCCCGCCCCGTTGCCGCCGGGGACGAAGAAGACGCCGTCGCCGCCGAAGACCTGGCCGCTGCCGCTGCCCACCACCTTGCCGTCCGGCGCCAGGAGCTGGGCCTCCACCTGCTGCCAGGACGGGCCGTTGCCGAAGATGAAGGCGCTCTGGATGGTCCCGCCGACCGCCACGTTGAGCTGCATGGCCGACCAGGACGTGGTGAACTCGGCCACGCCCGAACCGGGCACCGTCACCCTTCCGTTGGCCGGGCGCACCAGGTCCAGGCTGCCCGCCAGGTCGAAGCGGTAGCCGCCGCCGGGATCGGCCTGGGCGGTGAAGGTCCGCGGCCCCTCGGCCCCGTCCACCCGCAGGGTCACCCGGGCGCCCGCCGGGGCCTCGCCGCTGACGGTGTCGGCGGCCACGTCGCTGGCCGCGGTCAGGGAGGGGATGGTCAGGAGGAGGGGATCGCCCGCGTTGTCGGCGTAGGCAAGCTCCAGGCTGTCACCGGGCTGAGGGTTGATGCCCGGCATCCCGAAGAAGATCTGGTAGGCGCCCTGGTCGTCGGCCTGGCTGAGGGTGAGGGCCTTGGTGGCCCCCGTCCCGCTGCGCAGGGTGACGGTCATCACCCGGCCCGGCTGGGCCAGGCCCTGGCTGAGCATCATCCCGATGCCCACCCGCAGCCGGGGCAGCACGGCCAGCCGGCCCACCGTGAGCCGGGATCCGGCGCGGTAAGCCGCGCGCACCCGCCAGCCGGAGGCCAGGCTCACCCGCGGCCCGAGGTCGACGGCGTAGGCGCCGGCGGCATCGGCGGTGGCCGCGAAGGCCTCCTCGCGCCCGTCCAGGTCGGTGGCCGTCACCAGGACGGAGACGCCGGCCGGCGCCTGGCCCCTGGCCCGATCGGCCGAACGGTCCAGCTCCAGGCTCAGCTCCTGCGTCGCGCCGGCGATCTGCTCGCTCCAGCCGCCCACCGGCGCCCTGGCCTGCAGGTCCAACTGGTCGCCGGCGCCGAGGGGCCGGCCCAACTGCCCCAGGGGCAGCACGAAGCGGCCGCTGCCGTCGGCGGCCACCGGCCCGATGGCCTGGGGCTGGCCGCCGGGAGCGGTCACCGTACCGCTGAACTCCCAGCCCGCGGTGAGCCGGCCCCGGAGGGCCGGCGCGCCCAAGGTGACCTGGACCTCTGCTGTGGCCAGGGCCAGCCGGAAGCGCCCGCCCTCCGGCGTGTCGACGCTGAGGCTGCCGCTCCGGGGGGCCGTGGGGTCGGCCAGCTCGGCGCCCAGGTCCAGGGCGAAGGCGCCCTGGGCATCGGCGCTGAAGGTCCGCTCGACGGCCGCGGCCCCGGCGCCGCCCGCCGCGAGGCGCAGGGTGAGCGCGGCGCCGGCCGGGGCGAGGCCGCTGACCCGCGGCAGGTCGCCGAGGCTTGCGGCCAGTTGGGGCACCGTGAGCCTGAGTGGCTTGTCGTTGGCTCGCGAGAGGGTGATCGTGTCCCCGGGCAGGATGCGGGCATCGCCGGTGAAGAAGAAGACCTGCGCCACGCCCTGGGCATCCCCCGCCCCCAGGCCCTCGGCCTTGCGCCCCCCCGGGCCGGCCAGCTCGGCGGTCACGAGGGTGGAGGGCAGGGTGCGGAAGCTGAGGCTGTTGCCGTAGAGGTCCACGGTGACCTGCGGCTCGGCCGGGGCCTGGGCCGCGGCGCGGCCGGCCACCCGGGGCCCCACCAGGAGGGCTGGCAGGAGCAGGAGGAGGGGCAGCGAGGCGAGGCGCGGGCGCCACCCCGTTCGGCGGCGCGGCGAAGCGACGAAGGACATCGTGAAACTCCCTGGGTGTGGTGTGCTGAACCGGCGGGCGACCTTCCGTCCCGGCGATCGACCCTAGGCGCCTACGCCAACGGGGGCGCGGCGGTAGCGGGCGCGCCGGCCGGCTCGCCCGCCGCAGGGCGGCACGGCGCCCGCTGCTTGGACCGGGGCCGAGGGGCACGGGTTTCAGCGAAGCGGAGGCGCGCGGCGCGGGCGCTGCGGTCCTGGCCTTCTAGACGTCGGTCGCGAGGGGGTGGATTAACAGTGACCACCCGCTTGGCCGTTCCGCGCAGACGCTGGTCGCGCCATCGTCCCCTAGATCAACCGCGCCAGGATCTCCGGCGGCACCGCTGCGCGCAGGGCCGGGTAGCCCTCCAGCAGACGGGCGATGAGACGATCGAGCAAATCGGACCGGTCCACGGTGACCGCCCCCAGAAGGTCAGGGCTTCCATGATGGCCGGCGATGATTGCAGTGAGATGAAGGCCTTTGCAGGCCGCACGATTCCGGCGGCGGCGACAAGGATCGCGCATTGGGCCGAGTATGATGGGTCGGACTTGGTGTCGACCACAGGGCAAGGGCATCCAACATCGGGAGTCGACCACCCGGCCGACTACGGCCCTGCTATCGTTGGATCCATGGTGGATGTCCACGGTAGCCGATCACGTCAGGAGGGCTAGCTATGGCTCCTGACATTTCGCGGTCAAGCTGGGCGGCCAAGATCGCCTGGCTCTATCTGGTCGCCGCGCTGGCCTTGCTCGGCCTCGGATGGGTCCTGGAAGACCGCGTCTCGCTGCTGACGACGCTGACCAGCCTGCGCTTCTACTGGCTCGCCCCGAGCGTGCTGCTCCCCTTGGTGGCGCTTGCTGTGTCGCGGCGCTGGTTGTTCGCTTTGGGGCTGGTGCCGGTTGGGGTCTTCGTCTGGTTGTTCGGTGGCTTGTGGCTGCCACCGCAAAGGGCGGCGGATCCCGATCGCCCTACGCTTTCCGTTGCATCCTACAACGTCCTGGTGCTCAACCAGAACCTGCCGGGTGTCGTCAAGACCATCCGCGCCACAGGTGCTGATGTCATCGGTTTCCAGGAGCTCGGCCCAGAGATTGCGGATGGCCTTCGAATTCACTTGATCGACGCATATCCATTCCAGATCACCGATGTGGAGAACGGTGTCATCAGTCGCTACCCGATCACGCGCACCCACAGCACCCTAGGCGGCACTTGGGGGCCCGACTCGCCGCCTCAGGTCTACCGTCTTGATGTCCAGGGCCAAACCGTCACCATGATCAACACACATCAATTCGCGCCCATCACCTTCGACCTCAGCTACGCGGTGCCTTGGGTGCTTCGCATGCGTCGGCAACAGGCCGAGATCGTGGCGGACTTCGCGCGTGGCGAGCAGCGTCAAGGCCGCCCGGTGATCATGACCACCGACCTCAACGCTACCGATCAAAACAGCGTGCACCGCATCATCGGAGGCGTCCTGCGGGATGCATGGCGCGAGGCCGGCTGGGGCCTCGGGTTGACCTGGCGCTTCCAGCATCAGCTACCGGTGATCGGCCCGAGCACATGGCTGGCCCGCATCGACCATGTGTTCTTCTCGGACGACTGGACCGCCGTCGACGCTCGCCTTGGACCTTGGGACGGCCGCTCCGATCATCGTCCCGTCGTGGCAACGTTGCAGTGGCGGGTGGCTCGGTGATACGGTCCGGGCCCAAGGCTTGGACCGACAGCCGCAGGGCACGGGTTTCAGCGGGCCGGCGGCAGGCGGCGCGGCCGCTGCGGTTCCCGCCCTCAAGACGTCGGTCGCATGGCGGTGGACTAACTGCGACCGCGGGATGCGCCGTTCCGCGCAGCCCCTGCCCCCGCCATCGTCCCCTAGATCAACCGCGCCAGGATTTCCGCCGGCACGGCCGTGCGCAGGGCGGGGTAGGCCTCCAGCAGGCGGGCGATGTCGGCCAGGTCCTTCTGGCGCTTGCTGGGGCGGCGCGTCGGATCCTGCGCCGCCCAGACCTTGCCCGCCAGCACGTCCTCGACATGCGCCACCGGCAGGTCCAGGCCCAGGACCCCTCGCGTTGCTGCGCGGTCGACGAAGGCCGCGTAGCGCGCATCGGTCTGGAACTGGACGCGGAGGGCTGAATCGGCAGACGAGACATTGAGGCTGTGGGCAAAGTCCTCGACCTTGAAGGCGCCGGCCAGGAGCGTCCTGACGCGGGGCAGGTCGGCCGTGGCCACCGCCAGATCCAGGTCCAGGCTGACCAGGGGGTCCACGTAAGCGTTGACCGCCTGGCCGCCGATGACGCAGTAGCGGACCGCGTGGGTCTCCAGGAGGGCGATGAGGCGATCGAGCAGATCGGACCGGTCCACGGTGACCGCCTTCCAGAAGGTGAGAGCTTGCATGCTGGTGAGCCATGATAGCAGGTGGGTGAAGGCCGACTCGGCTATCTACAGCGGGATCAGGGCGGACTGGCGGCGACCTGCACCTGGCGCCGTGAGCGGGCGCCTTTGCAGCCAGATGGAGACTTGGCAGTCTCCCAAGGATCTCCTAGTATGTGGCCACTCATGTGACCACATGATGGGAGTGATCCATGCCGCAGGTCGGCGTTCGCCAATTGAAGCTGGAAGTCTCGGAGATCATCCGTGCTGTCCGTGAAGAGGGTGCGGAGTACGTCGTGACCCATCGGGGCCAGGCGGTTGCGGTCATCCTGCCCGTCGCCGAGGCCGATGCGCAGGCCGATCTGCCCAGCGCCGAGCTCCTGGCCGCCTTGGCCAGCCTGCGGGCACGCATCGCCGCCGACCGGCGGACCGAAAGGAGCGCCCTCGAGATCTTGGAAGGGCTGCGCCGCGAATGACCCTCCGTGCCGTCGTGGTGGACGCGAGCGTCTATGTGGCCGATGCCGTCCTGGGCGAGGCGTCACATGCCGTTGCCTCTGAGTTCCTGGTCGCACTCGCCAGGCAGGGCGTCGACCTCTACCTCCCCAGCATCGCCATGCCGGAGGTCGCCGCCGCGGTGGCAAGGGTGGTCGGCGACTGCACCCTGGCCATCGAAGCCACGCAGCTGTATCGCGCCTGGCCGCGCACCCATGTCGTTCCCGTGGATGCGTGGCTGAGCGAACGGGCCATCGTGGTGGCCTCCAGCAGGCGTATCCGCGGTTGCGATGCCATCTACGTCGCGCTCGCCCAGCAGCTTGGCATCACCTTGGTCAGCCTCGATCACGAGCAGAGGGAGCGGGCGCCCGACGATGTGACCGCGCTATCGCCCGCCGCCGCGCTGCTGCGCCTGGCCGGCTGAGGGTTGGCCGGACTCCAGAACTCGACCCAATCCACGCTTACGTTTCCGCCCGCGCCGACGTTATAGTATCGGCGTGCATGTGCGCGCCTATTGCGCTTGCCCCGCGGCCGACGCGCCGAAGGGCCTGAGCGGCAAGCCTCGCCGAGCGTTCGGGCCCGGTGGCCAAGCGACAACACCCGACAACCCTTCGTCCCGCAGGCCCCCACGTATGCGGCCGGCGAAGCCCATCGTCTGCTTCGGCGCCGGCGCTCATCCGGTCCCGGCGCCCCAAGGAGGGGGAGAACCGATGCGTCTTCTGTCCGCGCCCTTGCCCGCAGGCTCTCGACGGCGCCTGGCCGCCGGGGCCTGCCTGTTCGGTCTGGCCATCGTCCTGGGGCTTGGCGATCCGCCGCCGGCCGCGGCCCAGGGACCCCTGCCCGAGGGCTACCGCCAGATCGGCTACTGGAGCACCCGCTCGCCGCAGTCCGAGGTGCCCATCTTCGAGCGGCCGGCCGGGGTCGACGTGGCCACCGACAACACCATCTACATCGTCGATCGGCAGGCCAACCGGGTCTTCCACCTGGACAGCAGCGGACGCACCCTGCAGAGCGTCGACGAGACCCAGGTGGGGCCGCTGAAGGACGTGACCGCCTCGGCGCAGCGCGTGTACGTCCTGGGCAGCACCGGCGGGGCCATCTACTCCCGAGACCTCAAGAACCGCGTCGCCTGGACCGTCACCGGGGAGGGCCTGACCTTCGACCTGGCGCGCGACCAGGTCCTGGTCAGCCGCGTGGTCTCCGGCGAGGCGCGGATCCAGGGCTTCGATCCCAGCGGCGGCAGCCTGGGCTCCTGGCGGGACCCGAACTTCTCGATCAGCACGGCCTTCGACCTGGACGTGGGGCCGGACGGGCGGATCTTCCTGGCCGCCGACGGGGCCATCTACGCCTTCCGCGTGGGCGGCGCCGGCGGGGTCACCGCCGACGCCCTCTTCCAACTGCCCAACGGCCTGGAGGGCGCCGACCTGCGCGCCGTCTCCGTCGACAGCGCCGGCCGGGTCTTCAGCGTCTTCACCTCGTCCTCGGGCTACTACATCGGCTGGGACAGCGCCCGCAAGCTGCTGCCCGGGGCCCCCCTGCAGAGCAGCGGGCTCTCCGGCGCCGTCAGCCTGGCCGTCGGCCCGGGCGGGGGCATCGTCTTCAGCATGAACCAGGGCGGCGGCCACAAGGGCCTCTCCTACCAGGCCGATCGCACGGACTTCAAGACCGAGCCCGTCCGCTGGGGCAGTTCGGTGGACGCCAGCCTGGGCCTCCTGGAGGCCCCGCGCCGCCTGGCCGTGGGCAGCGGCGAGGACGCCTTCATCCTGGACCAGCGCAGCCGCAGCCAGCTCTGGACCCCGGCCGGCGAGCCCCGCCAGCAGTGGTACTACCCGGAGGAGGACTACCCCAACGACGTGGGCGGCGGCGGCGCCCTGCCCTGCCGGGTGAGCGGCCTGAAGCTGGCCTGCCACGATCCCGCGGGCGACTGGACGGTCACCATGCCCGACACCAGCTGGCTCACCGCCGTGGACGGCGAGGCCGGCCGCGTGGCCACCCTGGACCTGGCCGACCAGAAGGTGTGGATCTACGACCGCCGCGGCCAGGCCCAGGGCAGCTGGCCCCTGGACGCCGGCGGAGCCTTCGTCGCCGCCGGCGACCTGGCGATGGAGAACGGCCGCGTCTACCTGGCCGACCAGACCAACCTGCGCATCGACGTGCGCAACGCTGCCGACGGCGCCCGCCTGGCCACGGTGCCCATGCCGGCCGGCCCCACCAAGCTGGATGTCTCGGCCGGCATGGTCTACGTGCTGGCCAAGGACAACCGTGTCTGGAAGTACGCGGCCGCCGACGGCAGCCTCAGGGCCGCCTTCGAGCTGGAGGGCGTGACCGCCCCCAACGACATCGCCGCCGGACCCTGGGGCCGCGTCTACGTGGCTGATCCGCTGCGCGACCAGGTCCTGCTCTACGAGCCCGGCGGCAGCCCCCTGCCGGCCCCGCCCGCGGTGGACGGCACGGGCTGCAAGGTGCTCCTGGGCAAGACCGCGGCCCCCGACCCGGTGGAGCGCTTCCAGCTGGCCACCGTGCAGCTCAGGGTCAGCGGCGCCTGCCCCCTGGGCGACGGCCGCCTGGACGTGGCCCTGATCATCGACGAGTCCGGCTCGATGTCCGGGGCCACCATCGCCGCGGCCCAGAACGCCGCCCTGACCTTCCTCTCGGAGCTCAACCCCAAGGGCGCCCAGGTGGCGGTGGTCTCCTTCGACACCAACGCCACCGTCCTGCAGCCCCTCACCACCGACCTGCGCGGCGTGGTGCGGGCCATCGGCCGCCTCAAGGCCGGCGGCCAGACCAACTACGTGGACGCGCTCTACAAGGGCCGCCAGGAGCTGACGGGCGCCAGCAGCCGGCCGGGCGTGCCGCGGGTGGTGGTGATGATGACCGACGGCAAGCCCACCACCACCGACGGCCTGGACGCGGCCGCCCAGTCCCTGAAGGCCACGGGCGCCACGGTCTACACCATCGGCCTGGGATCGACGATCAACGACGACATCCTGAAGAACACGGTGGCGTCCCGCCCGGACCTCTACTACGCGGCGCCCACGGATGCCCAGTTGGCCCTGGTCTACCGCAACATCGCCCGCAGCCTCAGCTCGGCCCGCCTCCTGGCCGGGGGCGTGGTGGAGGACGAGCTGCCGCCAGACATGCGCTACGAACCGGGCTCGGCCTTCCCGCCGCCGGACCGCATCCAGGGCCGCGTGCTCACCTGGAACCTGGGCGAGGTGCCGGCCAGCGGGCGCAGCATCAGCTACCGGGTGCGCCCCCAGCAGGTGGGCCGGCGGCCCACCAACGTGCGGGCCGAACTGAGCTACGAGGACGCCACCGGGGAGACGGGCAAGGCCCTCTTCCCGGTGCCGGAGATCACGGTCTTCCCGGCCCGCAACGTCTTCCTGCCCATCGCCTACCGCAACAGCTGCAAGCCGCAGAAGCTGGACGTGATCCTGGCCATCGACACCTCCGGCAGCATGACCGAGGCGGCCGTGCCGGGCGGGAGCCAGACCAAGCTGCAGGCCGCCGTCAGCGCGGCCCAGTCCTTCCTGGGCAACATGAGCTTCCCCGGCGACCAGGCGGCCATCGTCTCCTTCAATGAGACGGCCCGGGTGGTGCAGCCGCTGACCGGCTCGAAGGCCGCCCTCGGCTTCGCCCTCAACGGGCTGAGCACCAAGACGGGCACCCGCATCGACCGGGGCATCGAGAGCGCGATGGGCGAACTCCTGGGCGGACGGGCCAGGCGCGGCAACAAGCCGGTGCTGGTGCTGCTGACCGACGGGCGGCCCACGGCCGGCACCGAGGCCGAGGTGGTCAAGGACGCCGCCTCGGCCCGCGGCCTGGGCTTCACGATCTTCGCCATCGGCCTGGGTCCGGACCTGGACAGGAACCTCCTCGTCCAGGTGGCCGGCCGCGCCGACCAGGCCTTCTTCGCCCCGGACGGCTCGGCCCTCAGGCGCATCTACGACCAGGTGGCGGGCAAGGCCCTCTGCGAATGAGGCCGGCGACGCCGGCGAGGAGATGGGCGCGGGAGCATCGGGGCTCCCGCGCCGGTGGAGGTAACCCGCAAGCCGATGCAGGCCCCGGGGCCGCGGGCTTCGATGAGCGGCTCGACCTCCGCCCCATCCCCGCTGAGGCCACCTGGCCGCTGCGCCAGGCGGTGCTCCGGCCCCACCAGGCCCTGGAGGACTGCCGCTTTCCGGGCGACGCGGCGCCGGGCGCCTTTCACCTGGGTGCCTTCGATCCGGCGGGCGGACTGGTGGCGGTGGCCAGCTTCGCCCCGGAGCCGGCCCCGGCCGAGCTGCGCGCGGCCCTCACGGGTTCGGACGTGAACAGCGACTCGGAGAGCGCCCCGGCAGCGGACGGGGGGAGCGACAGCGAACCGGCCGCGGACTGGCGGCTCAGGGGCATGGCCACCCTGCCCGACTGGCGCGGACAAGGCTTGGGCCAGGCCCTCCTCGGCGAGGGCCTGGCCCGGCTTGCGTCACTGGGCGCTGCCGTCCTGTGGTGCAACGCCCGCCTGGGCGCCCTAGCCTTCTACCGCCGCGCCGGACTCATCGCCGTCGGACCCAGCTTCGAGCTCCCCGGCATCGGACCGCATCGGCTGCTGGGCCGGCGCGTCGATGAGAGCGGCGCCGGGTCGAGCGACGGCGGCAACAGGACGACCGGCGCCGCCGATCGCCCCTGAGGCCGCGGACGCCGTCGATCCGTCGTCCGCCGCGGCGGTCAGGCGGTGGATCAGGATGAAGCCCAGACCCAGGGCGAGCATGACGAAGCCCGGCAGCATCCAAGGCCCGAAGCCAAGGAAGCCCTGGTCGACCATCCAGCCGATGGGGTAGAGGCCGCAGGAAAGGGCCACGCCCAGGGCGGCCAGGATGATGCCCCAGCGCAGGTTCCCCTGCTTGCGGCCCGCGGGCTCCTCCGGGCGCAGCAGGCCGCGCTCGGCCAGGAAGAGGGTCTCGCGGTAGCGCAGGAAGCGCAGGAAGCCGTAGAGGCCGAAGGGCAGGGTGAGCACCAGGAAGGCCAGGAGCATGGCAAAGGCTTCGTCGGGTTGCATCGTCGTCTCCTCTGGTCAGGGGGTGGTGGTTGGGGTGGGCGATGGTTGGTCGGGGGTGGTGAGGGCGGTCGCCGTGACCGCCGCGTCGGCGGCCGCCGGCAGGCGGCGGAGGTGGATGCTCCCCATCCGGGTTGCGGCCTCCAGGCGCCGCCCGCCGTTGCCGACCTTGCCGGTCAGGGTCTGGCCCAGGCGGCCGTCCTCGGGCGATGCGCGATCGGGGTGGAAGTCGCTGTCCACCTCGCCGGCCTGGCTGCGCAGGTCCAGGTCCAGGCCGATGTCGGCCGGCAGGGCGATGGTGATGTCGCCGGCCTCGGTGCTGAGGGCGTAGCGGGCGGCCAACACCCGGCTGACGTCGATGTCGCCGGTGCCGCCATCCACCTGGAGTCCCCCGTCCAGGCGGCCGCCCCGCCAGTCGAACTCGCCCGCGCCAAGCTGGATCTCGGCCGAGCGGGCCTGCACCGCCTCCAGGGCCAGGTCGCCGAACTGGGCCTTGAGGCTGAGGTCGCCGGCACAGGTCGCCGTGCTGAGGGTCAGCTCGCCGGTCTGGTTCTCCAGGCGGCAATCGCCCCCCTGGGCATCCCGCAGCCGCAGGTCGCCGAAGCGGCTGACCAGGACGATGGCCAGGCCGCCGGCCCGGACGCGCTCGACGGACAGGCTGCCGCTGTCGGTCCGGAGGTCGAGGCCGCCCCTCGCATCGCTCACCGACAGGTCGCCGAAGCGGCTCTGCAGGGTGAGGGTCTCGCCGTCGGCGCCGACGCCGGAGGCCTCGATCTCGCCGGCGGACAGCTCGGCCGACAGGGGGCCCTCGAGGTCCTGCAGGCGCAGGTCGCCGAAGCGGCTGCGGACCTTCACCGGCGCGCGCAGGCCGGCCACGTCGGCCTCGCCGGCCGTGAGGTCCAGGTCCAGCCCCACCCGCGCGGGCAGGCTGATCTCGAAGTCCACGCTGTCCTGCATGGCGTTGCCGAACTGGCGCAAGCCCCGCCGCTCGTCCTGCGGCCGGGGGGCCCTGAGGGTCAGCACCCCGTCCTCCAGGCGGACCTCCACGGCCAGGGCCTCGGCGGCGGCCTGGGCCTCGGCCTGGCTGGGCCGCTCGGCGCGCTTGGTCAGGCGCACGCGCACCCGGTCGCCGCCGGCCCGCACCCGCAGGTCGCCCATGCCGGCCTCCACCCGCAGGGTCCGGGGCAGCTCGCTGGGCAGCACGAGGTCCTCGGTGGCCTGGCCGGCCTGCCGGGGCCCGAAGGCCTGGCGCAGGTCGCCCAGGTTCTGCAGCCCCAGGGCGCGCAGGCCGGTGACGCCGAGCAGGAGCGAGAGCCCGCAGAAGAGCAGGAAGGCCAGGGCCAGGGTCAGGGTGATCAGGCGTCGGGTGATGCGCATGCGTCGCTCCTCGATGGTACCGGCCGGGGCTGGCCGTCTCTGGGGCATTGGACCGCGAGGGGGAGGGGAAGGTTTCAGGGCAATCGCGTCAAGCAGGGCCCTTGGGCCACCCGGCGACTGAAGGAGGCCGTTGGGACACGTTGTGTTGTTTGCTGGGGCATTCGGTAGCAGCCGGGTAGTGCCGCCACTACCGCCCGGGGAATGATTTGGGTGTAGTTCCGTTGGAACGACGGGCCCCTACCTGCCGCGGCGCTCCGCGCCGCGGCAGT
>WBZV01000064.1_pt1 | contig 73964 bp, 71 predicted proteins | sample 5204221 | NCBI WGS metagenome assembly WBZV01 (sample SAMN12344360, study PRJNA552823) | activated sludge metagenome | biome: Activated sludge suspended growth; feature: Nitrification reactor; material: Wastewater; isolation source: activated sludge from nitrification reactor of wastewater... | reverse complement strand
GCCTCCTGGGCCTGGCGCTCCAGGGGCCAGTGGGTGGCTTCCAGCACGTTGTCGAGCATGCGGGTGGACACTTTGACCACTTCGCCGAAGCCCTCGAAATCGAACGCCGCCTTGTCGGAGAAGGGATCGCGCACGAAGAGCGTGAGGTTGATCGATCCCAGGCAGCAGCAGCCATAGGGCGGCAAGGGCTGTTCGGCACAGGGATTGGTGGCCTCGATCACTTCACAGTAATTGAGGTTGTTGTCCTTGTTCATGCGGTCGAGGAACAGGATTCCCGGCTCGGCGTGGTCGTAGGTGGATTTCATCACCTGATCCCACAGGTCGCGGGCGCGTACCTTGCGGTAGACCCACAGACCGTCCTCCCGCTGGAAGGCGCCGGAGGATTTCATGTCGGTGTTGGGTTCGGCGCGGTGCAGCAGCTCCACGTCGCCATCGGTGTCCACCGCCTGCATGAAGGCATCGGAAACACCGATGGAGATGTTGAAATTGGTGAGATCGCCCTTGTCCTTGGCGTGAATGAAATCCTCGATGTCCGGATGGTCGCAGCGCAGCACGCCCATCTGGGCGCCGCGGCGGGCGCCGGCGGATTCGACGGTCTCGCAGGAACGGTCGAAGACCCGCATGTAGGAGACGGGGCCGGAAGCGCGCGACTGGGTGCCCTTCACATGGGCGCCCTGGGGGCGGATGGAGGAAAAGTCGTAACCGACGCCGCCGCCGCGGCGCATGGTCTCGGCCGCCTGGGCGAGCGCCGTGTAGATGCCGGGTTTGCCGTCGGTGGTCTCGACGATGGAGTCACCCACCGGCTGAACGAAGCAGTTGATGAGGGTCGCCTGCAGGTCGGTGCCGGCGGCGGAATTGATGCGGCCGGCGGGAACGAAACCGTTTTCCTGGGCCCAGAGGAACTTGGCTTCCCACTGGCCGCGGTCCTTTTCTTCTTCCACCTGGGCGAGCGCCCAGGCGACGCGCTTGCGTACGTCGTGGACGTTGGTTTCCTTTCCCTTGGCGTATTTCTCGATCAGCACTTCGCCCGAAATTTCCTGCTCCTCAAGGGGAGGAATCGCCGGGGCGGCGGGGATGTCGGTGAGGGAAAGTTGTTCGGAAACAGGGCTCATGGTCACTCCTCCAGATGGTTTGTCGAATGACGGGCTCATGGCGGCACGTTTTTTCTAAGCTACTATATCTAGTGGGTCGATGCAAGATGTTGACTAGATATTGCGCTTTTGGCAGGGAGGCTTGGGCCGGGTTGGCATGAAAAAAACGCAAAAAAAACAATGCCCCCGGTTTCCGGCCGGGGGCATTCAACTTCGCGGCGGGATCAGAAGCGCTGGGTGTAGCCCAGTATCGCCGACCAATCCGCCGTCAGCTGGACGCCATTCACGTGGCGCGCCAGGGGGGCCTGCAGATAGCCGTAGAGGCGGCTCGCCGGACTCAGATTTAGGCTCAGGCCAGGGCTGAGAAAGAGGTAACGACCGCCGCTCAAATCGGGTTCGGCCTCGGAACCCCTGTCGCGCCCCTTGACCAGGCCATTCGCCTGAAGCAGGAAGGAAAGCCGATCGCCGAGGGGGGCGGAGAATCCGAGCGAGGCCGAGAACTGTCTGCCGGGACGGTAGTGGTCCCGGGTGGCGATGGCCGATTGAATCTGGGCCTGGGCGAACCAACTCAGGCCGACGAACTTGGGGCGGTAGGCGTAATAGACACCGAGAACCGCGTCGGTACTTCCCGTGCCCGGTTGCAGGCTGCGCTCGGCTTCGTCCCCGGCACGATTGCTCAGGTCGTGGCGACCGGTCGGCAGCTTGAATCCGAACTGGATGCCGCCCAAGTTGTTCTCCCCGAGGGGCGCCTGGTAGCGGCCCAGGATGCGGGCGTCGCCAAGGCGGGAGAAATTCCAGGATTCCCGGTGGGGATCGGTCTGCGGTTCGGCGATGTGGCTATGGTCGCGGCTGACCATCGGCAGGGTGAGCATCACGCCCCAGTTGGCGGTCAGGGCGTAATCCAGGGAGGCGGAAAAATTGCGGTTCAGGGTGCGAGTCTCGACCGCCTCCTCATCCTGGACGGAACTGCGGGAAATCCGGGAACCGCCTGAGTACAGCGCCTTCTGCGGAATATACTCGAAGCGCAGGTCGAGGCTGGCGTGGCCGGGAGTCGTCTGCGCCGCCACCACGTCCCAGTCCGTATTGAGGACGCAAAAGGCGGTACCACAGGAGGCGTGAACGGCGGTGGCGAGCGTGATACCGCCAAGGGCGAGGAGAGGAGGGAGAGAGCGCATGTCGGCGACCGAAGTCAAAGGCCGACATTCTAGGGCCGCAGGGCGCGGGCCGCTCGCGACAAATTGCCGCAGCGGCCAGGGTGTCGCCGATGAGGACCGGTGCGAGCCGCGGCATCTCTCAGAGGGCCAGCAACTCGCGGCTGTGGTCGGCGATCATCCACTCCTCGTTGGTGGGGATGACCAGCACTTCGGTCTGACCGCAGCCGATCCGGGTCGCGTGGCGGGAGTTGGATTCCTCGTCCAGGGCGATGCCCAGCCAGGCGCACTGAGCGCAGACGCGGCGCCGGACTTCGGCGGCGTGTTCGCCGATGCCGCCGGTGAATACCAGGACGTCAAGGCCACCGGCGGCGGCGGCCAGGGAGCCCAGCTCGCGGACGATGCGGTAGCAGAAGAGATCGACCGCTTCCCGCGCTTCGGGGCGGTCGGACGCCAGAAGGGTGCGCATGTCCTGGGAAATGCCGGAGACCCCCAGCAGCCCGGAATCCTTGTAGAGCAGGCGGGTCAGTTCCGCCACCCCCATGCCCTTGTTTTCCATCAGATATAGGAGCACGCCGGGGTCGAGGGCGCCGCTACGGGTTCCCATCAGGAGGCCGTCCACGGCGGTGAAGCCCATGGTCGAGGCGACGCCCAGGCAGCCGACCAGGGCCGCCATGCTGGCGCCGTTGCCGAGGTGGGCGACGACGACGCGGCCGTCGGCGCGGGTCGTGTGCTGCGGCAGGACGCGGGCGATGTATTCGTAGGAGAGGCCGTGGAAGCCGTAGCGGCGGACGCCTTCCGCGGTGATTGCGCGGGGCAGGCCGAAGGTCTGGGCCACGGCCGGATTGCTGCGGTGGAAGGCGGTGTCGAAGCAGGCCACCTGGGGAACGCCGGGCAGCAGGGCTTGAAGGGCGTGGATGCCAGCGAGGTTGTGGGGCTGGTGCAGCGGGGCGAGGGGGATGAGGTCGGTGAGGTGCTCGACCAAGGCGGCGTCGAGGAGCGTGGGCGCGGAAAAGCGTTCCCCGCCATGCACCACCCGGTGGCCGACGGCGGCGATCCGCCAGGCGGATTCGTGCTCGGTGAACCAGCGCAGGAGAAAGTCGAAGGCGCGCGCGTGGTCGAGCCGCTTACCCGGAATCGGCGTATCCGCCAGAATGGCTCCGGTGGCGTTCCAGGCTTGGAAACGGGCGGCGGCGGTTCCCAGGCCGTCGATCTGTCCGGCGACATCGGCCTGGGAGGAAAGCGTCCTCCCCAGGGCAAACAGCGCGAACTTGATCGACGACGAGCCGGCATTGATGGTGACGATGCCGCGCTTCATCAGGCAGGCTTTCTGCGGCTGTGGGCGATCAGGGCGGCGATGGCGCACGAGGCGGTACGGGTTTCCGCGGTGTCGGCCCGGCTGGTCAGCACGATGGGCACCGTGGTGCCCAGCACGATGCCGGCAGTCAGCGCATTGGCCAGGTATTCGAGCTGCTTGGCCACCATGTTGCCGGATTCGAGGTCGGGAACCACCAGGATTTCGGCATGGCCGGCGACCGCCGACTTGATGCCCTTGGTTTTGGCGGCCACGATGGAGACGGCGTTGTCGAAGGCCAGCGGGCCATCCAGGATGCCGCCCTTGATCTGGCCGCGGTCGGCCATCTTGCACAAGGCGGCTGCGTCCAGGGTGGACTGGATCTTGGGATTGACCGTCTCCACCGCGGAGAGGATGGCCACCTTGGGCTCGGGGATGCCGATGATGTGGGCCAAGTCGATGGCGTTCTGGATGATGTCCACCTTGTCTTCGAGCGACGGCGCGATGTTGATGGCGGCATCGGTGATGAGCAGCGGCCGGTGGTAAGTCGGTACGTCCATCACGAAAACATGGCTGATGCGGCGTGCGGTGCGCAGGCCGTTGGCGCGGGAGACTACTTCGCCCATCAGTTCGTCGGTGTGCAGGCTGCCCTTCATGAGGGCCTCGGCGTCGCCGTTTCTGACCAGGGAGACGGCGATGGCCGCCGAATCGTGGCTGTGCTTGGAATTGACGATGCGAATCCCGGAAAGATCGAGGCCGTTCTCTTCCGCCACCGCGCGAATCTTGGCTTCCGGCCCCACCAGGATGGGTTCGATGATGCCTTCCTGGAAGGCGATGACCGGCCCCTTGAGCGACTCGGCGTCGCAGGGGTGGGCGACGGCGGTGGGTACGGGGGGAAGGCCCCGCACCCGCGCGAGCATGTGCTCGTAGCGCTCATGTTTGTCGTCGATGCGCACTTCCGGGATGTGGATTTCCTGGAAGCGGGAAATCTTCTCGCTGGGCGCCAGCACCTCGGCGGTGCCCCTCACCACCTGGAGATTCTCCTGATTGGTGCAGACGCAATCGAAGAGCACGTGCTGGTTGTGGGCGAACTTCTGGCGAACCGTGATGGTGATGGTGATGGTGTCGCCGATGGTGACCGGCCGGGCGAAGTGCAGGGTCTGGTCGACGAGGATGGTTCCCGGTCCGGGGAACTGGGTGCCGAGAACGGTGGAAATCAGCGATCCGCTCCACATGCCGTGGGCGATCACCTCCCGGAACATGCCGCTTTCGGCATATTCGGGATCGACCACCGCCGGGTTCACGTCGCCGGTCATCACCGCGAAGAGCTTGACGTCTTCGGGCTTCAGGGTGCGTTGGAGGGTGGCGTGGTCGCCGATATTGATCTCGTCGAATGTCTTGTTGACGAGGTAACGGTGTTCCGTGGTGCTCTGGCTCATGGCCTTCTCCCTGAAGGGTGGCGCTCGGGATGGCGCTCTCCTGTGAAGTATAGGGTGCTGCGTTGCAGCAAACAATCGCGGGGCGTGAGACCCACTTGCGAGCGCCTCATGCTGCCATCGCAATGTGTCATCGATTTTTCATGCAAACATCTTTTCCCCGGGGCGGCGAGTGTCGCACAATGCCGGGGCCAAGCAGCGCTCGGCGGCAGACTGGGTGTTCCCTTGATTTTCGCCAAGATGCCCGGCCCGGAAACTGCTAGGCTCTAGTGCCAAAGAACTAATTCTCAGGGAGGTTGGCCCATGGCATTCCCCGAACTCCATGCCGAAGCGATCGCGGGTATTGTCGACCGCGTCGCCCAGCGCTACCGGCGCGATCCCACCTGCCTCGTGCAGATCCTGCGGGAAGTGCAGGAAGCCTGCGACTGGATTCCGCCCGAGGCCATCGACCGCCTGCAGGTCGTTCTCGGCGTGCCGCGCACCAAGATCGAAGGCGTCGCCGGTTTCTATTCCTTCTTCTACACCCGGCCCCGGGGCCGCTACCGTATTCTTTTTTCCGACAACATCACCGACCGCATGCTCGGCAACATGTCCCTCATGGAGCGCCTTTGCGCCGCCCTCTGGATCGAGCCCGGCAAGGTGTCCGAGGACGGCCTGGTGAGCGTGGACAAGGCTTCCTGCACCGGCATGTGCGACCAGGGGCCGGCCCTCCTGGTCAACAACTACGCCGTCACCCGGCTCACGGAAGCGCGCATCGACGCCATCGCCGACCTGGTACGCAATGGCGTGCCCTTGGCGGAGTGGCCGGCGGAATTCTTTGCGGTCAGCGACAACGTACGGCGGGCCGACCTGTTGCTGGGCCCCAATCCGCTGCCCGGCACAGCCCTCAAGGCCATGATCGCCCGCGCCCCGGGCCGCAGCGAAGGCGGGGCCGCCGCCATGCTGGAGGAAATCAAGCGCTCCAACCTGCGGGGCCGCGGCGGCGCTGGCTTCACCACAGCCTTGAAGTGGGAGGCCTGCCGTAACGCGCCCCTGAGGAGCGGCCAGCAGCGCTTCGTCGTCTGCAACGCCGACGAGGGAGAGCCCGGCACCTTCAAGGACCGTGTGCTCCTGACCGCCCACGCCGACCTCGTTTTCGAGGGCATGACCGTGGCCGCTTACGTCCTCGGCGCCCGCCGTGGCTTCCTCTACCTGCGGGGCGAGTATCGCTACCTCCTCGACCCCTTGAACGCCGTGCTCCAGCGCCGGCGGGAAGCCGGGCTGCTTGGCGCGAACATCCTGGGCATCCCCGGTGCCGATTTCGACATCGAAATCCACTTGGGCGCCGGCGCCTACGTATGCGGCGAGGAATCGGCCCTCATCGAATCCCTGGAAGGCAAGCGGGGCACGCCGCGCAACCGGCCGCCCTTCCCGGTGACCAACGGCTACCTGGACCAGCCGACGGTGGTGAACAACGTCGAGACCTACGCCGCCGCCGCCCTCATCGCCCTGAACGGCGGCGACTGGTACGCCGGTATCGGCACCAAGCAGTCGGCCGGGACCAAGATCCTATCGGTCTCCGGCGACTGCGCCCGGCCCGGCATCTACGAATACCCCTTCGGCGTGACCGTGCGCCAGGTGCTGGCAGACTGCGGCGCCGAAGACGTTCAGGCGGTGCAGATCAGCGGGCCCTCGGGCATCTGCGTCTCCGCGGCCGAATTCGACCGCCGCATCGGCTTCGAGGATTTGCCGACCGCCGGCGCCTTCATGGTCTTCAACCACAGCCGGGACATGTTCGAGGTGGCACGCAACTTCGTGCATTTCTTCCAGCACGAGAGCTGCGGCTTCTGCACCCCGTGCCGGGTCGGCACCTCGCTCTTGAAGAACCTCATGGACAAACTGCACAACGGGCACGGCTCGCCCTACGACTTTACCGAGATCGAGAAGCTCAACCAGATCCTGCTGTCCATGAGCCATTGCGGCCTCGGCCACACCGCCTGCAACCCGGTGCTGGACACCATCGCCAAGTTCCGCCCGGCCTACGAGCGGCGTCTGGAACACACCGACTTCACCCCGGCCTTCGACCTCGACCGGGCTCTGGCCGCGGCGCGCCAGATGACCGGCCGCGACGACCCGGGGGCTCACATCGTTCCCGAAGAATTCGGTGAGGAAAAAACATCATGAGCCAGACCTTCACCCTCGACGACAAGGCCGTTCCCTTCGAGGACGGCGAAACCATCCTTCAGGCGGCCAGCAAGGCCGGGGTCTTCATTCCCCACCTGTGCTACCACCCGGAATTCAAGCCCCACGGCTCTTGCAAGCTGTGCACGGTGAAGGTGAACGGCCGCCAGACGGCCTCGTGCACCATGCGCGCCGCCGCCGGCATGCAGGTCGAAAGCGACACCGAGGAACTCAACGCCGAACGCCGGGCCCTAACCCAGATGCTGTTCGTGGAAGGCAATCACTTCTGCCCCTCCTGCGAGAAAAGCGGGGATTGCAAGCTGCAGGCCACGGCCTACCACCTGGGCATGATGTCGCCCCACTACGACCACTTCTTCCCCGACCGGCCGGTGGATGCCTCCCACCCCGAGGTGCTGCTCGACTTCAATCGCTGCATCCTCTGCTCCCTGTGCGTGCGGGCCAGCCGGGACGTGGATGGCAAGAACGTCTTCGCCCTCTCGGGTCGCGGCATCAAGACCCACCTCATCGTCAATGCCAAGTCCGGCCGCCTGGCCGACACCGATTTCACCCTGGACGACAAGGCGGCCCACGTCTGCCCGGTGGGGGTCATTCTCAAGAAACGGCGCGGCTTCGCCGTGCCCATTGGCGAACGCACCTTCGACAAGGCGCCCATCGGCGAAGTGCTGGTGAAGGAGGAAAACTGATGGATGCGCCTGTCAAGAAGAAGCTCCGCGTTGCCACCACGTCGCTGGCCGGCTGCTTTGGTTGCCACATGTCCTTCCTGGATATCGACGAGCGGCTGTTCACCCTCCTCGAACACATCGAGTTCGACCGCTCACCGCTCACCGACATCAAGACCGTGAGCGAAGGCTGCGACATCGGCCTCATCGAGGGCGGCCTGTGCAATGCCGAAAACGTCCATGTGCTGCGGGAATTTCGCAAGAACTGCCGGATACTCATCGCCCTCGGTGCCTGCGCGGTGAACGGTGGGCTGCCAGCCCAGCGCAACCACTTGCCGCTGACCACCATCCTGGAAGAGGTCTATCACACCAGCCCCGGGCTGGCCAACGGCCTCATCCCCAATGACCCGGAGTTGCCCCTGCCGCTCAACAAGGTGCACCCCATCCACGAAGTGGTGAAGATCGACTACTTCATCCCCGGCTGCCCGCCCTCCGGTGACGCCATCTGGAAGGTGCTGACCGACCTGCTGGCCGGCCGCGAGCCGGAACTGGGCCACGGCCTGATGCATTACGATTAACGAGGTGGCGCCATGACCTACCAGCTAGAAACTGCCCAACACCCCGAGAAACTCCGCCGCGTCGCCATCGACCCCGTTTCCCGCGTCGAGGGCCACGGCAAGGTGACCCTGCTGCTGGACGACCAGAACAAGGTGCATCAGGTGCGCCTCCACATCGTCGAGTTCCGGGGCTTCGAGAAATTCATCCAGGGCCGCCCCTACTGGGAAGTGCCGGTGATGGTGCAGCGCCTGTGCGGCATCTGCCCCGTGTCCCACCACATCGCCGCCTCCAAGGCCATGGACGTCATCGTCGGCGCCAAGCGGCTCACGCCCACCGCCGAGAAAATCCGCCGCCTCATGCACTACGGCCAGATGATGCAGTCCCACGCGCTGCACTTCTTCCACCTGTGCTCGCCGGACTTGCTCTTCGGCTTCGACTCCGATGTCACCCGCCGCAACATCGTCGGCGTCGCCAAAGAGCACCCGGAAATCGCCCGTCAGGGCGTGCTGCTCAGAAAGTTCGGCCAGGAGGTGATCCGCGTCACCGCCGGCAAGCGCATCCACGGTACCGGCTCGGTGCCGGGCGGAGTGAACAAGTCCCTCACCGTGGCCGAGCGGGATGGTCTGCTCAAGGATATCTATCCCATCATTGGTTGGGCGCGGGATGCCGTGCATCTCATCCAGAAAGTGCACATGCAGGACCCGGGGCTCTACAACAGCTTCGGCATTTTCCGCTCCAATTTCATGTCCCTGGTGGGCAACGACGGCGACCTGGATTTCTATCATGGCAGCCTGCGCACGCGGGACGACAACGGCAAGCTCATCTTCGACGGCGTGGATTACCAGGACTACGACAAGTACATCGTCGAGGAGGTCAAGCCCTGGAGTTATATGAAATTCCCCCATCTGCGGTCGCTGGGCCGGGAGGCCGGCTGGTACAAGGTGGGGCCGCTCTCTCGGATTCAGAACTGCGACCAGATCCCCACTCCCTTCGCCGAGCAGGAAAGGAAGGAGTTCATCGACTATGCGGGGGGTACACCCATGCATGCGCCGCTGGCCTATCACTGGACGCGCATGATCGAAATGCTCCACGCCGTCGAGACCATCAAGGATCTGCTCCACGACGACGACATCCTGGGGCAAGACCTCATGACCCAGGGCGAGCGGCAACTGGAAGGGGTGGGGGTCATCGAGGCGCCGCGAGGCACGCTGTTCCACCACTACCGGGTGGACGAGGACGACGTGGTCACCATGGCCAACCTCATCGTCTCCACCACCAACAACAACCAGGCCATGAACGAGGCCGTGCGCCACGTCGCCCGCCGCTACCTGCACGGTCGCGAGGTGACCGAGGGCTTGCTCAACCACATCGAGGTCGCCATCCGCGCCTTCGACCCCTGCCTCTCCTGCGCCACCCATGCGCTGGGCAAGATGCCCCTGCAGGTGGAGCTGATCGATGCGGACGGCGCCCTGGTCCATGGCCTGAGCCGGGCATGAAGCCTGCGGTCGTCGTCTTCGCCGTCGGCAACCCCAGCCGCGGCGACGACGCCCTCGGCCCCCTGCTGCTCGCCCGTCTCGATGGCTGGTTGCAGGCCAGCGGCAGGGCAGGGGAGGTGGAGCTGATCGAAGACTTCCAGCTCAACATCGAACACGCCCTCGATCTGGAAGACCGCCGCCTCGCCCTCTTCATCGATGCCGGCAGCGGCACCCCGGCGCCCTGCACCTTCACACGCCTGGAAGCGGCCGCCGATCTCGGCGCCAGCACCCACGCCCTCGAACCCGGTGCCGTCCTGCGGGTGTTCGCGCAGACCTGCACCGGCGAGGCACCGGCATGCTTCGTCCTCTGCGTGCGGGGAGAGCGCTTTGAACTGGGCGAGGGGGCGAGCGTCGAGGCGCAGGCCCATGGGGCGGCGGCCTGGAGCCTTCTGCAGGGTTTGATGGAGGTAATGGAAGTGGGGGCATGGCAGCGGACGGCCGTCCGGATGGCTGCCGAGCATCTTCCCGCTTGAACAGTCGGACGGTTTGGTGGGAGCATGCGTCATGACGATCCTGCCAGGCCGGGTGATGCGCGCTGTCATGACTTGCCGTTTTCTCTCCCCCCTCGTCTTCATCGGCGGGCTCCTCGGTCTTTTTCTGATCGGTGCAGCCCCCCGGGCGCAGGCCGCCTGCTCGACCCACCAGGGGAAAGTGGTGTTCAACGAGGTCTACCAGCCGAGCAGCGGCGGTTACCTGGAGTTAAAAATCCTGGACCCGTCGGTGGTCTCCGCGACGAGCAATTTTCACAACTGGAAGATCGACCTCTACGCGGGCAACAACGGCACCAAACAGAACACCAATGTCGATTCCGGCTTCGTCAGCAGCAGCATCAACAGTTGCGGTACGAGTTCCCTGTGGATTCGCTTTCCCGATTCGGCCCTGAGTTTTCTCGATACCCGCAGCCCACCCTTCAATTTCGTCCTCTACGACTCGTCCAGCAACCAGATCGTCGATATTCTGCGGCTGGGCAACAACGTCACCTCGTTTTACGGCGCCGGCAGTACGTACGGCAGTTGTTCGACCATCGAGAGCCAGTTGCCGGCAACGGGTTCGAGCAACACCGCCTTCGACGCCCAGCAGGGGAGCGGCAGTTCGGTCAAGGACTGGTACCGCAGTCCGGACGGTACCGGCAACTGGGGTGGCACGAGCACCAGCAACCCGGTCAACACCATCTGCGCGCACAATCTCAACGGGGGCACCTTCGGCCTCGCCAAGGTGCCGAGCGCGACGACGGTGGCCGTAGGCCAGAATTTCACCTACACCCTGACCGCCAGCAATGGCGCCACTGCGGTGAGCAGTCCGGCCAGCGTGGCGATCACCGATAACCTCGCGGCCGTCGGGCTCAATTTCGTGTCCTGCACCACCAGCCGGGGAACCTGCTCCTACTCGGGCGGCATCGTCACCTGGACGGTGGGGGCCATGGCGGCGAACACCAGCTATACGGCCACCTTGACGGTCAATGCCACCAGCGCTGCGGTGGTCACCAACACCTTGTCGTCCAATGTCGGCAGCCCGGTGGCGACGGCCACGGCGGCCGCGGTCACCGTGCTGGCGCCCCTCGCCGACTGGCGCATGGACGAATCCTCGTGGAACGGAACGGTCGGCGAGGTCACCGACAGCAGCGGCAACGGACACCACGGACGAGCCCGCATCGCCGCCGGGTCATCGGCCTTGCCCAGCGCCATTTCGGGAACGCCGGCCTACAGCAGCGGCGGCCAGAGTACCTGCAACTTCGGCCAGTTCGAAAACGGCACCGGGACGATACGGCGCTACACCTACGTGGAACTGCCCACCATCCCGGCCTTGCCGACCAGCTTCACCTTCATGGCCTGGATACGCTCCACGGCGGCAAGCTCCCACCACCAACGCATCCTGGTTCGCGACGACGCCCAGAACGGCTGGGGATTCAGTCTGGCGGACGGCACCGGACAGGCCAAGCTGCGCTTCTTCAACCGCAACATCAGCAATACCGGCACGGTCACCGGCCAGGGCAGCAATCCCGGTTGCGGCGTCTTCTGCCTCGATACTGATCCAGTCATCACCAGCTATGCCTGGTACTTCGTCGCGGTGAGCATCGACACGGTGAACAAGACGGTTACCCTCTACGTCTTCAACGCCTCCGGCACCCTGCTGGCGACCACGACCGGCTCCTTTTCGGGAACCTGGGCGGACGGCACCGGCCTCGCTGCCATCGGGGGCGAGTCTTCCGCATCCTCGGAGGGGCGGCAACTCGCCTGGCATTTCTACGGCAGCATCGACGAACTGGAGATTTTTTCGGGCGTCCTGGGGCAGTCCTCCATCCAGTCCCTGATGACCCGCACCCGCACCTGCGCGACCATCGACCACGTCGAATTCGTCCATGATGGCAGCGGCCTCACTTGCACGGCCGAGGCGGTCACGGTCCTGGGCTGTACTTCCTCCGCGTCGTGCAACGGGGTTCCCGGCAGCCAGACCAGTGGGACGGTCACCTTCACGCCGACTGCGATTGCAGGCGCCCAGTGGTGCAGCGACGCCCTCTGCGCGTCGCCGATCAGCGGGTCGATCACCGTCGCCAACGGGACCGCCATCTATCTCAAGGAACACAACGTGCGGACCGATACTTTGGCGGGAACGGCGAGCGGAGTCAGCAACGCGACGATCCAGTGCACCAACACGACGAGCGGGGCGACGAACTCCGGCAGCGCCTGCGACCTCGATTTCAAGGCAGCCGGCTTCCTGGTGAGCGCGCCCAACCACGCATCCTGTACCCCCCAGACGGTCACCCTGCAAGCGGTGCGTGCCGATCAGACCAGCTCCGCCTGCATCCCCGCCTTCGCCAACGTCAATCGCAACGTCTCCCTTTACGCGGCCTACCAGAATCCTGCCAGCGGCACCCTGGTTCCCTCGTTCAATTACGTCACCAGCGCGGGGGGTGCGACCGCCAGCGTGGGCGCCCTGTCGACCTCGTCGGGCAGCCCGGCGACCCTTGCCGGCCTCTATTTCGACGCCACCGGCACGGCCACCCTCAACAATTTCATTTATCAGGACGTGGGCCAGCTTGCCCTCTACCCCGCCTACAGCGGCAGCGGTGCAACGGGAGACAGCGGCCTCGATCTGGCCGCGGTGAGCGGCAACAGCTTCATCGCGGCGCCGGCGAGCCTTCAGATCAGCGGAATACCGGCGGCGCCGCTCACCGCCGGCACGCCCTTCAACGTCACCGTCACGGCCCTCAACGCCTGCGCCACGCCGGCGGCGACCCCCAATTTCGGCCAGGAGTCGCCGACGCCGGCGAGCGTCGCCCTGGCGTCCAGCAATCCCCTGCCCGCCCTCGGCAATGCCACGGCGATCAGCCAGTCGCTGGAGGGGTTCAGCGCCGGACAGGCGAGCACCAATCTCGCGTGGGCCGAAGTCGGCACCTTCGATCTGGCGGCCAGCGTCAGCAATTACCTGGGGTCGGGCCTGGGAGCAAGCGGTAGCCAGGCCGCCGTGGGCCGCTTCAAGCCGGCCTACTTCGATACCGCGGTCACTCCGGGCTGTGGCGGCTTTACCTACTCGGGGCAGCCGTTCTCGGCGACCGTCACCACCCGGGCGGCGGCAGGAACCATCACTGCCAACTACGCCGGCGCGACGTGGGCCAAGCTGGTCACCCTGAGCGATGCGGCCGGCGGCACGGCGGGTACGCTGACCAGCAATACCATCGCCGCCACTGGCTTCAGCGGCGGCGTCGGAACCGCCTCGACGATCGCCTACGCCTTCACCAATCTGGCGACCGTACCCTACACCCTCGCCCTGCGAGCCACGGATACCGACGGCGTCACGTCCTCCGGTCACACGGAGGGCAACACCAGTGTACGCAGCGGCGCCTTCCGCCTGCGCAACGCCTACGGCAGCGAGTTTCTCAAGCTGCCTGTCCCGGCCTACGCCGAAACCTGGACCGCCGCCGGCTGGACCCGCAATACCGCTGACAGCTGCACCCAATTGACGGTACCGACTGCCGCCAACGGCGGCTTGGTATTTTCCGCCCAGACCCCGCGTAACCAATTGGCTGCCGGCGAGACCACCGCGACCATGGGCGGGAGCCCGGCCGGCCGGCTCGTGAATGGCGATGCTCTCCTTAGCCTTTCTGCACCGGGCCAGGGCAACCACGGCTACGTCGACCTCATCGCGAGCAAGCTGAACATTCCGGCGTGGCTCGTTTCGCCGACGGACGCACGGGCCTGCTTCGGGGCCTGCGGGCCCCGTTCGCCCATCATCTACAGCCGTGAGCGCTATTGATCCGGTCTCTCGCGGGTTCTGGCAGCGGCGCTGCAGTTTTCACGCGCCGACGCGGCTGCAGGATCACTCAGGGGAGCATTCATGAATCGATTCTGGATCGCGGTCTTCGGCGTGGTGTTGGGCGTCGCCGGCGGGTTGGCGCGCGGCGAGGCGGTGGATCTGGTCACTTGCACCGAGGAATCCGGGCGCCAGGTTCCCGGCGAGGCTGACGAGACGCTCAAAGTTCTGGTCAAGCCCAGTCTCAAGGGCGGGAAGCGGGTGATCCTTTACAACCCGGATTTGATGCCCGGGCTTTCCGCGATGGCCCGGCAATTTTTCTACGCCCAGGCCTGCGCCCGGGTCGCCCTCGATGGCCGGGCTGGGTCGGCGCGCGCGGCGGATTGCGCGGCGGCCGAGATGTTGCGCGCCGGCGGTTTTTTGGGCGAGGGCGGCGATCCCATGGCGAGGTTGAAGGCCGAACTGGCGTTTTCCGACGAGACTTGGGCGCAGTTGCCCGGCCCGCGGCGCAGTTTCGATTTCGACAAGTGCTCTCCTGCCGGCGGCCTGCGATTGCCGGAGGTCAAGCCGGCCACGCCGCAGCAGCGGGAGTGGGATGGCTGCGTGCGCCAGTGCGGCGACGGCCTCTACCGTTGCGCCGGCAAGGGCACGGGGGCCGGGTGTCAGGAGACTTACGACCGCTGCCATGCCGCCTGTGGGGGTTGATTCCGCACCCACGCAACAGTCTCGATCAGGGCATGACACAAACCCGCTGTTTCTGGCGCCGACGCCTGGAGGCGACCCGCCAGGCCCAGACGTTCGTGATCAATAGATAGCTCACGAGCGCGACCAGCGGCGCCGAGACGCCGAGGCCGATGAAGAGGGTGGCGCCAATCTCCTGCAGATGGTTCAGGAGGGTGGCGGGGTCAGCGCCTGAAAAGGATGCGGGCGTTTCCTCGCCGGTGAGCCAGGCGCCGATCTGGTAGGCCAAGTAGTAGATGGGCGGAACGGTCAGCGGGTTGGTGATCAGGGTGGTGCCGGCGGCAACGGGCACGTTGGCGCGCAGGAAGACGGCGACGACGGCGGCCGCCAGAATCTGCGCCACTGGGATCAGCAGGCCGACGAACAGCCCGATGGCGACCCCGGCGGCAACGCCGCGGCGGGACCAGTGCCAGAGCTTGGGGTCCGCCAGGTAGGGGGCGAGGGCGCGCAGCGACGGATGCGATTCGAGTGTTTGGCGGCTCGGCGCCCAAGTCCGCAAGCGTTCGAGAAAGTCATGGGGTGTCTTCAAGGCTGCTCCTGCGCTTAGGGTGGGAATGCGGTCGGCGAGTCGTTTCACGCAGCGGGTGACGGAGCGAATCATCGCCACAGGCTGAGGGGCGGGTCTCTGACCACGGCGCGCAGCACGTCGCCCCGCGACACGAAGCCAAGCAATTGCCCGTGTTCGCCCACGACAGGGACGCCCCCCACCCCGGTTTCCACCATTGCGGCGGCGATGCGCCGGATATCGGTGATCGGGTGCGATGCCACCACCGGCGTCGTCATGACGGCATCGGTGCGGCGCAGGGTATCGCCGACGAGACGCCCCCCGTTTTCGATATCGACGGCTGTGAGCAGGTCGCGTTCGCTGACGAGCCCGACCAGCCGCAGCTCGGCATCCAGCACGGGGGCCTGACGGATGCGATGGTGGCGCAGGGTTCGCCAGGCGTCTTTGATGGGCGCCTGCGCCGCCACGGTAATGGCGGGGCGGCTCATGACCTGGGCGGCATGAATCAACGGGCCACGCTCGAGTTCCTCCGGCAGCATGGCCCGGTAGGAGCGCACGGCCGGGTGTGCCGGGGGCGGAAACAGCGCCGGGTCAACCCAGGATTCATCCTCGCGGGCCACGGGCGGGCGCGCGGCGGCCAGTCGCGAGAGCTCGTTCACGCGGTTCAGGGACTCCAGCGGGCCGTTGAAGATTTGGCCGGTTAGGCCATAGACGGTAAACATGGCGGTAAATTGGATTGGGTTCGCTCGTCGCCTGGCGCCTCACGTTGCGGTGGCCAAGAGCGTTTGCGAACGGCCGGTACGTCGGCGTCCGGCCAGGCGGTGCGAGCGTGCCAACTGGCGGTCGAAGCACTGCCCAAGGCGCTTGGCAGCCAGGTTGATCGCACTAAAGACACTGACTTGCACCGCCTTCGCAAAAAGGGAGTCGCCGCCCGCCAGACGCACCTCGATAGCGCAGCACTTGTCTTCCCCACCCCGGGGGCCGTTCACGTCGCTCAAGCGAATGACGACGCGGGAGACGAGTTTGGCGCCGTGGTTCAGCGCGTTGCGCAGGCGCCGCAACACGTGGCGACGTACCTCTTCGGATAAGGTGATCTCCGAGAACTGAATCTGAACATTCATTTGCTGCTTTCTCCTTGCGGTTCAAACACGAAAAAGACTATCCGTTGCGGGGCGCGCTTCAAGCAAAGGCGGGCTGAGCCACTGTTCGAATATCTCGTAGTTCCAGGCGGGGGGCAGCGTGGCGACGATGGGGCGCGCATACGCTCTTAGAAGGCTACCCAGTGGCGTACCAGTTCGCCGACTTCGATCACCAGGACGGCGAGCCAGGCCAGAATCGCAACCCCCGCTGCAGCGGCCGCCATGTCCTTGATCACGCGGATCTTCTCGTTGTGCCGTGTCTCCACGAAATCACAGAGCGCCTCGATGGCGCTGTTGATGATCTCCATGGCGATCACGAAGGCCGTGGCGAGCAGGATGATGAGAAAGTCCACCCAGGCCCGCAGGGCAAAGGCGCCGGCGAGCACGAACACCGACAACACGAGCTTGTAGGCGACCGATCCGTCGTAGATCACGGCGTCGCGCATGCCGGCGTAGGCGATGCGAATCTTGCGCCAGGGGTGGTAGCCCGGCTCGCCGATGCCAAGAAACTTGTTTCTCATGGCCGTGCTTCCGGTTTCACCAGCCAGCCGCGCAGGGCGAGGGTCAGCCAGGCAGCGGCGGCGGTGCCCAGCACGACATCCGAGGCGAAATGGACGTTCAATGCCACCCGCGAGAAGCCAACGGTGGCGATGAGCGTACCGGCCAGGACCCAGGCAAAGGGGTGGGGCCGGCCTTTCGATGACCAGAGCAGAGCCAGGGCGAAGGCGGTCACCTGCATGGCGTGGGCACTGGGAAAACTGGCGTCGGCCGGAAGGGCGACTAGGCTTTCCAGCAGGGGGCGCGGCCGGTCGAAGCCGAGCTTGGCCAGGTGGGCGAGCAAGCTTGCTGCCAGCAGGGCGGCGGGTACGAAAATCCGCTGTGGCCATGCCCGCTCCGGGTTCACGAAGAGGGTGAGGATCGCGAGGGGTAGCAGGATGGCCAACGAGCCCAGCCAGGTGAGCCCGGTCAGCAAGGCTGCGAGGCTGATCGGGAGCTCATGAGCGGCGACGGCCGCCGCGTGGTCCAGGGCGGGTACGCGGCAGCTGCCATCCGGGCACAGCCACAGGCCGCCGGCCAGCAGAATGGCGACCGCCAGACCGGCCAGAACCCAGGGGACCGTCCGGCGACCATTCTCCTCGCCGGGTCGCTTCGCAGGTATCAGGCTGCCAGCGGCCATTCGGGCTCCGGCGGGCGTTGCGGGGCAGAGGGCTGCTTGCGTTTGGCGCTGCGGGCATGGGCGCAGGCGAGGGCGACGATGGGAACGAGGTTCTGCTCCCGGCCCAGGGTGTCGATCTTCTCGGCCGGCGCATCGCAAAACGCCTTGCAGTCTTCCAGCGTGATCATTGCGGTCTCCTTGAAAAAGGCCCCGCGGTGTGGGGGCGTGGCGTAAGGATAGGCGGACTCGACAGGCAAAATAAATGGATTAATATTGATAGTACTGTTCCAAAAAATTGGATTGTTATATGGCCCCGGACGAACTCAATTTCCGCCACCTGCTGTATTTCTGGAGCGTGGCCAAGGAAGGCAGCGTGACCCGCGCGGCAGAGCGCCTCGATCTCTCGGCGCAGGCGGTGAGTACCCAGTTGAGTCTGCTGGAGCGGCAATTGGGCCAGGCCCTCTTCGCGCCCCAGGGGCGTTCCCTGGTCCTCACGGAAGCCGGGCGGGTCGCGTTGCAGTATGCGGAACGCATCTTCCATCTGGGCGACCTGCTGGTGGACGATCTGCGCAGCCGCCGCGACCTGCGGCCGCGCTTCGCCGTGGGAATTACCGAGACATTGCCCAAACTGGTGGCGTTCCGGCTGCTTGCGCCGCTGCTGCATCCTCCGCTCGCCGTCCGCCTGGAGTGTTGCGAAGGCGAGATCGGGCACCTCCTCGGGGAGTTGCAGTTGAACCGTCTTGACCTGGTGATCGCCGATCAGTCCGCACCCCGCCGGGCCAATCAGAAGCTGGAGGATTTTCAGCTGGGTGAGGTGGCAGTGGATCTTTATGGGGTGGAGTCCTTGCACGCCGCCTGGGGTGCCGATTTTCCCAATCGGCTGGAGGGCGCCCCCCTGTTGCTTCCTGCACGGACCCATCCGATGCGGGATGCCCTGGACCATTGGTTCGTATCGCGGGGGATACGTCCGGAAGTGGTGGGGGAATTCACCGACAGCGCCTTGCTCAAGACCTTCGGCAGTGGTGGGTTGGGGCTGTTTCCGGCACCCGCCGGACTGGGGGCAGAAATTCATCGCGCCTACGACGCCCTGAGCCTGGGTACGCTCCAGGGGGTGCGGGAATCCTGGTACGGGGTGGTGGTGCCGCGCCGGGTCCAGCACCCGGCGATTCGTACATTGCGTGAGGGGGCCGGCAAGGTTTCGCCTTAGATCCGGCCCCTGGCTGCGTCAATGCGCTCCAGCAGGAATGCCCCCAAGGCGTTGGCGGATTGCCTCCAGGGCGCTTTCGCCCAGGGTTTCTTCGGCGAGCAGTTGCTGGGCAGATTCCTTGAGCAGCCCTTCCCGGGACCGGAGGAGATCCAGGGTGCGCTGGTAGATTCCCTTGACCAGTTGGCGCACGGCGAGATCGATTTCCCGCGCGGTCGCTTCGCTGAACGCCTTCGGTGGCATGGCGAGGGGGGTACCCAGGAAGCCGGGTTTCTCCGCTTCCAGCACCACCGGCCCAATGTCCGTATCCATGCCGTAGCGGGTGACGAGGGCGCGGGCGATATCGGTGACCCGCTGCAGATCGTCGGCGGCGCCGGTCGATATTCGCCCGAAGACGAGTTCCTCCGCGGCTCGGCCGCCGAGCAGGATCATCATCCGGTTTTCCAGCTCGGCCCGGGTCATGAGATAGCGCTCCTCGGTCGGCCGCTGGATGGTGTAGCCCAGGGCAGCCACGCCGCGCGGAATGATGGAGACCTTATGGACCGGGTCGCTGCCGGGCAGGGCCATGGCCACCAGGGCGTGCCCCATTTCGTGGTGGGCGACGGTTTCCCGCTCCCGCGGGGAGAGCACGCGATTGCGCTTCTCCAGGCCGGCGACGATGCGTTCGATGGCGACAGTGAAATCGTCCAGGCTGACCGCCTCGCCATTGCGGCGGGTGGCGGCCAGGGCCGCTTCGTTGCACAGATTGGCGAGCTCGGCCCCGGTGAAGCCAGGGGTCAGTTCCGCAATTTTGCCCGGTTCGGCATCCGGAGCCAGACGCAGCTTACGCATGTGGACCTCAAGAATAGCTGCGCGGCCCAGGCGGTCGGGGCGATCCACCACGACCTGGCGGTCGAAACGGCCGGCACGGAGCAGGGCTGGGTCGAGGACTTCGGGGCGGTTGGTGGCCCCCAACAAAACGACGCCGCTCGTTGAGTCGAAGCCATCCAGCTCGACCAGGAGCTGATTGAGCGTCTGCTCCTTTTCATCGTGACCGCCGAGGGCGCCGGCGGCGCTGCGGGCACGCCCGAGGGCATCGAGCTCGTCAATGAAGATGATGGCCGGTGCCTTGCTGCGGGCCTGTTCGAAGAGATCCCTGACGCGGGCGGCGCCGACGCCGACAAACATCTCGACGAACTCGGAGCCCGAGATGGAAAAGAAGGGGACACCGGCTTCCCCGGCTACCGCCTTGGCCAGGAGCGTTTTGCCGGTTCCCGGCGGGCCGACGAGCAGCACCCCCTTGGGGGACCGCCCGCCCAGACGCCCCGCCCGGGCGGGGTCGCGCAGGAAGGCCACGATCTCCGTCAATTCATCCTTGGCTTCGTCGACGCCGGCGACATCGGAAAACTTCACGCCGGTGTCCGCCTCCACATAGACCTTGGCCTTGTTTTTGCCCAGGGACATGAAGCCGCCGCCGCCGAGCTTGCCGGCAAAACGACGCATGGCGAATATCCAGATGGCGACGAAGACAACCGCCGGTACCACCCAGCCCATGATATCGGTCAGCCAGGTGTTTTCGACCAGCCCCGAGAACTTGACGTCGTGGACGGCCAATTCCTTCACCAATTCGCCATCCACGCGAGTGGTGACGAAGCGGCTCTTGCCGCCGACCGGTTCCTTGTAGGTGCCGAGGATACGATCGCTGCCTATGGCGATCTCGGCGATCCGGCCTTCCTTCAATTGCGTGCGGAACTCGCTGTAGGGAATGGCGGCGGTGGTCCGGGCGCCCTGCCAAAGGTCGTGGATCAAGATCATGGCCAGGAGGGCAAGACCGAAATACCAAAGGGAGAATTGCGTTCTTTTTTCCATGATCCTCACCTCACGACGAACGGTTCTCGGACGACGCCCTGGCCAGCTCTCGCGAGCGTTTGGCGAGGGAGAGCACGATGGAGGTACCGATGATCGCGGCGACCACGCCCAGGGAGAAGAGGACGGGGATCTTGTAGAGATCGATGAGCAGCATCTTGCCGCCGATGAATATCAGCACCAGGGCTAGCCCGTACTTCAGGAGCGAGAAGCGGTCCGCCATGTCGGCCAGCAGGAAGTACATGGCGCGCAGGCCGAGGATGGCGAAGATGTTGGAAGTGAGCACGATGAAGGGGTCGGTGGTGATGGCGAAGATGGCCGGGATCGAATCCACCGCAAAGATCACGTCGGAAAATTCCACCAGAACCAGAACGAGGAACAGCGGCGTGGCGTAGCGCACCCAGCGGCCGCCTTCCTGGCGGCGGACGAAGAAGCGCTCGCCCTCCAGGCTGTCGGTGATCTTCATGTGGCCGCGCAACCAGGTGACCAGGGGGTTCTTGGCGAGGTCGGGGGTCTCGTCGGCGAACCACCACATCTTGATGCCGGTGACCAGCAGGAAGGCGCCGAAGACGTAGAGCAGCCAGTGGAACTGGGCGATCAGCCAGACGCCGGCGAAAATCATCACCGTGCGCAGGACGATGGCGCCTAACACCCCCAGCACCAGAACCCGCTTCTGCAACTCGGCGGGTATGGCGAAGAAGCCGAAGAGCATGAGCCAGACGAAGACGTTATCGACGGCCAGCGATTTCTCGATGAGGTATCCGGTGAGGTATTCCAGGGTTTTCTGGTTGGCCACCTCGCGGCCCAAATTGCCGTCCAGGTGCCACCAGAGGAGGCCGGCGAAGGCGAGTGAAACGCCCACCCAGACGACGGACCAGGTGGCCGCCTCCCTGATTGAGACGCGATGTTCCTTGCCGCCGCCGACCACGAAGAGGTCGATGGCCAGCATGATCAGGACGATGGCGAAGAAGACGGCCCACATCCCGGGAGTGCCGATGGTTTCCATGTGTTCTGCTCCAATTTCAGTTGCGTTGCACGGCGTGGCGGCGCGTAGGGCACCGGTCACGGACCTTGTCCGGCGATGGCGCGGGTGCGACTGAAAATGACACCTTTGCCAGCGCGGCAAAGGTCTTGCTCGTGGGCGTCTGGCGACGGCCACCCGGAGCGCCGGGGCAGAAGGAACTGCCCGTGTTGACGACGCTGCGGCGGAAGAGCTACTCCCCCTTGGGACAGACGTAGCCTATTAAATCCGACAAAATTCGTCAACAATCTCATCTGCGATCAGGGATTGTTGATATGCATCATGGGCTTGCGCGCCTGCAGGCGGCATCATGCGCGGTGTGTCGGGCAGTATCTTGCTGCTCTGGCGCGTCTCCTTAACCATGGAATCATGTCTCGAATCGCAGGGATCGGACATTTACTAGCGGTGGCTTCGGCCGCCGCTATTTTGTTTTCAGCCCAGGCCGAAGAGGCGCCCGAGCGGCACTACGCCCAGCTCGTGGCGGCTCGGGACGCCGGCTTGCCGCTACCCCCAACCCTCGAAGTCGAAGTTGATCTGGCGGCCTTGCCCGGCCTTTCCATCCACCTTCAGGGAGAGTTCGCCGAAGTGCGTTATCCCATGGTGTTCAACAATGTGGCCGAGGGCTGGAACTGGAATCCCCTCGCCGATCCCTCGGTGGAGGACTACTACCGCTATAAGTATCTGCCTCTGCAATCGTTCGAGGAGCAGCGCGGGGAGTATGACGGCGAGGACAAGATCGGGGTGGTCGAGCACCGCCGTGTCGTCTGGCGTTACGACTACTTTCTTGCCTTCGCCAACCTCTACGATTTCTACCCCCGCAGCACCGACGACGCGGCGGGCTTCGCCGCCCGGGTGCCCGCCGGACTTGCGGCCCGGGTCGCCGTGCGCGCGCTCGCCAGGCCGATCCAGCCCTGGGTCGCCGAGAGCAGTACGTTCTGGAAGGCGACCTACGGCAAGCCCGTGGATTTCACCCTCAAGAAGCGCTACCTCATGGCGGAGCTTCTGGAAGTCCGTTTCGTCGACCGGGAGAACGGCGCCGTCCTCGCCGTGGTCAGACCGCTGGTTCAGCGATAGACGAGAACCGGAATGTTCGAATGGGTGAGCACCTTGTTTGTCTCGCTCCCCAGGAGGAAACCGCTGATGCCTCTTCGGCCGTGGGAAGCCATGAAGATGAGGTCGCAACCGGCCCGCTCGGCGGCGTCGATGATCGCCTGATAGGGGATGTCGCTGGTGGCTGTGACAGCGTCGCATTCGACGCCGGCCTCGGCGCACTGGTCCTGGACTTCCGCGAGGTATTCGCCGGCCTGCTGGTCGGCCAGTTCGGCGAATTTTTCGGGAGTGGTCGGGTCGATCAGGGCGCCCTCGCCGAAATAGGCGACCGGGTACTCAGGTTTTGCGTAGAAGGCGGTGATCCGGGCGCCGGCCTCGCGGGCGAACGAAACCGCCCGCCGCACCGTCTGGCGGGAGAGATCTGAGCCGTCGGTGGGAACCAGAATGTGCTTGAACATGGATTGCCTCCCCAGTGCGATCAAAGCCTGTCGGGGCAAGCCTTGTCAGACGCCCCTCTAAGGCTCATGCTACGCCAAGCGAGAAGGAAATCAACCGGCGCCGGGGGCGGGAAATCGGGCGGCCGAGAGTCCGCGGGCAGTGATCGAGGCTTCATCCTGAGGAGGGTACGGACAATGTCCAGCGGTTCCAGCAGCCATCGCAGTTTCGATTTCGATACGGAAAATCCCTTCGAGGCCGCCTTCAAGGCGATGAGCAAGGTGATCGATCCCTTCGGCGTGACCACCGCGCTGATCAATGCGCAGGCAGCCTGGCTCACGCATCCGCAGGAGTTGATGCGGGCGGGCCACGCGCTATCCAGCGATCTTGCCGCCTTGCACGGCCATGTCTTGCGCCGCGCGATGGGTATTCCCTCTGAGGATGTGATCGAGCCCAACGCCGATGACGCACGTTTTTCCGATCCAATCTGGAAGGATTCCGCGACCTGGGACATCGTCAAGGAGTACTACCTTGCATTTACCCACCGGCTCGAAGACATGCTCTACGAAACGCCGGGACTCTCGGACCGCGAACGGAGCCGGGCCGCGTTCTGGTTGCGCAAGTGGCTCAACATGATGGCGCCGACCAATTTTTTCTTTGGAAATCCGGTGGCGCTGCAGCGCTTCGTCGATACTCAGGGAGAAAGCCTCGCCCAGGGGATGGCCAACTTCTACCGCGACCTGCAGGCGCGCAATATCCAGATGGTCGAACCCGACGCCTTTACGGTCGGAAAGGATCTCGCAACCACGCCGGGCAAGGTGGTTTTTCGCAACGCCATGCTCGAAATGATCCACTACGCGCCGACCACCGAGAAGGTACGGGCGATCCCCATCGTCATCGTGACCCCTTGGATCAACAAGTTCTACATTCTCGACCTCACGTCCAAGAAGAGTATCGTCAAACACCTCGTGGACCAGGGCTTCTCGGTGTTCATCACGAGTTGGAAGAATCCGGGAGCCGAAATGTCCGGTGTGCGCTTCGACGATTATCTGAGCGACGGCGTCGCGGAAGCGCTGCGCGTGGCCTGCGATTTCTGCAAGGTGCCCAAGGCTCATCTGGCGGGCTACTGCATCGGCGGAACCCTGGTGGCCACCTATATGGCCTGGGCCAACGCGCACTATGGCCCGGATGCGGTTCCGGTCGCCCACTGGACTTTGTTTACCACGCTGACGGATTTTTCGCATCCCGGCGACATCGACGTGTTCATCGATGAAGCCTGCGTGGATGCGCTGGAGGATTCCATGGCCCGCAAGGGCTATCTCGATGGTAGTGAGATGGCGGCGGCCTTCCGCATGCTGCGCTCCAATCCCCTCATCTGGCATTACTGGGTGCACAGCTATCTGCTCGGCGAGCCGCTGCCGCCCTTCGACGTCCTGTTCTGGAACATGGACACCACCCGCATGCCGGAAGCCATGCACTCCTGGTACCTGCGCGAACTTTATCTCGGCAACGGGCTCGTCAAGCGCGACCACGTGACCCTCGCCGGCGAACCCATCGATCTCAATCGCATCGTCCAGCCGCTCTACGCCGTCACCGCCGAAGACGACCACATCGCGCCCTGGAAGCAGTGCTATCGGATTCGCAAGTACATCAACGTGAAAGCCCCCGTGCGCTTCGTTCTATCCACGTCGGGTCATATCCTCGGCATCGTCAATCCCCCGGTGACCCCGCCCAAGCGGGCGTACCGGGTGGCCGAGCCGGAACGCAACGAGCATTGGGAGCAGTGGGAAGAGCGTGCCGAAAGCCGCTCAGGAACCTGGTGGGACGATTGGCTCGGCTGGCTCGCGTCACGCTGTGGCGAAGAGGTGACCGCGCATCCGGCTGCGAACCGCAAGTACCCAGCCCTTGCCGATGCTCCTGGTGGCTATGTGCTGGAGAAGTAGGCGGGAAGCGGGAATGTTGGCGAGCGGCATGCCCATCAACAGTGCAAATTTTCAGCAAGTCGCCGGCTGTTGGGAGATAATGGCGCCCTTGAACGATTTGCGCGAACCGGCGCCAAAAGCCGGCGCTGCGGGGAAGAATGACTGATGAAGTGCGTGGATGATTTCCGCCTGAGACTGGGCCGGCACGAACTGGTGCCCATCGTGATCGGCGGAATGGGCGTCGATATCTCGACGGTGGCCCTCGCCCTGGAGGCTGCCCGGTTGGGCGGCATTGGCCATATTTCCGACGCCATGGTCAAGACGGTGGCTGATCGCCGCTACAACACAAAGTACGTCAAGGAAAAGCTCAAACTCTACAAATCCAACGTCGCCAATTCCGACAAGTCCGCCGTCCAGTTCGACCTCGGACGGCTCGCGGAAGCGACGCGGCTGCATGTGGACGCCGCCATGAGCGCCAAGCAGGGCAGTGGCCTGGTGTTCATCAATTGCATGGAAAAGCTGACCATGAACGCTCCCCGCGAGACGCTGCGGGCGCGCATGGCGGCCGCCCTGGACGCCGGGATCGACGGCATCACCCTTGCCGCCGGTCTGCACCTGGGATCGTTCGCGCTCATCGAGGACCATCCGCGTTTTCGCGACGCCAAACTGGGGATCATCGTTTCGTCCCTGCGTGCCTTGCAGTTGTTCCTCAAAAAGTCGGCGCGCACGGAACGTCTTCCCGACTACATTGTGGTCGAGGGACCGCTCGCCGGCGGCCATCTGGGATTTGGCCTGGATTGGGCTGAGTACGATCTGGCTGCCATCGTTGCGGAGATTCATGCTTTCTTGCAGGCGGAAAAACTCGACATTCCGTTGATTCCGGCAGGCGGCATCTTCACCGGCAGCGACGCGGTGGCCTTCCTTGAGCGGGGAGCCGGAGCGGTGCAAGTCGCCACGCGCTTCACCGTAACCCGCGAGTGCGGTCTTCCGGATGACGTGAAGCAGGAGTATTTCCGGGCGAGTGAAGAGCAGATCGTGGTCAATATGATCTCGCCAACCGGATATCCGATGCGCATGCTTTCCAACAGTCCGGCAATCGGCGACGGCATCCGTCCCAACTGCGAGGCGTACGGTTATCTGCTCGACGCCAAGGGAAGCTGTGCCTACATCACAGCCTATAACCGGGAGGTGGCGGCTCATCCCGGCGCGCGGCGGGTGTCAGTTCCCGACAAGACCTGCCTGTGTACCCAGATGCGCAATTTCGAGTTGTGGACCTGCGGTCAGATGACCTACCGTCTCAAGGACACCACCCGGCTCGAGGAGGACGGGAGTTACCATCTGCTGAGCGCCGAGCACGTGTTCCGGGACTACCAACTGAGCAAGGATCAGCAGATCGCCCTGCCGGAAATAATCCGGAAGGCATGATCCCGGGGCTTCCTCAGCTCCGATTTGACGGGAGTCAAGGAGCGGGTGGTCGTCGCCTCAGACAATGACCACTCCCCAATCGAGAAGCTCTCCATGACCTCCCTACGCCAATTCATGACCGAGGATCACCGTCGCTGTGACGACTTCCTTGCCGAGGCCGAGCAGGCCGTCGGCAAGAAGAATCTTGCGGCTGCGCAGGCGGCTTTCGAGCATTTCCGCGCCGCCACCCTTGCCCATTTTTCCGGCGAGGAGAAGACGCTGTTTACGGCATTCGAGGAGCGCACCGGCATCCGCATGGGGCCCACCCAGGTGATGCGTCAGGAGCACGCGCAGATGCGGGTTCTACTCGACGACGCGCTGGCGATGCTGGTGGCCGGCGACGTGGACTCCTATCTGGGTCACGCTGAAACCCTGATCATCATGATGCAGCAGCACAACATGAAGGAGGAGAACGTCCTCTATCCCATGTGCGACCAGCATCTGGCAGGCGAAGCGGCGGCCCTCATCGAGCAACTCGAGAGCGAACTGACGGAAGCATGAGCCACGCCAAGACTCCCCACGTCGTCGACGCCCGCTTTCTCGAACCGCCCGAACCCTTCGTCAAGACCATGGAAGCCCTGGATGCGCTGCCCGCGGGGGCGCGGCTTCTCCTCCTGCTCTACCGCGAGCCGCATCCTCTCTACCGGGTGCTCGACCAGAACGGCTATCGGCATGAGACCGAACTGGCGTCCGACGGGACTTTCGAAGTCCTGATCTGGCGAGGCTGAGCCGCGCTGCGTCCCCCGTGCAGGCGCTGTTATCCTTCGACCGGGCGCCGCCCTTTTCGGCCCCCCTGCGCTTTCTCGCCACGGCGCCGCTTTTCGCGGCAGCGCTCGGCGTCCTTCTCGTCCTTCGAGGCGAGGAGGTCTATGCCTCCCGGTGGACCCCCGCGGCTCTTGCCGCGACTCACCTGTTCACCGTCGGCTTCCTCCTTCAGGTGATGCTGGGCGCCCTCGTCCAGATACTGCCCGTCGTAGCGGGGGTCAATGTCGCCCGCCCTCACCTGCTGGCGCGCATCGTTCATGGCGGACTGAACCTCGGTGCTGGGGCATTGGTGCTCGCCTTCCTCGCGCCCCATCCCGGCGTGTACGGAGTGGCGGCCGCCTTGCTCGGGTCGAGCATCGCCTTGTTCCTTGCTGTCGCCGGACGCCCCTTGTTCGTCGTGCCATCGACGAGTCCCACCATCGCCGGGCTCAAACTCGCCTTCGTCGCCCTCGCCGTGGCCGCTTCCCTGGGGATACTGCTTCTGGGCGCCCTGGCAGCCGGCTGGTCCCTGCCCCTGGAGGCTCTCGTCGACCTTCACGCTGGCTGGGGCTTGGGGGCCTGGGCAGGAATTCTCCTGGCCGCCATAGCCTACGTTGTCGTCCCCATGTTCCAGCTTACGCCCGGCTATCCGGCACGGCCCGCCTGGTGGTTTCCCCGAGTACTGCTATTCGCCATGCTGGTGTGGAGCGGGGCGGTCGCCCTTCAGGCGCCCGCTCTCGCGCGGTTCGCAGAGGCGGTCGCGGCGTTTGGCGGCATGACCTTCGCCGCCTTCACTCTCCATCTTCAGAGGCGGCGGCGGCGGGCGAAGAGTGATGCGACGCATCGTCTCTGGCAGTTGGGACTGCTCTCCCTGTTCCTCGGGCTCCTCATGCTCCTGGTGGCAGCCCTCATTCCGGATCTTGCGGCTCTTCCCGGCTGGCCGCCGCTTTTCGCCGTCCTGGTGGGGGTCGGCGGCTACATGTCGCTGGTGCTCGGGATGCTCTACAAGATCGTTCCCTTCCTCGCCTGGCTGCATGTCCAGAATGCCGCTCCGGGGCGCTCCTTGCCGCCAATCAGCCGCTACCTCCCGGATCGGAACGCCATCCGGCAGACGGTCGCGCATGCGTTTAGCGTCGTGTTGCTGGTTGCTGCGGCGGCCGACCCTGCCCTAGGCGCGCCGCTTGCCGGAATGGCCGTTGTGGTGGCCGCTCTCTGGCTGGAATTCAACCTCCTGACAGTGCTCCTGCGCTACCGGGCCTACCGCTTGGAGTTCGCTCCGGCCGCCGGGGAGGAGCGATGAGGGCGGTCTTTTTCACGGCGCCCCATCGCGTCATGTTTGCCGCCGGAACCCTGCAGCTCCTTCTTGTCATGCTGTTCTGGCTCCCGGAGCTACTGATTCGCTCCGGGTTCGCCCCACCCGACACCATTCCCGCCACCCCTCTGCCTGCCCTCTGGCTGCATGCGGGACTGATGGTCTTCGGCGTTTTTCCCTTCTTCATCCTCGGGTTTCTGATGACCGCGCTGCCGAAGTGGATGGCCGCCGCGGCGTTTGCCCCGCGGCATTATCTGCCAAGCTTCGCCCTCCTCGTTCTCGGCTGGGGAATCTTCTACGGAGGCTACGCCTGGCCTGCGCTCTTTCCCGTCGGGGTCTCCATTGCGATCATAGGGCTGGTCTGGGGAACCGCCGTCCTGGCCGGCGTCGTTCGCTCGGGAAGCGCCGACCGGCGCCACGGAGTCGGCGCCATCCTGGCGTTGTCGGTCATCGTCCTGGCTGCGCTTCTTTACGCCCTTGCTCTGCAGACGGTCGACGCCGACTGGTTCGAATGGGGGATCGAAGTCGGCCTGTGGGCCGGGGTGGTTCCCCTCTTCGTCGTCGTGCTGCACCGCATGCTGCCCTTCTTCACCGCCACCGTCACACCCGGGTATCGCGGCGAGTCGCCCTTCTTGCTGCTGGTACTAGTCTGGCTCGGGCTCGCCGGACATGGCGTCGCCCAGGGGCTCGGGGGGAGCGAGTGGCGCGGCTTGGCCGATGGTGCTGCAGCGCTCGCCGCGGCGCGACTGTCCTGGCTCTGGAACGTCCGCGTCGGCCTGCGCTCACCCATGCTGGCCATGCTGCACATTGGCGCCCTCTGGCTACCGCTCGGGCTTGCGCTGGCGGCGCTGCAGTCGCTGCTTGGCGCAGCCGGCGTTTCCTGGGGTGGGCAATTGCCGCTGCACGCCGTCGCCGCGGGATTCTGCGGCTCGATCCTGATCGGTATGTCCACCCGCGTCACCCTCGGCCACTCCGGTCGGCCGATTGCCGGGGACCGTTGGGCCTGGCCCCTTTTCCAGGCCTATCAGGGTGTCGTCCTCCTGCGCCTGGTCGGCGAGTTCCTTCCCGCGGCCAGCAGTGCTGCGGCGATCGCCTGGCTGATCGTCTTCGGCCTGTGGGCGAGAGTTCACCTGCCGATGTTTTTCAAGCCGCGTCCTGACGGTCTTCCAGGATGATGTCCTACCTTGCCCTGAAGCACTTGCACATGAGTTGTGCAGCCCTGAGCATCGCTGGATTCCTTCTGCGCAGCGCCTGGATGATCGTCGGGTCGCCTCGGCTACAGGCGCGCTGGGTGCGGGTGCTTCCCCATGCGGTCGATACCGTGCTGCTGGGAAGCGCACTCGGTCTGGCGGTCTGGAGCGCCCAATTTCCCTTCCTGGAAAACTGGCTGACCGCCAAGATATTCGGGCTCCTCGCCTATATCGTCTGCGGCACGGTGGCCTTGAAACGCGGCCGCACGCCTCGCGTGCGTCTGGGCTTCGTCTTTCTTGCGCTCGCCTGTTTCGCCTACATCGTCGGCGTAGCGCTCACCCGCAGCCCTTACTTGGCCTGATGATTCATCAGCCGCTTGAGGCCGGGAATGTCGAGGATGCGGATGTGCTTCTGCTGGACGGCGACGAAGCCTTCCTCCTGGAAGCGGGAGAAGGCCCGTGAAACGGTTTCCAACTTGAGGCCGAGGTAGCTGCCGATTTCCTCCCGCGTCATGCGCAGGTAGAACTCGGCGTGGGAAAAGCCCCGCGAGGTGAATCGCTGGGAAAGATTGAGAAGGAAGGCGGCGAGGCGTTCCTCGGCGCGCATGGTGCCGAGAAGCATCATCACGCCGTGGTCGCGGACGATCTCGCGGCTCATGACCTTGTGGAAATGGTGCTGGAGATTGTGGATCTCTCGCGACAACCCCTCCAGGCGCGAGAAGGGAATCGAGCACACCTCGCTGTCTTCCAGGGCGATGGCGTTGCAGGTGTGGTGCTCGGTGCTGATGCCGTCCAGACCGAGGAGTTCGCCGGCCATCTGGAAGCCCGTTACCTGGTCGCGACCATCCTCCAACAACACGTCGGTTTTGAAGAATCCGCTGCGTACGGCATAGATCGAATCGAAAGCCTGACCGGCGCGATAGAGATGGTCGCCGCGCCTGACCCGGCGCCGGGTGGATACCAGGTCGTCGAGGCGCTGCATTTCTTCGTTGGTCAGGCCGACCGGCAGGCACAACTCGCGCAAGTTGCAATTGGAGCAGGCGGTCTTCAAGACCGCCAGGGAAACGTCCTGGACCGCTGTCTGGAGGGGCATTTTCAACCTGTTATCGCTTGATCCAAGTCAACCGTGTTACTGTGCCAACCGAACATAATCGCCTACCCAGTGGTGAAGCGCTTCATGAACATCGCAACAGAGAACTTCGTATTTGACGCCCAGATAATTCGCCGGTTCGACGTCAATGGACCGCGTTATACATCTTATCCGACCGCCGATCGCTTCGTGGAAGCCTTCGGCGCCGAGGCTGCTCGTGCCTGGCTGGGAAAGCGCAACATCGGGGCGTTCACCCGGCCGCTGTCATTATACTTCCACATCCCCTTCTGCAATACCATCTGCTACTACTGCGCCTGCAACAAGATCATCACCAAGGATCACGGGCGCAGCGCCAAGTATCTGAAGTACCTGGCCAAGGAACTCGCCCTGCAAAGCGAGTGTCTGGATGGCGAGCACGAGGTCATCCAGCTCCACTGGGGTGGCGGTACGCCGACCTTCCTTTCCCACGACGAAATGCGCCAGTTGATGGAAGCGACCCGGCGTCACTTCAAGCTTCTGGACGGCGGCGAATATTCCATCGAGGTGGACCCCCGTAAGGTCGACGGCGCCACCGTCGCCCTGCTGGGCGAACTCGGTTTCAACCGCATGAGCGTCGGCGTGCAGGATTTCGACGAGCGCGTGCAGCAGGCGGTCAATCGCATCCAGAGCGAGGAGGAGACGGTCGATGTCATCCGTAACGCGCGGGCGAATGGCTTCCAGTCCATTTCCATCGACCTCATCTACGGACTGCCAAAGCAGACGGTCATGGGCTTCAACAGGACCCTGGAGCGGGTACTGGCCATGGATCCGGATCGGCTTTCGATCTACAACTACGCCCATCTTCCCACCCTCTTCAAGCCCCAGCGCCGCATCGCCGAGCCTGATCTGCCTTCGCCGGACGCCAAAATGCAGATATTGTCCCTGGCCATCAAGAAGCTCACCGAAGCAGGTTACGTCTTCATCGGCATGGACCATTTCGCCAAGCCGGACGACGAACTGGCCATTGCCCAGCGGCAGGGGCGCTTGCACCGCAACTTCCAGGGCTATTCCACCTACGCGGACTGCGACATGCTTTCCTTCGGCATCTCGTCAATCAGCAAGGTGGGACCGACCTACGCCCAGAACGTCAAGACTCTGGACGAGTACTACGACTGCCTCGACCGTCAGATCCTGCCGGTCTTTCGCGGCATCGAACTCAATGCGGACGACGTTCTGCGGCGCTCGATCATCCAGGCGCTGATGTGCCATTTCGAGTTGTCCATCGAATCCATCGAATCGGCGCATCTGATCGATTTTCGGCAATATTTTGCCGACGAACTCGAAGACCTCAAGGAAATGGAACGGGCCGGCCTGCTCCGGGTCGATCGGGACTGGATCACTGTTTTGCCGCCGGGGCGCATGCTGGTGCGCGTCATTTCCATGGTCTTCGACCGCTATCTGCGCGCGGACCGTCAACGCACCCGCTACTCCAAGGTGATTTGAGGTTCAGGATTCAGGAATCGGGATTCAGGATTTGGTAACCGATCGCGGGCGATCGCCATCGCTGGTTTTCCCTGAATCCCGAGTCTTCGTTGCTCGCTCCTGACCGCCATGCCCGATTCGGCCTACTTGGCACTGTTTCTCGTCGGACTCCTGGGGGGCACCCACTGCGTCGGCATGTGCGGCGGAATCGTGGGGGCGCTTTCCCTGGGCGGGCAGCCGCGCTGGTCCCTGCATCTCGCCTACAGTACAGGGCGCATCGCTTCCTACGCGTTGGCCGGCGCCCTGGCCGGCGCAGTCGGTGGGGCCGGGCTGGTCCTCGAGGGCCAATTGCCGGTTCGCCTGGTCCTTTATGTTCTGGCTAACCTGATGCTGGTGGGACTGGGACTCTATCTGATGGGCATCAGTCGCCTTGTGGCTTCGCTGGAATACCTGGGTGCCGGACTCTGGCGTCGTCTGGAGCCGCTTTCCCGGCGCTTCCTACCTGCTCGCACGCCCCTCCAAGCGGTGCCTCTGGGCGCACTGTGGGGTTGGTTGCCCTGCGGCCTCGTCTATAGCGCCCTGGCCACCGCGCTTACGGCTGGTTCGGCAGGGCGTGGGGCGCTCCTGATGGTGGCCTTTGGATTAGGCACTTTGCCCAATCTCCTCCTGGCAGGGATGTTTCTCGCCCGCCTCGGGCATTGGGCGCGCAATGCGCGGGTGCGCGCCATTTCGGGCGGGGCCATCCTGGCCTACGGTGTCTGGGGCTTGGTGGCCGCGCTACGGATCGCCTGAAGGGAGAAAATATGGATACTCAGTCCCCGCGAGTAGTCGAGTTCGTCATCGCAGGTATGACCTGTGCGGCGTGCTCGGCGCGCCTGGAAAAGGTTCTCAATCGTCAACCCGGGATGGAGGCAGCCGTCAATCTGGCCAGCGAGCGTGCGCGCGTGCGATTGGCCGAAGGCGCCGACGAGAAGGAGGTCATCGCCGCGGTGGCGCGCGCCGGATTCCGGGCCAGTGTCGCGGATGCCGGAAGCCGCGAGAAGGAGCGTCAGGCCAAGCGCGCCCTATATGTCCGGGAAGTCCGTCGCTTCTGGGTTGCCGCTGCCCTGACAGCGCCCTTGCTCGCCCAGATGGCGTTCATGTTCGGCGGCGGGCACTCCGGAGAATTGCCGCGTGGCGTCCAATTGCTGCTGGCTACTCCCGTCCAGTTCTGGATCGGCTGGCGGTTTTACGAAGGCGCCTGGAAGGCCCTGCGGGGAGGGGGGGCCAACATGGACGTTCTGGTCGCCCTCGGGACTTCGATGGCCTGGGGCTACTCTGCGGTTCTCACCTTGGTGGGTCTTCCGGGGCACGTGTATTTCGAAGGGGGGGCGGCGGTCATCACCCTCGTGTTGCTGGGAAAACTTCTGGAGGCGCGGGCCCGATCACGCACATCGGAGGCCATCGAGGCCCTGGTTCGCCTGCAGCCCAAGACCGCCCGGGTGGAGCGGGGCGGGACACTGGTTGAGATTCCGGTGGATGCCCTGATGCCCGGCGACCTGTTTGTCGTGCGGCCAGGGGAGAGCATCCCGGTAGACGGCGAAGTCGAAGATGGGGCGTCGGTGGTCAACGAAGCCATGCTCACCGGCGAAAGCCTGCCGGTCGCGAAGAGCGCCGGGGAGCGGGTCTTCGCCGCCACCGCCAACGGTTTCGGCATGCTGCGTTGCCGTGCAACAGGGGTCGGCGAGCATACCCTGCTGGCCGGGATCATTCGCATGGTGGGGGAAGCGCAGGGCTCCAAAGCGCCGGTACAGCGCCTTGCCGACCGTATCGCCGGCATCTTCGTGCCGGCGGTTTGCGGCCTTGCCGCGCTGACCCTGATCGCTTGGCTCATGGCGGGTGCGCCCCTTGCCGAGGCGCTGGTCAATGCCGTTGCGGTCCTCGTCATCGCCTGCCCCTGCGCCCTGGGACTGGCTACGCCCACAGCGATCATGGTCGGAACGGGGCAGGGGGCGCGGGCCGGAATCCTGGTGCGTAACGCGGAGGCTCTGGAGCGGGCGGAGCGCATCGCTGTGCTGGCGCTGGACAAGACGGGAACACTCACCCTGGGCGAGCCGCGGGTCACCGACGTGGTGCCGGGCGCCGCCTCGGAGGAGGAAGGTCTGGCTCTGGCTGCGGCCCTTGAGCAGGGGTCGGAGCATCCCCTGGCGAAGGCGATCCTCGCCCGACAGGGTGATCGGCCCGTTTTGCCGGTAGCGGATTTCAACGCGCATGCGGGGCAGGGGGTGAGCGGCAAAGTCGGCGGCCGCAGCCTGCGGCTCGGTGCTCCGGCGTGGGTGGGTGTGGTGAGCGGCGAAGCGGCGCGTCTGCGGGGCGAGGGGAAGACGGTCGTGGCGCTGGCCGAAGGGGAGACGCTGCTCGTCTTGCTGGCCATCGCCGATCCGCTGCGGCCGACGTCGCGCGAGGCCGTGGATCGTCTAAAGGCGCGGGGCATACGCCTGGTGATGTTGACCGGCGACCATGCCGACACGGCGGCGGCCATCGCGCGGCAGGCTGGTATCGAAGACTATCGCGCCGGCGTCTTGCCTGGCGACAAGGCGGCAGCAGTCGCCGAACTCAAGGCCGCCGGCGGCGTGGTTGCCATGGTGGGCGACGGCATCAACGACGCTCCTGCGCTTGCCGCTGCGGACGTCAGCTTCGCCCTCGGTGCCGGATCGGACGCTGCCATCGAGGCGGCTGATCTCACCCTCGTACGCAACGATCTCCGCGGCGTCGATGACGCCATCGACCTGTCCGCGGCGACCCTGCGGAAAATCCGTCATAACCTTTTCTTCGCCTTCATCTACAATGTCCTTGGAATCCCGCTCGCCGCGGCCGGCTGGCTCAACCCGGTAATTGCCGGCGCGGCGATGGCGATGAGTTCCGTATCAGTCGTTTCGAATTCATTGCTGTTACGGGCCTGGCGGCCAAAATCCTGATCTGGGGCGAGTTTGACGAGAGCGAGCAGAACGCGGACGAAACGGTCCGGGGCGACGGAGGGTCTGCGCCTGGACGAGGTTCTCGCCAACGTCGACCACTTCGTCTATCACATCGATTTCACCAGCGGTTGTTTCGACTACGTCAGTCCTGCCGCGGCGCGCATGCTCGGAATGTCGGTGGATCAGCTGGCCGAGGCAGGTTACGAAGCGATGCGCCGCCACATGGATCCCGATGACTGGCGTCGCTGCCGGGAACTGTTTGCGGCGAGTGCCGCCGCCCATCCCGGGCAGACCACGGCGCTGGCTTGCGAGTATTCCCTGGTGGATGCCAGCGGGCGCTTGCGGCGCTTCGCCGATTCGATCAATCTGGTTGCAGACGAGACGGGCCAGCCCGTGCGGGGATACGGGATTACGTGTGACGTGACCGCCCGCTGGGAGGCCCAGAAGGCTTTCCAGGAAAGCGAAGCCCTGTTCCGCGCCACCATGGGCGCCTCGCAGGTTGGCATCTTCGTTCTGCAGGACGGCTGTTTCCGCTACGTCAATCCCTGGCTGCTCAAGCATTTCGGCTATGCGGTGGAGGAGATCGTCGATCGCCTCGGGCCGGTCGACCTGGTGGCCCCCGAGGACCGCGAGTACGTCGCCGATCAGGTGCGGCGGCGCGCCGCAGGGGAGCCCGGCAAGGGCTACGAGATCAGCGCCCTGCGCAAGGACGGTACGACGTTTCCGGCGATGGTCCTGGGGGCGCCCGGCAGTTTCCGCGACCGGCCGGCATCGGTAGGGACGATCGTCGACATCAGCGAACGCAAGTGGGCCGAGGCGCAGCTGCGGGAGCTTGCCTATTACGACCCGCTGACCGGCCTGCCCAATCGCCGACTTCTCGAGGATCGCCTGCGCCAATCGCTTGCTGTCGTGGAGCGGGAAACGAGTTCGTTGGCTTTGTTCTTCATCGATATCGATCACTTCAAGCGGGTCAATGACTCACTCGGCCATTCGGCGGGAGATGAGTTGCTCTGCTCGGTGGCCGAGCGCCTCGGGCGCGTCGTGCGGCGTGGAGACTCCCTCGGGCGGCTGGGGGGTGACGAATTCATCGTCGTCCTGCCGGGAGCGAGCGCCACCGAGGCGGCTGAAGCGGCGGGACGGATGATCGAGGTCTTCATGCCCACCTTCCGGGTGGCAGGGCATGACCTGACCGTGACGCCTTCCTTCGGGATCAGCATGTACCCGGGTGACGGCAAGGATTTCGAAACGCTTCTCAAAAATGCCGATGCGGCCATGTATCGGGCGAAGGAGGCGGGTCGCAACGGATTCCAGTTCTACTCGAGCGATATGAACGTCGCCACCCTGGAACACCTGATGCTGGAAAGCAGTCTGCGCAACGCCCTGCCCAACGGCGAACTGACGCTCCATTACCAGCCGCTGGTGGCGCTTGAGACCGGGCTGATCGTTGGCGTCGAGGCCTTGCTCCGTTGGTGCCATCCCCATATCGGCATGATTTCTCCGGCCCGCTTCATTCCAGTCGCTGAAGATACGGGGATCATCAACGCCATCGGCGACTGGGTGCTCTTCGAGGCCTGTCGCCAAGCCATGGCCTGGCAGAGTTCTGGGATCGCGCCGGTGACCGTGGCGGTCAATGTCTCGCCGGTGCAGTTCAGGCAGTCGACTTTCGTCGATGTGGTGGCCGGAGCGCTGGCGTTTTCCAGTCTCGACCCTGCCTGGCTAGAACTCGAACTCACCGAGCGCACGGTCATGCACGATGCCGAGGTCAATCTGGGAACGCTGTCGGCCTTGCATCGCATGGGCGTCGAACTGGCGGTCGATGATTTTGGCACCGGCTATTCGTCCTTGGCCTATCTCAAGCGCTTCCCGGTCAACAAGCTGAAGATCGACCAATCCTTCGTACGCCACGTGGTCGAGGACGCCGACGATCAGGCGATCGCGGCGACCATCGTGAGCATCGGGAAAAGTCTGCGCCTCAAGGTGCTCGCCGAGGGGGTCGAGACTCCCGAGCAGATCGAGTGGCTGCGTGCGCAGCGTTGTGACTTCGTGCAGGGGTATCATTTCAGCGCGCCGCTGCCGCCGGACGATATGGCGGAAATGTTGTTGCGACAACCGTTTAGAAAGGAAGCGTGAAGTGGAGGAAGTCGTGATTCGGATCAGCGGCATGAGCTGCCAGGGCTGCGTGCGCAACGTCACTGGCGTGCTGAGCGGACTGCCTGGCGTGGCGGCGGTCGCTGTCCGCCTCGAACCGGGAGAGGCCATCGTCAGTTGCGATCCAGCCCGGGTGAGCCTTGCGGACCTGCGGCGGGCTGTCGAAGACGCTGGGTTCGAGGCAGCATGAGCGGCGGATCTCAGGCCTCCGATACTCCGCTGCGCCTGACACAGCTTGCCCACGGGGGCGGCTGCGGCTGCAAGATTGCGCCGGGAGTTCTTGAAGCGATCCTTGCTCAGAATGCGCGCGGGTTCGTTCCGCCGCAATTGCTCGTCGGTATCGAGACTTCGGACGACGCCGCGGTCTACCAGATCAATGAGCGGCAGGCCATCGTCGCCACCACCGATTTCTTCATGCCCATCGTCGACGATCCCCATGATTTTGGGCGTATTGCCGCGACAAACGCCATTTCAGACGTCTATGCCATGGGCGGCACCCCGCTCTTCGCCCTTGCCCTCGTGGGCATGCCGGTCAATACGCTAGCGGTGGAAACAATCGGCCGTATCCTGGCGGGAGGGGAGGCCGTATGCCGAGCGGCGGGCATCCCGGTAGCGGGAGGGCACACCATCGATTCCGTCGAACCCATCTACGGGCTGGTCGTCATCGGCCTGGTGGATCCCGCTCATGTCAAGCGCAACAGCGGCGCCCGTCCCGGTGATCGGCTGATTCTCGGCAAGCCCCTTGGCGTAGGGATATACAGCGCCGCCTACAGGAAGGATGAATTGACGCCCGGCGAGTACGCTGAATTCATTGCCAGCACCACCCAACTCAACACGCCGGGACCACTCTTTGCGTGTCTGGAGGGCGTACACGCCGTCACCGATGTCACCGGGTTCGGGCTACTCGGGCACTTGCTAGAAGTCTGCAAGGGCTCAGGGGTAGGCGCCCGTGTCGCGTTTGGCAACCTTCCGCTGCTCGGCCGGGCGCTGGATCTGGCTCGGGCCGGGAGGGTCACCGGGGCATCGGGGCGCAATTGGGCTGCTTGTGGGCGCCACGTTTCCCTGGATGAGCGCTTGCAGGACGGCGAGCGTGCTCTTCTATGCGATCCACAGACGTCCGGAGGGCTGCTGGTCGCCTGTGCACCGGAGTGCGCCACCGAAGTCTTGTCGATTTTCCTGCAACAGGGGTTTTCGCACGCCTCGATCATTGGGGAGGTACTGTCCGGTAAACCGGAAATTCGCGTGGATTGATTCGCCCGCGTCGCGCCATTGCGATGCCGCGTCCAGGAGGGCCCGGTGTTGGCGGCCGCCTCCTGCCTAGGCGAAGACGAGGGTCGCGCGGGCCGCCCTCTCGCAGGCATGCGCAGCGTGGGCTTCCTTGAGGCACTGGCGCGCGCAGGATGTGCAGCGACCGCAGTCCGAGGCCACGCCAAGATCGCGCTGCAAATCCTTCACCGTGCGGGCGCCGGCGGCGGCGGCCTGATGAATCTGGCGTTCGGTGATGGCCTGGCATACACAGACGTACATGGCGCCCTCAAGGCAGTCATTTGCGAATAATTCTCAATCATCAGTCGGTGCGTGTCAAGAATTATTTTCATTTCCGCTTCGCCCGGAGGGGTGCGGAACGAATGCGGCAGATGCCGTTCGAACGCTTGTGATCCCTTGCGCGGAAGGCGTTCATGACGATTCCGGAACTACTCGCCCAGTTGCTGGTGGTGGCGGCCAACCTATCAGGGCTTGCGCCCATTCCGCTCGAAGCGCTGCCGCCGGTGGACGTGCTTGAGCCTGTCGTCCTGGCCGCGCAAGCGTGCCCCATGGAGGCCGCGAACTGCCGCAACATCGTCGCCTACTTCGATACCGACCGTCGCCGTATCCTGTTGAGTTCGCGACTCGATCTCGACGATGCCGGCGACAATTCCTTCGTCGTCCATGAACTTGTGCACGTCCTCGAACTGCACTACAACGGCGGACAGACCCTGCGCGGATGCGAAGCCAATTTGCGCTCCGAACGCCGCGCCTACCGGGTCCAGAACGCTTACCTCCGGGGGCAGGGGCGCAGGGAGCGCCATGGGCGACTGTTGGCCGGCCTGGTTTGCGCCCCCCAGCAGCCCGACGAGGGAAGCATGATTCTCGTGCCCGCCCAGACCGCCTACCGCGAACGCATGGTGTTGGAGGATTTCATGGCGGAGCTGGAGGCCGAAGGCGGCAGTGGCAAGTCGGCGGCGACGCCCGCCTACCATCCAGCTTCGCCATGACTGCTTGCCGGTCATGAAAAAAGGGGGCCGAGGCCCCCTTGTCGCGCTGCGCAATCTTTGGATTACTTGCCTTCCGGCTCGTCCTTCTTCTTGTCGTTGCCGGCGATGAAGGGCGACCAGGGCGCGGCCTTTACCGGGCCAGGGGTCTTCCAGACGACGTTGAACTGGCCGTCGGCCTTCACTTCGCCGATGAACACGGGCTTGTGCAGGTGGTGGTTCTTCTCGTCCATCTTCACTTCGAAGCCGGAGGGCGCCTTGAAGCTTTGGCCCGCCATGGCGGCGATGACCTTGTCGGTGTCGGTGCTCTTCGCCTTTTCGACGGCTTGCTTCCACATGTGGATGCCGATGTAGGTGGCTTCCATGGGGTCGTTGGTGACCACGGTCTTGGCGTTGGGCAGCTTCTGCTTCACCGCCCAGTCCTTGTACATCTTGATGAACTTGGTGTTCTCGGCGTTCTTCAGGGACTGGAAGTAGTTCCAGGCGGCCAGGTGGCCGACCAGGGGCTTGGTATCGACCCCGCGCAGTTCTTCCTCGCCGACCGAGAAGGCGACGACCGGCACGTCGGTGGCCTTCAGGCCGGCGTTGCCAAGTTCCTTGTAGAAAGGCACGTTGGAGTCGCCGTTGATGGTGGAGACGACCGCGGTCTTCTTGCCTTCGGAAGCGAACTTCTTGATCTTGGCGATGATGGTCTGGTAGTCGCTGTGGCCGAAGGGGGTGTACTCCTCCATGATGTCGGCCTCGGCGACGCCCTTGGATTTCAGGAAGGCGCGCAGGATCTTGTTGGTGGTGCGGGGATAGACGTAGTCGGTACCCAGCAGGACCCAGCGCTTGGCCTCGCCGCCGTCCTTGGACATGAGGTATTCGACGGCCGGGATGGCCTGCTGGTTGGGGGCGGCGCCGGTGTAGAAGACGTTCTTTTCCAGCTCTTCACCTTCGTACTGGACCGGGTAGAAGAGGAGGCCGTTCAATTCCTTATAGACCGGCAGGACCGACTTGCGGGAGACGGAGGTCCAGCAGCCGAAGGTGACGGCGACCTTGTCCTTGGTCAACAGCTGGCGGGCCTTTTCGGCGAACAGGGGCCAATTGGAGGCGGGGTCGACGACCACGGGTTCGAGCTTCTTGCCCATCACGCCACCGGCCTTGTTGATTTCCTCGATGGTCATCAGGGCGGTTTCCTTGAGGGCGGTCTCGGAAATGGCCATGGTGCCGGAGAGGGAGTGAAGGATGCCGACCTTGATGGTGTCGGCGGCCTGGGCGGCGAAACCGATGGAAGACAGGGCGGTGGCCAGGATGGTGGCCTTGACGAATTGACGGCGGTTGCTCATGGAGGCTCCTCGAACGTGGGGTCAGCGACTGAACTGCGTTGTTGCAGTGCGATGCCAGATTAAGGAGCGGCCGAGGGCGGGGAAATACGTTGAATTGCGTAGGGCGGGAAGAGGCCCGGGCCGCGCACGCCACCGGGGCTGGGTCAGCCGGCGTCTTCGCCCTTGCCGCCTTCGAGGGCGGCCAGGAGGCGCAGGGCGCGCTCGCGGTTGCGGGCGGTGGCTGCTGCCCGCACTTCGACGTCGGCGTTCTCGGCGCGCGTCGCCTCCAGCAGGGCTTCCTTGGGGGTCAGGCCGCCCAGGGCAGCCTGGAGCGCGCGCTCGGTCTTGCCGTCCAGATCCTCATCGTCGAGCTTCGGTTCGGGAGATTGCGGGTCGATTGGGGGGAGCGCCATGGATCGGGAGGATGGGAAAGGTTGAAGGGAAGCGAGGCGTAAAAAAGGCCCTGCGAACTGCGCAGGGCCCCGTTTGCCGAGGGCGACGATCAGCGCTTCTTGGACTTGCTGGCGCCGGTCAGGTTGGCCTGGGCGGCATCGGCGAACTGCTGCGCGATGGCGTTCATGTTGCCGAAGGCGGAATTGGCGGCGGCGATGGCGTTCTGGATGGCGGCGACGGCGCTCTCGGAACCGGCGGGAGCGGACTTGGTGGCCAGCTCGACGAGGCCGGAGATGGACTTCTGGAAGTCACCGAACTGGGCCTGAACCAGCTTGGCCAGTTCCTGCTGGGTCTGGGTGGTGATTTCGGCCACCGAACGACCGTAGGCGACGGCCTTGTCCACCGCCGGCTGGGCGAGGGCGCTCTGGGCGGCGAGGGCAGCCTGGGGATCCTTGGCGGCCAGCACGGAACGGGCGCCGGAAGCGGTGTCTTCCAGGGCGCTGCGGGCGGTGCTGAGGTTGAGGGCGGCGATGCGCTCGGCGGAGGCCAGGGCGGTGTTGGCGACGGCCAGCAGGGAATCAACGGTGGCCTTGTTGGCGGCGGCGAATTGCTCGGGGGAGATGGTCATGGCGGTTTCCTGAGAAAGTGGGTTGCGTTTGGGGGCTGGGGCAGTACGGTTGCAGCACTTGCTTGGGCGTAACGAGAACGAAGTATAGACCATATTTCAAAAAATGGTGCACCGCACAAAAAATATTTCTTCAGGGCGCTTCGCGTGCCCGCCACCGGATTCGCGGAAGTCGGTTTCCCTTCCCTGAAACTCAGCCGCCCCGAATCTTGCCCAGCGCCAGATTGGCCGCCGCTGTGCGGGTTTCGACGCCCAGCTTTTCGAAGACGTGCTCCAGGTGCTTGTTCACGGTGCGCGGGCTGCTGCCCAGAATGTCGCCAATGTCCTTGCTCGTCTTGCCCTGCACGACCCAGTAGAGAACTTCCGCCTCCCGTTGGGTGAGGCGAAAGGCGGCGATCAGCGCCTCGACGGCGGAGGCGTCGTTTTCTTCGCGCAGGACGAGCAGCCATTCCTCCTCGCCGCTCTGGTCGTGGAAGGAGGCGAGCAGCCGCCGCTTGCCGTCGGCGACCACCAGGGCGGGTGCCTCGCGCCCTTCGGCGCGGGCGCGCAGGGCGGCGGAGATCCAGGACTGGAGTTCTTCCGGCGTCACCGTTTCCGGCGTCGCGAAGTAGGCGGCGAGGAGCTGGCGGGCGAGCGGCGTCTGCCAGACGATGCGGCGGTCGGCGGCGCGCACCGCGATGGTCGCCTGGCCGAAGGCGTCGAGCGCCGTGCGGGCCTGGCGCATCTGGCGGGCGCTGGTCAAGTGGGCGGCGATGCGGGCCAGCACTTCGGCGGGACGGATGGGCTTGGCCACGTAGTCGGAGCCGCCGGCCGCGAAGGCGGCGACCACGTGCTCGGTTTCCGTGAGGCCGGTCATGAAGACGATGGGGATGTGCTGGGTGGCGAAATCGGCCTTCAGGCGGCGCGCCACCTCGAAGCCGTCCATGCCGGGCATCACGGCGTCCAGCAGGATGACGTCGGGCAGGCTCTGGCGCGCCCGCTGCAGGGCAGCTTCCCCATGGGTGGCCACGAGCACCGTGTAGCCGGCGTCGTCGAGGGCGTCGTGGAGCAGGGAGAGGTTTTCCGGTACGTCGTCGACGATGAGGACGATGTCGGAAAAGGACCGGTCAACGGAGATCATCTGGGCTCTTGGCGGGCGCGGCCCGGGTGGTTCTGAGGATTTCCTTCATGGCGTCGAAATCGAATTGTCGCGCAAGTTCGCCGAGAATCCGGCTGAATTCGGCGTGCCGCGGGTCCGCTGCGGCGATGGCGGCCAGCTTGTCCTGGATGCCGCGCAGGTAGCCCAGGTCGATGAGTTCGTCGAGGGTCGCGAGCTCCTCGCTGCCCGGCGGTACCAACGGGGGTGGCTCGGGGGCGGGGGGCGGCAGGGGGGCGTCTGCCGTGAGCCATTGGAGGTCGAGGCGGCGGCCCAGGCAGTCGAGCAGTTCGGCGAGCTTGAAGGGCTTGACGATGAAATCCTCGGGCATGACCCCGACGTCGTTGTCGAGATTCTTGTCGAAGGCGTTGGCCGAGAGAACGACCACGGCGGCGTCGGAAAGACGCTGCTGGCGCAGGCGACGGATGGTCTCCCAGCCGTCGATGCCCGGCATGCCGAGATCCATGAAAATCAGCTGGGGGAGAAAGCGCGGGGCGACAGCCAGGGCCTCGTAGCCGCTCGCCGCCTCGTCGACGACGAAGCCCAGGGGTTCCAGCACCTGGCGCAGCAGTTCGCGGTCGTCCTTTTCGTTATCCACCACCAGGATGCGCCGGCGCGGGCCGGCGTAGCCCACCCGGTCGAGACGGGGTAGCTCCTTTGCCGCCTGGGCGGAATGCACCCGGGGCAGGAATAGACGGATGCGGAACTCGGTACCTTCGCCCGGCGTGCTCGATACCTGCATCTCGCCCCCCATGAGGGAGACCAGCATGCGGGCGATGGTCAGGCCGACGCCGCTGCCGCCGGCCTGGACGCTGCTGCCGCGGGTGAAGGGCTCGAAGATGCGCTCCAGGTCGGTCGCCGCAATGCCGGGGCCGCTGTCACGGATGGTGAAGGTCGCCATTTCCCGCCGGCATTCCACGGCGAAGACGATGCCGCCCCGCTGGGTGAATTTGACCGCGTTGCCCAGCACGTTGATGAGAATCTGGCGCAGACGTTTCTCGTCGGCCCGCAGAATCACTGGCGGTTCCCCGGCCGGCGCGTAGGTGAAGGAGAGCCCCTTGTTTCTTGCCTGGAGTTCGAACATGGCGACGATCTGGTGCAGGAATTCCGGGAAATCCATGGCCTTCACGTCCAGGGTCAGCTTGCCGCCCTCGATGCGGGCGATGTCCAGGGTGCCTTCGATGACCGACAGCAGGTGATCGCCGGATTTGCGGATGACATTGACCGCCTGCCGGCGTTTGGGGGGGACATCGGCGTCCGCCGCCAGAATTTGTGCGTATCCGAGGATGCTGTTCAGGGGCGTGCGCAGTTCGTGGCTGATCGCCGTGATGTAGCGGCTCTTCGCCTGGTTGGCCTGGTCGGCGAGGCGCTTGGCCTCTTGCAGCGCGGCATCGGTGCGCTGGTGGGATTCGATTTCCTGCATCAGCAACTGGGTCTGGCGGTTCGATTCTTCCTGGGCGACGCGGCGGCTTTCCTGGGTCAGCACCATCCACCAGGCGATGATGCCGGTGAGCAGCAGGAGCGCCGCGAAGACCTTGACGAAGCCGTCCCGCAGCCGCTCGGCGACGACGGCATCCCCCGCCGGCAGGGCGAGCAGTTCGTGGGCGTACAGCACCCCCAGGACGAGGGCGAGCACCGGCACGATGCCGGCCATGAGCAGCAGGTAATGGCCAAGGCCACGCTCCAGGTAGGGCCGGGCAGCCGGGGGCAACACGCCACGGAGCAGGGTGTTCCACTGGGCGCCGAGGTGGGCGGTGGGCTTGCACAGGTCGTGGCAGCGGGCATCCAGGGAGCAGCAGAGGGAACAGATGGTGCCTGCGTAGGCCGGGCAATGGGCCGTATCCTCGCTCTCGTACTCGCGCTCGCAAACCACGCAGTGCCGGCTTTCGGGTGCAGCTTGGGCCGGTGCCACCAGGTAGTAGCGACCACAGGTCGCCCAGGCGATGAGAGGGGAGAGAAGGAAGGCCATGCCGAGGGCGACGAAGGGCGCGTAGGGCTGGAGCGCGGCCCCCAGAAGTCCGACGAAGGTCGCCATGGCAAGCAGCGAAGCCACCGCCATGGCACCCACGCCCACCGGGTTGATGTCGTAGAGCCGGCTGCGTTTGAACTCCAGTCCCGGCGGCGAGAGCCCCAGGGGCTTGTTGATGACGAGGTCGGCAACCACCGCCGCCATCCAGGAAATGGCGATGTTGGAATAGAGACCAAGCACCTGGCCGAGGGCCTGGAAGACCCCCAGTTCCATGAGCAGCAGGGCGATGAGCGTGTTGAACACCACCCACACCACCCGCCCCGGATGACTGTGGGTCAGCCGCGCGAAAAAATTGGACCAGGCCAGCGACCCGGCGTAGGCGTTGGTGACGTTGATCTTTAACTGCGAGACGACGACGAAGATGGCGGTCGCCGCCACCGCCAGGGTGGTGTTAGTGAAGACGTGGGAGAAGCCGATCAGGTACATCTGGTTCGGGTCCACGGCCTTGTCCACCGGGATGCCGTTGCGCAACACCAGCCAGGCCAGCAGGGCGCCGCCCAGCATCTTCAGCACCCCAGGAACGACCCAGCCGGGGCCGCCCACCACCACGCCGAACCACCAGCGGCGCGCGTTGGCCGGGGTCTTCTCGGGCATGAAGCGCAGGTAATCCACCTGCTCGCCCATCTGGGTGACGAGGGCGATGCCCACCGTGAGGGCCGTGCCGAAGAGCACCGGATCGAAGCTCGCGCCGCCGCCCCGCTCGCCGCCGTAGTGCCACAGCCCGGCCACCACCGTGGGCTCCTCCAGGAAGACGAAGACGTAGGGCAGGACCAGTAGAAAGAGCCAGAGGGGCTGCGTCCAGGCCTGCAGGCGGCTGATGGCGGTCACCCCGTGGGTGACCAGGGGCAGGACGACCAGGGCGCAGAGCAGATAGCCCCAGGCCGGCGGAATGCGGAAGGCGAGCTCCAGCGCGTAGGCCATGATGGCCGCTTCGAGGGCGAAGAAAATGAAGGTGAAGCTCGCGTAGATGAGGGAGGTGACGGTGGACCCGATGTAGCCGAAACCGGCGCCGCGGGTCAGAAGATCCATGTCCAGCCCGTGGCGGGCGGCGGCGATGCTGACCGGCAGACCCAGCAGGAAGATGATCAGCCCGGTGGCGAGAATCGCCCAGAAGGCGTTGATGAACCCCGCCTGCACCAGCATGGTCGCCCCCACGGCTTCCAGCACCAGGAAGGAGGCCGCGCCGAAGGCCGTGTTCGCCACCCGCATTTCCGACCATTTGCGAAAGCTCCTGGGCGTAAAGCGCAGGGCGTAATCCTCCAGGGTTTCGTCGGCGACCCAGGTGTTGTAGTCGCGGCGAATCTTGACGACGCGCTGGGCGGGGCGGGGGGACGAGCTCATGCCACTCTGGCCTTGAGGGGAGGAGTCAAGCCGAAGATGGGAAGGCGACCGAAGGCGATGAGGGGCGGTGAAGGCCGAACGCTGGGGCGGCGAATCCAGCCGCGTTCGACCGGAGGTAGAAAGGTTTCCACGGGGGGTTCCAGGGTGCGACCCGGGGCCGCGGGGAAGACTATGATACCCGCGGTGCTCCTTCTCAGCCCGCGCTCAAAATGGTGGCTGGCTCAGGAAATCGAGTCTTTGCCCGGAGACCGGGTGGGTGAAGGCGAGGCGGCAGGCGTGCAGAAGGAGGCGCGGGCCACCAGCGCCGTAAAGGGGGTCACCGACGATGGGGTGTCCGATAGCCAGGCAATGCACGCGCAATTGGTGCGAACGGCCGGTGACCGGCGAAAGCTCGAGCCGGCTGGTACCGGCTTCGGGCTTTCGCGCGACGACGCGGAAACGGGTGAGCGAAGGCTTGCCTGCCTGGAAATCTACCTTCTGGTGGGGGCGACGGGGCCAGTCGCAGGCGAGCGGCAGGTCGATCTCGCCCGCTTCGTCGAGGACGCTGCCCTCGACCTCTGCCAGATAGGTCTTGCTCACCCTCCGTTCCTGGAACTGACGCGAGAGCGCGCTCTGGGCAGCCGCGCCGCGGGCGAAGACGAGGAGGCCGGAGGTGTCCATGTCGAGGCGATGCACCAGGAGCAAATCGGGGAAGCGTCGGCGCAGGCGGTGCACAAGACAATCGGCCTTGTCCGCGCCGCGACCGGGGGCGGAGAGCAGGCCCGCCGGCTTGTCGGCGACGACGAGACTCTCATCGACGAAGACCGGGTCGGCGCCGTCATCCGCCGGCGGACGATAGACCGGGGGCGGCGGACAATCGTCGCCGCCGGCCGGCGCTCGATCGTCCACGGGCTCTGCTTCGGGCATGCTAGTCGGCTCCCGGATCAGCGCAGCAGCAGCCGCAGGAGGCGCTCGAAGAGCGGCCCGTAGGGCGGTTTCATCAGCCCCATGCCGTTGATGCGCGCCTGGCGGAATACGGGCTTCTGCTGCGAGAAAGTCAGGAATCCCGCATGCCCGTTCAACTGCCCCATGCCGCTGGCCCCCGTCTGCCGCGACGCCTCGCGCAGGCGCTGAAACGCAGCGTTCAGCGCGTGCACCGAGGCGAGGGGTTCCCGGGAGACCGCCATTGCCGCAGACAGTCGTCAGGGCGCGCCGTCACCCGCCGGGACGGACTCCCGCAGCCACAGGCACTGACCCTTGGTTTCCTTGTCGATGGCTTCGAGTACCCGCTGGTGGGCGCGCAATTCGTCGGGGTCGGCGCGCCTCACGCCCAGAGGGGCACGTGGGGCGCGCCTGCCGGAGGTCGTGGCGCCCGACCCGTCGCGCGGATCGTCGGCCTCGATGATGAGACTGTCCTGCCCGCGAGTCATCGCCAGATAGACCTCGGCCAGCAATTCGGTATCGAGCAGGGCGCCGTGCAGGGTGCGCTGGGAATTGTCGATGGTGTAGCGCTCGCAGAGCGCGTCCAGACTGTTTCGCTTGCCGGGATGCAGTTCACGGGCCATGCGCAGCGTGTCCCGCACCCCGGCACAGACGGTCTCCATGGGAACCCTGCCAAGGAGATCGAGTTCGGCGTTGAGAAAGCCGATGTCGAAGGGGGCGTTGTGGATCACCAGTTCCGCACCCCGCACGAATTCAAGAAATTCCTCGGCCACATCGGCGAAGCGCGGCTTGTCTGCGAGGAACTCGCGGGTAATGCCGTGTACCGCCGCTGCCCCCTCGTCGATGTCGCGATCCGGGTTCAGGTACTTGTGCAGGTGCCGGCCGGTGAGGCGGCGATCAACCAGCTCCAGACAGGCCAGTTCGATGACGCGATGGCCTTGGCGGGGATCGAGGCCGGTGGTTTCGGTGTCGAGGACAATCTGTCTCAAGGGGCGCTCCGGGTGGGAAGTTCGTCGATGCCGCGGTTGGCCAGGGCATCCGCCCGTTCGTTCTCCGGGTGACCGGCGTGGCCCTTGACCCAGATCCATTCGAGGCGGTGACCGGCGGCAAGTTGGTCCAGAAGCTGCCAGAGGTCGGCGTTCTTCACCGGCTTCTTGGCGGCGGTTCTCCAGCCGTTCTGCTTCCAGCCGACGATCCAGCTGCTGATGCCGTTGATGACGTACTGCGAATCGGTATGCACCCGCGCGCTGACCGGTCGTTTCAGTGCCTCCAGTGCGCGGATGACGGCGGTGAGCTCCATGCGGTTGTTGGTGGTGGCGGGTTCGCCGCCCCACAGTTCTTTTTCCCGCTCCCCCAGGCGCAGCAGGGCGCCCCAGCCGCCGGGCCCAGGATTGCCGCGGCAGGCGCCGTCGGTGTAGATGTCGAGCGCTTCAATCAAGGCGTCCCTCCCTTTGGGCGACAGGGCGCAGCGCCTTGGGGGCACCCGCCGCCCTCTTCCAGGCTGGTCGGATGAGACGCAGGCCGTGCGTCCGTTTTACCGCCCGCAGGAGGTAGACACCGCCACCGAAACCCCACCAACGGTCCCCAGCCAGTTCCAGGAAGCGCCAGCGGCGCAACCAGGTCTCCTGGCGGAAGGGCGGGGCATAACAGCCGAAGGCGCCGCGATCGGTCTCGAAGCCCAGGAGTTTGAGCCAGTCCCGCAGGCGGAGCGGCGAGAGATAGTTGCCGTTCCAGGGGAAGCGATCACGGCCCGAACCGAAACGCCGTCGCAGGCCCCAAAGGGAGAGGGGGTTGAACCCCAGTATCACGACCTGCCCCTCAGGTATGAGGATGCGCTCCACCTCGCGCAAAACCTGATGCGGGTCGCAGTGGAATTCGAGCACATGGGGCAGAACGACGAGGTCGGTGCTGTGGGAGGCGAAGGGCAGGGCGCCGAGCGCGCAAACCACGTCCACCGCGCCGGCTTCGCCCGCCTTCTGTCGGAGGGGAATGCGGTTGGCGCGCAGGAAGTCGCGTTCCGGGAGGCCCAATTGCAGGGCATTGAAGCCGAAGACGTCGGCGACGGCGACGTCGATGCGGGCTTCTTCCCAGGCAGAAACATAGCGGCCCTGGGGGCTCCCCAGCCACTCGTCGAGGCCCGGAATTGACAGGCGGGGTGTGTCGGCCAATAGTTCAGGCATGGTCGAGATATCGTTCATTCCCGCCTTCAAGGACAATTACATCTGGCTTCTGGTGCGTGACGGCCGGGCGGCGGTCGTCGATCCGGGAGACGCTGCGCCGGTCGCCGCCGTACTCGAAGCGCGTCGGCTCAAGCTGGAAACCATCCTGGTCACCCACCACCACGGGGACCACCAGGGCGGTGTCGAAACCCTCGCCAATCGTTGGCGCCCCACCGTCTTCGGGCCTGCGGCGGAGTCTATCACAGGCTGTACGCGACCGCTTTCCGGCGGTGAGACTATCGAGGTTCTCGGTCGGGAATGCGCGGTGCTGGCGGTTCCCGGCCATACCTGCGGGCACCTGGCCTATGTTCTGGGCGATGCCGCCTTTGTCGGCGACACCCTCTTCGGTGCCGGTTGCGGCCGGCTCTTCGAGGGCAGCCCGGCGCAGATGTTTGCCTCCCTCGCCCGCCTCACGGCGCTGCCGGCAGCCACGCGCCTCTACTGCGCCCACGAGTACACGGCCGCCAATCTGGCCTTCGCCGGCGCGGTCGAACCGGACAACCTCGCCATCCAGCGCCGCCGTGAGGCGGTGGACGCCTTGCGCCGGCAGGGTCTGGCGACGGTGCCCCTGGATCTCGCGGTGGAGCGGGAGACCAACCCCTTCCTGCGCTGCGCCGAGCCGGCCGTGATTGAAGCCGCTCTGGCTCAAGGTGGCGCGGGCCGCGATCCGGTGGCGGTGTTCGCGGCGCTCAGGGAGTGGAAGAACGGTTTCTGAGCGCTGCCGCGGGCGACGCCCGGGCGCCCGGTCGAATCAGTCGGCCTTGGCGGTCCGCACGGTCAGGATACGGTCGAGTGTGTCGAGAATCTTGGCCGCGTTGAAGGGCTTGACGATGAAGCCGGAGGCGCCGTTCTGGACGGCTTCCTGGACATTTTCGCTGCTCGCGTTGCCGGTGATCATGACTACCGCGATTTCCGGATTGCTCGCCTTGATTTCCCGCAGGGCTTCGAGGCCGTCCATCTCCGGCATCACGACATCCATGCAGACGATGCGCGGTTTCAGGAGCTGGGCCTGTTCGACGGCCGCGGCCCCGTGGCGGGCTTCGGCGACGACCTCAAAATTTTCCGCGCGCAGGATTCCGCGCAACAGCGTGCGCATCATGTCGTTGTCGTCGACGATCATGACTGTGGCGCGTTTTCGGGACATGGCGGGAGTCTCGCCGGATCAGGCGGCCTGGTCAAGTTCCGGGTCGTAGCGGCAAACGCGGTCGCGGCCGCCTTGTTTGGCCCGATAGAGCGCGCGGTCCGCCTGCTCCACCAGTTGTCCCGGGCCCGGCCCACGGGAAGGCACGGCGCTGGCGATACCGATGCTGATGGTGACGTTCCCGCGCTCGGACCCGGAGTGCGGAATGCCGAGGCAATGCACCCCATGGCGCAGCTTCTCGGCGACGAAGAGCACGCCGCCCAGACTGGTGTCCGGCAGGACCACGACAAATTCCTCGCCGCCGTAGCGGGCGACGATGTCCGACGCCCGGCCGGCGGCGCTCTGCAGGGCGTCGGCCACGGCCTTCAGGCACTGATCGCCGGCCGGGTGGCCGTAGGTGTCGTTGAAGCGCTTGAAATGGTCCACGTCACAGAGCAGAAGGGCGACTTCGCTGCCGGTGCGCAGGGCGCGTCCCCACTCGCGGGCGAGGAGATCGTCGAAGAATCGACGGTTGCCGATGCCGGTGAGCCCGTCGCGGGTGGAGAGTTTCTGGAGCTCGCGATTGGCGGCGTCGAGCTGGCCGGTGAGCCGGATCAATTCGTCGCGCATGCGCACCAGGCGCTGCATGGCCGCGATCTTGGCGGCCAGGACGATTTCGCCTACCGGCTTGAAGAGATAGTCGTCCCCCCCGGCGGCGATCCCTTCCTCGAGGTCGCTATCGCCCGTCTTTCCGGACAGGAAGATGATCGGTTTCCAGCCCCGGCCGCCCTCGCGGCGCCGGATCTCGCGAGCCACCGCGTAGCCGTCCATGTCCGGCAGGACGACATCGAGCAGAATGAGGTCAGGCACTTCCGCCGCATCCAGGGCAAGAGCCTGGGCGGCATTCTCCGCGATGGAAACTTCGGCACCGCGCCGCTGGAGCATATCCTGTAGGAGCGCCGCGTTGCTGCGGGTGTCTTCGACGACCAGGATCTTCATTGGGTTGCTCAGGAGCAGTAGCGCACCAGAATCGCCAGCATGGTCGCCCCGATGGCCAGGGCAATGGCGATCCAGCCGCCGCAGAGCAGGGCGGCGCTCCTTGCCTCGCCGTGCGCATGGCGGCGCGAAAAGTCGCTGTGGCGGGCGAGTTCGCCGAAGGAAACGACCAGGGCGAGGGCGAAAAAAACGGAGGCGAAGAAGACTGTGAGCATCGCGGAATTGTCCATGGCGCCACAGCTGCCGCCCGCTAGATCGTGGATGCGCAGCACGAAATCCATGCGCAGCGCGTAGCGGAAACTGAGGTAGCTGATGGCCGAAAACACGGCCAGCAAGGCGAGAAAGAACCAGGTTCCCCGGTGTCGCAGGGCATCGCCCAGGCGTCGAAATTCGTCTCCCAGCCAGCCTAACACTGTTCCGTCTCCTCTTCCGGGATCCCGCGGACCCTCTGACTTTTTGCATAGACTATCACGTTATGGAGCGCTGAGAAGCGATGGAAATCAATGGGATCGCTGATCTGGATCAAACTTTCCCCGGCATCTAGTGTTTTTGGAAGCCTATTCCGGGGGAATTCCCGATGCAGATGTCTTTGCTGCGCTGCACTATCTTCCTTGAGGTTCCCATGCCCAAGAATCGCAGCGTCCCTCAGGCGCAAGGCCTGACCCGAGAAATCTCCGCAGCCGCTGCGGAGTCAGGGGGGATGTTTCCTTCAAGTCCGGGCGCTTTTCGTTCACGCCGGATGCTTCCGGTCGCGGTGCTGGGCATGGTGGTGATTCTCCTCCTCGCCTACCTGCTCACCACCGGTTACGTCGATGCGCTACGCGAAGCGCGTTCCCGGGCCGCCGGCGTTTCCGGCCTGGTTGCTTCCCAGGTCGATGCTGCGCTGCGGCGGGCCGATACCGAACTGAGTGACCTTGAAGCTGCCGTGCTGCCCATCTATGGTGGCGCGGCCAATCCTCGGGAGCGTCGGCGCACCCTGGCGGCCCTGGTGACGGCGGACCGGAAATTTTCGGAAATTGGCGGCTATTACTTTGTCGACGCGGGAGGCACGCTCCTCTATGCATCCGATTCCGAGTTTGCCGACATCGACGTCTCGGACCGTGACTATTACCGGCGGTTGCGCGACGATCCGACTCCCCGCCTCTATCTCTCGGAACCGCTGCTCGCGCGCACCACGGGGCGTGAAACCGTGATGCTGGCGCGCCCGGTGCGGAATGCCGAGGGCGCCTTTCTCGGGGTGGTTGGCCTCACCCTCGACCTTGAATTCGTGCGTGCGCTTTTTGCCCGGGCGGAACTCGGAAACCAGGGCAGGATCGCGCTCATGCGCAGCGACAATGGACATGCCGTGGTGCGGCACCCGCTCGGCGGGTCCGCCGGGGACGACGGGATCGAGCGCATCGCCGTTTCCCGTCCGATCGGCGGATACCCCTGGCTTGCCGTGGCGGCCATGGGAGAACGCGAGGCCCTCGCCGAATGGCGCTGGCGCTTTGCGCTGGTCGTCCTCGTGCTCCTGGCGGCCTCCGTGGCCTTGCGCCTTTTGCTGGGCCGCTTGGCCGAGGCGGACCGCGAGGCGGCCGAGAGTGCCGCCGAGGCCGCCAAGCTCGCTCGGGTGGTCGATCAGAATCCCAATCCGGTGATCATTACCGATACGGCGGGCGTGATGGTCTACGTCAACCCGGCGTTCCAGACGATCTTCGGTTACGAACCCGCAGAGGCGTTGGGACGCAAAGTTTCTCTCCTGCGCTCGGACGCAACGCCACAAGCGGTGCACGCCGACGTCTGGGCCAGCCTGCTTCGTGGCGAGGCCTGGCGGGGAAAGTTCGTCAATCGTTGCCGAGACGGAAGTCTGCATCCCTGTTTCGCCCATATTTCCCCCCTGCGCCGGGCGGATGGCACGGTGACCCACTATGTGGGCATCGAAGAAGACATCACCGAGAAGGAGCGCATGGGGATCGAACTGGACGGTTACCGCAACCGCCTGGAGGCGCTGGTGGAGGAGCGCACCCGCCAGTGGCAGGCAGCCAATCTCACCATCGAAGCTCGCAATGCGGAGATCGTCGAGCTCTACCATAACGCGCCCTGTGGCTATCACTCTCTCGACGCCAACGGAATTCTCGTTCGCATCAACGACACCGAACTCGCCTGGCTGGGTTATGCCCGAGAGGAAGTCGAGGGACGGCTGGCCTTCGTCGATCTGATTTGTCCCGGGCAGCGGGAATTCTTTCGCGCGCACTTTGCTGCCCTGCAGGCGGATGGCGAAGTGCGTGGCATCGAGTACGACCTCTTGCGCAAGGACGGTAGTGTTTTGCCGGTGATTCTCAACTCCCGCGCAGTCATCGATGCCGAAGGCCGGTTCCAGCACTCCTTGGCAACGGTCTTCGATCGTCGCGAGAGCCGGGAAAGGGAAAAGCACATCATGGGTCTTAACGAGGCCCTTGCTCAGCGGGCGGAGGAACTGGTAGCCGCCAAGGAACTCGCCGAGGCGGCGAGCCGCGGCAAGAGTGCCTTTGTCGCCAACATGAGCCATGAGATACGGACGCCGATGAATGCAATCATCGGCCTCACCCATCTATTGCGCCGCGAGACTACCGCGCCCCGTGCCCTCGACCACCTGGGCAAGATCCAGGGGGCGGCGGCGCATCTCCTCGCGCTCATCAATGACATCCTCGATCTCTCCAAGATCGAAGCCGGCAAGCTGCGTCTGGAAAAGACGGGATTCAGCATCCACGCGGTCTTCGCCGGCATCTATTCCATAGCCGGCCAGCGCGTCGAAGAGAAAGGACTCGCTTTCAACCGCCGCATCGATCCTGGCGTGCCCTTCAATCTGGTCGGGGATGCCTTGCGCCTCAACCAGATCCTCAACAATTTTGTCAGCAACGCCATCAAGTTCACGTCCGCCGGGGGGGTCACCCTTTCGGTCCGTCTCCTCGAAGACGCTGGCGAGCGGGTCCATCTGCGTTTTGAAGTCGCCGATACCGGCATCGGCATTGCCCAGGAAGATCGCAACCGCCTCTTCGAAGCCTTTGAGCAGGCCGATGCGAGCACAACCCGTCGCTTTGGCGGCACAGGCCTGGGGCTGGCGATCTGCCAGCGCCTTGCACGGATACTGGGGGGCGAAGTGGGCGTTGACAGCGTGCTCGGAGAAGGCAGCACCTTCTGGTTTGCCGCCTGGTTCGAGCGCGGCTCCGCCACCGGCGCGTCGGCCGCGGAGCCGCCCGCCGTGGGGAGCGACGACGTCGGCGAGAGCCTGCGCCGGCGCCACGCCGGCTGCCGCATCCTGCTCGCCGAGGACAATGCGATCAATCAGGAAATCCTCGTCGAACTGCTCGGCGATCTCAGTTTCAGTGTCGATGTCGCGGGAGACGGCGCGGAGGCCGTTCGTCTGGCCGGCAGCTTTGCCTACGATCTCATCCTCATGGACATGTACATGCCCGAAATGGATGGGCTCGAGGCCACCCGCCGCATCCGGCAGCTACCCGCCGGTGGGCGGGTGCCGATCGTGGCCTTGACCGCCAACGCCTTCGAGGAGGATCGCCGGCGCTGCCTGGAGGCCGGCATGGACGATCACCTGGCCAAGCCGGTGGAGCCGGAGGCGCTCTTTGCCACGCTCCTGGGCTGGTTGGGCAGGTCGCGGGAAGAAGCAAGTTCGGCGGTGCTCTGAGCGGCCCTTCGCCGGGGGGAGGGGTTGCCGCTAGAGGCTAGAGTTCCGACAATCCCCGCCGGATCGCGTAGCGCACGAGCCCGGGCACGTCGCCAATTCCCAGGCGATTCATGATCTGGGCGCGGTAGGTTTCGATGGTCTTGACGCTGACACCCAGGCTGAAGGCGATTTCCTTGGTGCGCATGCCTTCGGCGATCATTTTCAGGACTTCCCGCTGGCGCGGGGTGAGGCCATCGCGGGTATCCGATGTCTGCACACGCTCCAGGTAGGCATCGACCACCGGTCGGGAGATCGCCGCCGGCAGCCAGGTGCCGCCGGCCACCACCGCCCGGATCGCGAGCTCCATTTCCTGCGGCGCAGCGTTCTTGAGGACGAAGCCGGCGGCCCCCAGGCGCATGGCCGAGATGACGTGCTCCTCGGTGTCGTACATGGTCAGGATGATGACGCGGATGGGCGGTTGCCCGGCCACGATGCGCTCCAGGGCCTGGAGGCCAGTGACGCCCGGCATGGCGATGTCGAGGAGGCAGACGTCAGGTTGCAGCCGCTCGGCGAGCGCGATGGCCTCGGCCCCATCCGCTGTGTCGGCGACCACCTGGAAATCGGCGATCTCCGAGAGAAGGCGGAGGATGCCTGCGCGTACGAGGTTGTGATCGTCGGCGACGAGTATGCGGATCGGCTTCATTGCAGGGTCGGTGGGGCGAAGAAGAGGGTTGAGATTTCGGTACCTGCGCCAGGCCTCGATTCTATGCGCAGACGGCCGCCCAAGGTGGCGACCCGTTCGCGCATGCCGAGGAGGCCCAGGGAATCGAGACGCCGTGCGCGTTCCAGGGCGGCCTCGGCGGCGAAGCCGACGCCGTCGTCACGGACCCGCAAACCCAGCCCGGTGGTATCGAGATCGAGGTGAACATGGATCTCCTGGGCGCGGGCATGGCGCAGGGCGTTGGAGAGCGCTTCCTGGGCGATGCGGAAAGCGGCCAGTTCGACGTCGGGGCGAAACCGCGCGCTGCCGATGCCGTCCTGGAGGTGGATGCCCACCGTGTCGGCGCGCGGCAGCTTGTCGATATGCCAACGCAGGGCGGCGGCCAGTCCGAGGTCGTCAAGGAGTGGTGGGCGCAGACGGCGGGAAATGTCGCGGGTGGTATCCATGATCGCCTTGACGATCAGACGGGCTTCCCAAACCGCCGCCTGGGTTTTCGCGGCGCTGCCGGCGTGGCGGTCGGCCTGATCCAGGGCGAGTTCGAGCGCGGCAAGATCCTGTCCCACGTGGTCGTGCAACTCCCGCGAGAGGGCCCGGCGCTCCTCCTCCTGGAAGACGAGCTGGCGGGTTGCCAGGGTCTTGATCTGGACCAGGGCGAGATGCTCGGCCTCTTTCGCGTGATGGATGTCGCTGATGTCGTGGTAGGAGACCACGGCGCCGCCGGCGGGCAAGGCCACTGGCGTCACGGTCATGGCGAACCAGAGGGTTTCTCCGCTCGGTAGCGCACAGGGACATTCACCGCGGAACTGGTCGGCGCGGCCGTGCAGCACTTCCAGGATGCCCGTATATATCCAGTTGTCGCCCTCGTGGTCGGCGCGGCATGCGTCGAGCAGATTGGCGCCCAGGTCGGTTCCCGCCAATTGCCCGCGATCGGCGCAGTGGCGCTCGGAAAATTCGCGCCATGCTTCGTTGGTGGCGACGACGATGCCCTCCCGGTCGATGACCGCCATTTGGGCGGTGACCGAATCGAGCACCGCCTGATTGAGGGCGCCGGCCTGGCTTAGGCGCTCCTCGCTATTCAACTGGGCGCCGATGTCGCGAACGATGGCCATCAAGGAGCCGTCGGCCTCGCGGATGGTGCTGGCTTCGACGTGCAGCGTGCCGCCGTCGCGGGCAAGCAGGAGCCAGCGGCTGGGCTGCGCCGGGGAAACCGGGCAGCCGGCGAGGAAATCCCGCAGGCGTGACTCTTCCTGCGGTGCAATGACCTGGAAGGCGCTCATCGCCAAGAGCTCGGCGCGGCTGTAGCCAGTGAGCGCGCAGTAGGCCGGATTGGCGTCGAGGTAGTTTCCCCGTCGGTCGAGATAGACGATGCCGTCGCGGGCGCGCTCGAAGAGCTGGCGGTGGCGCCGATCGCCTCCCAGGCGCTCGCTGACGCGCTCTTCTTCCCGCAGGCGATGGGCAAAGACACTAAAGAGTACCCCGGTGGCGGCAAAGATGAATACCGGGGGCCACACGGCGGCAGTCGGGAACATGGGCGCGATGTGTACGGGCGCAAGATAGAACGCGACCAGGGCGGTGCCCAGTAGGGTCGCGCCGATGCCGCCCCACAGGCCCCCGACCAGCGCCGCGACGAAAACCGCCGGGCAGAGGAGCAACCAGGCGTAGGGACGCAGAAACTCCCAGAAGACGAATTCGACGAGCAGCACGGCGGCAGGCAGGGCCAAGGCCACGGCCAGACGCAGAAAACCCACGTCGCGCGGCGCGTAGGCGTTCATTCACTGCAACTCGGAAGGCGACGGCGGACTTGCTGCGGAGCCTGGCGCATCCCCCCTTTGGGCCGAGGACGAAACAAAACCGGGCCGCGTTGCGCGGTACCCATGCCAAACACTCCATGCCCGATGGACTCGGGTCTCATTCCAGAAGACAGCATCGTGTCGCTTTGGTTCCGGTTACAGGCCCCCCGGGAATGGCCGTTTCCTGCCGCTCCGCCGGGTCTCCCGGTCCCGGCTGGACTTGGCGCTTTCTGCGCCGTCTGCCTCTTTCTGGCAATTTTTTCATTTTCCGGCGAACCGGTTCCTACGGCCATCCGTGCTATCCCCGGTATAACCTTCGATATTCCCGAGGATGGCGCCTCTTGCGGTGCGGGAAGGGCTGGGAGGCAGGCGGTTTACAGTGATTTTCTGTCAGAATCCGCAAAGGAGGAGGTTTTCATGGGTTCCCTGGTGGAATGGGCAGTTCTGGCGGCGCTTGCCGTCGTTCTGCTGTTGCTGATCGTGCTTTTGCGCCGGAACGGCAGTGCGCGCCTTGCGGTGGATTCCGCCCTGGCCGCCTTGCTGGCCGCCCAGACGCAGGCGGGAGAGCGCTTGGAACGGGAATTGCGGGAGGAACTGGCGCGCGGCCGGCGGGAGGAGGCGGAAACTGCCTTCCGGGACCGGGAAGAGCGGGCTCGCTCGGCCAGTCTCCTGAGCCAGTCCCTCACTGGCCAGGTGACCCAGTTGGGAGGCATGCAAGCTGAGCGTCTGGAGTCCTTTGCGCGGGAACTCAATCGTTTTTCCCTGGGCCTCGACGAGCGATTCGAGCGCCTCAAGGGGGCCGTTGAAGGGCGCTTGGCCGCGATTCAGGCGGACAACGCGACCAAGTTGGAGGCGATGCGCCAGACGGTGGACGAAAAGCTGCACGCCACCCTGGAACAGCGCCTCGGCGAATCCTTCAAACTGGTCAGCGACCGCCTGGAGCAGGTCCATCGGGGCCTGGGCGAGATGCACAGCCTGGCCGCGGGGGTGGGTGATCTCAAGCGTGTCCTCACCAACGTCAAGACGCGCGGGACCTGGGGCGAAGTTCAACTCGCGGCTCTTCTGGAGCAGTTGCTTACCGCGGATCAGTTCGCCGCCAATGTGGCGACCCGTCCGGGTAGCGCCGAGCGGGTCGATTTCGCCATCCGCCTGCCCGGCAAGGGCGACGGCGCCGTGGTGTGGCTGCCGCTCGATGCCAAGTTTCCCATCGAGGATTGGCAGCGCCTCCTGGAGGCGCAGGAGCGTTCCGATCCGGCGGCCATGGACGAGGCTGCAAAGGCCATCGAGATTCGCCTGCGCGGCGAGGCGCGCAGCATTCACGAGAAGTACGTGGCCCCCCCGCATACCACCGATTTCGCCATTCTCTACCTGCCGGTGGAAGGACTCTACGCCGAGGCCCTGCGCCGCCCCGGCCTGAGCGAGGCGCTGCAGCGGGAGTGGCGCATCAGCCTGGCCGGGCCGACGACGTTGGCGGCGCTGCTCAACAGTCTGCAGATGGGCTTCCGAACACTGGCCATCGAGCAGCGCTCTGCGGAGGTCTGGGCGATCCTGGGGGCGGTGAAGAGCGAATTCGGAAAATTCGGCGAGGCCCTTGCCCATACCCGCAAGAAGCTGGAAGAAGCAAGCAGCAGCATCGGCAAGGCCGAAACGCGAACCCGTGTCCTGTCGAGGAAGCTCAAGGAAGTGGAAGCGCTACCGGCTGCGGAAAGCGAGCGCCTGATCGGCGAGGCGGATTTCGATGCCGACGCGGAGTGAACTCGAGGCGGCCTACCGGGCAACGGTTTACAGGGTCTATCTGCCTACTGGCGCGGTAAATCTTCGCATCGACGGTCAGGATGCCGGCTTCGCCGCCTGGCTGGTCGGTGAGGGCGCCACCGCATGGGCCATCCTGACCGCCTGGAATCCGGGTTCGCAACGCCTTGACGAGGGCGAGAATCGGACGCGCCAGACGGCCTTGGAACTCCGCCTCCTTGAGCGGGGCTGCGAGCCCTACGCCGGAGAGAATGTCGCTGAGGGGGGCGAGTGGCCGGTGGAGGAGAGTTGCCTGGTCCTGGGCCTGGATTGCGCGGCGGCAGCCGGATTGGCGCGGGATTTCGGGCAGAATGCCCTGGTGCATGGGCTGGGTGACGGAGTCCCCCGGCTTCTATGGGTAGCCCAGACTGAGGGAAGGGAAGGCTGACGGGCATGGCAAAGATTGGTCGCTTCAATGTGGTGCGCGAGTTGGGCAGAGGGGGGCAGAGCGTCGTATACCTCGGGTTCGATCCCCAGTTGCAGCGGGAGGTCGCCATCAAGACACTGCGTCTGGCGGGTGGCGCGCCGGGGCAGGCGGCCGCGCTCCTGCGCGAGGCGCGTACCGTGAGCCGCCTGCGCCATCCCGCCCTGGTGCCCATTTTCGATGTCGGCGAGCACGACGCCGAGCCCTATCTGGTTTTCGAGTACGTGCCCGGCACGACGCTGGCCCAGTTCCTTCGCACGAGCGGCGCGCTGCCACCGGCGCGGGCCGTGACCCTGTTGCGCCCGCTGCTCGATGCCTTGGAACACGCGCATGCCCAGGGCATCGTGCACCGCGACTTCAAGCCTTCGAACATCCTGCTCGACGAGAACGGGACTGCACGGGTCATGGATTTCGGGGTCGCAGCGCCGATCAGCGGTGAGGCAGGCCTGGGCGATGACATCAGCGGCACACCGGCCTACCTTGCGCCGGAGTACGTCGGCGAGCGCCGCAGCACGCCGCGCGGCGACGTCTTCGCCGCAGGTCTGGTGCTCTACGAGATGTTGATCGGCGAGCGGGCGGTGGCGGAAACATCGACCATCGCCGCGCTGCGTCACATCGTCCAGACCGATGTGCGCTTGCCGGAGGGGGTGGTTGATTCCCGCCTGGCGGCCATCGTGCACAAGGCCCTGGCGCGGGATCCGGAACTGCGTTACCAGGGGGCAGCCCAGTTTGCTGCGGCCCTGGACGAGTACCTCAACCCCGACGCTGACGATGCACCCCGGGGCGAGGGGCGGCAGGCCACGCTTGAATTCCTCCTGCGGCGTATGCGGACCAAGAGCGATTTCCCGGCACTCTCCGAATCAGTGAGCGCCATCAATAAGATCGCCAACAGCGAGACCGAGAGCATCAACAAGCTTTCCAATTCGATCCTGAAGGATTTCGCTCTCACCAACAAATTGCTCAGGCTCGTCAACTCCGCCTATTTTCGTCCTGCAGGGGGTGGCACCATCAGTACCGTCTCTCGGGCGGTGATCGTCCTGGGGTTCGAGGCGGTCAGGAATATCGCGGTCACCGTATTGCTCTTCGAGCACCTGCAGAACAAGGGGAACAGCAATCAACTGAAGGAGGAGTTCCTGCGCGCCAACCTGGCCGGCATCCTGGCGCGCGACATCGGCGGCGCGGCGCAGATGAAGGATCTGGAGCAGACCTATATCTGCGCGCTGTTTCACAATCTCGGGCGCTTGCTTGCCCAGTATTATTTTCCCGAGGAGAGCGACCAGATCCGCCTGTTGGTTGGCCAGGGCGAGGTCGGCGAGGAGCAGGCGGCGCAGAGGGTGTTGGGCATCGGCTACGAGGGGCTGGGTGTGGAAATCGCTCGCCAATGGGGCTTTCCACCCCTGATCGTCAATACGATGCGGCGTCTGCCCGCGGGGCCTGTGAAAAAGCCGGGCAGTCAGGAAGAGCGCCTGCAGGTGCTTTCCGGCATGGCGAATGAACTCTGCGCAGTCATCGCCCAGGCAACCCCGGAGGCGCGCGAGCGGGAATTGAAGAAGGCGCAGGCCCGCTTCAACAGTGCCGTCGAACTCGACAGGAAAGCGGTCGAAGAGGCGATGGGCCGCTCCATCGAGCAGGTGGGCGATTTCGCCCGCATCGTGCACCTTTCGGTGCAGCAGACGACCTTCGGGCGGCAGATGCGTCAGTTTGTCAATCGCTCGGGAGATTCCGCGGTCGCAATGAAGCCGGAGGGCGACGAAACCGTGCTCGGCGAGCATGGTCCCTTCAGCGACGCGGGCGAGGACGGCGAGAGCGTCGACGCCCCCAATGGCCAGGCGCAGGCCATCCTGACCGCCGGAATTCAGGACATCAGCAACACCCTGGTGGATGGCTTCAATCTCAACGACATCCTGCGCATCATCCTGGAGACCATGTATCGGGCCATGGGCTTCAGGCGGGTGGTGCTCTGCATCAAGGATGCCCGTAGCGGGAGCATGCAGGGCCGCTTCGGCTTCGGGCCGGACGCCAACGAGGTGGCACGGGCGTTCCGTTTCCCTCTCTCGTTCACCCCCGACATCTTCCATGCCGCGACCTCAAAGGGCGTCGATATCCTGATCAGCGACATCGACGATCCCAAGATCGCGCCGCGTATCCCGGCGTGGTACCGCAAGGCGGTTCCGGCCAGGAGCTTTGTGCTCTTTCCTCTCAATATCAAGGGCAATCCGGTGGCGCTTATCTACGCCGACAAGGACGGTGCCGGGGAGATCTCCATCCCCGAGAACGAGCTTTCGCTTCTGCGTACCCTGCGCAACCAGGCGGTGTTGGCCATCAAGCAGGGGTCGTGACGGTTATAATCCCGCCTTTCCGAGATTCGGGCATTCGACATTGCTCCAGCCATGGCCAAAATCATTCGTGAACGATACGAAGCCGGCGTCCTCGTCTCCCGCGAGGTCGAGGATTCCGGCGTCAATACCCTGGAAGCGGCCAAGTTGTGCGTTCAACTGGTCATCGCCATCAGCGTCGCGGTCATCGCCGTGCTCGGCGTGCGCGACAGCCTGCTCTACTGGGGCATGGCGGAACAGGCGGGGATGACGGACAGCGCCTGCTCGGCACCCAAGCTATCGTCCTGATTGCGGAGGCGCCAGAAGGTTACCAGAGGCGGTACCAGGGCAGCTTGCGCTCCAGGCCGTCCTTGTAATAGCGACTCTCGGGGAAGTTTTTGCGCATCACCCGGTCGGCGTCGTCCCGCAGGTCGTTCATGCCCAATTTGTCGTAGGCCAGGACCATGATGAAAAGCGCTTCCTCGATCGCCGGTGTGTCCGGATAAGTCTTGACGGCCGTCTGCGCCCGATTGACGGCGGCGATATAGGCACCACGCTTGAAGTAGTAGCGAGCAACATGCGTCTCGTGCGACGCCAGGGCATTGACCAAGTAATTCATGCGCAGGATGGCGTCCGGCGTGTATTTGCTGTTGGGAAAGCGGGCGGCCAGTTCCTTCAGGGCGTCGAAGGATTCCCGCGCCGATTTCGGATCGCGTTCCGAGGGATCCTGGTCGCTTAGGTAGCCGAGGAGGCCCTGGTCTTCGTTGAAGCCGATGAGGCCCTTGAGGTAATAGACATAATCCACCGCCGGATGATTTGGGTGCAGCTTGATGAATCGGTCGCAGGCGGCCACGGCCGACGCCGGTTCTGCGGCCTTCCAGTAGACGTAGCCCAATTCCAGCTGGGCCTGTTGAGCGTAGCGCCCATAGGGATAGCGCGCCTCCAGTTTTTCGAGGAGCTTGGCGGCCTTGTCCCAAACGCCGTCGGTCTGGGCGTCCTTGGCTTCGGCGTAAAGCTTGGCGGCCGACCAGCCCGCGGTTTCGTCCTTAACCTCCGGCAGCAGTCCGCAACCGACCAGCAGGGCGGCCAGGGCGAGAACCAGGAGGCGGCGGAGCAGGGGGCCGAAGGCGGGGGAGAATGCGGCTACACTTCGCATCATGAACATTCCCATGGAAAACGGCGGCGATTATAGCCCAATCCCCTACTGCCGCCTGACCGTTCCCGACACCTTGGCTGGCCGTCGCCTCGATCAGGTCCTCGCCGAGTTGCTCGCCGAGCATTCGCGGGCCCGCCTGCAGGCCTGGATCAAGGAGGGGCGCCTCAGGGTGGATGGCCTGCCGGAATGCGAAACCAAGCGGCGCCTGCGCGGCGGCGAGATACTGGAACTCGCTCCGGGACGGGATCCGCAGGCTGCGAGCGGCGCTGCGGAAGACATCCCCCTCGATGTCCTGCACGAGGACGGCGATCTCCTGGTGATCGAAAAGCCCGCCGGGTTGGTGGTGCACCCGGGGAGCGGCAACTGGCACGGGACGCTCCTCAACGCGCTGCTCCACCGCTGCCCGGAACTCGCCGAAATACCCCGCGCCGGCATCGTCCACCGCCTCGACAAGGAGACGAGCGGACTCCTCGTGGTTGCTCGCAATCTTGCCGCTCAGACCGATCTGGTGCGCCAGTTGCAGGCCCGCACGGTCAGGCGCCAATATCTGGCGGTGGCGGTCGGGCGAGTGGAACGGGACGGCAGGGTTGACGCCCCGCTGGGCCGTCACCCGGTACAGCGCACGCGCATGGCGGTGGTGGCCGAGGCGCGCGGCGGCAAGGTGGCGGTTACGCGCTATCGCGTGCTGGAGCGCTTTGCCGCCGCCACCCTCGTCGAGTGCTCGCTGGAAACCGGTCGAACCCACCAGATTCGGGTCCATATGGCTTCCATCGGCCATCCGCTACTCGGCGATCCGCTCTATGGGCGTCGCGATTCCAGGTTACCGGCATTTCATCGTCAGGCCCTGCACGCCGCGCGTCTGGCGCTCATCCATCCGGCGAGCGGCGCCGCGGTCGAATGGACTTCTGCCCTCCCCGAAGACATGCACCGGCTCCTGGAGACCCTGCGTGGTCGTTAACCGCATCGTTCCCGACTGGCCGGCGCCGCCCACGGTGCACGCCCTGCAGACCACCCGACAGGGTGGCTTCAGCCGTGGTCCCTGGGAGGGATTCAATCTTGGCGACCATGTCGGCGACGATCCGGCGGCGGTGGCCGCCAATCGTGACCTGCTTCGCGCCTTCCTGCCTGCCGAGCCGCTCTGGCTGCGCCAGGTCCATGGCAGCGTGGTGGTCGATGCGGCCAGCGTGACCGCCGGGGCCGAGGCGGATGCGGTGATGGCCCGGATAATCCGCCAGGTTTGCGTGGTGATGACAGCCGACTGCCTGCCCCTTCTGTTATGCGATCGGGCGGGAAGCATCGTGGCGGCGGTGCACGCCGGTTGGCGCGGTCTCGCCGCAGGGGTGATCGAGGCCACGCTGGTCGCCCTGGCGCGGCCGCCGGAGGATATCCTGGTCTGGCTGGGGCCCGCCATCGGTCCGCGCCGATTCGAAGTCGGGGACGACGTCAGGGACGCCTGTCTCCGGGGGGATGGCCGGGCCGGTGAGGCCTTCGCGCAGCAGGCTCCCGGAAAGTGGCTGGCGGATATCGAGGCCCTGGCGCGGCTGCGCCTCGCGCGGGCGGGCGTCGATGCGATCTTCGGCGGCGGCCTGTGCACCTTCTCTGATCCGTTGCGCTTCTTCTCGCACCGTCGCGACGGGGTGAGCGGCCGCCAGGCGAGCTTCATCTGGCTTGAAGCGGCAGGCGTATAATCCGCGCCTCTTTGGCCACCACGTCGCCGCTCTCTTCGTGAACCCGCTCGTCTGGATCATCATCGCCACCCTGCTGGGTGGAGCGCTCAGCGTGTGCGCCGCTGCGGCGGTGACCTATGCGGCGGGCGTCGGCAGTGTCTCGGTGCTCGTTTCCTACGCCATCGGCGCCCTCCTGGGGGCAGTGTTTCTGGAAATCCTGCCCCACGCCATCGAGCACGCCGTGAGTGTGCATTCCCTCGCCGCCACCATTCTGGCCGGCATACTCGGGTTCTTCGTCCTGGAAAAACTGGTGCTCTGGCGTCACTGCCATCACGACCATTGCGAGGCCCACGAAGCCCACCCGCCCAACCACGACCACGGTCGCTCCGGCCTGCTCATCCTGGTGGGGGATACCTTCCACAATTTCGTCGATGGCATCCTCATCGCCGCCGCGTTCCTGGAAAACACCCAGTTGGGCGTGGTCACAGCCCTGGCCATCATCGCCCACGAGATCCCGCAGGAGGTGGGCGACTACGTCATCCTCCTCCACTCGGGCTACAGCCGTCTGCGTGCGCTCATCTTCAACCTGCTCTCCAGTCTGGCGACCTTGGTCGGGGCGCTGCTCGCCTATTTTGCGCTTTCCGACGTGCGCGAGTGGATTCCGCAGTTCCTGGGGCTGGCCGCGGCGAGCATGATCTACGTAGCGGTGGCCGATCTGATCCCCGGCCTGCACCGGCGCACGGAACTGAAAGCGACCCTGCAGCAGGTTTCACTGATCGTTCTTGGGGTCTTCTCGATCGCCGGCGTGCGCGCCCTGGTCGGCGAGTAGGCGTCGCCGGCGGCGCGCGGAGTGGCCGCCCAACCAGAGAAGCAACGCGACCGGCAGCAGCCCGTAGAAACAAAAGCTCAGAATCCCGGTTACCACGGTCGCTTCGGTGGCGGCGACCAGCAGGGTGACGTAGAGCCAGGCGATGGCGACGATGTACATGTCGCGATTATCCCGGAAACCCTTCGGCGGGGGGTGCGGGGCGCGGGTTGGCGGCGTGCCGGGGCGTGCCAGCGCAAGGATACCGATTGACAGTGTTTCGGCGGGAATGGAAAATCCCACGGCTCAACCCCCCCCCCCCGAATGTATTAGCCCGAAACGCGAGAGCCCCCATGTCGCAGGGATCGAACAAGAACGATGCTTTCCTCGGCGCGGCCATGCAATTCATGCAGGCGGGCCAGAACGTGGCCCAGCAGTTCATGAATTTTGTGGCTCAGGCCGCAGAGAAGCCCACAGCGGCAAAGCTGCCGGCGGACCCCAAGGTAATGTCCGAATTGCAGAAGGCCTATATCGAGCAGCATGCCCGTCTGTGGCAGTCAGTTCTCGCCCGGGGCACCGCGCCGGTCGCCGAAGAGGGTTTCAAGGTGAGCGCGGAACCGGGAGATCGCCGGTTCGTCGCTCCCGAATGGCGCGACAGCCCGGTGTACGATTATCTCCACCAGGCGTACCTGCTCAACACGCGTTACCTGCGCGAACTGGTCGAAGTGCTGCCCGCCGAAAGCGACCGTTCGCGCGAAAAGATGCGCTTCCTGGCACGACAGATCACCGACGCCCTGTCGCCCTCCAATTTCGCCGCCACCAATCCCGAATTCATCAAGGAAGCGCTGTCGACCCAGGGCAAGAGCATCACCGACGGCATCAACAATCTGATTGCCGATCTGGAGAAGGGCCGTATTTCGATGTCCGACGAGTCGGTCTTCGAGGTGGGCCGCAATATCGGCAGCAGCCCGGGAGCCGTGGTCTATGAAAATGAGTTGATGCAACTGGTCCAGTATGCGCCGCTCACTGCCAAGGTGGGCAGCCGCCCCCTGGTGGTGGTGCCGCCCTGCATCAACAAGTTCTACATCCTCGACCTGCAGCCGGAAAACTCACTGATTCGCTTCCTGATCGAGCAGGGTCACACCGTCTTCCTGGTTTCCTGGCGCAATCCCCAGGAAGAGCAGGGGCACCTGGGCTGGGACGATTACGTCGAGCAGGGCCCCATCGTAGCCCTGCACGTGGCCAAGCAGATCTGCCGTACCGCCCAGGTGAATGCTCTGGGCTTCTGCGTAGGCGGAACCATTCTGACTTCGGCCCTAGCCGTTTTGCGTTCGAGGGACGAGGACATCGTTTCTTCCCTTACCCTGCTCACCACCCTGCTCGATTTTTCCGACACCGGCGAAATCGGGCTGTTCATCGACGAGCAGGGGCTTGCCGCGCGGGAAGCCACCATCGGCGGCGGCGGACTGCTTCCGGCGCGGGATCTCCAGAATACTTTTTCCTTCCTGCGGGCCAACGACCTGGTCTGGAATTACGTCACCCAGCACTACCTCAAGGGGAAGAAACCGCAGGCCTTCGACCTGCTTTACTGGAATGCGGACTCCACCAACCTGCCTGGTCCCTTCGCATGCTGGTACATGCGCAATCTCTATCACGACAATTCTCTGCGGGTACCGGGGCGCCTTTCCATGTGCGGCACGCGGGTCGACCTGGGACGGGTGGACATGCCGGCGTATCTTCTCGCCACCCGCGAAGATCACATCGTTCCCTGGCATTCTGCCTACCAGAGCACGCGCCTTCTCGGCGGGGAGGTTCGTTTCGTGCTGGGCGCTTCCGGCCACATCGCCGGTGTTGTCAATCCGGCTTCCAAGAATAAGCGCAGCTATTGGGTGAATCCGGACGTCAAGAGCGATGCGGACGCCTGGCTGGCCGTCGCCGAGGAGAAAAAAGGCAGCTGGTGGAGCGACTGGGCCGCGTGGCTCAAACCCCACGCCGGGGAAGCGCGCAGCGCGCGCAGCAAACTGGGCAACGCGCAGTACCAGCCCATCGAACCTGCCCCGGGGCGCTACGTGCGCGTGCGGGCGGTCTGACGACATGGCAAGGGTAGCGCTGGTCACGGGCGGAACGGGGGGGCTCGGCGAGGCCGTGTGCGTCAAGCTTGCCGCGCTGGGTTACAAGGTGGTCGCCACCTATTCCCAGGGAAATACCCGCGTGGCCGAATGGCTGCAAACCATGAACGACCTGGGCTACGGCTTCAAGGCCTATCCCTGCGACGTGACGGATTTCGATTCCTGTCATCGTTGCGTCGAGGACGTCGGTCGCGAGATCGGCCCCATTGACGTGCTGGTGAACAACGCCGGCATCACCCGCGACATGACCTTCAAGAAGATGACCAAGGCCGACTGGGACATGGTCATCCATACCAATCTCGATTCCGTCTTCAACATGACCAAGCAGGTGCTGGACGGCATGGTTGAGCGCAAGTGGGGACGAATCGTCAATGTCTCCTCCGTCAACGCCCAGAAAGGGGCCTTCGGCCAGACCAACTATGCCGCTGCCAAGGCCGGCATGCACGGGTTTACCAAGGCTCTGGCTCTGGAGGTCGCCAAATCCGGGGTGACGGTCAATACCATCTCCCCGGGGTACATCGGCACCAACATGGTCACTGCCATCGCCCAGGACATTCTGGATTCCAAGATTCTCCCCCAGATCCCCGTCGGACGTCTCGGCAAGCCCGAAGAGATCGCCGGTCTCGTTGCCTATCTTGCTTCCGACGAGGCAGCCTTCGTGACCGGCGCCAACATTTCCATCAACGGCGGCCAGCACATGGTCTGACCGCCGTATTTTTCAGTCGCAGCAAACCAATCAGGAAGGAATCAATATGACGCAACGTGTTGCTCTCGTCACCGGTGCCATGGGGGGTATCGGAACCGCCATTTGCCAGGAACTCGCCAAGGCCGGTCACAAGATCGTCGCCGCCTATCATCCCCAGTTCGACAACAAGGACGAGTGGCTGAAGGAACAGGAAGCTGCCGGCTTCACCGGCATCGTCTGCGTTGCCGGTGACGTTGCTTCCCTGGAAGACTGCCAGCGCATGGTCGCCGAAGGCGAAGCCGCCGCCGGTCCCATCGACATCCTCATCAACAACGCCGGCATCACCCGCGACCGCATGTTCGCCAAGATGGAACGGGACCAGTGGGATGCTGTCATCTCCACCAACCTGACCAGTCTGTACAACATGACCAAGCAGGTTTCCGCCAAGATGGCTGAGCGCGGCTGGGGTCGCATCGTCAACATCTCTTCGGTGAACGGCGTCAAGGGGCAGGCTGGCCAGACCAACTACTCCGCCGCCAAGGCAGGCGTCATCGGCTTCACCAAGGCCCTGGCCGCGGAACTGGCCGCCAAGGGTGTGACGGTGAACGCCATCACCCCGGGCTACATTGCCACCAAGATGGTCATGGCCATCAAGCCGGAAATCCTGCAGACCATCATCGACGGCGTTCCGATGAAGCGCCTGGGCAAGCCCGAGGAAATGGGCGCTGCCTGCGTTTATCTGGCTTCCGACCTGGCGGGCTTCATGACCGGCGCCACCCTGAACATCAACGGTGGCCTGTACTACCAGTAACCGCGGATTTTCTTGCGCTGCATCAATAACGGGCGCCTCCGGGCGCCCGTTTTCTGGGCTACAATGCTGCACTGCACTAGCGAGGTGCGCCGGGTGATCCCGCCCGCTTGACCAGGGTTTCGACCCGACTTTGCATCAGACTCTGAAATCCAGACCCGAACCCAGAGGATTCATGGCATGTCCGAACCCGTACGGCTGATCAAGAAGTACCCCAATCGTCGTCTTTACGACACCAAGGCGAGCGCCTACATCACCCTGGGCGATGTCAAGGATCTGGTCCTGAAGTTCGAGGCATTCAAGGTGGTCGATGCCAAGTCCAACGAAGATCTCACCCGCAGCATCCTGCTCCAGATCATCCTGGAAGAGGAGACCGGGGGGGTGCCGTTGTTCTCCTGCGAGCTGCTCTCGGGTTTCATACGCTTCTACGGCAATGCCATGCAGGGCATGCTTGGCAAGTATCTGGAAAACAACATGAAGACCTTCGTTGAATTCCAGAAAAAGATGCAGGATCAGACGCGGCCGATCTATGGGGACAATACCCAGATGCAGACCGACATCTGGAATCAATTCCTCAATTTTCAGCAGCCGGCCATGCAGACGATGATGTCCGCCTACATGGACCAATCCAACAAGATGTTCCAGCAGATGCAGGACCAATTGCAAAACCAGACCCGCACCATGTTTACGGGCTTCCCCTTCAAGAAACCTGAAGAAGGCGGCAAGTAGGCTTTGGGCAGTCCCGGATAAGCCCGGGAAAGCATTTACGAGGGCTCCTGCGGGAGCCCTCGGCCTATCTGTCGCTCCGCCATCAGGGTCGCTCGGGGTATTGCTACAATGACGCCCCTGCTTCCCCTGCGCGCCCACGCCGCCGCTTCCAGAAGGACGATTCGTGAAATCAGGCAAGACATGTCCGACGGTGGGATTCGTATCCCTCGGCTGCCCCAAGGCCACCGTCGATTCCGAGCACATCCTCACCCGCTTGCGGGCCGAGGGCTACGTGATCTCCCCCAGCTATGACGACGCCGATCTGGTGGTCGTCAATACGTGCGGATTCATCGACGCCGCCGTCGAGGAATCCCTGGACGCCATCGGTGAAGCGCTGAACGAGAACGGTCGCGTCATCGTTACCGGCTGCCTGGGTGCCAAGGGGGACATTGTCCGCCGCACCCACCCCGCGGTGCTGGCGGTCACCGGACCTCACGCGGCCGAGGAGGTCATGGGCATCGTCCACGAGCACCTGCCCAAGCCCCATGACCCCTTTACCGACCTGGTGCCGGCGCAAGGTGTGCGCCTCACGCCGGATCACTTTGCCTATCTGAAGATTTCAGAGGGCTGCAACCACAGCTGTACCTTCTGCATCATCCCCGACCTGCGGGGGGCGTTGGTCTCCCGGCCGGTGGGCGATGTCCTGGCCGAGGCCGAGAGTCTGGCGCGGGCGGGGGTGAAGGAAATTCTGGTGATTTCCCAGGACACCAGCGCCTATGGGGTGGATCTCAAATATCGCACCGGTTTCTGGGGAGGGCGCCCGGTGAAGACCCGTCTGAAGGAATTGTGCGAGGCCCTCGCCCAATTCGGAATCTGGGTCCGGCTGCATTACGTGTACCCCTATCCTTCCGTGGATGATGTCATTCCCCTGATGGCCGAAGGCAAGATTCTTCCCTACTTGGACGTGCCTTTCCAGCACGCGAGTCCCCGCATCCTCAAGGCCATGAAGCGGCCGGCCTCGGCCGAAAACACCCTGGAGCGCATTCGACGGTGGCGGGAGGTCTGCCCGGAGATCGTCATCCGCTCCACCTTCATCACCGGGTTCCCAGGCGAGACGGATGCGGATTTCGACCAGCTCGTCCAATTTCTGGAAGAGGCTCAACTCGACCGGGTTGGTGCCTTTGCCTATTCCCCGGTGGAGGGCGCAAAGGCCAACGCGCTGCCCGGATTGCCGCCGGAGAACGTTCGCGAAGACCGGCGCCGCTGGCTGATGCAGGTTCAGGAGGACATCAGCGCCGACAAGCTCGCCGCCCGAATCGACAGCGAGATCGAAGTGCTCGTCGATACGGTGGATGAAGAGGGCGTCATCGCCCGCTCCAAGGCGGATGCACCTGAAATCGACGGGCTCGTTTATCTGGATGGCTTCTTCGCCGCGGAGCCGGGGGATTTCCTCAGGGTGCGCGTCATCGACGCCGACACCCACGATCTCTACGCCGAGCCGGCGGAGCGGGAGTAGCACGCCATGGGCCGGCCGCGCATCGGCATTGCGCTGGGTTCCGGCTCCGCGCGCGGCTGGGCGCACATCGGCGTGTTGCGGGCACTGCAGGAGGCCGGTATCGAACCCGATCTGGTCTGCGGGACCTCCATCGGAGCTTTCGTCGGTGCCGCGTACGCGGCCGGCGATCTCGACCAGCTGGAAGCCTGGGCGCGCGGACTCGGTCGGCGCGAGGTTCTGGGTTTCTTCGATGTCAGCCTGGCGGGCGGCCTCATCAAGGGTGAAAAGCTGCTGGCCTTTGCGGCGCAAAGCTTTCTGGACGGCCAGATCGAAGGTCTGGAACGACCATTCGCCTGTGTCGCCACCGATCTCGCCAGCGGTCGCGAAATCTGGTGTCGGGAGGGTTCTGTCGCCGAAGCGGTGCGCGCTTCCATCGCGCTTCCCGGACTCTTCGCGCCCCAGTTGCGTGAAGGGCGCCATCTTGTCGACGGGGGCCTGGTGAATCCGGTGCCGGTCTCTCTCTGCCGCGCCATGGAAGCCGATATCGTCATCGCGGTGGACTTGGGCACCGATGTCGTCGGCCAGCGCTTTCGCAGGGCGGAGGCGGTGGCGGAAGGGGAAGGCTGGCGGCGGCGGATCGGCCGCTGGTTGGGCAAGGCCGGAGCAGGTGGTGGCGACGAGCCGGCCTTTCGTCCGTCGGTTGCTGACGTTCTGGCCAACAGCATCGCCATCATGCAGGGGCGCATCGCGCGCTCGCGCCTTGCCGGCGAACCCGCGGACGTGCTCATTGCCCCGCGCCTGGGGACGCTCGGCGTGCTCGACTATCATCGCGCGGCAGAAGCGATCGCCGTCGGTCGAAAAGCCGGCGAGCACATGCTGCCGCTTCTGCGGGCCTGTCTTGAATGAGTGACGATCTCGTCGCCGCCCTGGCTGCCCGCATTGGCCGGCAGCACGTCCTGACGGACAAAGCGGATCAGGCGCCCTATCTCACCGACTGGCGCGGGCGCTACCGTGGCGCCGCTCGCTGCGTCGTCCGTCCCGGGGACGCCGCAGAGGTGGCCGCGGTGGTCGAGACTTGTTGGCAAGCGGGCATCCCCATGGTTCCCCAGGGCGGTAATACCGGCCTGTGCGGGGGCGCAACGCCCTCCGCCGACGGGACCGCGGTGCTTATCGCCCTGGCGCGTCTCAATCGCTTGCGCAGTATCGATCCTATCAACCGCAGCCTGATCGCCGAAGCGGGCTGCACCCTGGCCGCAGTCCAGGAAGCCGCCGCCGCGGCCGAATGCCTATTCCCCCTTTCACTGGCTTCGGAAGGCAGTTGCCAGATCGGGGGCAATCTCGCTACCAACGCCGGCGGCGTGCACGTCCTGCGTTACGGCATGGCGCGGGATCTGGTGCTTGGGCTCGAGGCGGTCCTGCCCGATGGAAGATTGTGGAATGGCCTGCGCACGCTCAGGAAAGACAATACCGGCTACGACCTCAAGCAACTCTTCATCGGGGCCGAGGGCACCCTGGGTATCATCACCGCCGCTGCCCTGCGCTTGTTTCCGCGCCCGGCGGACGAGGCCACTGCCTGGATCAGCCTAGCCTCGCCAGAAGCCGCAGTGCAGCTTCTGGCGAGGGCGCAGTCCAGGTTTGACGCGGGGTTGACCGCTTTCGAACTGATCTCGGACGCCGCACTGGAACTGGTGCTGCGGCACCTGCCTGGCTGCCGCAGGCCGACCGGGCAAGCTCCCTGGTATGTGCTTTGCGAACTCGCTGGCGGCGGACCGGCGGGGCGCCTGGGGGAGGCCCTGGCATCCTGGCTGGAAGAAGGCCTCGAAGACGACTTGGTCGAGGATGCGGCCGTCGCGCAATCGGTCGCCCAGGCGCGCGGCCTATGGCATTTGCGGGAGGCCATCTCGGAAGCCCAGAAGCTGGAAGGGATCAGCTTGAAGCATGACGTTGCCGTC
>WBZV01000063.1_pt1 | contig 74098 bp, 65 predicted proteins | sample 5204221 | NCBI WGS metagenome assembly WBZV01 (sample SAMN12344360, study PRJNA552823) | activated sludge metagenome | biome: Activated sludge suspended growth; feature: Nitrification reactor; material: Wastewater; isolation source: activated sludge from nitrification reactor of wastewater... | reverse complement strand
CGTCCCAGTTGTCGAAACCGGGACGCTAAACCGTTCGGCCTCGATCCTCATCCAGGCGGGGTTCAACTCGAGGCTTGCTGCCATTAAGGCCGTGACTGACACCGGCGCGACCTTCCAGAGGGGCCAGGAGCTTCGACAATGGCTCAATTCGGAAGTGGTCGCCGCATGTAGCGCCCAGCCCGATTGGCCGACCGCCGAGACGAAGGCGATGTGGACCGAGTTCGTGCAAAGTTTCTCCCCGCGGGAGAACCGCACCTGGGCCGACCGGAGGTACTGGGCGAATGTGGCGTGGCTCGGCGCACCGCCGCCGCCGGACACGCCCGTCCAGGTCCATCACTGGGGCGGTCAGCCATGCGTACTCTCGGCTGACGGCACACCGCTGGGCACAGTGCAGGCTGCGCTTAATTCCGGTAGAGCGGGTTTAATGCGTGCCCAGGTGTCTCAGGACGTCGGCAGGATCGACCTCACTTACCTGGGCCCTGACGACCTGTCAGGTGCCTAATGTGCGCTAGGAGCAACCTGCGGGCGTTCCTGGGGATAGCTGGTGGCCGTGAGGCGAGGGCGTTGTGCTTTCAGACTGCCGGCATGTTTGGCGATAGTGCGCTTCTGACATCCTGTATGGACTCACGCACATCGGCATGAGCGGCAATTTTCTATATAATCAAGGTGTTCGACGCGATCTTTGGCTTCAACGGCCCCCTACAGCGCCTCGGCCCGGATCGCATTGATGACAGTGCTTAGCCGGCCGGAGCGACCACCTCACACAAGCACTCATCCTATGACGGTAGACATGACGGTAGACGGAAATATGAGCGACCAAAACGCTATATTTCATGCGGGTTTACAGGCGCAGGAAATAATTGAGTGGGAGTGATTCGATCCTTACGCGGCCGCTTCGCGGCGAATCCCTCAGCGGTAGCTGAGTCGGCGGACCAGAACGAGCGAAATTCTGCCGAGCTGTGAGGGCCAATAGGCCGGCGGACGGCTCTCGACGTGGCGGTGAAAAATCTGGCCGCCGACGATGCTTGCAATCCAAGCGCCGGCCAAGGCTGTTGCCGCCGCCCATTCGCTCGTATTCTCCTGGGACGCATAGAGCGCATTGACCAGGAGGTAGATGGGGAAATGCACTAGAAAAACCGAGAAGGAGATTCGGCCCAGGAATTCGATGGGACGGATATCCGGCCAGCGGTCGTAGATGCCGACGCGCCTGCTGATGCCCAGCGCGAGGGCGGTCCCCAAGGCGACCGCGATGCGTAGGCGGAAATCCACCAGCAGCGCGAAAAGGCCCACCGCCCAGATGGCAGCGAGCCAGGCGGTAGGGCGCCCGCGGTCGGAGGCCCAATAGGCCGCCGCCCCCAGGGCATAAGAGCCAAAAAAATAGACCGCCCAGTCGTCCCAGTTGGAATCTCGATTAAAGAAAAATAGGGATGCCGCCGCCAGGGCAGCGACCAGGAATGGCGTCGCGTTCAGCCGGGTACCGCCAATCAGGCGTCCCAGCCAGACCAGCAGCGCAAAAAGAGCGAATAACTGAAAGTCGATGGCGACGTACCAGACACCGGCGGAGAGGGCGTCGACGCCCATGATGCCGTGCAGAAGCAGTCCATGGGCGAGGAATTGTGACAGCGTAGCAGCGGAGGGGATTGCTTCGTCATCGAGATAAGTTCGCGCCAACGCGGAACAGATCACGGCGAAAAGAAGCGCAGCCACAAACGGGACGGCGAGACGTTGATAGCGTTTTGCGATCACCTTGCCGAGGTGGTCGAAGGCGGCTCGGCCTTGCGGGGCGAGGCTGCGGGCGGCGAGGAATCCCGCCACGACAAGGAATATCTGAACCGCAACGCGGCCGTAGTCGTAGAGCCAGCTCAACAAATCTGCGATACGCCCGTCCAGACTATTGGCCAACGGACCGTAGGCGGATAGATGGTGAAGGACGACGAGTTGCGACGCGACGGCTTTCAGGGCGTCGATCATCGGCATGCGGGAGGGGGCGCGAAGACTCATCGTCGGATTGGGTTGGTTGACTGGGTAGCGAAAGCACTCAGGCCGGCAGGCGCGAGCCGCAGTGCCCGGCGATCAGTTGTAGCAGCGGCGCGAAGACCTTCGGGGTGCCGGCGACGATATTGCCGGTATCGAGGAAATCGGGTTCGCCACTCAGATCACTAACGAGTCCGCCCGCTTCCGAGATGACAAGCGCGCCAGCCGCCATGTCCCAGGGGGAGAGGCCGAATTCCCAGAAACCGTCATAGCGGCCGCAAGCCACGTAGCAAAGATCGAGAGAGGCGGCGCCCGGGCGCCTAAGTCCGGCGGTTTTCTGTGTCAGTTCCTTGAAGATCGCCAGATAGCTGTCGACATGGTCGAAGCTGCGATAGGGGAAGCCCGTGCCAATCAGTGCATCCTGAAGGCGTGTGCGGCGCGAGACGCGGATGCGACGGTCGTTGAGGAAAGCGCCGCTTCCCTTGCTGGCCGTGAATAGCTCGTTGCGATTAGGGTCAAAAACCACGGCCTGCTCGACGACACCCGAGCGGGCGAGGGCGATGGAAACCGCGTACTGCGGCAGGCCGTGAATGAAATTTGTGGTGCCGTCCAGGGGATCGATGATCCACTGGAATTCGCCATCCCGCCCGCCGCGCCCGGAGGTCAGACCGGACTCCTCTGCTAAAATCCCATAGTTGGGGTAAGCGTCGCGCAGTACTTCGATGATGGCCGCTTCGGCGGCCTGGTCGACCTCGGTGACGAAGTCGTTGGGCTGCTTGGTGGAAACCTTGACGATATCAAGATCGTTCGAGGCTCGGTTGATGATTTGGCCGGCGCGGCGCGCCGCCTTGACGGCGATGTTGAGGGCAGGATGCATTTTGGCAAAGAGCTGGAGACGCGAGGAAAAATCCATCCGCGTTCCGCGATTTTAAACCCTTGATTTTACCATGAACGCAGACGAATTGCTTCGCCGGATTACCGTTGTGCTCTGCCGTCCGAGCCATCCCGGCAATATCGGTGCCGCGGCGCGGGCCATGAAGAGCATGGGACTCACGCAGCTTCGTCTGGTCTGTCCGCGGGCTTTTCCGGATCCCGAGGCCGATGCCCGCGCTGCAGGGGCGGATGATGTGCTGGCATCGGCCAGAGTCTACGCAGCTCTGCCCGAGGCGCTTGCCGGGTGTGTCCGTGCGGTTGCTCTGACGGCGCGCGGCCGGGATCTCGGGCCGCAGCCGGCAGGCGTGCGGGAGGCGGCTGACGACCTCCTGGTGGCGGCCAATGAGGGCGAAGTGGCCCTCGTGTTCGGCAATGAGACAAGCGGCCTAACTAATGACGAAGTCCTGTGCTGCCAGGGGGCAGTGACCATACCCTCCTGTCCGGAGTTCTCTTCCCTCAATCTGGGCGCGGCGGTACAGGTGATGGCCTACGAATTGCGAATGGCTGCCTGGAGCGGCCGCCCTCCGATGGCGGAGGGCGTGACGCCGTTTGCCTGCGCCGCCGCGACCCTTGGCGAAATCGAGGGTTTTTACGCTCATCTTGAGCGCGTGATGACAGCTTCGGGTTTCTACAATCCGGCTCAGCCGGGTCGCCTGTTGCCCAAGTTGCGTCGCTTATTTGGGCGGGCCGGGTTGGAACGCGAGGAGATCAACATTCTGCGCGGCATTCTTGCTGCCACGGAGCAGAAGACGGGCCACGGTCGCTGACTTGCGTAAGGCAGCCTGCCCAGCCGTTGGAGGATTCGGGGGAAAAGAAGCCCTCCTCAGGCGTCGAGAGCAGCCCGCATGGCCTGGGCGTCGTCGTCGATGGCTTGCATCTGATCCGCAAAATGGCGCCGTATGATGCCCGGTTCCCCAGCTTCGGGGTCGATGTCCTGGTAGAGCCACTCAAAATGGGCGCCGGCAAGTATGTTGGCCACGTAGACGACGTCGCCTAGGTTGCGCACGTTGAGCACGGCCGCACGGGGTTGGTCATGATCGATAGTGGCTTCGACGATTTCTTCGGGCAGTCCGAGGGCGTTGAGGAGACTCACACCGATACTTTCGTGCCACTGGACGATCAGGTATCGCACGGTGTCCGGGCGGGAGCGAAGTTCTGGGTACTGGGCCGCGCGGTAGAGCATGTAGAAAGCGCCCAGGTCGTGTACCAGACCGGCCAGGAGGGCTTCGTCGGGGTTGATGCGGGTCTGGGTTCGAGCCAAATGGCGCGAGGCTGCCGCAGTGCGTAGGGTGTGGTCCCAGAGTAGGCGGGTGAGATCCGCGAAGGGGGCCATCTCCTTTGAGCGCAACATCTGGTTCATGGCGATCGCGAGGGCCGTCGTCCTGACCGTCTCCAGGCCGAGGCGCTGGATGGCGGATCCCAGGTCGCGCACGGCGCTGCCGCCATACAGCGCGGAATTCGCCAGTTTGAGAAGTCGAGCCGCAATCAGCGGTTCGAGGGAGATGACGTTGACGATTCTGGCGATCGGCTGATCACTGTCCTGCAGTGCCTTGCGCAAGCGAAAGGCGGCGTCGAAATAGGTCGGGAAGACCACTTCGCCCGCCAATTCCCTGGCGATGTCCTCCAGCATCTGAAAACGCTGGGCGTTCAGGGCGTCGCCGACTTTGTCGTCGCCGCCCGGTGGATTCGTCATGGAATATCCTTGCTGGGTAGATAAAGGAGCGCGGGCCAGGGGAATTCTGCGTGATCCGGCGGCGATTGTCATCGGGCCCCTGCGATAGGCGAGCGCTCAGCAGTGCCCGGCCGCGCGGTGGAATGCTCAATAGCTGACAAATTCAGTCGAGTATTTTACAATACCCCCTCCAACGACATGGGGGATGGCAGGTTCATGGTTCTGGGGCAGTTGCGTGACGACATTCGATCGGTTTTCGACCGGGATCCTGCGGCCCGCTCATTCTGGGAGGTGCTCACGTGCTACCCGGGTATCCATGCGCTCATCCTGCACCGACTGGCCCACGGCCTGTGGCGGAGACGGTTGCGTTGGCTGGCGCGCTTCGTCGCCCATTTCTCGCGATTCTTCACGGGGATCGAGATTCATCCGGGAGCCAGCATTGGCCGTCGCTTCTTCATTGATCACGGGATGGGTGTGGTCATCGGCGAAACCGCGGTCATCGGCGACGACGTGACCCTCTATCACGGCGTGACCCTGGGCGGAACATCCTGGAACAAGGGCAAGCGGCATCCGACGCTGGAGGACGGAGTCGTCGTTGGCGCGGGAGCCAAGGTGCTCGGTCCCATCGTCATCGGCGCCGGCGCCAAGGTCGGGTCCAACGCGGTTGTGACCAAAGCGGTGCCGCCGAGGGCTACCGCCGTCGGCAATCCGGCGCGTCTGATCGACGATTCGGAAATCGCGCGGCAGCGGGCGGAGCAGGCCGAAAAACTCGGTTTTTCCGCCTACGCCGTAGTCAGGGAGCAGGATGATCCCCTGGCGCGGGCCATCCATGCGCTGCTGGATCATGCCGCGGAAACCGACCGGCGCCTCGCAATGCTGGTGAAGGAACTTGAGGCGGCAGGAGTGCGTTGTGACGAGAAGGTTCAGGCGACGGACGCCTTCGATCCGAAATACTTGAGCAAAATAGTTGATTAATCCCGCTGCCGCCGAGTATAGTTGACTATATTAGTTGGTTATCCAGGAGAACCAGAATGCGCTTAACCACCAAGGGGCGATTCGCGGTGACTGCCATGATCGATCTGGCCTTGCGCGGCGAGGATGGACCGGTCGCTCTGGCGGGCGTGAGCGAGCGCCAGAAAATTTCCCTTTCCTATCTGGAGCAACTTTTTGGAAAGCTGCGCCGGCACGGTCTCGTCGAGAGCGTGCGAGGTCCGGGAGGCGGTTATTGCCTCGCCCGCGCGGCAGCCGAGGTGACCGTGGCGGACATCATTCGCGCCGTCGATGAACCGCTGGACGCCACCCAGTGCGGCGGACGCGAGAACTGTCAGGATGAGCACCGCTGCATGACGCATGAGCTCTGGGCCACGTTGAACGCGAAGATGTACGACTACCTCGCGTCGGTATCCCTCGCTGATCTCGTGAAACGTCAGAAGGAGAGGGGGCTGGGAGGCGAGATCGCGTTGCTCGCCGATCAGCGTGGTCCTCGTGCGCCCACCCGCACGCGTGCCTTGCGCGAAAAACTTGCCGTGGTCGCCTGACGCTCATGTTCCGTCCCGTCTACCTCGATCACAACGCGAGCACGCCCCTCGATGCCGAGGTTTTCGAGGCAATGCTGCCCTGGTTGCGGGATCGCTTCGGAAATCCGTCCAGTCGCCACGAATACGGCCGCGAGGCGAGGCGCGCGGTGGATGAGGCGCGGCAGCGCGTGGCGGCAGCCGTCGCAGCGCATCCGACGGAGGTTCTTTTTACCGGTGGCGGGAGCGAAGCGAATAACCTCTTTCTTAAAGGGGCAGCGGCGTGTCTGCGCAGCGGTGTGATCGCGTTTGGAGCCAGCGAGCATCCCTCGGTTCTGGAGCCGACGCGGCAGCTTGCCGCCAGCGGATGGACGCTGCAGGAAGTCGCGGTGGACGGCGCCGGACGGGTGTCGCCGGTTTCCTGGGCGGAAGCGCTGGCATTGCGGCCGCGACTTATCTCGTTCATGCTGGCCAATAACGAGACCGGTGTGCTGCAGGACGTGACGGCGCTGGCCGAAGAGGCATGCCCGATCGGTGCTTGGTTCCATAGTGACGCCGTGCAGGCGCTGGGCAAGGTGCGGATCGACTTCCGGCTGCTCAATCGGGCCGGGGTCCATGGGCTGACGCTTTCGGGGCACAAGATTGGCGGCCCCAAGGGGGTCGGCGCGCTGGTGCTGGACAAGCGGGTCGACATGCGCCCGCTGATCGCTGGCGGAGGTCAGGAACGCGATTTGCGCTCCGGAACCGAAAACGTTGCTGCCATTGTCGGCTTCGGCCTCGCCTGCGAGCTGGCTGCCTCCCGGCTCGCGGAATCGGGAAAGCGCCTTGCGGCGCTTCGAGGGCGTCTCGAACGGGGCATCCTGGACATGGGGGCAATCGTTTTCGCCGCCGCTGCCGAACGGCTGCCCAATACCAGCTTTTTCGCCTTTGCGGGGATAGACGGTGAAACTCTGGTCGGTCGGCTCGACCGCGCGGGTTTCGCGGTGGCCAGTGGATCCGCCTGTGCGAGCGCCGATCCTGATCCGTCCCACGTGCTGGCAGCCATGGGAGTCGATCCAGAAGTTGCCCGCGGGGCGGTTCGTGTCAGCCTGGGCGCCGGGAACCGCGAAGCCGACATCGATGCTTTTATTACCACCCTGGGGGCTACTGTCGGAAGCCTGCGGGGACTTGTCGCCGTGGCGGCTTGAGCTGCAGGCAAACTCCCGAGGAAGCGAGAAATACGATGAAACTGCCCATTTACCTGGACTATTCGGCAACCACTCCGTTGGATCCGCGGGTCGCCGACAAGATGATTCCCTTCCTGGTGGAGAAATTCGGCAATCCGGCTTCCCGCTCCCACAGTTTCGGCTGGGAGGCGGATGCCGCCGTCGAGGAGGCGCGTGCCCAGGTCGCCGCTCTGGTCAATGCCGATCCCAAGGAAATCGTCTGGACTTCCGGTGCCACCGAATCAAACAACCTCGCCATCAAGGGCGCGGCGAATTTCTATGGCGCAACCCGCGGCAAGCATCTGATCACGGTCAAGACCGAGCACAAGGCTGTCCTGGATACGGTTCGCGAAATGGAGCGGCAGGGTTTCGAAGCCACCTACTTGGATGTTCAGGAAAATGGCCTTGTTGACCTAGAGGCTTTCAAGTCGGCGATCCGGCCCGACACCGTTCTGGCTTCCGTAATGTTCGTGAACAATGAGGTCGGCGTCATTCAGCCCATTGAGCAATTGGGCGAAATCTGCCGGGAAAAGGGAGTGCTCTTCCATGTAGATGCCGCTCAGGCTACCGGCAAGGTCGAGATTGATCTTGCTCGACTCAAGGTAGACCTGATGAGTTTTTCCGCGCACAAGACCTATGGACCCAAGGGAATCGGCGCGCTCTACGTGCGTAGGAAGCCGCGCGTACGACTGGAGCCCCAGATGCACGGCGGTGGGCACGAGCGTGGCTTCCGCTCGGGTACCCTGGCGACGCATCAGATCGTCGGTATGGGTGAGGCTTTTCGTATCGCCCGCGAAGAGATGGCGGCCGAAAACCGCCGCATCGGGGCGCTGAGGGATCGCCTGCTCAAGGGATTGTCCGACATCGATGCCGTCTATGTGAATGGCGATCTTGAGCAGCGGGTTCCCCACAATCTCAACATGAGCTTCGCCTACGTGGAAGGGGAGTCCATGATCATGGCCATCAAGGATCTGGCGGTGTCTTCGGGGTCCGCTTGCACCTCTGCAAGTCTTGAACCCTCCTACGTTCTGCGCGCCTTGGGACGCGACGACGAACTTGCTCACAGTTCGATTCGTTTCACGCTGGGGCGATTTTCGACTGATGAAGAAATTGATTTCGCGATCAATCTGTTGCACAAGAAAATTGGGAAATTACGTGAGCTTTCACCCCTCTGGGAAATGGTACAGGAAGGTATCGACCTGACCACCGTCCAGTGGGCTGCGCATTAAGGAGATTGTCATGAGCTATAGCGTCAAAGTCATAGACCACTACGAAAATCCCCGCAACGTTGGTTCCTTTGGAAAGGAAGACGAGGGGGTCGGGACGGGCATGGTGGGTGCGCCTGCCTGCGGCGACGTGATGAAGCTGCAAATCAAGGTCAACAAGCAGGGCGTTATCGAGGACGCCAAGTTCAAGACCTACGGCTGCGGCTCCGCCATTGCGTCGTCATCGCTGGTAACGGAGTGGGTCAAGGGCAAGACCGTGGATCAGGCGCTGGAGATCAAGAACACCGAGATCGCCGAGGAATTGGCCCTTCCTCCCGTGAAAATCCACTGCTCGATCCTGGCCGAGGATGCCATCAAGGCGGCGGTCGCCGATTACAAGAAGAAGCGTGGAGATTGAGCATGGCCATCACCTTGAGCGACAAGGCGGCAAAGCACGTCGCCAACTACCTGAAGAAGCGGGGCAAGGGCATCGGCCTCCGGCTGGGGGTACGCACCAGCGGGTGCTCAGGGATGGCTTACAAGCTTGAATTTGTCGATGAGACCACGGCGGACGACATCGTTTTCGAGAGCAATGGCGTTCGCGTGTTCGTCGATCCCAAGAGTCTGCCCTACCTGGACGGGATGGAGCTCGATTACGCCCGGGAGGGCCTGAACGAGGGATTCAAGTTCAACAACCCCAATGTCAAGGATCAGTGCGGATGCGGCGAGTCCTTTAATGTGTAATCGCAGACGTCGGCGATCCAACATCGCGCTCGGCGGGAGCGTCGCTGCGTTCCGCCAGAGGATGCGCCGCCCTGGATTCCCTTGAACTTTTCGCAATCCGAGAGTTTGTGGATAAGGTTGCTGCGCGAACCGGTTTTCCCGCCAGGCGCATTTTGTGCGTCGCCAGTCGGGATTGCGGGCCTCGTCGCTGCGCGCCGTTGGTCTCACGAGGTATCCGGTGGTGGACCTGAACGCCGACTTCTTCTCCCTGTTCGAACTCCCCCGATTCTTTCGGCTTAATGTTGCCGAGTTGGAAGCCCGCTTTCGCGAAATCCAGGGCCAGGTGCACCCGGACCGCTTTGCCCGGGCCGGAGACGCGGAACGGCGTCTGTCCATGCAGTGGGCGACGCGGGCCAACGAGGCGTATCAAACCTTGAAGAAGCCGCTGGAGCGAGCCAGGTACCTACTGCATCTTTCCGGCCACGACGTCAGGGCGGAGAGCAACACTGCCATGGCGCCCGAATTTCTCATGGAGCAGATGGAATGGCGGGAGGCGGTTGCGGAGGCGCGGGGCGCGCGGGCGATTCATGAGTTGGAGCGCCTGCACCAGCGACTGCGGGCCGACATGGTCGGCCGCTACGAGGAACTCGGTAGGCTGCTCGACGAGGCCGGCGACCTGGAGAGCGCCGGCGAGGCGGTGCGCCGCCTGATGTTCCTGGAAAAACTTTTGCACGAAATCGACGACGCTTTGGCGTCGCTGGAAGAATAGATCATGGCCCTGTTTCAGATCGCCGAGCCGGGAGAGTCGGCAGCCCCCCACGAGCACAAGCTTGCCATTGGTATTGACCTCGGTACCACCAATTCCCTCGTCGCCACTGTGCAGAGCGGCCTCGCCAAGGTGCTCAATGATGAGCAGGGGCGGCCCCTGTTGCCATCTATCGTTCGCTACCGCGCCGCGGGTGGTGCCGAAGTAGGCTACGACGCCCAGAAACAGCAGGCCAAGGATCCCAAAAACACCATCGTATCGGTCAAGCGCTTCATGGGTCGGGGGCTGAAGGACATCGCGCACGTCGAATCCATGCCCTACGACTTCGTCGAGGCCCCGGGCATGGTCAAGTTGAAGACGGTGGTCGGGGTGAAGAGTCCAGTGGAAGTCTCCGCCGATGTCCTCAAGACCCTGCGCGATCGCGCCGAGGCGGTCCTGGGGGGCGAACTGGTCGGCGCAGTGATTACCGTGCCGGCCTATTTCGATGACGCCCAACGCCAGGCGACCAAGGATGCTGCACGGCTGGCCGGCCTCAATGTCCTGCGGCTGCTCAACGAGCCCACCGCTGCGGCCATCGCCTACGGCTTGGACAACGGTGCCGAGGGGGTCTACGCGGTCTATGACCTGGGCGGAGGCACGTTCGACATTTCCATCCTGAAGCTCACAAAGGGCGTTTTTGAGGTACTGGCTACGGGAGGGGACTCCGCACTCGGTGGCGATGACTTTGACCACCGCATCTTCTGCTGGGTCATCGAGCAGGCCAGGTTGCAACCTCTGTCGGCGGAAGACGCACGACTAGTCATGATGCGTTGCCGGGAAGCCAAGGAGTTCCTCACCAATCAGCCCGAGGCGCCAATCACCGTGCGCCTGTCCACCGGAGAACTGGTCGACCTTAAACTGGAAGTGAGCACATTCGCTGCCATAACCCAGACTCTGATTTCCAAAACCATGCAGCCGGTGAAAAAAGCGTTGCGTGATGCGGCCCTCCGAGCCGAGGACATCAAGGGCGTGGTCATGGTCGGCGGCGCCACCCGCATGCCTCAGGTGCAGAAAGCGGTGGGCGAATTCTTCCGCCAGGAACCTCTGACCAACCTGGACCCGGACAAAGTAGTGGCGCTGGGTGCCGCCATTCAAGCCAACCTGCTGGTCGGCAACAAGACTGGGCAGGACGACTGGCTGCTACTCGACGTGATTCCGCTCTCGTTGGGTCTGGAGACCATGGGGGGGCTTACCGAAAAAGTTATCCCCCGCAACGCCACCATTCCCACGGCCCGGGCCCAGGATTTCACCACTTTCAAGGATGGCCAGACAGCCATGGTCATTCATGTGGTCCAGGGCGAGCGGGAACTGGTGGCGGATTGTAGGTCCCTGGCACGCTTCGAATTGCGTGGCATTCCGCCCTTGGTTGCGGGGGCGGCCCGTATCCGCGTCACCTTTCAGGTGGATGCCGACGGATTGCTCGCCGTTACGGCCCGGGAGCAGACCACGGGCGTCGAGGCCAGCGTCTCGGTGAAGCCCTCGTACGGCCTTTCCGACGACGAGATCGCCACCATGCTTCAGGATTCGTTGGCGCACGCCAAGGACGACGCCGTAAACCGTGCGCTCACCGAGGCCCGGGTCGAGGCTCGCCGCCTGATCGAGGCCACAGAGGCAGCTCTGACTGAAGATCCGCATCTGCTCTCGGAAGCCGAAATCAGTAGGATTGTGGGGGCCGTCGACAAGCTACGCCAGACCGTGGGCGGCGATAACCGCCGTCTCATCAACTTGGCTATGGACGACCTGGGTTTCGAAACCCAGGAATTTGCCCACCGCCGCATGGATCAAAGCATCAAGCGGGCGCTTGCCGGCCGCAAGGTCGACGACATCAAGACCGGAGAGGAACAATGACTCAGATCGTCGTACTGCCCCACTTGGAGTTGTGTCCGGACGGGGCCGTGATCGAAGCCGTAGCCGGCAAGTCCATTTGCCAGAACCTGCTGGAGAACCACGTCGAACTGGAGCACGCCTGCGAGATGTCATGCGCCTGCACCACCTGCCACGTCATCGTGCGCGAGGGCTTCAACGCCCTGGAGCCGGCCGAGGACGACGAGGAAGACCTGCTGGACAAGGCCTGGGGTCTGGAACCCAACTCCCGCCTAGGTTGCCAGGCCATCGTCGGCGATACGCCGCTGGTCGTGGAAATCCCGAAGTACAGCATCAACATGGCGAAGGAGGGGCATCGAAAATGAAATGGACCGACATCAACGACATCGCCATCGAGCTTTCCGAGGCCTATCCCGAAAAGAATCCGCTCACGGCCAATTTCGTGGATCTGCGGGATTGGGTCATGGCCCTGCCGGGCTTCGATGACGATGCCAGACACTGTGGCGAGAAGATACTCGAAGCCATCCAGCAGGCGTGGATCGACGAGGTATCCTGAGGAGAACGCCATGAAACCCAAGGAATGGCCAGGGCGGGGAAACCAGCTCAACGTGCTTGGCGGGCCGCTGATGCCCTGCAGCGAGCGCCCTCGGACGGGGTTCTACCGCGATGGCTGCTGCAACACCGGACCAGACGACCTAGCCAGCCACACCGTGTGCATCGTTGCCACTGCGGAATTCCTGGAGTTTTCCCGTCTGCGCGGGAATGATCTATCGACGCCGCGGCCAGAATTTGGCTTTCCCGGCTTGTCGCCGGGAGATCGTTGGTGCTTGTGCGCGGCTCGCTGGCAAGAGGCGTTTCTGGCCGGGCGGGCACCGCGGGTCGTGCTCACGGCGAGCAACCAAGCTGCGCTGGAGATTGTCGACCTGGCGGACCTGCGTCATTTGGCTATCGACCTCCAGTAAGCCGCAGCCGCCGTTCGGCCGGGGGGCGGCAATTTCCAGCCGCTTCTGGCAGACCCTAATCCAGAACGTGGGAGAGTAGCCCATCGGCCAGCTTGGGCTCGAACCAGGTGGATTTCGGGGGCATGACCGCGCCGGCGTCGGCAACCGCCATGAGATCGGTCATGTGGGTCGGATGCAGCGCGAAGGCGACCGCCATTTCCCCACTATCGACCCGGCGCTCCAGTTCCTTGAGGCCGCGGATGCCGCCGACGAAATCGATGCGCTTGTCACGGCGTAGATCGGCGATTCCGAGCACCGGAGTGAGCAGGTGGTCGGATAGGAGGCTCACGTCGAGGCGCGCCACGGGATCGGCGGTTGGAATACGGGCCGGATCGAGGCAGAGGCGGTACCAGCGGCCAGCTAGGTAAAGCGCGAAGACGCCGGGCGTCTCGGGCGAGAAGGCCGCTGCGACGGGCGTGACCGCGAAGCGTTCGCCGATCAACGCGAGGAAACTTTCCGGGGTGTGGCCGTTCAGATCGCGGACCACCCGGTTGTAGTCCAGGATCCTCATTTCGTGGGCGGGGAACATCACGGCGAGGAAGGCCTCGGCACTGCCGGCGTCGCGCCCATCCCATCGGCGGGCGGCAGCAACACGGGAAGCGGCAGCCGAACGATGATGGCCGTCGGCGATGTAGAGGCCGGCGAGGCTTTCGATGGCGGCGGAGAGGGTGGCAATGGCCGCCGCATCGGTGATTGCCCAGGTGGTATGGCGCACGCCGTCCGTGGTGACGTCGGCGAGCGGTTCTCCGGTTGTTACCGAGGCAAGGGTCGCATCAGCCGCCGGGCAGTCGGGGTAGGCGAGCAGCACCGGCCCGGTCTGGGCGTTCAGCGCTTCGATCTGGCGAACCCGATCGTCTTCCTTGTCGGGCCGGGTGAATTCGTGGCGCCGGATGCGGTTGCTATCATAGTCGGCGACCGAGGCGGCGGCGACGAGGCCCGTTTGGACGTGCGATCCCATCGTCAGTCGATAGGCGTAGTAGCGCGGCGAGGTGTCACGCACGAGGACGCCACCCTCGACCAGACTGGCGAGATTGGCCGCCGAACGCGCATAGACTTCCGGCGAGTAGGGATCGGTGTCGGCGGGCAGGTCTATTTCAGCCTTGGAAATGTGCAGGAAGCTCCAGGGCTTGCCTGCGGCCCGCTCGCGCGCTTCGGTGCTCGAAAGGACATCGTAGGGGGGGGCCGCAACATCGACGGCCCGGCCGGGCGCGGGCCGCAGGGCGGCAAAGGGTCGAATCAACGCCATCAGATCAGGCGGTCAGCCGCTGGGGAAGTACATCCCGCAGCATCACCGCGGCATCCCGCAGCATCTTTTCGGTGGTCGGCCAATCAACACAGGCATCGGTGACCGAGCAGCCATATCGCAACTGATTCAAGTCGGCGGGAATGGACTGATTGCCGGCTTCGATGTTCGACTCGACCATGACGCCGACCAGCGATTTGTTGCCCAGGCGAATCTGATTGACGACGTCGGCCATGACCAGGGGCTGCAATTCCGGCTTCTTGCTGCTGTTGGCGTGGGAACAATCGACGACGATATTGGCGGGAAGCTTCGCCTTGCCCAGCGCCTGCTCGGCGATGGAAACCGATACGGTGTCGTAATTGGGGCGCGCATCTCCACCCCGCAGGACGACATGGCCGTGGCGATTGCCGCTGGTGCGGACGATAGCGACGCGACCCTGGCCGTTGATGCCGAGGAAGGAGTGAGGTTTGGAGGCGGAGAGGATGGCGTTCACAGCCACCGAGAGGTCGCCGCTGGTCCCGTTCTTGAAGCCGACCGGGGTGGAGAGCCCGGAAGACATTTCACGGTGCGTCTGGGATTCCGTGGTTCTGGCGCCAATGGCCGTCCAGGCGATCAGATCGCCGTAATACTGCGGGGAAATAGGGTCGAGGGCTTCCGTTCCCGTCGGCAGTCCGAGTTCATTGACTTCGAGCAGGAACTCGCGCGCCTTTTCCATGCCGACATCCACGCGGAAGGAGTCATCCATGAAGGGATCGTTGATGTATCCCTTCCAGCCCACCGTCGTGCGGGGTTTTTCGAAATAGACACGCATTACAGGGACGATCGTGTCACCAATCTCGCGGGAGAGATCGTGCAGGCGTCTGGCGTAGTCGATGCCCGCCTTGGGGTCGTGGATGGAGCAAGGGCCGACCACCGCGAACAGGCGGTGATCCTTGCGGTCGAGAATGCGGCGCAGAACGTCCCGGCCATGGTTGACGGTACGGGCTGCCTTTTCGGAAAGTGGAAGTCGAGCGTGCAGTTCCTCTGGCGAGGGCATTGCGGCGAAGTCGCTGACGTTGACGTTTTCCAGATCGGGTTTGCTCATGGCGTAATCTCTTTCGTGGCGCGCTGCGCCGGTCACGGAAACCGACGAGTTTACCCTGACTTGCCTTCCCGGTGGAATTCGCCCCCCAGCCAGGCGTTCAGAAGGCGCTCCAGGGCAGCCTGGTCGAAGGGTTTGGAGAGCGTGTCGTTCATCCCCGCGGCAAGGCACTCGGCGCGGTCTTCGGCGGAGGCGAGGGCGGTGAGCGCCACAATGGCGGTGGGCATGCGGCGCTCTTCCTGTTCCCTTTGGCGCCAGAGCCGTGCTGTCTCCTGGCCGGAAAGGCCAGGCATGCGGCAATCCAGAAGTACGAGGTCGAAATCCGCGCTACCAAAACGCGAAAGCGCCTCGCCGCCATCACTGGCCACTGTCACCCTGCAGCCCAAATGCTCGAGGAGTCCTTGACAAGCGGTGCGTATGGACTCGTCGTCCTCGGCCAGAAGCACATGGCCGCGGATGCCCGGCGATGCGGAGGCATCGGCAGCCCCCAGTACCGCTTCCGGCGACCGGTAGGCGAGCTGCAGCGCGATACAGGCGGCCAGGACTTCGTGCGCCACCGGTTTGGCCAGGTAATCGTCCATCCCGGCCGCCAGGCACTTTTCGCGGTCGCCCGCCATGGCGTGAGCGGTGAGGGCGATGATCGGAACGCGTTCTCCGGCCGCTTCAGCCGCGCGTATGAGACGGGTGGCCTCGTAGCCGTCGAGGCCCGGCATCTGCACGTCCATGAGGATCGCATCTGGTTTTTCGGCCGCCGCCCGGCGTACCGCCTCGTTGCCGTTTTCGGCGATGATCACCGCGGCCCCCAGTCCTTCGAGGAGCCCGGCGAGGACTTCTCGATTGGTATCGCTGTCGTCGGCGACGAGGATGCGAACCCCATCGGGAAGGCGCACGGGCGCCGCGCCGCTTAGCAGCGGATCACGATAACCCGGCGGAGGAACGACCTGGAGGTCGAGTTCCACCGCAAAGCGGCTCCCCTGGCCCTCGACACTGGTGACGCCGATTTCCCCACCCATGCGGTCGACGAGCTGCTGACAGATCGCCAGACCGAGGCCGCTTCCGCCAAAGACGCGCCCTGTCGAGCCGTCCGCCTGGGTGAATTTCTCGAAAATGCGCCCGAGCTGGGCCGGCGGAATGCCGATTCCGGTATCGGCGACCGTGAAGCGCAGGCGGCAGTGGTCGGGTTCGGCGACGATGACCTCGACGCCAAGATTGACGTGGCCGCCCGGCGTAAACTTGAGCGCGTTGCCCATCAGATTGTCGAGGACTTGGCGCAGGCGCAGGCCGTCGACCATGACAAAGTCGGGCAGCGAAGGGTCCAGCTGAAGCGCCACCAGCAGGTTCTTCTTGGCCGCCTGTACGCCGTGGAACTGTACGATGCCCTCCAGCAAGGGCCGCAATTCCATGGGGGCCGGGCGCAGTTCGAGCTTGCCGCTCTCGATGCGCGACAGGTCGAGGATATCGTCCACGATGGCCAGCAGGCTGCGCGTGCTGCGGTGGGCCAGTTCGGCGTGGCGCCGCTGCTCGGGCTGGAGGCGAGACTGGAGGAGCAATTCCAGCATGCCCAGGACGCCGGTGAAGGGAGTTCGGATTTCGTGGCTCATGTTGGCCAGAAATTCGCTCTTGGCGCGATTGGCGCTTTCCGCGTCGCGCCGGGCAGCGTTGAGTTCCTCTTCGGCGCGCTTCTTTTCGCTGATGTCCTCTAGAAGACAGACGATGCCCCGCGTGGGATCGGCGGGATCGATGGCCTTCGCGGAAAAGGCGCACCAGAAGAGATTGCCGTCATGGCGTCGCAGGAGCTGTTCGCCGCGCAGGACGTCATCGCATGAAAGGACTCGCCGCAATTCCGCTGCTGCCGCCTGAAAACTGCCTATATCCGAGTACAGGCGCGCGAGGGACATGCCCACCAACTGGTCGGGACCGAGTCCCAGGATGGAAGCCATCTGGCGGTTGGCGGCGACGACGCGCGGCTGCGCTGGGTCTGTCATGGCGAGATAGATGATCCCGACGGTGGCCGCGTCGAGAGTCGTCTGCTGTATGGCCTCCGTGGCGGATTTGGCGCTTAGTAGAGCGAGCTCCGCCCGGCGAGTCCGTTGCAGGGAGCGGGCGAGTAGGGCCATGATGGCCAGGAAGACGACGATCGTGGCGGCGATGAAGAGGCGCAACTGCTCCATACGCACGGCGAGTTCATTGTTGAGCGAAGAGAGAATTGCCCAATGCTCCAGTTCGGCGGTTCCGAATTCTTCGGCAAGACCGCGCACCTGGGCGATGACGGTGGGCAGACTGGCACTCACCGCAGGCTCGGAGGCTGAAATCACCAACTGCTCCACCTGTTTCTGAACGATGCGTGTTCGACTGGTCAGTTCGGAGCGTCGGTGGCGGGGGTCATCGCTCCCTTCGGCGCCGTAGCTGGCCGCTTGCTGCAGCGCCTCGGAGGCCTGACGCAAGAGCGGCTGCAGGTCGCCGCCCGGCAGGGCGGCACGCTCCAGGCGGTCTTGCGCGTGTTTGAGATAGGACTGGGCCTTGAGCAAGGTGCGCGCGCCGTGCACGCTGTCGAAATTGGCGGCGAGGAAATCCTTGTGAATCCCGTTGTAATAAGAAAATGCCGCCAGCAGTGCAAGCCCTATGGCCACGACGCCGAGGATGACGAGCGCTGGAAATCGATTGCCGGAGGGCATGGTCGGAGTCGGCGATCAATCGCGGGTTGAAGTTCGCACATAATAGTGAAAAACCCGGCATGCACCATGGGGTGAATCAATGAAAAGTAAATGTGGCGTCTTGTGCAGACTGATCCTTGCGACCTTTGCCCTGCTCGGCTGCCTCCTGCCCGGAGAGAGCAGCCGGGCGGCCGAGAGCGGGGAGATTCAGGTCGGCCTGCTCCTCGACCTTAAGGGAAGCTATGCCCACATCGCGGGCCAGGGATCCGTCGTCGCCGCGCGGCTGGCGATCGAGGACATCGGCGGCACCCTTCTGGGGCGTCCGGTGCGGGTCGTTTTTTCCGACCACGGAAACGACCCGGCGAGCGCCGCCCGGATTGCCCGGGAGTGGATCGAAACGCGTAGCGTGCAGGTCATTGCCGATGTCGTTGGATCGCCAGCCGCCCTGGCTGTCCAGGAGGTCGTTCGTGACCGGGATGTGGTGGCCTTCTATAACGGAGTGATGACTCCGGCGATTACCGGCAAGGCCTGTGCGGCGAACGCGATTCATTGGATGTACGACGGCTACGCCTTCAATCAGGTGATCGGTGGCGAACTCACTCGACTCGGAGCGCGCCGCTGGTTCCTTGTGGTGGTCGAAAACCAGTTCGGACGGGATGTCGAGCAATCCTTGACGACAATCATTCGCGCCAACGGCGGCGTCGTGCTGGGTACAGTCAGCCATGCCTTCGGCGAAGCACAGCTTTTCGCCAAGCTCCAGCAGGCGTCGCGATCGGGTGCTGATGTCATCGGCCTGGTGAATGCAGGGACCGATCTCATCAATTCGGTGCGGCAGGCCTACGATCTCCTGGGCGTCAGTCGCGGGCGAACCGCGCTGGCGGCAGTGGCGACGACGATCAGCGACGTGCACGTGCTGCAACCGCCGCTTGCCCAGGGCTTGCGCCTGACGCATGCCTTTTACTGGAACCGGGACAGCGAATCCCGCGCCTGGGCGCGGCGCTTCTTTGATCGGACCGGGAGCATGCCCACCGATCTTCAGGCTGGCGTCTACTCGGCTCTGACCCATTACTTCAAGGCTGCTGCCGCCGCGGGGACGGTCGAGAGCCGTGCCGTGCTGGCGAGAATGCGGGAAATCCCGATTCGCGATCCCATCGTCCGCAAGGGCGTCTTGCGGCCGGATGGTCGCATGGTGCATGACCTGTACCTTCTTCAGGTTCGCAAGCCCACGGAAATTGAAGTCCCGTGGGATTACCTGCGAATTCTGCGCACCATTCCTGGCGAATCTGCTTTCCGGCCGTTGGGGGAGGGAGGCTGCCCCCTGGTCGCGGCGGCTGGCTGAAGGCCTTAACGCCGCGGAAGTAGCCGCGCCAGGCCCTCCAGGAGGGCCGCGATATCGGTGGCGTCGTTGTAGGCCTGGATCGAAATCCGCAGGTACGTTCGCCCGCTCCACTCGATGAGCGGCACTTCGACCTGAAACTCCTGATAGAGCTGGCGTTGCAGGTTTGCCGCATGCGTGCCTTCGGGTAGCGGCGCGATGCCCATCTGCGCGTAGCGGTCCGACCCAAGGGGGTAGGCCGGCGCTAGACCCGTGAGATCGGCGATGCGCATCAGGGAGTGCGTGAGCAGTTCGTGGCACGCCTGCCGTACCGTCGGCCAGGCGTTGCGCTGCTGAAAATCGAGGGCGGCAGGTACGGCGAGAAAGGCGGAGGGGTCGGTGGTGCCGGTCCACTGCATGCGGGCGGCGAGGGTATCGGCGTCGCCAGGTCGGCGCCCCCAGCTGACCACCAGTGGTTCGAGCAAGGCCTGGCAGGACTTGCGGGCGTGAAGAAAAGCGGCACCCCTGGGAGCGAGACACCATTTGTGCAGGTTCCCGACGTAAAGGTCGGCATCCAGTGCTCCGAGATCAAGCGGCACCTGTCCCGGCACGTGGGCGCCGTCGATCAGGCTCAGGATGCCGCTGGCGCGTGCCTTGCGGCAGATCGACTCGACGGGCAGGCGCAGGGCGGTCGGCGAAGTGATCTGGGACAGGAAGACAAGCCGCGTGCGGGGGGTGACCGCGCGCCAGAAAATTTCCGCCAGCGGTTCCTCCGGCGAGGCTGAGAGGGGCAGGGAGCAGCGCCGGTAGTGCGCCCCGCGCGCGGCGCAGACAGTCTCCCAGATGAGGTCGCAGGCGCCGTATTCGTGATCGCTGGCGAGGATTTCGTCGCCGGGGGCGAGTTCCAGGGAGCGGGCGACGAGATTGACCGCGAAGGTAACATTGGCTACCAGGAGAAAGTCGTCGGCGGTCGCGCCAAATTCAGCGCCCAGGCGCTCTCGTACCAGCGCCAGGTGCTGCGGTAGTTCGCGCGCAAGAAAGCGTACCGGCTGAAGTTCGATGCGCCGCTGCCAGGCTTGCCAATCCCGCAATACCGACCGTGGCACAGCGCCGAAGGATCCGTGATTGAGGAAATGGACGTCGGGATCGAGGAGAAACAGGGATTTGAGATCGGCGGGCATGGTGGTTCCGGTTTGCAGTGAGGTGCAGCGCTATCCCCTCTTGCGCGAAGGAGTGCGGGCGGCGGGGGGGCGCGGCACCCCTTCCCGGCGGGCACCGAAAACGGCCCGCCGCGGCCGCTTTCTTGCCGGGCAGAGCGGGAGGTGCGGCAGAAACGGTAGTACACTTCCGGGCGCGCAAGAAGTCGGCATGTGGTGACATCGTATCCGGCGACGCTTGCCGCCTGCCTCTCTCCAGAATAAGCGCATCCGACGATGAACTCCGTTCTTGACGCCCGACCCGAACCCGCCGCCTGGGGATTTGCGGATTGGTGGAGCGCCCCGGGAAACTGGGTCGAGCCCCCCAACGAGCGTCGCGGGGGATGGAGCGGGATGATGCGCTGTTTCGCGGGAGAGCGCCTCTACTATGTCAAGAAGCAGTGCAACCACCTGCACCGTTCGCTCGCCCATCCGGCGGGCGAACCGACGACTGCCCGCGAGTTTCGCAACCTTCGTCGCCTGGAGGCGCTCGGAATCCGGGTTCCGGCGGTGGTTTTCCACGGACAGCGGCGTGGCGAAGAGGGCCTCCAGGGCCTCCTGGTGACGGAATCCCTGGATGGTTTCGTAGCGCTCGACGGACTTGAGCCCCGCGATGGCGAGGAGGCGGAACGCCTGGCGCGGGAGGTTGGCGCCGTCGTCGGACGTCTACATCGGGCCCATCTCCAGCACAGCTGCCTTTACGACAAACATATCATGGTGCGGCGCGAGGGGGGGCATCTTGAGGTGGCGCTCATCGATCTGGAGAAATTGCGGCGTCCCTTGCTGCCCTGGCGGGCCGCAAGCCATGACCTGGACCAACTGTCCCGCCATCAGACCCTATGGACTCCGGCGCACTGGCAGGCGCTCCTGGATGCCCATGCAGCGGCACTGGCGGCGGGCGGGAAACAGGCCTGATGCCGAAACAAGTATACTTTCGGCGCCCTGGCAGCCTTGGCGCTGCCGCGACTCGCAACCCGGCCCCCCTTAGGAACTCACTTTGGCCCTGAACGTACTCGGACTCTCCGGCGCGCTGACCCATGACCCTTCAGCCGCCCTATACGTCGATGGCAAACTCGTCGCCGCTGCCGAGGAGGAGCGCTTCGTCCGCGACAAGCACGCGAAGAATCGCATGCCCTACGAGGCTGCCCGTTTTTGTCTTGAATTCGCAGGCCTGAAACCGCGCGATATCGGGGTGGTGGCCATACCCTATGCGCCCATCAGCCTCTCCGAGAAGGCCCGTTGGCATTACGCCCGCCGCTATTGGTACGCTCCCGACCGCGCCCTTGACGCCTTGCTGAACGGAAACCGCCGCTTCGCGCGCTACCAGAAGCGCATCGAGTGGTGTTTGCTGCAACTGGGTTTCGATCTTGCGAAGACGGAAATCGTCCCCGTCGAGCACCACCTCGCCCACGCCTCCAGCGCCTACCACTGCTCCGGTTTTCAGGAAAAGACGGCGATCCTCGGCATCGACGGCAAGGGCGAGTACGCCACTACCTTTTTCGGCTACGGCGAGAACGGTCGCATCCACAAGATCAAGGAGTTTTACGATCCGGATTCCCTGGGCGGGCTTTACGGGGCGCTCACCGAATATCTCGGCTTCGAGATGCTTGATGGTGAATACAAGGTAATGGGCATGGCGCCTTACGGGGATCCTTCGCGCTACGACTTCTCGCGCCTGGCCCGCTTCGAAAACGGCGAATTGGTGGTCAATACCGATTACGTCAACGTGATCGGGCTACGCCGCTACAAGGAAAAGGGCAAGGGCTACTATTTTTCTTCGCGGCTGATCGAGTGGCTTGGTCCGATGCGCCATGGCGACATCGCCGACGAGCCCTACATCCATTACGCCGCGAGCATGCAAAAGCTCTTCGAGGATCTGTCGCTGCAGATGCTGGAGCACTACCTCGGCGATATCCTGCGGGAAACCGGTCGGCTGGCCTTCTCGGGCGGCGGCGCGCTCAACGTCAAACTCAACCAGAAGATCATCGCCCGGCCGGAGCTCAAGGAACTTTTCGTCCAGCCCGCCTCGGGGGACGCCGGAACCGCCATCGGCGCCGCCGCCTACGTCTCGGTGGAGCGGGGTGTCGCCGTGGAGAAAATGGAGCACGTCTATCTGGGGCCCGCCTACAGCAACGAAGACGTCATCGCCGCCTGCGCCCGCCATCCGGCAGCGCCGCGCTGGGAAATCATCGCCGATGGCGACCGCGAAGTGCCCCGCCGCATCGCGGACCTGCTGGCCCAGGGTAACCCGGTGGCGTGGTTTCAGGGCCGCATGGAGTTCGGCCCGCGCGCCCTCGGCGGACGCTCCATCCTCGGCTGCCCGAGCGTTCCCGGCGTTGCCGATCGCATCAACGAGCAGATCAAGTTCCGCGAGCGCTGGCGCCCGTTCTGCCCCAGTATGCTCGACAAGGTCGGGCCGCAGATGCTGGGCAGCCCGCATCCGGCGCCCTTCATGACCTTCACCTTCGAAGTCGCGCCCGGCTGGAAGGAGCGGGTTCCCGAAGTGGTCCACGAGGACGGCACCTCACGGGCCCAGGTGTTGCGGCGCGACTTCAATCCGCGCTACTACGATCTGATGCTCGAACTGGAAAGACTCACCGGCAATGGCGTCGTCCTCAACACCTCGCTGAATCGCCGCGGCGAACCGATGATCTGCTCGCCGACCGACGCCCTGGACATGTTCTTCGGCTCGGATCTCGGCTATCTGATCATGGAGGACGTGCTGGTCATGAAGGCCTCGGCTGAGGCCCGCTGAAGGCATGGCGCAGCGCTGGATCCTTCAGTTCTGTCACGGCTACACGGGGCCCTTCCTGGACGTCACCCGGCAATACGCGGCCCTCTTCAAGGATTCGCCCTACAAGGTTCTGACAGTCTTCCTCACTGGCGAGCCTTCGGAAGCGGTGCGTCGTGGCGCCGGTGCGGACGAGGTGATTTTCCTGGGATTCTCCAGCCGAGCCGTGGGCGGCCTGAAAATCGCTGCCATCCGGGCCCTGCGGAGCGTTGCGGCGACGCGCGATTTTGCCCTTGTCATCGCCCACCGGGGTAAGCCGATTTACGTTGCCTGTCTGGCGACTCGGCTACCCGTGATCGGCGTTCATCACGCCTTCGGCGACTATCTTCGCTTGTCGCGGCGGCTTTTCGCCCGCAGCTTCCGCGGAAGGCTCGCCCTGCTCGCCGTGTCCGATGCGGTTCGGGACGAGATTCGAACCCGTTTGCCCTCCTGGGACAAGGAGGAAATCGAGACCCTTCACAATCGCCTCGATGTGGCGAGCGTCCGCGCCCAGGTGTTGCCGCGCAGTGATGCCCGCACGGCTCTCGGCCTGCCCGTCGGAGCGCCGGTGATCGGCAATGTCGGCCGGCTCCACGCGGACAAGGATCAGGCGACCCTCATCGCCGGCTTTGCCGCCGCGCTGCCGGCGCTGCCTGCCGGAAGCCTCCTGGCAATTGCCGGCAGCGGGCCGCTGGAAGGCGCTCTTAAGGCGGACGCCACGCGCCTGGGGGTCAGCGGACAGGTGCGATTTCTCGGACAGGTGCTTGACGCCCGGCGCTATTTCGCCGCCTTCGACCTTTTCGTCCTCAGTTCCGACCACGAGCCGTTCGGCATGGTCCTGCTTGAGGCCATGGCGGCAGGGGTTCCCATCCTGGCGACGGATTGCGGCGGGGCACCGGAGGTCATTGGTGATCGAGAGCGCCTTTTCCCTCTGCGCGACGCGAAGGCCCTTGCGGCGCGACTGGTCGCCTTTTTTGCGGAAGGCGCGGCGCGTGGTGCCGAGGCCGATCGCCTTGAGCACCTCTTCTCCGACGAGAGCGCAAGGCGGCGCTTCTTCGCGCTGCCCTTGGTGCAGAAGCGGCTGGCGGCATGAATCCGGTCAACGCCAGCGCACGTGTTGCGGTAGTCGCCTACAGTTCGCTGGGTGACGGTCTCATCTACCTGCTCATTGCGGAGAATCTTCGGCTAAACGGTTACCGGGTCAGCTATTTCGGCAACGTAGGGCATCAGCTGAGCGCCTGGCTGCCGCAGATGGACATTCACCCGTACCCCGCAATCGACGAATTCGACGCGCGCCTGGCGGATTTCGATCTGGTCGTGATGAGTCCGCCCCAGGATTTGCGCGCCCGCATGAATCCGGAGCGTACTGATGCCATGCGGCGCAAATGGCTGCTCATCTGCCAGAACGCTCCGGCCGATTGGCGCTTCAACCTGGCCGAGGCGAAGCGGGATCACCTGGCGCCGGAAATCTACGCCGCAGTCGAGCCTCTGCTCGACTGCGGAGGGTCGATTAGGTACCGAAAATTCGACCGCGAGAGCGTCGTCGATATCACGCTCGACTATCTGCGTTCGCGCATGGGACTTGCGCGGCTGGAACGCTCAGTGGTTGTGAATCCGCCGGCCGGGCTCGAGCATCGTCGCCACCATCGACGTATCGTCGTGTCGCCGGATTCCGCCGGGCCGGAAAAGAAGGATTGGTCGCCGAGCGCCTTCCTCAAGTTATGCCGACGCTTACGCGCCCAGGCGTGGGATCCGAAAATCGTCGTCGCGCCGGGCAATCACCCGCGTTGGTCGAGTTTGCCGGGCAACGATTTCGAGACACCGCTTTTCCACGATGTCGGTGCCCTCGCCGCCTATCTCTTCGAATCTGGGGCGCTCATCGCCAACGATTCCGGGAACGGACACCTCGCGTCGTTTCTCGGCATTCCAGTCGTGACGATCTATCGCAAGAAGAATCCAGCCTTTCATTGGCGTCCCGATTGGGGACCGACCCGCGTTGTCTGTCCGCCCATTACCCTGCCGGGGCCGCGGGGATCTATCTGGAAGCCCTTTGTCACCCCCGGTGCAGTGATAGCGGCCTTGCGGTCACTGGCATGAGCCCGGTGAAAAAAATCCTCGTTCTGGACGGCATTGGCGGCATTCCCATGGCACGGGAAATCTGCGAAACCCTTGAAGAGCTCGGGATTCCCACGCGGCGGATCGATTGCTTGCGGGAACGTAGGCGCCCGCTGCACGGGTTGCGTTCCGCCTGGGCGAAGTTCTCAAACGGCCGAGCGGAGGAGGGCACGTTCTATTGCCTTCCGCGCCTGGACGAGGAGCGACTGCGCCAACGGATCGAAGAAGAAAATCCGAGTCATATTCTGGTAATCGGATTTGTCTACAAGTTCTACGACCCGCGGCGACTGCGCTGCCTTGCCGATGCCGCAGGGGCCCGCCTGGTGCTCTACGATACCGATACCTGCAATCTCTACGGTCGGCGGCGGGAATTCATATTTTTCGTCGAAAACGAACTACCCGCCTATCATCGCATCCTCTCCAGTTCCGAAGTGACGACCCGGTTCTTTCGAGCGTCGTTGAGCCTCGACGCCATTTTCGTCCCGTTTGGCGCAAGGCCGATCGAAGTCGCACGGGCGCAGACCGCCATCGAAGTGCTTTTTGTCGGGTCGGGCGACTTGCGCCGTGTTTTTCTCCTGGAAAGGATCAGCCATCGTGTCAGCGTACGGGGGAATCGCTGGCGGCGTCATTTTCCCCTGATGTCAGCCGCTCTGCGTGATCGGGTCGACGATCGGCCAGTGTGGGGCGAGGAGTTGCATCGCCTTCTGGCCCAGTCTCGCATCGTGCTCAACATCACGCGCAGTGATTTCTACGGCGCCGAAACCGGCCTCAACCTGCGCATTTTCGAGGCGCTGGCGGCGGGATGCTTCCTGCTCACTGACCATTGTGATGAGTTGGAGGAACTGTTCGTGGTCGGGGAAGAGATAGAGACTTTTCGCTCCTCCGCCGAATTGGCGGAAAAAGTGGCGTATTACCTCAGTCACGAAGAGGAGCGTCAGCGAATCGCGCAGCGCGGCCACGAGCGGTTTCTGCGGGATCACACCTGGCGTCTGCGCATCGAGAAGGATTTGCTTCCGCACCTGGGAGAAAGGCCATGACTCGGCGCATACGGATGCTCATCATCCAGCCCGAGTGTCATGACCGATCCCACGACGCGAACGATCTGGTCGAGCAGATCATCGCCGCCTTTCCTCGTGCGGATTACGAGATCACTTCCCTCTTCTTGCAGGGGCGGCCGACGCCCAAACACCCCGAGAGCCGGGCTGAACACGTCGCCTACTTCGATCTCCCCGACGGCGCCCTGCGGGGAATGCGCCTCCAGCTGCGGCAACGACTCTTCAGCTTTTGTCGCGAAGGGCGATTTGATGTCGCGATCTGCAATCGGTACAAGCCCGTGAGTCTGATGATGCAACTGAACCGCCGTTTGGCGATTCCCGTGTGCATTGGTATTTCCCACGGCCTCGGCGAGTACAAAGGATTCTGGCGTCGGCGACTGGCGCGCTGGTTCATGGACGAGCGCTGGCGATTCGTCGGAGTCTCGACCGCGGTCAGCGATTACCTTATTGGGCTCGGCTGCGGGTTCGTGTCGGAAAACACGCAGGCAATCAATAACGCCATCGATGTCGGCGCGACCGAGAGCGCCTTTCTCCCTCGCGCCGCAGCACGCGCCGAATTCGGCTTCGACGAAGGCGATTTCGTCATGGGATCCATTGGCCGCCTCGTTCGCGTCAAGGGCTACACCACACTGGTCAGCGCATTTTCCCGGGTCCATGAGCGCTTTCCCGCAGCCCGCCTGCTCATCATTGGCGATGGTCGGGAGGAGGGTTCTCTGCGTACGGAAATCGAGCGGCATGGTCTGGCGGGCAAAGTGATGCTTCCCGGATTCCGCAATCAGGCGGCACGTTTTGCGCGGGCGTTCGATCTCTGGGTCATGCCCTCGTTGAGCGAGGGTTTGCCCCGCGCCTTACTGGAAGGGCTTTGTGCCCGTCTGCCGGTGATTACCAGCGATATTCCCGCCATGAAACCCATCGTTGAGGGGGCGGGTGGCGTGGTGTTTCCCGTGGGAAATACCGGCGCGCTTGCCGAGGCGCTACAAGAGGCGCTCTCCGCGCCTCCGGAAGTCAGGACCGCCGCCGGCGAGGCGGGCTATCGTCACCTTTGCGAGCATTTCGCCATCGACGTCTATCAAGCCGGATACCGTCGATTGGTCGAGGAGCGGCTGGCGGCCCTGCCGCGCAAACCATGAGTCCACCACGGGTCAGCGTCGTCGTCGCCTGCTACAACCATGGCCCCTACATCGAGGAATGCCTGCAAAGCGTCATCGCTCAGACCTATCCGGCGGTCGAGTTGCTGGTCATCGACGACGGCTCTAGCGACGACAGCGTGGCACGCATCGCGCGACTCCAGGCGTGCCATGGCTTCGATTTCGTCGCCCAGGCCAATCGTGGCCTGACCGCCACCCTCAACGATGCCTTTTCCCGGGCGCGCGGCGAGTTTGTCGCCCCGTTCGGCTCCGACGACATCATGCTGCCCGAACGCCTGGCGATCCAGATGGCCTACCTGGCGGACAAACCCGAGGTGGGAATCTGCGGCGGCAACATGGAACTCATGCGCGCGGATGGCACGCCGTTTCCGGAATCCGAGCAGAACCGGGAAATTCCGTTTCGCCGCCTCGATTTCGAGGACATCCTCTTGGAGAGAAAACCCTGCCTGCCGGCGCCGACCATGCTCATACGGCGTTCTGCGTTCGAAGCGGTCGGCGGGTTCGATCCGGATATCCGCCTAGAAGACCTATACATTCAGCTGAAGATCGCCCGCGCCGGTTATGCGGTCGATGCCCTTGGTTGCGTGCTGGCGAGATACCGAAAGCACCCCACCAACAGTTACAAGAATATCCGCTTCATGACCGAGGCGATGCTGCGCATCTACGCCGATTATGCGGATCACCCGGATTACCGACGGGTTTGCGACAAACTGCTCAACTCGATGTTTCTCAAGGCGGCCAACCGCGATAAAGTCCTCGCCGCCGAACTCCTCGCGCGTCTGCCCTGGCAGAGCTGGAATCGGCGTACGGTCAGAGGACTGTTGCGTTACTGGTTCAGTAGGCCGCGCGCCTGATTTCGTTGTTCGGCATAGACGAGGAACTCGTCGATGCGGGTTGAACAGATTAGTTCGACCTTGGCTCGCAATTCGGCTTCCGGCCAAGTCCACCAGCGCGAATCCAATAGCCGGCGCCGCGTCAGTTCGTCGAATCGCCAGCCGATCTGGCGCGCCGGGTTCCCGGCGACGAGAGCATAGGGTTCGACATTACGGGTGACCACGCTGCATGCGGCGACCACCGCGCCATCTCCCACCGTAACGCCCGACAGGATGGTGCAGCCGGATGCCAGCCAGACGTCGTTGCCGATCACGACGTCGCCACGGCTTCCCCCATAGTCCCTGATATGCCTTGCCTCTTCGACAAAGGCTGGAAACGGAAAGGAGGACACCCAGTCGGTACGATGATGACCGCCGAGAAAGATATGGACCCCGTCGGCAATGGAGGTGAATGCTCCAATGCTTAGCGTCGAACCTTCGTTCCAGTCATGTACCACCGGAAGGCCGTAACTCCCTAGACCAAACGGGTATTGCGGATAGCGCTCGTGAAATTTTTCCCGCCCCCGGTGGAGTTTTGGAGGCTTGGGTTTGCGAAAGATGACGCGGCCGAGGCGCTCAAGGATTCCGGGCATCGCGTTTCCAGCGGTCGATGGCGGCAAGCAGGAGGGAGAGGGGAATCCAGGTCAGGAACCAATGCTCCTTCGGACGGGGGAAGAGCGCTCCGCCTTCGGTCATTCCTGCGAACAGGCCGTAGACAACCGCCGCAGCGGCGACCACGACCCAACGATCACCGCGTCCGCGCCAGCTGCTACCCAGAGCGATCACGTAAAGCGAGCCCCAGAGAATCAAGCCGATCAGCCCGCCCCGATAGAGGACCGAAAGCGTCATGTTGTGGGGGTCGCGGAAGGCGTAAGTGAAATCCGGCAGTTGAACCGTCAGCGCTGCGCCAAGCCCGTGCCCTGCCCAGAGATGTTCGCGTGCCTGAAGCAGGACGTTGGACCAGATTTCCGGCCGGTAGGACAGTCCCCGAGCCGCCAGCGTGTCTGGCATCAGGAAAACCAGGGACGCAGCGAGGAAGGTCAGTCCGATAACGGTCAGCGCGGCGCGTCGGCCACGCACAACCAGGACGACAAGGGCGAGGAAGCTCGCCGCGAAGGCGACCAGGGGTGTGCGCGAACCTGTGAGCAGCATGAGCAGGACAATGGGCGCCAGGGCGATCAAGGCGGCAAAGCGCCGTAGCGCGCCTTGCTCGGTAAAGAGCCAGGCCAGCCAGAGGGCGGCGAAAAAGCCATAGATGTGAGAAATGAGCAGCGGATTGCTCAGGGCACCCTTGCTCGACAGGCGGCCGGCGCCGCCCGCCGCGAGGAAACCCGCTATCTCCACGATGGCGAGCGGAATCGCGAGCAGGGCTGAAAAGGCGACCGCTCGGACGAGTCCGGGAAAATGGGACCGGCCGAGAAAGAATGTCAGCACGAAAAGCAGCAGAACTTGCCCTTGCCTGCCAAGCAGGGCGCCCGCAGATTCCTCGGCAGCGGACCAGGCAAGCGTCAGGGAGAAATAGCCGGCGAAGGCGAAGACCGCGACAAAAATGGGTTCGCGAATCATGGCGCCCAACTCGCGGGGGCGAGTCGCCGCAAGGAAAACGGCGCAGACGATGCCGAGGTAAAAGAGGCGTGGATAGATTCCGCGTTCCGGTAACCAAAGGAGTCCGGTGCAGACAAGAACGAGCGCGAGGGGCGCCAGCCAAGTGATGAGGAAGCGATCCGCGGCGATCGGTAGGCGAGGGGAAAGGGAATTCATGACGAATGCTCGCCTTGGGGTTCGAACTGTCGCCGAAGGGCAGCGGGCGGAGTGCGGCCACGCGATTCGGCTTCCGCGAAATAGGCGTCGCGGAAAACATTATCAGTGATCAGCCACGACCACTCTGCGCCATGGCGGCGAAGGTGCTGCAGATTGCGGGCGATGGCGAGGGCTCCCAGACCGAAGCGCCGGATCGTCAGGTCGCTGATATCGATGAGTCCGGTTTGTCCCGTTGGGGTGAGCACGATGTTGCCCAGGTGAAGCGAACGAAAAAGGACCCCGCAGGCGTGCAGCGTGGCGACGAAGCGGCCGAGAGCGGCACGCAGGCCAGCGGCATCGGTTTCATCCATCCTGCCGTGGATGCGTTGACGTGCCGTGACGCCGACCAGGGGCCGATAGTGGATGGCGTCGCGCTCGATTGACGGAACGCGGTAGGCGGCAAGTACCTCCGGCACAGGGATGCCTAGGACCGACAGCCGGCGGCAGTTGTCGGCAAAGCGACGGGCGTAGGGATACCAGGCGGACGAAGAAAGTAACCGCTTGCGGCGAAAGAGTTTGACCATGGTCGAATCGGGAAGCAGCAGGACTTTTTCACCGAAACCGTCGGCCTCGATGATCGTCGCGCCCGCGACGAGCCGGGCATAGCCATCGGCGTCAAGCTTGTTCAACATTTCCCCCTGTTTTTGCCTGGGTGGCGGCCTGGCTGCCGCATCCATCCCCCGCGCGGCAGCGATTTTCTCACAGGGCAGGGCGAATCGCCTCATTGGGCGAAGCTGTCCAGAAGGGCTGGTTTGCCGCCGGGGCTGCCGAATGCGTAAAATGCGCGAACCCCCTGCGCCGGTCCGCAAATGCGGCGACCCGTTCCGCAATTCTTCCCGGCCGAGGCTTTCCGGCCGCTCGTTTCGGACATCCTCAACCGGTGCCCCCAGCCCCTTTGCTTGCTGAATGACAACGTCCGCCAACGCTCCGAGCTCCTTCAAGATTTACCTGCGCCTGGTCGCCTACCTGCGGCCCTTCATGGCGCCCTTCCTGATCAGTATTCTGGGGTACCTCATCTTCGCGTCGTCGCAGCCGATGTTGGCGGGCGTCCTCAAGTATTTCGTCGATGGACTCACAGCTCCCGCGGGGGTGGCCCTGCATCACTTTCCGCTGATCGGCGAGACCGAGCTCATGTGGGGCGTGCCGATCCTGGTGGTGCTGATCAGTACGTGGCAGGGCTTTGGTTCCTTTCTCGGCAATTATTTTCTCGCGAAGGTCTCGCTCGGGCTCATCGATGACCTGCGTCGCTCCCTGTTCGGGAGTCTCTTGCGTCTGCCCAATGCGTATTTCGATCACCACAATTCCGGGCACCTCATTTCCCGCATTACCTATGACGTAACCATGGTCACCGGGGCCGCCACCGATGCCATCAAGGTGGTGATCCGCGAGGGTCTGACCATTATTTTTCTCTTCGCCTACCTGCTCTGGATGAACTGGCGGCTTACCCTGGTCATGGTCGTCACCTTGCCGATCATCGGCCTCATGGTCGCCAGCGCCAGTCGCAAGTTTCGCAAGCAGAGCCGCAAGATACAGGCGGCGATGGGAGACGTGACCCATGTTGCCTCCGAGATGATTCAGGGACATCGCGTCGTGCGCAGCTTCGGGGGAGAAGCCTATGAAACGGAGCGCTTTCGCGAGGCCAGTGCAACCAACACGGCGCGTCAGTTGCGCATGGTGAAAACCTCGGCAACCTTCACCCCCACCCTGCAATTGGTCACCTTTTCCACCATGGCCGTTGTGCTTTTCCTCGTCCTCTATCTGCGCGGCGAATCGACGGCCGGCGACCTGGTGGCCTATCTGACGGCGGCCGGCATGCTTCCCAAGCCCATGCGCCAGCTTTCGGAAGTGAGCGGGACGATCCAGAAGGGCTTGGCCGGGGCAGAAAGCATCTTTGCCCAGCTCGACGAAACCCCGGAGGCGGACCGCGGTACGGTTGAGCGCGAGCGGGTTGCCGGGCATCTGGCGATTCGCGATCTGTCCTTTACCTATCCAGGCGCCGAACGGCCGGTCCTTGAAGACATCCAGCTGGAAGTCGCGCCGGGCCGCATGGTGGCGCTGGTGGGGCGCTCCGGCAGCGGCAAGTCGACCCTCGCCAATCTCGTTCCGCGCTTCTACCACCACAGCGTCGGACAAATCCTGATCGACGGCATCGACGTGGAGGAGTATCGCCTCGCCAACCTGCGCCGTCACATTGCCCTCGTGACCCAGCAGGTGACCCTCTTCAACGATACCGTCGCCAACAACATCGCCTATGGCGACCTTGCGGGAACACCGCGGGAGCGGGTGGTTGAAGCAGCTCAGGCGGCCTGCGCCGACGAATTCATCCGCCAGTTGCCGTCAGGCTACGACACGCTGGTGGGGGAAAATGGCGTTCTCCTTTCTGGCGGCCAGCGCCAGCGCCTGGCCATCGCCCGCGCCATTCTCAAGGATGCGCCCATCCTCATCCTGGACGAGGCGACCTCGGCCCTCGACACCGAATCGGAGCGGCACATCCAGGCCGCTCTGGAAACCGCGGCCAGCAATCGCACCACCCTGGTGATCGCACATCGCCTGTCGACCATCGAGAAGGCGGACTTGATCGTGGTCATGGAGCAGGGGCGAATCATCGAGCAGGGCAGCCACACCGAGTTGCTGGCCCGGGACGGCGCCTATGCGCGCCTGCACGCCCTGCAATTCGCCGACGGCTCCTGACTACCGCGCGTTCGGCAAGCGTTCGTCCAGCCAGGTCACCAAGGCTGAATCGGCAGGCCAGTTGCGCAGGAAGCGCGCCCGGTCGCGCTGCCAGGCTTGACGGAAACGCTGCGGGGAACGGCGCTCGGTAGTGGCGTCCAGGTCGATGAGGGCGAGGCGTTCGCCGTTCCAGAGGAGGTTGGTCGCCTTGAGGTCGCCGTGCACGATGCGCTGGCAAAACAGCCTGGCGAACAAGGCGAGGAGGGAGGCCGCCAGCTTCCCGGCGGGCGGCGAATCGGGATGCAGGACCTCCAGAAGGCTGGCGCCTTCCTGCGCTTCAGCAATCAGGTAGGCGCGGCCCCGCAGGGGGCCAAGGCGCTCCTCGACCAGGGCGAGGGGACGTGGTGTCGGAATGCCGAGGAATACGAGGCGGTGTCCCTCGATCCAGCTGTGGCTGGCGCGGCTTGGCCGCCAGGCGCGCGAGAGGGCGTGCCGCCAGTGTTTGAGGTTATAGCGCTTGACGACGACAGCCGTGTCACCGATGCCCACCCGAGCCACCGTGCAGGTGCCGCCGGCCTTGAGCACGGCGCCGCCTGCCATGGCGGTGTCGAGATCGGCAAAGAGAGGTTTCAGGGCCTCCAGGGCGTCGCGGCGAACCACGGTCCGCCGGCGCAGATCTTGGTGGACGACAAATTCGCTGCATTCGCGCAAAGTTTTTGGAAGGAAGGCGGAAAGCCGCCGGTGCAACGCCGCATCGACGCGCGGGGCGAGGGAATCGTCGTCGGCCGGCCAACCGTAGGCCGCGAGCGCAGAGGCCTTGAGTTCCGGCCAGCGGGCGGGAAACTGCGCGGCAAAGAGCGCAAGGTTGTCCCGCGCGTCCTCGCGCTGGCTTGCCGGTGCAATGCCATCGCCGTCGATGACCTGCAGGCTATCCCCACTTTTCAGGAAATTGCCGGGATGTCCGTCGCGGTGGACCAGCCCGGCCCGGTGAAGTTGGCCCAGAAGGGCGAAGGCGGCATCTATGTCGGCGACCGGCGAATCCTCCTCGAGGACAGTGGCCTCGGGAAGCCATTCGCTGATGACCACATAGCCTTGCGCGTCCCAATTCCCGGCGTACAGGAGCGACGGCGAGGCAATCCCCGCGGCGTGCAGGGAAACGAGACCAGTTCGCTCACGCTCGCCTTGGCGGTGCGCCGACTTTCCGAAAAAGAGCTTCGCGAAGCAGGGGCCGTCGCCCCAACAGGCTTCCGCGGCGAGGCGGCGCCCGGGGAGGAGTCTGCGCACCTTGTTGATCGTCAGGAAGCGGCCATCGTCCAGGGTGACGCCGAAGGTTTCCGGCGGCGTCCGGTCGGCGGCGCGCAGCGCTGCGACGCCGAGCCGGGGCGGCGTGTTACTCACTCACGCCCCCGGAAGAAATTCAGAACCCGCGCGATGCACTGTCGATCTGCGGCATCGAGGCGAGCGTGACCGGCATAGTCGAGGTAGAACCGCAGGCGGCGAGTGCGCGAGAGGTGCTCCTTGGCGACTTTGTCGAGGCAGGCAAGGTCCTTGACGATGCGGTAGCGCAGGAAGGGACCGTGCCAAAAGCCGCCGGTGGGGCAGTCGATGAAATATAGGCGCGGCGGCAACTGTCGATCCACCAGCAGGTTGCGCCATTTCAAGTCGTTGTGGGCGAAGCCCGCCGCGTGCAGGGTACGTACGGCAGCCGCCAACTGCGCCGACACGGCTGCCAGCCAGGCGGCGTCCCGCAGGCGGGGATCGTCGTTCCTGGCCAGGGTGGCGAGGTCCTGGGTGTCCGGGATCTCCTCCGTAACCACGGCTCCTCGCACAAAACGCCCCTGGCGGCGTTCGAGGCCGTAGGCGAGCAGCTTTGCCGTAGGGATTCCCCAGGCCGAAAATCGCTGCAGATTCTTCCACTCCTGTTCCACGCGCAGGGGAGCCACCAGGGTGCGCAGGCCGAACCAGCTGCGGCGGATACTCTGGCGGTCTCCCACGTAGCGCTTCACGTAGCAGATGCGATCTCCCAGGGTGATGCGATGAACGTGACTCAAGGGAGCCCAGGCGACCTGTTCGCCCTCAAGAGCGAACACCGCGTCCAGATGGGCCAGCGCGGCGCCGCAAGGGCTGCTCGCTAGATCGGGGTGGCACCACCAGCGGATCATGGCGTTCTTGGGGCGAACTTGCGCTGGAAGCGGCGCTGAAGGCGCTGGCCTTCCTGCTGGAGATGGCGGAGCAGCCGGACTTCTTCCCGCAGGATACGGCGAAGCGGAATGCCGAAGTAGGCGACCAGAAAGCGATAGAAGTCGCGCCGACTCAGCCCGATGTCGAGGGCCGAGAAGTAGAGCGCCGCGAGATCTTTGTCTCGCCAGCGGCGGGGTACCTTGGCGCGGCATTGCGCCCGATGCAGGTCGATCAGAGAGAGGCGGAAGGCCTCGGACGTCGGCGGCGGGTCGCGGTGGAGCAAGAAGTGGCAGAGGTAGAGATCGCGATGGTTGATCCCTCCCGCATGCATGGCGGCGGTCATGCTGGCCACCCGCCGAATCAGGCTTCGTTTCCAGACTGGATCGGGAGGCGACTCCCGCCACAGGCGGGTGTGGTCTTCCAGGCTTTCACTGGGGGCGATATCGCGGGTGATGATGAAGGAGTGGCGTCGCGCCGGATTGCGGCCCCGTTCGCCGAATGCCAGTCCCTCCATGGTATCGACGCCAAGGCGGCGCAGGCGCCCGATCGCCTCCCATTCGTCCCGTGCCCCGAGCACCGGGCGGCGCAGCGCAACCCCGTTCTTGACGATTTCCCGCCAGCCGACTCCCCGATGAATCTTCACGAAAACCGAAACACCGCCGCAGGTGGTTTGCAGGGTGCGCCGCCCGGCGAGTTCGCGATAGACGCGACCTTCGAGGCGTTCTACTTCCAAGAAGGCATCCCGGCCGCTCCAGAGGGTGTCGAAGGGGGGCAACAGGGTCAAGGTCATGCGGAGGCGAGGATGAGGTCGGCAGCGTGCTGCGCGTTATTGTAGATGTCCGCGGATTCGGCGAAGCGGAGGGCATTTTTGGCCCAGACACTGCGGGCCTCAGGGTCGGCGAGCATGGTGGCGAGGCAGTGGTCGAGGCGAAGTTGATCGTAGGGTTCCGGCACGACGCAGCCGGCGGCAGCCTCCTCGATATAGTGCGCGTAGCCGCAATTGGCGGTGGTCAGCACCGGCAGGCCGGCGACCACGGCTTCGAGCAGCACGGTGCCGGTGTTTTCCTGGTAGGCCGGGTGAATCAGGATGTCCCCGGCCAGCAGGACACGGGGAATGTCGCCGCGTCCCTTGAGGATGCGCACCCTGTCCGCGAGCCCGAGGCTCGTCGCCTGACGGAGAAAGGGTCCCGGCGCGTCGTCGCCGATGGCGAAGAGACGCGTTCGACTGCGCAAGGCATCCGGCAATCGTGCGAATGCGAGGAGGCTCCTGTCCAGCCCCTTGGTCTTGAAACCCGAACCAATCTGTAGCAGCAGCAACTCGTCTGGCGCTACGCCCAACTCGGTGCGACAGGCCGCCCGCACCTCGGGCGCGTCGGGGGGCGCTCGCCGGTCGGGTGAAATTCCAGGAGGAAGCAGGTGGAAGCGCTCCGCCGGCGTCGCGTAATGGGTGCGGAAGACGGCGATCTGGGCGGCGGCGATCATCAGGATGCGGGTGCGCGAGGCGGGGGCGAAGATCGCCCGCTCGTAGGCGGAAAAATGGCGGTAGCGCGCCCCCAGGCGGTAAAGCGGATTGCGCAGGGTACGCGCCTTCTCTTCGTAACACGGATCGGCCGCGTAATAGACGTCGAGCCCAGGCATCTTGTTGAAGCCGATGACGCGATCAGCCGGCCGCGCGGCAAGATCGGCGCCCACCTGTGCGACGTAGCGTTCGTAGCGCGCGATGTTGCTCCAACCGCGCGCAGAAATCAGGCAGATCTCGAAGCCGGCCGGGCGCTCGCCCCGCCATTCGAGGGCGTAGACGCGAATGGCGTGCCCCCTGTCCTGGCAGGCGAGCGCGATGCGCAGGAAATCCCGCTGCAGTCCCCCGAAGGGGAAGTACTTGAACAGGCAGAAGGCGAGCTGCATCGCGCGGGGAAGAAGAAGGCGGTGGGCGATGATACGCCAAATCTCACGGGCTCTGCCCCGCTCGGCGGCGCGGTCGCGAGGCGCCGACTGTCAGCCCAGCAAGCGGAACATTTCCTTGGCCGCCCCCACCTTGTCGCCCAGGGTCGGGCAGTGCCGCACATAAACCAGCCGATCCTGCCCGGCCAGCCGGAAATTACGGTTCTTCTGGATCAGGTTGATGATGGTAATGGGCTCGATAGGTGGGTTGGGGCCGAACTGGACCACCATCTGGTCCGCCGTGGCGTCCAGCTTTTGCACGCCCAAAGGCCGGGCCAGCAAGCGCAGGCGGTGGGTGGCGAGCAGCGATTGGCCCTGCGCCGGCAGTTCGCCGAAGCGGTCGATCAACTCTTCCTGCAGGGCGTCGATCTCGTCGGCGCTTTCGCAGTTGGCCAGGCGCTTGTAGAGGGTCAGCCGTTCATGCACGTCCGGGCAGTAGGCGTCGGGCAGGAGCGCCGGGACGTGCAGGTTGATCTCAGTGGCGATGCCTAGCGGCTGGGTCAGATCGGGCTCCTTGCCCTGCTTCAGGGCCGCCACGGCGCGGTTGAGCATGTCGGTGTACAGGTTGAAGCCTACTTCCTGCATCTCGCCGGACTGGTTCTCCCCCAGCACTTCGCCGGCGCCGCGGATTTCCAGGTCGTGCATGGCGAGGAAAAAGCCGGAGCCGAGTTCCTCCATCATCTGGATCGCTTCCAGCCGTTGGCGCGCCTGCTTGGTCATGGCCTTCGCGTCTTGCACCAGAAGGTAGGCGTAGGCCTGGTGGTGGGAGCGGCCGACGCGGCCGCGCAACTGGTGCAGCTGGGCGAGGCCGAATTTCTCCGAGCGGTTGATGAGGATGGTGTTGGCGTGGGGGTTGTCGATGCCGGTCTCGATGATGGTCGTGCAGAGCAAGAGGTTGGCCCGCTGGCCGGTGAAATCCCGCATCACCCGCTCCAGTTCCCGCTCGTTCATCTGGCCGTGACCGATGACGATGCGCGCTTCGGGGACCAGCTTTTCCAGCTTTTCCCGCATGTTGTCGATGGTGTCGACCTCGTTGTGCAGGAAATACACCTGACCGCCGCGCTTCAGTTCCCGCAACACCGCCTCGCGGATGATGCCGTCGGAGAAGTTGCTGACAAAGGTCTTGATGGCCAGGCGCTTCTGGGGCGCCGTGGCGATGACGGAGAAGTCGCGCAGGCCCTCCATGCTCATGGCGAGCGTGCGCGGGATAGGCGTAGCGGTGAGGGTCAGCACGTCCACCTCCGCACGCAGCGATTTCAGGGCTTCCTTCTGGCGCACGCCGAAGCGGTGCTCCTCGTCGATGATGACGAGGCCCAGACGGGAGAACTCGACATCCTTGCCGATCAGCTTGTGGGTGCCGATGATGACGTCGATCTTGCCTTCGGCCAGTTCTTTCAACGCCTGGGCCGATTCCTTGGCGGTCTTGAAGCGGGAGAGCTCGGCGATCTTCACCGGCCAGTCGGCAAAGCGATCGACGAAGGTCTGGTAATGCTGCTCGCAAAGGAGCGTGGTCGGGCACAGCACGGCGACCTGCTTGCCGCCGGCCACGGCGCAGAAGGCGGCGCGCAGCGCCACCTCGGTCTTGCCGAAGCCCACGTCGCCACAGACCAGGCGGTCCATGGGCTTGCCGGAACGCATGTCGTCGATGACGGCGGCGATGGCGGTGGATTGATCGGCGGTTTCCTCGAAGCCGAAGCCGTCGGCGAAGGCTTCGTAGTCATGTTCCTTGAAGGCGAAGGCGTGGCCCTGGCGGGTGGCGCGGGCGGCGTAGAGGGCGAGCAGCTCGGCGGCGGTGTCCCGGGCCTGGAGGGCGGCCTTTTTCTTGGCCTTTTCCCACTGGCCGGAGCCCAGGGTGTGTACCGGGGCCGTCTCCGGATCGGCGCCGGAGTAGCGGGAAATCACATGGAGTTGCGATACCGGCACGAAGAGCTTGGCCTGGTTGGCGTAGTGCAGCTCAAGGAATTCCGTCGCCCCTTCGCCCAGATCCAGGCTGACCAGCCCCTGATAGCGGCCGATGCCGTGGTTCTCGTGCACCACCGGGTCGCCCACCTTGAGTTCGGTGAGATCTTTCAGCCAGTTGTCGAAGCTGGCTTTCCGCTGGGCCTCGCGGCGGGTACGGCGGGGGGCGCCGGCGAACAGCTCGGTCTCGGTGACAAAGGCGAGTTTTTGTTCACCTCCGGGGAGGGCGAAGCCCGCCTGCAGCGGCCCGACACCAAGGGCCAGGGGCTGCCTGCCGGCGAGGAACTCTGCGAGCGAGGCACAGGAGGCCGGGGCCACACCGTGCTCCGCCAGCATGGCGCCCAGGGTTTCCCGGCGCCCGGCGGATTCGGCCAGCAGGAGGACGCGGCCGGCAAAGGCATCGGTAAAGGTCTTCAGCGAAGCCAGCGGGTCTTCCGCCCGGCGTTCGACGGCCACCTTGGGAATGGCCGTCGCGTCACCCGCCGTGCCGCCGCCGATGTGCAGCCGGGGCAGGGGCTTGGCCAGGGTGAAGAAGGCTTCGTCGCTCAGGAAGAGGTCGGCCGGTGGCAGCAGCGGCCGCGCCTTGTCGCCCTGCAGCAGGTTGTAGCGAGATTGCGTATCGGCCCAGAAACCGGCGATGGCGCCGGCGGCGTCGCCGTGGGTGACTAGTACGCTGTCCTTGGGCAGGTAATCGAAGAGGGTGGCCGTCTCCTCGAAGAAGAGAGGCAGGTAATACTCGATGCCGGCGGAGGTGATGCCGCTGGAAACGTCCTTATAAACGCCCGCTTTGGCGGGATCGCCCTCGAACACCTCGCGAAAGCGCTGACGAAAGCCGGTGCGCGCCTTGTCGTCCATGGGGAATTCCCGGGCCGGCAGGAGACAGATTTCCGCCACCGGGTAGAGGGTGCGCTGGGTGTCGATGTCGAAGGTGCGGATGGTCTCGATCTCGTCGTCGAAGAGGTCGAGCCGGAAGGGCAGGGCCGAGCCCATGGGGAAGAGGTCGATCAAGCCGCCGCGAATGGAGTATTCCCCTGGCGACACCACCTGGGTGACGTGGGTGTAGCCGGCCAGGGTCACCTGGCTGCGGAAGGCTTCGGCATCGAGCTTTGCCCCTTTTTTGAAGGCGAAGGTGTAGGCGGCGAGGAAAGCGGTCGGGGCCAGGCGCACCACTGCCGTCGTCGCCGGTAGCAGCAGCACGTCGATGGCCCCGCCCAGGGTTGCCCATAGGGTGGCGAGGCGCTCGGACACCAGATCGTGGTGGGGCGAGAAGTGGTCGTAGGGCAGGGTTTCCCAGTCGGGCAGCAGGCGTGCTCGCAGGTCCGGCGCGAACCAGGGGATTTCTTCCAGCAGCCGCTGGGCATCACCGGCACTCGCCGTGACCACCACCAGAGGCTGTTTTCCGGCCAGACGGGCGAGGGCCAGGGCGTCGGCGGAGCCGGGGAGGGCGGGGAGGTCGAGCCGCTGACCGGGTTTGGGGAGCGGCGGTAGGGTGGGGAGCAGGGGGGGATGGGGCATGAGGCGGGGGATTATACCGCCGAGCGATCATCGTTCCGGGAGCGAGAACCCGGCGGGCGCTGCGTCTAGCCGCCCTCGACAGGCGTCCCCAATGCCCGTATCGTACCCTGAACCCGGGAGGAAACGAAAATGACCTACGCTGCCTCAGGGGCGCGCAAGGTTGCCTGCGCCATGTTCTCGCTCTTTGCATTGACGGCCGAGAGCGCCTCGTTGCGCGTCTGTGCCGCGGAGTGGCCGCCATTTACCGAAAGCGCGGCCGAAGGACACGCTGTCACGGGAATTCTCGCCGAACGCGTGCGCCGGGCGTTAGCGGCAGCGGGTTATGAGGCGACAATTCATGTGGTTTCCTGGGAACGTTGCCTTCGCGATCTGGCGGACGGCTACTACGCGGCGGCCTACCCTGCCGCCTATCGCAAGGAGCGCGGAGCCTTTGCTGTATACCCGGCAGAACGACTGACGTCGCTCAACTACGTCGCCGTCGTGCGGCGTGGCGGGGCAGCCGGATGGCGTGCCGCGCGGGGCATCGCTGCCCTGCCGCAGCCAGTGGCGGTGCCGCGCGCCTGGGCGCTTGCAGAGGAGCTGGCCGGGTTGCCCGGTCTCACGCTTGACCTCAATTCGGAGACCATGGAGCAGAATCTACGCAAGTTGAAAGCCGGCCGGGTTGGCGCGGCGCTGGTCGAAGCGCGCACTGCCCGGGCCCTCCTGCCACGTATAGATCCGGACGGGTCGATGGAAGTGCTGGAGGAGGTGGCGATTGCTGATCGGCCCGGCCATCTGATCCTCAGCCGTCGCGCACTGGGCAACTGGGGCAGTGAGCGCCTGGCGGCAAGTATGAGCGCCGAGTTCGCCCGCCGTGGAGGTGCAGAGCGATGAAACTCGGCGCCTGGCTGAGCCGCTGGAAAGGGAGTCTGCGGGTGCGCTTCGTCGTGCTTGCCATCGGCTCGGTATGGTTGGTTTTTTCGGTGTATTCGATCCTCCATATCCGGATCAGCCAGCAGCAGCAGGAAGCGGCCCTGGCCGAACAGGCGGAAAAACTGGCGCTGCTCATGGCGGATTCCCTGGCTCGTCCACTCTTCGACTTCAACACGGTGGCCGTGACGAGCGCGGTGAGAGCGCTGGCCGGCCTGCCGGATGTCGCCGTGGTGCGCGTGCTCGATGCCGAGGGAGCGGTGATCGCTCGCAGCGGCGACGAGGGGCGGCCGGCGGATGCGACGGTGCGGGCCAGCCGCATGATCGTCTATAGCGATTCGGCGCGCACTCTGCCGGTTGGACGCATCGAACTGGCGCTTTCCCGGGATCGTTTGAAAGCCTATCTGATCAATTCCCTGCTCGAGGGCTTGCTGCTCAACGGCATCCTCACTGCTGCGTTGATCTTCGGGATATACGTCGCGTTCCGCAACGCGAGTCTTCCCTTTGAAAGCGCTCTGCGTGCCGTGGAAAAGCTCACGCGGGACGATCTCGCTATCGACGTGCTGGGCGCCGATAGGAGTGATGAACTCGGCCAGTTGGCGAGAGCCGTCCTGCGGTTCAGGGATGCTCTCTTGCGTCAGCGCGAGGCAGAAGCGGCCAGCCGGCATCTGCTCGCGGAAATGAATGCCGTGTTCACCAATGCCCTGGTGGGGATCATGGTGACCCACGAGAACATTCTCGTTTCCTGCAATCGCCGCCTTGAAGATATCTTCGGTCACCCTCCCGGGGCGCTCGCCGGACGCAGCGTCGATGCGCTTTTCGTTGAAGAGGAGGAGTTTCGCCGGGTTTGGAGTGAAGCGGCAGTCGCCCTGCAGGGCGGCCATAGCCTCTCCCGCGAAGTGCGCCTTCGCCGCCGCAATGGGGAGATTTTCTGGGGCGCCCTCACCGGTCGGGCCAACGATCCGGAGCGCCCAATGGCGGTGCGCACCTGGGTCGTTGCCGATATTAGCGAGCGGCGGAGGGCAGAACAGGAATTGACCAACTACAAGAACCGCCTCGAAGGCCTGGTGGCGGAGCGCACCCGCGAGCTGGAGCGCGCCCGCCTGGAGGCGGACGCCGCCAATCAGGCCAAGGGACGTTTCCTGGCGACCATGAGCCATGAGATCAGGACGCCCATGAACGCAATCATTGGCATGTCCAATCGCGCGCTGAAAACCGAGCTCGACGAGCGGCAGGCCGATTACGTGACGAAAATTCGCGATTCGGCGCGGGTACTACTGGGGCTCATCAACGACATTCTCGATTTTTCCAAGATCGAGGCTGGCCGCCTGCAACTGGAGGAGGCCGGTTTCCGTCTCGACCGCGTCATCGCCCAGGTTGCTGTGTTCGCACAGCCCCTGGCCACGGAAAAGGGCCTCGCCTACGAGGTGGATCTCGATCCCCTGGTGCCCCTCCACTGGGTTGGCGACGCCCTGCGCCTCACCCAGGTGCTGACCAATCTGGTGAGCAACGCGATCAAATTCACCCATCGCGGCGGTGTGCGGGTCATCGTCCGTTGCGAGGGACCGGAGCGCGCTCGACCGACCCTGGTGGTCACGGTGCGTGATAGCGGAATCGGACTCAGCAGCGAGCAACGGGAGTCGCTTTTTCAGGCGTTCAGCCAGGCCGATGCGGCGACCAGCCGCAAGTACGGAGGCACAGGTCTCGGGCTGGCGATCTGCCGCCAGCTGGTAGGACTGATGGGAGGCGGGATCGAGGTGGAGAGTACGCCGGGTGGAGGGAGCAGCTTTCGTTTCACTGTCCTCCTGTGGCGGGCCGACGCCAAGCTGGCCGCACAGATCGACCGCGAAGCCCAAGCCGGTGAAGAGAGCAGTGAAGCACCGCCCGCGATGGCGGGGAATTTCCGAGTTCTGCTCGCCGAGGACAACCGATTCAATCAGCAAATCGCTTTGGAGATCCTGGGCGACGCGGGGATACTCGCCGATGTCGTCGAGAACGGTCGCGAGGCCGTGGCATGTTTGGCGGCTCGCCACTACGACCTCATCCTGATGGACGTCATGATGCCGGAGATGGACGGCCTGGAAGCTACTCGCAGGATTCGCGAAAACCCCGGGTGGCGAGCCATTCCGGTGATCGCCCTGACAGCGAACGCCGGCGAGGAAGACCGGCGCGGCTGCATCGAAGCCGGGATGGATGATGTGGTGACGAAGCCCTTCGAGTCCCGCGACCTGTACCGCGTGCTTCGCCGCTTCCAGGGGATGGATGCCGGCGGGGCGACGGTGCCGCCGCCGGCTGCGGTGATCGCGGAAGAACGTGAGTGTGGGCTGGGGGAGATCGACGGCATTGACCTCGCCGAACTCCGTTATCGCCTGCAGGGCAAGGAGGCCGTGGTACGCCGCCTGCTGAAGCTCTTCCGGGAGCAGTCCGCGGGCGTCCCGCAGCGCCTTGCCGAAGCGCTGCACGGCGGGGAGCGCGAGACGGCCCTGCGTCTCGCGCACACTCTCAAGGGCAGCGCCGCGAATATCTCCGCCCACCGACTCAAGGCATTTGCCCAGGAGGTCGAGGCAGCGATCAAGGCCGGTCAGAGCCCCGATCTTTCTCCGCTGGCGGACGAACTGAGGCGAGTCCTCGCCGGAATCGACGCCCAGGGTGCACGCCTCTAGGGCCTTGCTGCGCTCGGGGCAGATCATTCGACCTGGAGACTTCCCTCTGCTCTTCGGACCTGACCGCGCCGATCGCCCGGGAAATCAATTGGCGGGCGCTCATGCGCGGAGCTGGCTTGCCATCCAGGCGAGCGCGGTTTCGCTTGCCGCGTCGGGCTCGATCTCGCGCATGAGGGTTTCGCCAGGCATTTGCACGCAGGCTCGGCGGTAGGCAGCCAGGCTCGTGGTATCGCCCCTGTCGACGAGCATCAGGAGTGGCGCATCGAGGATTTCCAGATACTGGCGACCGGCGCTCTCCAGCTGTCCCCCGTGGCAGACGACGCAACGCACCTGGCTGTCGCGGCGGGCCGCGGCGCGAATTGCCGCCGGAGCCGCTGCGGCGACTGAGAAGAGCCCCAGGGGCAGGTCGGCGGTATCCCCGTCGCGGGCGAGTCCTGCCAGCGTGTGCAGCAAACGCTCGCTCAAGAGGGGAACATTGTGGGCGCGGTCAGGATAGGCGATTTCCGCAAGGGTCAGGAGAGGTACGCAGCAGGAAGCCAGAGCGTGGGTTCTCGCCAGCTCGGCAAAGGCGTCGCCCGGCGCGTGGAGTGAAGCGGCGACCACCAGACCGGAGGCGCCGGGAGGAAGTTCCAGATGAGCGCTCAGATGCCCGTGCCCGGATGCGATTTCGAGGACTCGTTTCATGCTTCGGGTAGCACGCGCCGCCGCTGCCGTCCGAAAGCCGGGCGGCCTGCCGCCATTCCGTGGCCGAAGCGGCCGGCGATGATCGTCCCGCAATGGGGGCAGTGTCCGCCGGGGGTGAGCGTGTATTCGGAAACTTCGTACCAGTTGCGAACGACGAGGGCCCGCGCGCACCCGGGGCAGAAAGTGCTGCCGCCAGCCGGGTCGTGGACATTTCCGGTATAGACGTACTGCAACCCGGCGTCCTGGGCGATGCGGCGGGCGCGGGCCAGGGTGGACGGCGGGGTAGGCGGGGTATCGGTCATCTTCCAGTCGGGGTGAAAGGCGGTGAAGTGGAGCGGAACGCCAGCGCCCAGTTCCCGTTCCACCCAGGAACTGAGCGCGGCGATTTCGGCAGGGAAATCATTGGCACCGGGAATCAGCAGGGTAGTTATTTCAAGCCAGCAGTCCGTCGCGTGGCGTATGTGCACCAAGGTGTCGAGGACGGGGGTAAGGTGAGCCCCGCAGTGGCGATGATAAAACTCCTCGCTGAAGGACTTGAGATCGACATTGGCGGCATCCATCGCGGCAAAGAACTCGCGCCTGGGCTCGGCATGGATATAGCCGGCGGTGACCGCCACATTGAGTATGCCGGCGGTGCGGCAGGCGGCGGCCACGTCTAGGGCGTACTCGGCGAAGACGACCGGGTCGTTGTAAGTGTAGGCCACCGAATCGGCGCCGTGCGCGCGCGCCGCGGCGGCGATGGCCGCCGGAGTGGCGGCATGCATCAGACAATCCATGTCGCGGGCCTTGGAAATGTCCCAGTTCTGGCAAAAACGGCAAGTCAGGTTGCAGCCGGCGGTGCCGAAGGAAAGCACGCTGGAGCCGGGGTGAAAATGGTTGAGGGGCTTCTTCTCGATGGGGTCGAGGCAAAAACCGGAGGAGCGTCCCCAGGTGGTCAAAACCATGCCCTGGCCGAGGCGCTTTCGGACGAAGCATGCACCCCGCTGGCCGTCGTGCAACTGGCAATCCCGCGGACAAAGGTCACACTGGATGCGTCCGTCCGGCAGAGAATGCCACCAGCGCGCGGGATGGGCGGTCTCGGGCAGATTCATGGTGGAGGCTCCCGCCATTTCTGGACCTGGTAGCGCTCGATACGCAGATCCGGACCCCAGTAGTCGGCAGGCAGTCCCGCTTTTTCGCGCAGCCGGGCAAGGAAATCCGCCACGCGCGGCAATTGCTCCCAGACCTGGGGAAGAAAGGTCGCGCGGCGCCCTCCGGCGCTCAGGATCACGCCGTCGATCCCTGGCCGCAGGGTGGTGCGGAGCTCGCTTTCATCGCTCGGCGAGAGCGATTCGGCGGCTCCCAGCAGCGAAACCTCGATTCGGATCGACGGCCACTCCGCCAGGCTGAGCGGCGCGAATCGCGGATCGCGAAAGGCGGCAGCGCGGGCGTTTTCCCTGACATCCTCGCGCAGGGGGCGATGCGCCTCCAGGCTGCCGATGCAACCGCGCAGGTGGTTGTTGTGGGTCAGGGTGACGAAGCACGCTCCATCTTGTTCGAGGGCGGACGGCCCGCTGAAAGCGTCGCCCGGCTGCCCCAGGCGTTCGGCGATGGCGCTTCGGGCAAGCAAGAGCAGGGATGTTCCCAGATCAGGCATGGCCTTCGGTTCCTTCAGCGACCATGAAGGCGAAGGCCGCGTAGCCGACCACTCGGCTGAGGTCGCCCGAGGTATCGCCGGAGGTGCAGCGTTGCAGCAACTCGATTTCCAGCGCGTGGCGCCGGGCGGCGACGAGCAGGCCGTTGAGGGGCTGGGCGCCGCAGGCCTCGTGAGGGTCGATATCCGCTTCGAGGGCGAGAATTTTCCGGCAGGTCGCTTCGTCGAGCCGCTGCGCCTCGCGTTGCGGAAGATAGTGGGAGAGATCGGTACTCAGGACGATCAGCGTCTCAGGACCGCCCCACAGACGATCAAGCACCTGGGCCACGGCATTGGGCGCGCAATGACCTACGGCAAGGGGGACAATGCGAAAATCCTCAAGCACCGTCTGGAGAAAAGGGAGTTGGACTTCCAGGGAATGCTCCGGGGCATGGACGGCATCATCGACCACGACTTGCGGCAAGTCGGCGAGCGCGGCAATGGCTTCCCGGTCGACGGGTACCGCACCCAGCGGCGTGGCAAACGCCTGGGCGGTCGGGGCGGCGAGACCCGCAACGGCGACCCGGTGGGTTGGCCCAAGCAGGATGACCCGCCGCACCGTGGCGCGGAACGCCTTGAGAAGCGCGTAGGCTCGACCGGCGGTAAAGCCCGAATAAATGTAGCCTGCGTGAGGAACGACCAGTGCTTTGGGGGGCAGCGCGCAGGGCCGCGGCGCTGCGCCCGGTTGGCCGCCGGCGGCGAGGCAGCGGGAGAGCGATTCAGCCAGACGAACGCGATCTCCGGGGTAAAAGGCGCCGGCCACTGCGGGCGGGCGAAGCGCGGAGAACGTCATGCTCGACTCCCGGGAAGTTGGCCGCAATGGCGAGGTGCGTTGCCGGAATTCCCGCCATGATCGGCCCTGTCCCATTAAAATTAAGCCATGAGCCGCCATTTCGCAATCGTCCCCGCCGCTGGAAGCGGCTCCCGCTTCGGCGGTGAAATCCCCAAGCAATATCTGCCGCTGCGCGGCCTTCCTCTCGTTCATCACACCCTCAAGCCATTGTGTGCCTGCCCCAGGATCGAGCGGGTGTGGGTCGTCCTCGCACCGGACGATGCCTATTGGGGCCAGCGGGACTGGTCGGCCCTTGGCCCGAAACTGGAGACCTTGCGCTGCGGGGGAGCGAGCCGTGCGGAGAGCGTCATCAACGGCCTTCGTGCCGCCGATCTGGCGGCGGACGATGACTGGATTCTCGTCCACGATGCCGCGCGGCCCTGCCTGAGCGCCGAAGCCCTCGACGCGCTGCTCGATGAACTGGCCGAAGATCCTGTCGGAGGTCTGTTGGCTGTCCCGGTCGCCGATACGCTCAAGCTTGCCGATGAGGCAGGGCGAGTGGCGGCGACCCAGCCCCGCGAGGCGCTTTGGCAGGCGCAGACGCCGCAGATGTTCCGCTGCCGCCTTCTGCGCGAGGCGCTGGCTGCCGCACGGCAAGTCACCGACGAGGCCGGTGCGATCGAGGCGGCTGGCATGCGTCCGCGCCTGGTGCAGAGCGAGGCGGCCAACCTCAAGGTCACCTATCCGGCCGATCTTGCCTTGGCCGAGTTCATCTTGCGGGGGCGGGCATGAGTTATCGCGTCGGCCAGGGCTACGACGTTCACCGACTGGTGGAGGGTCGCAAGCTCATTTTGGGGGGGGTCGAGATCCCCTACGACAAGGGACTTCTCGGCCATTCCGACGCGGATGTCCTGCTGCACGCCCTGACTGATGCCTTGTTGGGGGCCGCCGGACTGGGCGACATCGGGCGCCACTTCCCGGACAGCGATCCGCGCTATCAAGGAGCCGACAGTCGCGTGTTGTTGCGTGCGGCGCTCCTGCAGGTGAAGCAGGCGGGTTGGCGAGCGGTCAACGTCGACGCGACGGTCATCGCTCAGGCGCCCCGGCTCGCGCCCCACGTACCGGCCATGGTGGCCGTCATCGCCGCCGATCTTGGTCTCGACCCGGGGGCCGTCAACGTCAAGGGCAAGACCAACGAAACGCTCGGCTATCTCGGCCGCGGCGAAGCCATCGAGGCGCAGGCTGTGGTCCTGCTGGAGCATGCCGGGTGAGCAGCGCCCCGCTGCCGCGGAACCACCCCGCGGCCATCGGCTTTTCTTCGCCCTCTGGCCTCCAGCGGCGATCGCCGCGGCTTTGGCCGACCTGGCGCTCGATCGGGTAGAGGGGCGGCGCAGCCGGCCGCAGACCCTTCACCTGACGCTCGCGTTTCTGGGCGACGTGGGGGAGGAGAGGATAAAGGCGCTTGAGCAGCTTGCCGACCGGGTCGCCGGCAGCGCCTTCGTCTGGCAGATCGATACGCTGGGCGTCTGGGGCCACAATCGAATCGCCTGGGCGGGAGGGGCGCCGCCCTGGGAGATGCTTGCTTTGGTGGATTCGCTGAGGCGGGCGCTGTCGCAGGCGGGGTTTCCCGTGGCCGATACGAAGCGCCCGTTCTTCCCCCACGTCACGCTGGCACGGCGCGTCCCTCCCAGGGATACGCAGCCTGTGCGCCTGCCGCCCATTGCCTGGCCCTGCCGCGAGTTCGTGCTGGTGCACTCGCAACTCTCGCCGCAGGGTGCGGCCTACCGCGTCATCGGTCGCTGGATGCTGCGAGCGGTACGCTGACGCGGGCGGTGAGACCGCCGCCGTCGCGAGCGAGCAGTTCGAGAACGCCGCCGTGCAGGCGGGCGGTACGCTCGACGATGGCCAGCCCGAGGCCGGTTCCGGTAACGTTGCTACGGGCGCTGTCGCGACGGGTGAAGGGGCGTTTCATGCTTTCAGTTTCGCCGGCCGGGATGCCGGGGCCACGATCGAGGACCTCGACGATGACTCGGTCGTCTTTGGTATGGGCGCGAACCTCCACGGGCGGCGCACCGTACTTGAAGGCGTTGTCGATGAGGTTGGTGACCGCCCGCCCAAGGGCGCGGGGACGGCCCAGGCAGCGCGGCAGTTCGTCGAACTCTCCCCGCACGTCGCGTCCGAGCGCCGTCTGGCGGCCCACGACATCGGCGAGAAGGGCATCGATCCGCAAGGCGGTGGGAGCTTCGCCGCCATCGCCACGGGCGTAGTCCATGAACTGGGCAATCACCGCTTCCATCTGGTCGATGTCGGCCGCCACGGCATCCCGGGCGGATTCCGACGCGATGCTGAGTTCCGCTTCCAGGCGAAGGCGGGTGAGCGGCGTCCTGAGATCGTGGGATATGCCGGCCAGCACTTCGGCTCGATCCTTGTCGTGGCGGGCAAGATCGGCCGCCATGCGGTTGAAGGCCGCGGCCAGGCGGCACAACTCGTCAGCGCCGGTTTCCGGTAGCTGATCCGGAGTCTGGCCCCGCCCGACAGCCGCCGCGGCGCTGCCCAGCGCCCGTAGCGGCCGGGTGATGCGGGAAGCGATGAAGCCCGCGACCGCGAGGGCCAGGCCGAGGGCGACGAGACCCCAGGCGAGCCAGTGCCACCCGAAAGTCCGCAGCGCCCGTTCCTGCGGAAGAATGAGCCAGTACTCGTCCTCGTCCTGGTCGTCGAGGCGGAAACTGACCCAGAAGCCAGGAACGTCGTTCACTGCGAGGGCGATGCGGGTGTGCTCGCCAAGCAGGGCTCGTATGCGGGCGCCGACAAGGCGGATGTAGCGCTCGTCGGGCAGTGCTTCAAGGGTGTCGCCAGGCTCTGCCGGCAGGAGGCGGATTCCCTCCCGCGTCATCAATTCGACGAAGAGATCCGGACGTCGCTCCGCCGCCGAGGCCAGCAGCGCGGCGCGAATGAGATTGACCGTACTGGCGGCGAGCTGCGCCGTCTCCTGAGCGCGGGGTTCCGCCTCCGCTCGCTCGAAGAGGGCCAGCCAGGAGGCAGTGGTGAGCAGAACGAGCGCCGCGATGAGGACGAATGTCCGCGCCAGCAAAGATCCGGGAAGCCGCATCACGCGGGCGGGCGTCGCCGCAATCAGTCGCGGCCCTTGCCGTCAGGAACAAAGACGTAGCCGAAGCCCCAGACCGTCTGGATGTAGCGTGGCTGGGCGGGATCCACTTCGACCAGCTTGCGAAGGCGCGAAATCTGGACGTCGATGGCCCGATCGAAGGGGCCCTGCTCGCGGCCCCGTGCCAGGGTCATCAGTTTGTCGCGAGAGAGAGGTTCGCGAGGGTGCTGGAGCAGAACCTTGAGCACCGCGAACTCTCCAGTGGTCAGTGGAACCATCTCGTCACCGCGCCGAAGGGTGCGTGCCGCCATGTCGACCTCCACCTGACCGAAGGCGACAGTCTCCGCGTCCGCTTCGGGGGCGCCGGGGGGACTGGCGCCCTGCCGCCGCAGGACCGCGTTAATGCGCGCCAGGAGCTCGCGAGGGTTGAAGGGTTTGGGAAGATAGTCGTCGGCTCCCATCTCGAGCCCGACAATTCGGTCGATATCCTCGCCCTTGGCGGTGAGCATGACGATGGGTGTTCTGTCTCCGGTTCCGCGCAGACGGCGGCAGATCGTCAGGCCGTCTTCGCCCGGCAGCATGAGGTCCAGAACGATAAGATCGAAATGCTCCCGTGTCCGGGAACGATCCATCTGTGGGGCGTCGGGCACGGCCTTCACCTCGAAACCCTGCTCGCTCAGGTAACGGGAGAGGAGGTCGCGCAGACGGATGTCGTCGTCGACGACGATGATGCGATGTTGGCGTTCGGTCATGGCAGGAAGGATAATGGTGGCCGCGGAACGGCCGCAACCAGGAGGGTCGAAGGTAATGGTAACAAGCTTTTTGCCAACCCGTCCGGGGCAACAGGCTGTTACACATTGTTCCCGGCCGGGCGCTGGCGAAAGACGTCTCGGCGGCGACAATGGTTCCGTGGCCAGTCGGGTCGCGCACGGAGTCTGAATCATGAGCAGGATCGCCAGAATCGCCGTCATCGTCTTCACCGTTGGGTCGCTTTATCCGCTGGCCGACGCTCGCGCGGAGATTGTCGAAGATCCACGCCTGCTTGCCCTGGAGAGCCTTTTGCAAAATTTGCGGCGCTCTCCGATTCGGGAAGCCGAATCAGGATTTCCAGAACTCGCCCGTCTGCCCCAGGAGCAGCGTCGGGAAATGCGGCAGCAGATGCGCGAGCAGTGGCAGCAAAACCCGCCTGACAACTGGGAAAACCGCAGGCAAGCCGTGCCGGCGACGCCCATTTCCCAAGAGGAGCGCTATCGCCTTCGCGAGGAAATGCGCGAGCAGCGCCGTCAGGGGCGCGAGCGCCACGGCGGCTGGCACTGACTTCCAGAGGTCGGTTCGCTCAGCGCGCGAATCAGGAGCGCTCGATTGCTCGGGCGGCAGGCTTGTGGCACCGTTACGCTTCGCCAATCCCAGGGAGATATCCATGTTCGATCTGCGCCTTCTCGCGGCGTTTGCCGCTGCGCTCACCCTCGCCGTGCCGGCGAGCGCCGCCGATACGCTTAGCCGCATCAAGGCGCGCAAGACCATCGCCCTGGGCTATCGGGACGCTTCGGTTCCATTTTCGTATGTGGGCGACGACGGCAAGCCGCGGGGATACTCCATCGAATTGTGTACCCGGGTCGTCCAGGCGATTCAAACCGACCTCAAGCTCTCGCGCCTGGATGTCAAATGGGTGCGGGTGGATCCCGGCAATCGGGTTGCTCGCCTGAAAAAGGGTGAAATCGACCTGGAGTGTGGATCCACCACCGTGAATCTGACGCGCCGCAAGGAGGTGGACTTCAGCCTCCTGACCTTTGCGGACGGCGGTAGCTATATCGCGGCCAAGACATCCGGGGTTGGTACCCTGGCCGATCTGAAGGGGCGCCGCACCGGAGTCGCGGCGGGCACGACGACGGAACGTACCTTGAAGTCCGCCATCGAGCGAGGGCGCTTCGCTACGGAGCTGGTTCTGGTGAGGGATCACGATGACGGATTGAAGCTTCTCAACGACGGCCAGATCGATGCCTACGCGTCGGATCGCGGGCTGCTTGCCGGCCTCATCCTGGCAGCCGGCAAACAGGATGCCTGGCAGGTGGGTAGCGAGCTTTTCTCCTACGAACCGTATGCGCTCATGCTGCGTCGGGGGGACGCGGATTTCCGGCTGGCGGTGGACCGCGAATTGGCCCGCATCTATCGGACCGGTGAGCTGTTCAACATCTATGATCGATGGTTCGGAGCCATCTCCCCGCCCGGCCCCCTGCTCGATTCCATGGTCTTTTTGCTCGGCTTGCCTGAATAGGGCGGGTCGAGGGGCTCCGGTACAATGGCGGGCGATGAAAGTCCTTGCCCTGGAAACCTCTACCGAGCATGGCAGCTGCGCCCTCTGGCTGGACGGCCAGTGCCATGTCTTTGAATGCCCGGCGGGTCAGCCCCACAGCCAAACCCTGCTGCCGCAGGTTCGTGCCCTGCTGGCTGCCGCAGAAGTGCCCCTCGCGGCGATTGACGCCATCGCATTCGGCCAAGGGCCTGGTGCCTTTACCGGCCTTCGGGTTGCGTGCGGCCTTGCCCAGGGCTTGGCTGCGGGACTTGATCGGCCGGTGGTGCCTGTGGGCAGCCTGGAAGCGCTGGTGTGGGGTGCGGCTCCTGGGCGTGTCATGGCCCTGCTCGATGCGCGCATGGAAGAAGTCTATGCTGCCAGCTACATGGTCGGCGAGGAAGTCGAATTGGAGGGCGAGATCCAGGTCCTGGCGCCAGCCGAAATCGCCGTTCCGGCTGGAATCGGTGTCGCCGCCGGCAATGCCCTCAGGGCGCATCCGGTGCTGGCGGAGCGCTTTGCGCAGGCTGGATGGCTGCTCCTTCCCGAAAGGCGGCCGACGGCGAGCGCAATCGCCGCATTGGCCGCGCGGCGGTTTGCGGCGGGTTTTAGTGTCGATGCGGCCAGCGTGGCTCCGCTCTATGTGAGGGACAAAGTCGCGCGTACCGTTCGCGAACGCCTTGCCCAGGGGGGCAAGGCGTGAGTGCGCCGGAAGCCTGGGATCAGCGCATCGAACTGGAGCCCGTGCGCGAGGGCCAGTTGGACGCCCTCGCAGCCCTGGAAGCTGGACTTCAGGATTTTCCCTGGTCGCGGGGTCACTTTGCCGACTCCGTCGCAGCAGGCCATAGTGTCTGGGTCGCCAGTCTGGGGGGCATCGTGGTGGGTTTTTCGGTGGTCATGAGCGTCATCGACGAGGCGCACCTTCTCAATCTCGGCGTTGGGCGGCAGCAACAGGGACAGGGGATCGGTGCCCGCCTGCTCCGAACGGCCATGGAGGCGGCGCGTCGCAACGGAGGACGGCGCTTTCTTCTCGAAGTGCGCCCCGGCAATAGCCGCGCCCTCAAGCTCTACAGTCATTTCGGATTTGCGCGGATCGGATTGCGGCGGGGCTACTACCCGGGAATCGCCGGTCGGGAGGACGCCATCGTCATGGCGCGTGACCTATGAATCTTGATCGCACGAGCCTGCTCGCCGAACTCGGCATTTCGCCGGTCTGGCGCCTGCGGCAGGTTGCGACACAGGGAACTCAATGCGAAGCGGCCGAACGCCCCTCGCCCGCGCCAGTTGCGACGGCGGGCAGCGGTGACGAAGGCGATGGTGGTTCCTGGGACGAGCTCGCGCGGCAGGTGGCGGAATGCACGGCCTGCGGGCTTTGCCGGCAGCGCAGGCAGGCCGTGCTCGGGGTAGGCGACCGCAAAGCGGATTGGCTGTTCGTCGGCGAGGGACCCGGGGCCGAAGAAGACGTTCAAGGCGAACCTTTCGTTGGGCAGGCGGGAAAGCTCCTCGACGCCATGCTGGCGGCGCTCGATCTGGTGCGCGGTGACAAAGTCTATATCGCCAATGCGGTGAAATGCCGACCGCCAGGTAATCGGACGCCTGAAGGCGCCGAATTGGCGGCGTGCCGCCCGTTTCTGGAGCGCCAGGTCGCTATGCTCCAGCCTCGCATCATCGTGCTGCTCGGTCGCGCCGCGGTGGCCAGCGTCCTCGGCGAAGAGCGCGCGCTCTCCGGATTGCGGGGAAAGACCCATGAATACCGGGGCATACCCGTCGTGGTGACCTACCACCCTGCCTATCTGCTGCGCAATCTTCCCGACAAGGCTAAGGCCTGGGAGGATTTGCTTTATGCCCGACGTGTCCTGCGCGGGACGCGCATTCCCGGAAGCCTGCCTCTCTGATCAGTGCGGACTGTCGTCCAGGTGGACGACATCGTCGTATTGCCGCTGATTGGCCTCGTGCCGGCGCTTGACCAGAAGCATTGCGAGGGACACGAACAGCCCAAAGAGGGTCACCACCACGTAAATCGGGAAGTCGAGGCGGATCATCAGGTAGTAAAACCCGGTCATGAGGAGGATCGAGAGGTTCTCGTTGAAATTCTGCACGGCGATGGAGTGGCCGGCCCCCATGAGGATGTGGCCGCGGTACTGCAGAAGGGCGTTCATGGGAACCACGAAGAACCCAGAGAGGCCGCCGATCAGGATCAGCAAGGGAATGGCCAGTTCGACATGGCGAACGAAGTTCATCACCAGGACGATGATCCCCATGGCGATACCCAGAGGAATCACCCGCACCGATTTCCGCAGGGTCACGAAGCGGGCGGCACAGGCTGCACCGATGGCCACGCCGACTGCGACGACGCCTTGAAGCATCGAAGATTTCGAGAGGTCGAGCTGCAGCGAGACTTCGGCCCACTTGATGACGATGAATTGAAGCGTCGCGCCGGCGCCCCAGAACAGCGTCGTCACCGCCAGGGAGACCTGACCGAGTTTGTCGCGCCAGAGGAGTGTCAGGCAGTGGTTGAACTCGTGGATCAGGAACCAGGGGTTCATGCGCAGGGGCTTGTGATCCACCTGGGTTTCCGGGACGTAAAGATTGAAGATCGCTGCCAGCACGTAGAGGCAGCCGACCACACTGATCGCCATTTCTCCCGGCGTGTTGATTCCGGTGTCGATCAGCGGAAGATCCAGGGAAAGCAGGGAACTGGCCACATCCGGCTTGATGAGCGTACCGCCGATGACGACGCCGAGGATGATGGCGCCGACGGTCAGGCCCTCGATCCAGCCATTGGCGACGACCAGCTGACGCGCTGGCAGATACTCGGTGAGGATGCCGTACTTGGCCGGGGAATAGGCGGCGGCGCCTAGACCGACAACGGCGTAGGCGAGCAGCGGATGCACGGCAAAGAACATCATCCCGCAGCCCAGGATTTTCACCGTATTGCTCATGAACATGACTCGCCATTTGGGCATGGAGTCGGCGAAGGCGCCCACGAAGGCAGCGAGGACCACGTAGGAAACGGTGAAGAAGGTCTTGAGAAGCGGTTCGTACTCCGCCGGCGCCCGCATTTCGCGCAGCGCGGCAATTGCAGCGATGAGCAGCGCGTTGTCGGCCAGCGCGGAGAAAAATTGCGCGGCCATGATGATGTAGAAGCCGAACGGCACGGACGTGGTTCCTGGATCCCTGGTCGGCCAGGGTTATATCACGGATTGGCGGCGCCGATCATTTCGCGGGCCTTGCTCAGTGGTCGTCGCGGGCCAGCCGCGGCTCCTCGGCCCGCAGGCGGGAAAGCATCTGCCAGGCAGCCTGAAAATCATAGCCGGCTATCTCGCGTTCGAGTGCTTCACCACGGCTTCCCAGGGTTTGCAACAGAACGCCGGAATGCTGGCGAAATATCTCGCCACAGCGAATGTCGTCCTGGGCCAGCAAGGGCTCGAGTTGATCGAGAATGCGGCGGGTCGCCTGCCAATCGGCGATGTATGCCTCCTGTCGGGCCGGCACCAGGGATTGGACGATGGCGGCCACCAGCCGGCCCAGTTCCGCGGCGAGGTCGAGGCGTAGTTCCTCCAGCTCGCGGGGCTCGCCGGTGCGGGCGATGGCCGCTTCGAGCTGGGCAGCCAGCTCCGTCAAGCGCGGCGCTCCCACGGCACCGGCTGCCCCCTTGAGGGAGTGGGCGTGACGTCGCGCCTCGGCCGGATGACCTTCGGCGAGGCAGACCCGGATTTGCTCCGCGTCGGCGGCGTGCTCGGTGGCGAACATATCGACCACCCGGAGATAGGTATGCACCTTGCCGCGCAAGCGGCGCAAGCCGATGTCCGTCCCCAGTCCAGGGATGCTGCGCAAGCGGTCCAGGAGTCCGGCCGGATCGGCGTCGGCCGGCGCGCGGGCGGGTAGCGGCACCTCGCCGGGGGCGGCCTCCTCGTCGGTCAGCCAGCGGGCGAGCGTCGCGTAAAGCACCGCGGGATCGACGGGTTTTGGAATGTGATCATTCATGCCGGCAGCGATGCAGTGCTGCCGGTCGGCGTCGAAGGCGTTGGCGGTGAGCGCGAGGATGGGCACCTCCGCGTAGCCCTGAAGTTCGCGGATCGCGCGGGTTGCCGCGAGACCGTCGAGGCGCGGCATCTGGACATCCATGAGAATGACGCGGTAGGCCTTGTCGCGGGCGCGCGCCACGGCTTCCTCGCCGTCTTCCGCGAGATCGGTGGGAAACCCCAGGGCGGATAGCAGTTCGAAAACCACTTCGCGACTCACCGGGGTATCCTCGGCCAGCAGGATGGGCGTGTCGCGGGCGCGCGCCGCCAACTGGCGCTCCAGGCGTTCCTGGGCGTCTCCGGAAGTGGGGACGTGCGCAGGCGTGGGGGTGCTGCCGGGCGGGAAGATTGCCTCGAACCAGAAGGTGCTTCCCGCGCCCAGCGTGCTTTCGCAGCCGACGCTGCCCCCCATCAGTTGCGCCAGCAGGCGGCAGATCGCGAGACCCAGGCCGGTGCCGCCGTAGCGACGAGTTGTCGAGGAATCCGCCTGCTCGAATTCGTTGAATAGTCTCGCCCGGACCTCCGGAGCGATACCCATGCCGGTATCGACCACCTCCAGGCGAAGGCGGTAACCTGCGTCAGCGCAAGTCTCGGTCACAGCCCGCAGGGTGACAGAACCGCGGTCGGTGAATTTGATAGCGTTGGCTGCGTAGTTGATCAGAATCTGCCCGATGCGCGTCACGTCGCCGCGTAGGCTCAGGGAGGCCCCGGAGGCGACCTCGCGGCGCAGCTCGAGACCTTTCTGGGCGCACCGTTCGGCGAGCATGGAGGTGACGTTGTCGAACAGAAGATCGACCGAGAAATCACCGATCTCCAGATCGATCTTGCCGGCTTCTATCTTGGAGATGTCGAGCACGTCGTTGATGATGGCGAGCAGGTGCTGCGCCGAGTCGCCGATCTTCTTCAGCTGATCCACCTGCTTCGCTCCCTCGGTGCGGCGCAAGAGGAGGTGGGTAAGACCGATGATGGCGTTCATGGGCGTGCGGATTTCATGGCTCATGTTGGCCAGGAAAGCGGACTTCGCCCGGCTGGCCGCTTCAGCCGCGTCGCTGGTGCGTGCCAGGGCGATTTCGGCCCTTCGGCGCATCACGATTCGCCAAAGGTCGCTGGCCAGCGTGGCTAACTCATCCGCGTCGGCCTGGGTATACGGTGCCGTCCGTCCGCCCAGGCCGAAGACCGCCCGCACCAGATCAGTTTCGACCACTGGCGCGGCGACCAGCGCGCCTGCCGCCGGCGCGGCGCTTGCCTGGGCGAGCCGACTCACCGTGCATTGCCGCGCCAGTTCCTGTAGGGCGCGACAATCCGGGCAGCTGCGCCAATCCGCGCAATGGAAGCGTTTCTCGCGGTCGAAACCGTCTACCGCGTTGACCTCGCCTTCCTCATCGTAGGCCACCAGCCAGGCAAGGCTACTGTCCAATAGGCGTGCCGCCTCGCTCAGGCAAAGTCCGATAAGGGCCTGATCATTCAAACCTTCGGCCTGGCGGGAGATGGCGTAGAGCGCCTGGTGGCGGCGGTCGCTTGCCTGCAGGCGGCGATTGGCGGCCTCCAGTTCACCGGTGCGCTGGCGGACGAGTTCCTCCAGATGGAGGCGGTGCTGTTCAAGCTCGAGGCTGGTCTCCTTGCTTTCCGTGATATCGATGCAGTGGCCGATATAGCCAAGAAACTCGCCCCGCCGGTCGTAACGGGGGCGCCCTTCGTCGAGGAACCAGCGATACTCGCCATCGCTGCGGCAGAGGCGGTAAACCATGCTGTAGTCGTCTCGTGCGGCGAAGGCACGGCGAAAGGCGGCGAGGCAGTCGTCGCGGTCGTCGCGATGGACGCCGTTTAACCACCCGTCATTGGATTCGTCGGCGAGGCTACGGCCTGTAAAGTCGAGCCAGGGACGGTTAAAGTAATTGCACTCTCCGGCGGCGTCCGAGGTGCGGATGAGCGCTGACCCGGAGTCCGCCAGAAGGCGGTACTGAAACCGGATTTCCTCCAAGGGCGTGAGGTCGACGTCGATGAAGAAAACTTCCGGCGCTGCGCCGGAAGCTGACTGCAGCACAGGACTCGAAAAGACGCTCACCGGCTCGCCATCGGCCCGCAGCAGGACCCGTTCGCCGGCGGGCAGGGGAGCGCCGCCGGCGATCCAGCGGTCGAAGGACGCCCTGAACGAGTTGCGCTGATCAGGGGGGAGAAGAAACTCCTCAATATTTTGCCCGCGGGCGGACTCGGCGGCATGGCCGTAGAGGCGCTCGCTCGCCTGGTTCCAGAGGACTACGCGGCCATTGGCGTCGTAGCCTCTGACGGCGATGGCCTCGATACCATCGAAGAGGGAACGAAAACGCTGCTCACTTTCCCGCAGTGCCTGTTCGGCGTCGCGGCGGTCCGTGACGTCGGTCCATAGGGCGGAAAGATACGACCTGCCGCCGACGCCAACCACCCGGTAGCTGGAACGTACGTGACGAATCGAACCATCCCAGTGGCGATGATCCAGGTCGAAATCCAGCCCGCCGGCCGCGAGAATGTCCTGGACCCGCCCGCGCAGGTCCTCGCGGGGGATTCCGGCGACGATGTCCCACAGGTGTAGGCGGCCGAATTCCTCGCGGCTGTAGCCCAGGCCGCGGCATGCCGACTCGTTGAATTCGACAAAGGCGAGGGTGGTGGTGTCGATGAGGACGATGCCGTCGCGCGCCTGACTGACGATGGCGCGGAAAACCTGTTCGCGGGCGACCAACGCCGCCTCTGCTTCCTTTCGTTCGCTGATGTCGGCCAGGGTTCCCACGGTGCGCGCCAGGCGGCCCGAGGAATCTCGGGCGGCGACGCGGGCGCGGTAGCGAATCCAGAAATGGCTGCCGTCATTGCGGCCGAGGCGGCACTCGGCGTCGAAAATGCGGTCGTCGCGATAGCAGCGCCGCGCCGTGTCGAGAAAAATTGCGCGGTCAGCGGGATGAATGATGCGATGCAGATCCTTGGCGCCCTGCGGAAGATCCTGGAGATCGCAGCGCAGGAGAACGGCCATGGTCGGGCTCCAGGAAAAGCGATCGCTCGCGAAGTCATACTCCCAGACGGCGATTCCCGTACTTTCCAGAACCAGAGCCAGGCGATCCTCGAAGTCGTGGCGAACCGCCTCCAGGACTTCGTGCTGTTCCCAGGCCTCCTCGATAATCTCCATGCCCAGGCGTTCCAGCAGACGATGCTGGCTGACCATGCCGCTCACCCGGCCCTGGCCGTCGACGACCGCCATGTGGCGGAACTTGCCGGCGTCCATGGCCTCCAGGGCGTCGATTACGGAAGCGCTCGCTCCAACCGAGTGAACCGGGCTGGTCATCACGCTGGCGAGGCTTTCGCCATCGAGGTCGATCTCCAGTCCGAGCAGGCGCGGCATATCGCGCTCCGTGAGAATGCCTAGCGGTATGCCATCCTCGATTGCCAGTACGTAGTCCCATTGCTCCGTGAGCATCAGCGCCAGCGCTTCGCTCGCCGGCACCGTGGGTCGCAAGGTGGGGATGTTGCGATCCATGAGGGCCGACAGGTCGGCACTGTGGCGGAAGACCTCGTACCCGAGGTGGGTGCGGAAATCCGTTTCGGTGGCGACGCCCAACGTTTCGCCGAGCAGGTCGGTGGCTACGAGATGCCGCACCTGCTTCTTGCGCATCAGCTCGTAGGCGGCCCGAAAATCGAGGGAGGCGGCGACCGCCACCACCGGCGTGGACATCACCGACGATACCGCGACGTCGGCGAGGGCGTGATTGGCCAGCAGGCGGACGAGATCCCGCTCGGTGAGGATGCCCACCGGGCGCCTGCCGCTCTGGATCACCAGGCTCGAAATGCGCGCCCGACTCATGGTGAGCGCTGCCTCGCGCAAGCTGCAGTCCGCGCCGACGCCGACCGCGCCGGGGGTCATGATGTCGGCGAGAGTGAGGTCAGCCAGGTGACGAACCGTCATCCTGGTAACGCTCCGCAATGTCGCAGAATTGATCGAAAGCCCCCGCGAACGCCGCAGCGACCGCCGGATCGAAATGGGTGCCGCTGCCGGCGAGGATGATGCGCCGCGCCTCCTCGTAGGGCAGGGCGGGCTTATAGACGCGGCGGCTGATCAGCGCGTCGAAGACATCGGCCAGCGCCATGAGGCGGGCTGAGAGGGGAATCGCCTCGCCGGCCAGGCCATCGGGATAACCGCCGCCGTCCCATTTTTCGTGGTGGTAGTGGGCGATCTCCTTGGCCACCGCGAGAAATTCGACGGGCGTCTCGGCGTCCCGCTCGGCCTGGGCAATCGCCTCGGAGCCCAGGGCCGCGTGGGTTTTCATGATTTCCCACTCCGCCGGCGTCAGCTTGCCGGGCTTGAGGAGAATATGGTCTGGAATGCCGACCTTGCCGATGTCGTGGAGCGGCGCCGAGCGGGCAAGGGTGGTGATCGCGCGGTCGCTGAGGGCCTCGACGTGGTGACCGGCACTCCGCAGACTGACGGCGAGGGTACGGACGTACTCCTGGGTGCGGCGCAGGTGGTTTCCGGTTTCCGGATCCCGTGTCTCGGCGAGGCGGGCGAGGGCGTGAATGCTGATCTCCTGGATGAGCTGGTTTTCGCTCATCCGGCGGCCGACCTCGGCTTCCAGGTAAGAGTTTTGATTGCGTAGCCAGTCGCGGGCCAGTTTGAGGTCGAGCTGGGTGCGCACCCGGGCCAGCACGATGGCGGGCCGCAACGGCTTGGTGATGTAGTCCACAGCGCCACCGTCCAGACCGCGCTCCTCCGCTTCGGTACTGTCCATGGCGGTTACAAAGACGACGGGAATCTCCCGCGTCCGCGGGTTGGCACGCAGGCGGGCAAGCACCTCGTAACCGTCCATCTCCGGCATCATGACGTCGAGCAGGATGAGGTCGGGCGTCGGATCGGCCTCTGCGATCTGCAGGGCGCGCCGGCCGGAATTGGCGGCGCGCACCCGGTAGGCGGGTTGCAGCAATTCACCCAGCACGGTGAGGTTTTCCGGCGTGTCGTCGACGATGAGGATGGTGGCTTGGCGAGATTCCATGGGAGCGCCCGTGCCGGGGAAGACCGGCTTTTCTCTGACGGCATTATGGCGCCGTGCGAAGGCCTTTGTCACTCGGCATTTCCGCGCTTTCCGCCGGCGCCGCGCTTCCCGCGTCCTCGCGGTTTCCCGGGTGCGGCAAACGTGTTTGAATAACGGCTTTGAATGGAGCGGAGAAAGCGATGGCCGACCGGCGTTTGCAGGTGTTTTACGCCGTGGCGCGGCAGAAGAGCTTCAACCGGGCGGCCGAGGCCTTGTTTCTGAGTCAGTCCGCTGTCACGTTCCAGATTCGTCAGCTCGAAGACGAAATGAACGCCCGCCTTCTCGACCGCAAGCACGGGCCCGTCAGGCTCACCGCCGCCGGCGAAATCGTCTATTCCTATGCGGAAAGAATTCTCGCCCTGGGAGACGAAATGAGCGCCCGGCTTGCAGATCTGACCGGCGAAATGCGCGGAAGCCTGCGCATCGGGGCGACCAGCGGGCTGGGCGAAAGTCTCCTCCCCGTGCTGCTTGCGGAATTCAATGGTCATCACCCGCAGGTACGCGTCGAACTCGGCATCGCCAATTCGTGTGCCGTCGTCGACGGGGTGCAGGGCCAGGGATTCGATGTCGGCCTGATTCTCGCCAAGGTGCCTCCCGCCGGCGTCGAGACTGAATCCTGCGGTGAGGAAGAACTGCGGGTGGTCTGCACGCCGGATCATCCGCTCGCCCGACAGAAGGAAGTTGGCGCTCGCGGCCTGCGGGATTTCGAGTACCTCGCCCGTGAACGAGGCTCCGGGTCGCGCGCCGCGGCGGACGCCTTCTTCGCCGCGGCCGGGGTACCGCTGGAGTCCCTCAAGACGATTGTCGAAGCCGGTAGTGTCGAGGCCCTCAAGGCCGTTGTCGCCACCGGCCTCGGCTACGCGATCCTTCCGGAACGCGCGGTGGAGCGCCAGGTCCGTGAGGGCAGTCTGTGCGCGCTGCCGCTCAAGCCGCGCCAGCGCCTGACCGTGCAACTGGTGTATCCGGCGGGGCGTTTCCGATCTCGCGTGGTGGTCAGTTTTGGCGAATTCATGCGTCGCCGTCTGCCGGAAACCCTGCCATGAAGTGCGCCCGCCCGATTCGCGCGGTGATCGACCTCTCCGCCCTTGCGGCCAACTGCCGCCTGGCTCGGCGTGCGGCCGGGGGCGCTCGCGTGTGGGCTGTTCTCAAGGCGGATGCCTACGGGCACGGCCTGTGGCGCGCCATTGAAGCCACCTTGCCGGAGGCCGACGGCATTGCCGTCCTGGAGGCGGAAACCGGCGCCGCTCTGCGGGAGGCCGGCGTGGATAAACCCATCCTGCTTCTCGAAGGGGTCTTTTCCGGCCGTGACGCTCGCCTCGCTACGCAGCTCGACCTCACTTCGGTCGTGCATTGCCGCGAACAGTTCGCCCTGCTCGCCGCGGACGGTCGCCGGCAACCGCCCATCTACGTCAAGATCAACACCGGCATGAACCGTCTGGGCTTCGGCGAGGGCGATCTGCCCTGGCTGCGGGAGCGGGTGGCGGAAAGCGACCCGGCGCGCACGACCTTGATGACCCACTTCGCCGATGCCGACGGCGTCGGCGGGGTGGCTGCCCAGCTAGCCCGCTTTCGTGCCTTCTTTCCCGACTGGCGCGGAGCGGTGAGCTTTGCCAATTCGGCGGCCCTCCTGCGTTACCCCGAGGCGCGCGGCGACTGGGTTCGGCCGGGAATCATGCTCTACGGCGCCAGCCCCTTCGCCGACGAAAGCGCCGCTGGTCTTGGCCTGGAGCCCGTCATGCACCTGCACTCGGAGCTGATCGCCGTGCGCGACATCGCGCCGGGCGACGCCGTGGGTTATGGCGGCTGTTTCGTCGCCAGTGTGCCGACGCGGGTGGGCATCGTCGCCTGCGGCTACGCCGACGGTTATCCGCGGCATGCCGGCACCGGAACGCCGATCGCCGTACATGGGCGGCGCACCCGCACTCTGGGACGGGTGTCCATGGACATGCTGGCCTGCGATCTCACCGGAATTCCCGAGGCCGTTCCCGGGTCGCCGGTGACCCTTTGGGGCCGCGGACCCGGCGGGGAAGTGGCCGCCGACGAAGTCGCCGCCGCCGCCGGAACCATCGCCTACGAGCTTTTTTGCGCCCTGGCGGCGCGCGTTCCGGTGGAGGTGCGCGGTGGCCGATGAACGGGCTCCTCTGCGCCGCTACCTGGCGCGCCGCATGGGAGGAGCCGGTTGGTTGCGGGCGCAGACCGCCCTTGTTCTGGGTGCAAGTTTTCTGGTGGGTGGCCTGGTGAGTCACGCGCTGCTCCGCCTCGGGGTCGGCGACCTGCGTTGGCGGCTGCCGGTGGTGGTACTGGTCTCCTACGCGGCCTTCCTTGGACTGGTCGGCGCCTGGTTGCGAGCGACCGGACTGGCGAACCTCAAGGTACGTCTTGATCCGACCTACCGCGAGGATGCCGCCAAGGCGGAAGAAGAATCCGCAGGGAGCAGCTTCAAGGAAAAATTGGAAAAGATGGGCGACGGCATTTCCGGGGTCGGGGAACTCGCCTCCGTAGATGCGGAGGGTTGCCTGCCGGCGGCGGGCCTGGCCGCTGCCGTACTCGTCGCCGGCCTCTTGCTCCTGATCTTGTGGTGGTTCACCGGCGGCTTCCTCGGCGCCGCGTCGGCGGCCCTCCTGGAGGCGGCGGTCGAAGCCGTCCTGGCGGTGGGCATGGTGCGGGCGGCGGGCGGCAGCGCCGCCACTTGGGTGGAAGGCGCCGTGCGGGCCAGCTGGCTCTTCTGGGCCGTGCTGACCATGGCGGCCCTGGCGGTGGCCTGGTCGCTACACCATCTTGCGCCCGAGGCGGTCACCGTCTTCCAGGCGCTTCAAGCCATAATCTGATCCCATGGTCAAAGCCAAAAGCGTCTATACCTGCGGCGAGTGCGGTGCCGTCAGTCCCAAATGGCAGGGCCAGTGCCCTGGTTGCGGGGAATGGAACACCCTGCAGGAGACGGTGGCCGAAAAGACCCCCGCCGGCCGCTTCCAGGCTATCGCCCCGGGTGCCCGGCTGCGCGTTCTGGCGGCCATCGAGGCGCGGGAGGAGGAGCGCCTCTCGACGGGCATCGGCGAGTTCGACCGCGCCCTGGGGGGCGGCCTGGTGGCCGGCGGGGTTGTGCTGATCGGCGGCGACCCTGGCATCGGCAAGAGCACCCTTCTGTTGCAGGCCCTCGCCTCCCTCGCCGGGCGGCACCCGGTGCTCTACGTGAGCGGCGAGGAATCCGGCGAGCAGGTGGCTTTGCGGGCGCGCCGCCTTGGCCTCAATACCGGCGAATTGCCCCTGCTGGCGGAAATCAACCTGGAGGCGATCCTCGCCGTGTTGCAGGCGGAGAAGCCCCGTGTGGCGGTCATCGATTCCATCCAGACCCTGTGGTCTGAAGCCCTCTCCAGCGCTCCCGGGTCTGTGGCCCAGGTGCGCGAGTGCGCCGCCCAGCTTACCCGCCTGGCCAAGCAGATAGGGATCAGCGTCGTCCTCGTCGGCCACGTGACCAAGGAAGGATCCCTGGCGGGGCCGCGAGTTCTCGAACACATCGTCGACACCGTGCTGTATTTCGAGGGGGACGCCCATTCCAGCTTCCGCCTGGTGCGCTCCTGCAAAAATCGTTTCGGAGCGGTCAACGAGCTGGGCGTTTTCGCCATGACCGACCGCGGGCTCAAAGGGGTCAACAATCCCTCGGCCCTCTTTCTTTCCCGCCATAGTCAGGAGGTCGCCGGTTCCTGCGTCCTCGTCACCCAGGAGGGAACGCGGCCGCTACTCGTCGAGATTCAGGCCTTAGTGGATACCGCCCACGGCAACCCGCGCCGCCTGACGGTGGGCCTGGAGGCGCAACGTCTCGCCATGTTGCTGGCCGTGCTGCACCGCCACGCCGGTATCGTCTGCTTCGATCAGGATGTCTTCGTCAATGCCGTCGGCGGGGTGCGCATCAGCGAGCCGGCTGCCGATCTCGCGGTGCTTCTTGCTATCGTATCATCGTTAAAAAACAAACCGTTGCCGTCGAAACTTATTGTCTTTGGTGAAGTTGGTCTGGCCGGCGAAATCCGCCCCGCGCCGCGCGGCCAGGAGCGCCTGAAGGAGGCGGCGAAGCTGGGTTTCACCCGTGCGCTGATTCCCGAGGCCAATGCGCCGCGGCAAGCGATTGCGGGCCTGGAAACCGTCGCCGTGGCGCGGGTGGAAGACGCGGTGGCGCGCCTGCGGGAGTGGGGTGGCTGATGTTCAACCTTTCCCGCTATTTCTCGATCCTGAGTTTCATCCTGCTGGTCCTCGCCGCCGGTGCCCTGGGTCCGCTCTACCGCGAACTCTCCATGCGCCAGATGAGCACCCTGGCCGCCGACCGCAACCTGGCCTTCGCCCAGCTCTTCCGCAACGCCTTCTGGGAAGACTACGTCGAGGAGGTCCGCCAGTCCTACGGGCGAGACCGACCGGCCTTGCGGGGCGCCCCGGCGGGCGAGGCGCTGCGCGAGCGGCTACTGGGCCTCCTGCGCGACACGGGGGTGGTCAAGTTGCGGGTCTACAACCGGCTGGGGACCGTGGTTTTCGCGAGCGACGCCGACCAGGTCGGTGGCGGCGGCGAAGCCAACCCATCCTTCCGGACGGCCCTCGGTGGGCGGGAGGCCAGCGCCTACCTGCCCGGGGTGAGCGAGGGCGCGGATCAGAGTCGGCGGGACATCCTGGCAACCTTTGTTCCTTTCCGCGCAGGCGACGGCGAAGTCGAGGCGGTGATCGAAATCTGCCAGGACGTGACTCCGTTCAGCGCCGAGGTGGGGCGCACGCTGTGGTGGGTCACCGCCGGGGTGGTGGGGGTTTTCGCCCTGCTCTACCTGCTCCAGTTCCTGGTGGTGCGGCGCGCCCACCAAATCCTTCGCATCCAGGATGCCAAGTTGCAGACCGCGCGCGCGACCCTGGAAATTCAGGTCGATCAGCGCACGGCGGAACTCAAGCGGGCCAATCGGCTTCTCGAAGGCGAGGTGGCGGAGCGCCGGCAGGCCGAAAGCAAACTCAATTACCTGGCCTACCACGATCCGCTGACCGGCCTCGCCAATCGACGGCGTTTCATCGAGCGCCTGGAAGAAAGCATGCTCGAAGCCGGAACGCGGGATGAGCGCCTGGCGATCCTGTTCATCGACCTGGACCAGTTCAAGCAGGTGAATGATTCCCTCGGTCACACCGTTGGGGATGAACTCCTGGTGGCGGTGGCGACCCGACTCGGCGACCGCATTCGCCTGATCGACATGCTTGCCCGCCTGGGTGGCGACGAATTCATCTGCCTGATGGAAGCCGTGCGCAGCAAGGATGAGGCGGCTCAACTCGCCCGCGAAATCATCGCCGGATTCGATGCTTCCTTTGCGGTCGCGGGCAATGAGCTCTATCTATCGGCAGCGGTGGGTATCAGTCTATTCCCCGACGATGGGGACGAGGTCGGCGCCCTGATGCGCAACGCCGATTCCGCCATGTACCGGGCCAAGGCGGATGGTCGCGGGCATTACCACTTCTATACGCCGGACATGACCGACCGGGTGAAGGAGCGTGTCCGCATGGAAAACCTGCTGCGGCGGGCTTCGGAAAACGGTGAATTGGAAGTCTTCCTGCAACAGCAGGTGGATGCCGAAAGCGGCCGCCTGACCGGCGCCGAGGCCCTGGTACGCTGGCACAGCCCGGAACTGGGCGAAGTGGCGCCCTCGCGTTTCATTGAAGTGGCTGAAGAGACCGGCCTCATCGTCGGCCTCGGCACCTGGGTGCTGCGGGAAACCTGCGCCCAGGTGATGGCCTGGCGGGAGCAGGGCTTCGACCTGCCGCAGGTGTCGGTCAACCTGTCGGTCAAGCAGTTGGAGCGCCCGGAGTTCATCGCCACCCTGACGGAGATTCTGGACGAGACCGGCCTCGAACCCTCGCGCCTCAAACTGGAAATCACCGAATCCGTGGTCATGCTGGTCGATGACGCCGTCGCGCTCCTGGAGCGCCTGCGCAATCTCGGCATCTGCCTGGCCATCGACGACTTCGGGACCGGCTACTCCTCCCTCAACTACCTGCGTCTCCTGCCCATCCAGCAGCTCAAGATCGACCGCTCCTTCGTCGCCGGCATCGGCCTGCGTCACGGAGACGAGGCCATCGTCACCACGGTCATGGCGCTCGCCACAAGCCTCGGCCTCGACGTGGTCGCCGAAGGGGTCGAGACGGCGGAGCAGGCGGATTTCCTTCGTGCCCTGGGCTGTCGGCAATTGCAGGGCTTCCTGCACGGTCGGCCGGTGGATGCCCGCAGTTTCGAGGCCCGCTGGGGAAGCGAGTGAGCCTCGCCGGGCGCATGCTGCGGCGCGAGTTGCGCTCCGGCGAGCTGCGCCTGCTGCTTGCGGTCGCCGTGCTGGCGGTGGCCGCGGTGACCGCCGTGGGATTCCTGGCCGACCGGGTGGGCAACGCCCTGGAGCGCGAGTCCCGCCGCCTCCTGGGGGCGGATCTCTTGCTCGCCGCCGACCACCCGTGGCCGGCCGGACCCGCCGCCGAGGCCCGTCGCCGCGGTCTGGCGGTGGCGGAAACCCGCGTCTTTCCCAGCATGGTGCGGGCCGCGGGCGGCCCCCGCCTCGCCGAAATCAAGGCGGTGACCGACAACTACCCGTTGCGTGGCAGCCTGGGAATCGACGGCGTCGCGGCGGCAGAAGCCCCGCCGCCGCCCGGCAGCGTCTGGGTCGACGAACGCCTGGCGGGCGAACTGGGGGTACGCCCTGGCGATGAGGTGGGGGTGGGCGAACTGCGCCTGCGGGTCGCCGCGGTGCTCACCCGCGAGCCGGACCGGGGAATCAACTTCTTCGCCTTCGCCCCCCGCCTCATGATGAATCTCGCCGACCTGCCGGCCAGCGGCCTGGAGCAGCCCGGCGCCCGCATCACCCATCGCCTTCTGGTCGCCGGCGAGGAGAAGGCGCTGCAAGGCTTCCGGACCTGGGCGACGGCCACCCTGGCCCGCGGCGAGCGCCTCGAAGACGGCGGCAACGCCCGCCCGGAAGTACGCAACGCCCTCGACCGCGCCCGGCGGTTCCTGGGGCTCGCCTCCCTCGCCACGGTCGCCCTGGCCGCCGCGGCGGTGGCGCTGGCCGCCCGCCGCTACAGCCTGCGGCACCTGGATACCGGCGCCGTGCTGCGCTGCCTGGGCGCCACCCAGGGGTGGATCCTGCGCCTCTACGCCGGCCAGTTCGCCCTGCTTGCCGTCCTGGCGGCGGTCCTGGGCGGCGCGGCGGGTTACGGACTGCAATTCGTCCTGCACGGCGCGGTGGCCGGAATCGTCGGCCAGGAACTGCCGCAAGCTTCGCCGCTGCCCCTGGTGCAGGGCGGCGTCGCCGCCCTCGTGCTGCTCTTCGGCTTCGGGCTGCCGACCGTGCTGCGCCTGCGGCGGGTGCCCACCCTGCGTGTCCTGCGTCGCGATCTCGGGCCGCCGGAAGCCTCCTGGCTCGCCGCCTGGGGTTTCGGCGCCGCCGCCCTGGCCGCCCTCGTCGTCTGGGTGGCCGGCGAGCTTCGCCTGGGCGCTCTGGCCGCCGGGGGCTTCGCCGCCGCCGCCCTTCTTTTTGGCGGTCTCGCGCGGCTCGCCCTCGGGCTCCTCGCGCGCCTGAGCGCCCCCGCGGCCTACGGCTGGCGGCGGGGCCTCACCGCCCTGGGTCGGCGCGGCGGGGCAGCCAGCCTGCAGATCGGCGCCCTGGCACTGGGGGTGATGGCCCTGCTGCTGGTCACGGTCACCCGCAGTCAGCTCCTGGACGCCTGGCAGAAGGCGACGCCGCCCGACGCACCCAACCGTTTCGTCATCAACATCCAGCCCGACCAGCGCTCCGGAGTCGAGGACTGGCTGCGTAAGGAGGGCATCGCCGCGGAACTCTCGCCCATGGTGCGCGGCCGTTTGGTGGAGAAGAACGCGCATCCGGTTTCCGCCGCCGATTATCCCGACGATGATCGCGCCCAGCGCCTGGTGGAGCGCGAATTCAACTTGTCCTGGCGGGCCGATCTGCCGCCGGGCAACCGGGTCGTCGCCGGCCGCTGGTTTTTGCCGCAGGATTCCGGCCGGAAGGTCGCCTCGGTGGAAGAGGGGCTGGCGCGTACGCTCGGCATCCAGGTGGGCGACCGACTGGAGTTCCGTATCGCCGGGGAGGCGGTGAGCCTGGAAGTCGTCGGCCTGCGAAAGCTCGACTGGGACTCCATGCGAGTCAATTTCTTCGTGCTCACGCCGCCCGGCGTGCTCGAAGGCCAGCCGGCCAGCCTGATCACCAGCTTCCATCTGCCTGCCGACCGCCAGGCCGCCACCGCCGGCCTCCTGGAGCATCACCCCAATCTCACGGTCGTCGACGTCAGCGCCCTGGTGGCACAGGCGCGCGATCTCATCGGCCAGGTGGCCGCCGCCGTCGAGTGGGTATTCGGCCTCACCCTGGCGGCTGGACTCGCCGTTCTCCACGCCGCCCTGGTCGCAGGCTTTGCCGAGCGCCGGCGGGAGTTCGCCCTGCTGCGTGCCCTGGGCGCCCGCCGTCGCCAGCTGGCCGCCACCCTGGCCGGCGAGCTGGCGGCCACCGGCGCCCTGGCCGGCCTGCTGGCCGCCGCCGGCGCGGCTCTGGTCGGGGGAGTCCTGGCGCGGGAAGTCTTTCGTTTCGAGCTCGCCCCCGATCCCTCGCTCTTCGTGGTGGCCAGCCTCCTCAGCGCGGCCCTGGCCACGGCGATCGGCTGGGTTTCCCTCGGCCGCCTGCTGACCGTACCCCCCCTGGAAGCGCTGCGGGAGTAGGGGGCGGATTCTTCAGGGGATCCTGCCGCGTGTGAACACGGCAAAGCCTCTAGAGCAACCACTCGCGCCCAATGCCGTTCGATCTGATTGCCCCCGGCGAATGGTTCAGGCGAACCTCGCGGCCACATCAGGAATGACGATGTGGGTCACGACCCGCAGCAGATGACGGTCAGAAGCAGCGAAGCGGCCAGCAACCTCGGGCTCAGGGCTGCGCGCAACCGCTTGATCGATTTCGCTGTCCAGGGAATCCGCCAATTCCCGAGCTTGTTGCAGGATGCTTCCCGCCATCCGCCCGATTTCGCGTTCTGCAGTCTGGTGCGTTAGCCCGAGCCGGGTGCCGGCTTCGACAAGACTCGACCGGTCGAGATCGCAGAAGAATCGTTTGTCGCCGATGGCGAGCACGAGTTCAACCTCGGGCCAGTTTGCCTTCTCGTGGGCGTACGCCCGAGTGGTGTAGGCCGCCGTGCATAACAGGTCGTAGGCCGGGGCGAGGTCGATGCCGCCAGGCGTGACGTGGAAGGAGAGATTCTTCAGGTGATTGTCGCCGTTGCCGACCAGAGCATTGAACAGCAGCCAGCGGAAAAGCCGCAGGCGGGTGGCCGCTCGGGCGCGGCATTGCGTGACCAGGGCGGCGAGAGTATCCAAGGTGGCAGCGGTGTATTTGAAGCTGCGCGCCTTGTTGAGCAGTTGGCAGGCGTCGATGATGTGCTGGCGGCTGGACGGGTCACCAGCGCCCCGGTCGAAGCGCTCGACCACATAGACGGGTTCGGGAACGTAGCGCAGCTCGACCTTGGGCACGGCCACCCCCAGGCGATCGGCGAGCCGCATGGTGAAGAACTCGTTGATCACCGAGGCAGGGTATTCCGGTGACGGGTGGTTCGGTTTGAGGATGTGGGTCGACGGCGTACCCGGCAGGGGCTCGAAAAGCTCGCCATCCCGGACCACGACGACCATCTTGTGCTGGGCACCGGCGAGGGACATCCGCTTGGCGGCGCCCTGGTTGAGGGAGGCCTGGGGGAGTTGTCGGATGCGCTCGCTGAGGGCGGCTGGCGGCAGGGGCCGCAGGCCCGTGGCTTCCTGCACGGGCGTTTCGGGAAGGCTCAGGACGAGGGAACCCGCCGATTCGGCACCAAAGTAGGCCAGCAGGCCGAAGGCATCTTCGGCAGGCAAAGCCGCTTCCTTGGCGAGGATGGCACGGAGCGCTTCTTCCGGTAGCAGATTGTCGAAATACCACTGCACCGGGCGCTGGCTGGCGCCATCCATATGTTCGGCCTGGGAGCGGGGCAGCGCTGGGGAGAGATCGAAGGCATCCGGCGCCGCCTTCCATTCCGGATCGTAGGTAAAGGCCCAGAGGTCGTTGGCTTCCCGCAGCACGCCGACGCTGCGGCTATTGACCGAAACCAGCAGTTGCCGCGGGGTCATGGCTTCATCGGCGGCATGCGTGCGCCCTTCGGCTTCGGAGTCGCCGGCTTGGGCCGCCGGCTCTTGAGAGGCCGCAGGCCTGTTTGACGCAAACGCTGGAGTTCTTCAATCGCTGCGTCGGGCATGTCGGCCTGGAGGCGGATGCCCAGCTCCGCCAATAGGGCGATCACCTTGCCCAGTTGCAAGGTTTCTTTGCCGTGCTCTGCCTCCCGCGCAAACACGTGGCCCACCCCGGCGCTGCCGGCCAGATCGTCGAGACGCAGGCCCTGGGCCTTGCGGGTAGCGCGCAGGACGAGCCCAAGCTCAGAGGGGGATGCAATGGGAACGAACATGAGCGCCTCAGAAATCGATTCGAATGCATCGATTCTTTAGGCATTGTCAGGCATTGTCAAGAAAAACGATGCAATTGATTCGTTTTATTGGTTTCCGTACCCGGCTTGCGCGAAATCGATGTGATCGATTCGTTTTTGTGCGTCTTACCGAACCCCTGGCGAAACCCCCGTCCCTCGGCCCTCCGGAAGGCGATGGAGCGACGCTGCCAAGGGGTGGGCAAGCAGAGGCTCAGCGCCCAGCAGGCATCAGCCCGGGGGATCTCGCGGCATGAACGTGGCGGAACAGTCCTTCCGAAGCCGGTAACACGGTCACATTCGAACTCCTCCATATGACGGAGATGCTGGATAGGACCGAGAAGCTGGATGGCTTCGCGCAGCGGCCGCGCGATCTACGCAAGCCGAAGAACGGGTCGCAGACCGATTTGGGGCAACTGGCCGAACTGCATTTCACCCACATCGGCCGTTTCGAGCGGGGCACCTCGCGCTTCGAGGATCGGGAATTGCTCAGGCAGTTCCAGGAGGTAGAGCAACTGCCCGACGACGAAAAGAACGTGGTCAAGAAGCTGCTCGATGCCTTCCTGACCAAGAAGCACTTGCAGGCGCTGGCGCGCTGACCGCAACCGAGACCCGCCGATGAATGCGACCGTAGAACAGGCATTGATTTCGAAGCTGAGGACACTCTCGCCGCAGCAGCAATCGGCAACTCAATTCTGCAATGCCGTCTGGGACGAGACGCGCAGCCGCAGTCCGTGCCCGGTCCAAACGAGCGTCGCACCGGGCGTCAGAAGCTGAACTCGATCTCGGTGCGGTTGGCGCCGCCTTCGTTGCGGTAGCGGAAGGCGCTGGCCAGGGTGCGCAGAATGTGCAGGCCGTAGCCGCCGACGCGCTCGCGGTCGTCGGCGGCTACGGTGCTGAGGCGGGTATCGAAGGCTGGGGCGCGGTCGCAGTAGCAGAGGGTGGCGCCGGCTGCGTCCACGCTGAGGGAAACGGTCACCGGGCTGTCGGATTCGCCGCCGAAGCCGTGGTCGAGGGTGTTGATGAACAATTCCTCGACGGCGAATTGCAGTCTTCCGGAGGCCAGTTCGGCGAGACCTGCAACGTCCGCCAGGGCCTGTACCGCGGCGAGCAGCCTGGGGAGTTCGGTGAGGCGCGCGGGGACGGAAATTTCCGTAGAATGACGTGGCATGCGTCGCGTATCCCGGGAGAGGTTCATGATTAAAGCACAATGCCTGCTGGGCGTCGCCCTGCTTGGCGCCGCCGGCCTCGTCGCCGCCGGTGAACTTGCCGGCAAGATCAAGTCGAGCCGTGGCGAAGTCAGCATCGAGCGGGCCGGTGTTCGTCTGCCGGCGCCCGCCGGAACGGCGGTGGAGGTGGATGACCGTATCCGCACCGGGCGCGACGGCGCAGTGGGCGTGATCCTCAAGGACGACACCCGCCTTTCCGCCGGTCCCAATGCACTGCTCGTCCTCGACCGTTTTGCCTTCGATTCCACGACTCACCAGGGCGAACTGGAGGCCACCGTGCAGCGCGGCCGCGTCGCCGTCGCTTCCGGAAAGCTCGCCAAGGAGTCGCCGGAGACGGTGCGTTTCCGCACGCCGACCAGCATTTTGGGGGTGCGGGGAACGGAGTTCGTCATCGAAGTCGATGGTCGGGCGGAGGACTGAGGTGATGAAGTCTGCGCAGCCCCTGCGGTCCGCTGACGGGCGTTTACCGTTTCACGTTGCCGCCCTGGCCCTGGCCCTGCTGGCGGGCGGCTGTACGAGCGAGCGGGTGGTTCTGCTGCCTTCGTCGGACGGTCGCCCGAGCGCCGTGGTGGTGAACTGGAACGGCGTCGAGCAGCGCCTCGCGGAACCCTATGCGACCGCTGAGCGGCGGCCCTTCGTGCTTTCCGCCGGCCGCTCTTCCGCCACCGAGGTGGATGGGCGTTACGGCTCGTCCCTGGCCGCCCTGCCGGAAAAGCCGGTGGGATTCACTGTCTATTTCCTGGAAGGGACGGACACCCTGACTCCGGAATCCCTGGCGAGTTTTGAACGGATCAAGGCGCTGCTCGCCAGTCGCAACGTGCCGGACATTCAG
>WBZV01000062.1_pt1 | contig 74160 bp, 70 predicted proteins | sample 5204221 | NCBI WGS metagenome assembly WBZV01 (sample SAMN12344360, study PRJNA552823) | activated sludge metagenome | biome: Activated sludge suspended growth; feature: Nitrification reactor; material: Wastewater; isolation source: activated sludge from nitrification reactor of wastewater... | reverse complement strand
GATGACCCGCAAGAGCGAGCTGCATGGTCGCACGCCGCGCCAGGTGGACTACCTGCGCCAGATCCAGGAGCACGACATCACCTTCGGCATCGGCCCGGCCGGCACCGGCAAGACCTACCTCGCCGTCGCCAGTGCCGTCGATGCCTTCGAGCGCGAACACGTGGAGCGCATCGTGCTCACCCGCCCGGCGGTGGAGGCGGGCGAGCGCCTGGGCTTCCTGCCCGGCGATCTGGCCCAGAAGGTGGATCCCTATCTGCGCCCCCTTTACGACGCCCTCTACGACCTGATGGGTTTCGAGCGGGTGGCCAAGCTCTTCGAGCGCGGCTGCATCGAGATTGCGCCCCTGGCCTTCATGCGTGGCCGCACCCTGTCGCGGGCCTTCATCATCCTCGACGAGGCCCAGAACACCTCCCGGGAGCAGATGAAGATGTTCCTGACCCGCATCGGCATCGGTTCCCGGGCCGTGATCACCGGCGACCTGACCCAGGTGGACCTGCCCCGCGGCCAGAAGAGCGGGTTGGGTGAGGCCGTGCAGGTGCTCGCCGACGTGCGTGGCGTGGCCTTCACCCGCTTCCTCAAGGAGGACGTGGTGCGTCACCCCCTGGTGGCACGTATCGTCGATGCCTACGAGAAACATGGGCTGCGCACCGCTGCCCCGCCTGCCCAGCAACAACAAGTCCAGCAACAATGAGCGACATCAAGCTGCCCCGCCGCCTCGACCTGTCCGTGCAATACGCCTGTAACCGCGACGGTGTACCCTCCCGGGTCGAATTTCGCCGCTGGTTGCGGGCTGCCGAGCCCGGCGCGGCGCGCATCACTGTCCGCATTGTCGATGAGGATGAGGGGCGTGAGCTGAACCGGGACTACCGGGGCAAGGATTACGCCACCAATGTGCTGACCTTCGGCTATGGTGAAGGGGAAGACATGCCCCTGCCTGAAGGCCTGCCCCTGATGGGTGATCTGGTGCTGTGCCGGCAGGTGGTGGAGAGGGAGGCGGTGGAGCAGGGCAAGCCCCTGGACGCGCATTACGCCCACTTATCCGTGCATGGTATGCTGCATCTGCAAGGTTTTGATCACCTGGAAGACACCGAGGCGGAAGACATGGAAGCCCGGGAACGCCAGATTCTGGCCGCCCTGGGCTATGCCGACCCGTACGCGGGAGAACGCTGAGCGGTGAGGTGAGCAATGCGCCATGGGCGATGGAGGGGTCCGGGACCGGTCTCCATCGCCCATGGCCCATTTCTCATCCACTTTTTTATGGAACCCTCCAGTAGTAAGCCGTCCTTGCTTGAACGGCTTTCCGCCCTCCTGACCCGGGAGCCGGAAGACCGGGAAGAATTGCTGCACCTCCTGCACTCCGCCCACGACCGCAACCTGTTCGACGCGGATGCGTTGGCGATCATCGAAGGTGCCTTGCAAGTCTCCGACATGCAGGTGCGGGATGTGATGGTCCCGCGGGCGCAGATGGATGTTGTGTGCCTCGATGATTCCGTCGAGGACATTACCCGCTTTGCCATCGGTGCGGCCCACTCGCGTTTTCCCGTCATCGGCGAGAACAAGGACGACGTGGCCGGCATCCTCCTCGCCAAGGATCTCCTGCGGGTCTTTGCCGGCGAATCCTTCAATCTCCGCGACATGCTGCGCCCGGCCGTTTTCGTGCCGGAGTCCAAGCGCCTCAATGTGCTGCTGCGCGACTTCCGGGTCAGCCGCAATCACATGGCGATTGTGGTGGATGAATACGGCGGTGTGGCCGGGCTGGTGACCATTGAAGACGTACTGGAGCAGATCGTCGGCGACATCGAGGACGAATACGACTTTGACGAAACTGCCGACAATATCCGTCTCGATCAGGCAGGACGTTACCGGGTCAAGGCCGGCACCGAGATCGAAGACTTCAACGAGGCCTTCGCCACCACCTTCAGCGATGCCGAATACGACACGGTCGGCGGCCTGCTGATCCGCAAACTCGGGCGCCTGCCCAAGCGCAACGAGATCGTCGAGCTCGAGGGCCTGCGCTTCCAGGTATTGCGGGCCGACAGCCGGCGCGTCCATTCCCTCCTCGTAGAGCGCATGCCCGACCCCGAGGCGACCGCCGGCTGATGGTTTTCTGGCGACAGGGCCTGGCCCTGCTGGCGGGGGGCGCGTCGGTACTTGCCTACGCGCCGTTCGAACTCTTCCCCCTGGCTTTCCTGAGCCTGGCCGTGCTGTATGGCCTGCTCGACCCCATGGCGCCGGCAGGTCTGTCAGGCATGCCGCGCCGAGGCAGGGCGCGGCATGGGTTTTCCATCGGCTTTGCCTGGGGGTTGGGGGCCATGTTGGCCGGTGTGTCGTGGCTGTATGTGGCCCTCCATCGCTATGGCGGCATGCCCGTGCCCCTGGCCGCCTTCGCCATCCTGCTCTTCTGTGCGGCCATGGCGCTGTATGCCGGTCTGGCGGGGGCGCTGTTTGCTGCGCTCAGGCAGGGCAGGGCATGGGGCGACGCGGCCCTGTTTGCTGCCCTGTGGCTGCTCACCGAATGGCTGCGAGGCTGGCTGTTCACCGGTTTTCCGTGGCTGGCCAGCGGCTACAGTCAGAGCCCCCCCAGCCCCCTGGCCGGTTTCGCGCCGGTGCTCGGGGTTTTCGGGGTGGGGGGCCTGGTGGCCCTGGTGGCCGCCTGGACATGCCGGGCAGTGCTCGCACGCCGTCACGAGCCGCTGCTGGCGGTGCTGGTCGTGCTCGCTGTGGGGGGCGTTCTGCGCCAGGTCTCGTGGACGGAAGCCGTCGGTACGCCGGTGAAGGTCGTGCTGCTGCAGACCAACATCGAGCAGGGCCTCAAATGGCGCCCGGAGATGCTGCAGCGCTGGCTCGATGTGAATGTCACCATGCTCCGTGCCAACCCGGCCGACGTCGTCGTCCTGCCCGAAACCACGCTGCCCCTGCTGGTGGAGTACCTGCCGCCGGGCTACCTGGACGAGCTGCAGCGCATTGCCGTGGCCAATGGAGGGGATGTGATCTTCGGCACCTTCACCCGTAACGAGGCCGGGCACATCTTCAACGCGGCGATCAGCCTGGGGCGCTCGCCGGCGGGGCATTACGCCAAGCAGCACCTGGTGCCCTTCGGCGAGTATTCGCCACCCCTGTTCCGCTGGTTTTACGGGCTGGTGAACATCCCCATGGCCGACCAGACCCGAGGTGCCGAAGGGCAGCCGCCCCTGGCCCTGGCCGGGCAGAAGGTCGCGGTGAATATCTGCTATGAAGATGTCTTCGGCGAGGAGTTGATCCGCAGCCTTCCGGAGGCCACGCTGATGCTCAATATCTCCAATCTGGCCTGGTACGGTGACTCCCTGGCCCAGCCCCAGCACCTGCAGATCGCCCGCCTCCGGGCCCTCGAGACGGGGCGGCCGATGCTGCGTGCCACCAATACCGGAATGACCGCCCTGGTGATGCCCGACGGCACCGTGGCGGCCGTACTTCCTGCCTTCCAGGCCGCGGCGCTGCCGGTGGAGGTGCGTGGCTACCAGGGGCTGACGCCCTACGCCCGCTGGGGCAACGGGCTGGCCGTGGGGCTGGCAGGGCTGGCCCTGGTGGCGTGTGCCGGGTGGCGGCGGAGCTGAGGAGGACGGCGTATCATCGCGGTTCGCCCATCAATACGAAGAAAAGCCCCGAACCATGCGCTCCTACCCTACGAACAGTCCCGAAGCCCTGGCCCGCCTGATTGCCATGGCAATTCTTGCCGATGGCCGTCTGGACAACCGGGAAGTGGACTGGATCAAGCACAACGATACGGCCGCCCTGCTGGGCGTCGATCGGGACACCCTGATCCAGGTTCTCCTGGATTGCTGCCGTGACGTGATCAACGAAGCCGAGCAGGAGCGTGTCTTCCTGCTTGAAGACCATCGCCTCGCCCGCCTTGCCGACGATCTCACCGATCCTTCCCTGCAAAAGGTGGCCCTGTCCGCCATGCTGATCCTGGCCAAGACCGATGGTAGCGTGAGCGGCGGCGAGGAGACCCTGCTGCGCTTCCTGATGAGCCGCTGGGGTCTTGCCCTCGAAGACCTGGCCTCCGTCTGACCCGTCCGGGCGGGACTTGCGCCGCCCGTCGCGCTTTCTGCTTTCGAACATAAAACCAAGACCATTCAGGAGGATAGCCATGAGCGACCAGATCAAGTATCTGCTCGACGAATCCCGCATGCCCAAGGCCTGGTACAACATCGCCGCCGACCTGCCGGTGCCCCTGCCGCCACCGTTGCACCCGGGCACCCTACAGCCCCTTGGCCCGTCCGATCTGGCGCCGATCTTTCCGAACGCGATCATCGCCCAGGAGATGTCCACCGAGCGCTGGATCGATATCCCCGAGCCGGTCCGCGAGGTGCTGGCCCAGTGGCGCCCCAGCCCCCTGTTCCGTGCCCGTCGGTTGGAGAAGCTGCTCGGCACGCCGGCCAAGATCTACTACAAGTACGAGGGCGTGTCCCCCGCCGGCAGCCACAAGCCCAATTCCGCCGTGCCCCAGGCCTGGTACAACGCCCAGGAGGGCGTCAAGCGTCTGGCCACCGAGACCGGTGCCGGCCAGTGGGGATCGTCCCTGGCCTACGCGGGCGGGCTCTTCGGGCTGGATGTGACGGTGTTCCAGGTACGTGTTTCCTACGACCAGAAGCCTTATCGACGTGCCCTGATGGAAACCTGGGGCGCGCGCTGCATTGCATCCCCGTCGGCAGAAACCGAGTATGGCCGTGCCGTGATGGCCCGGTACCCGGAGCACATTGGTTCCCTCGGCATCGCCATCTCCGAGGCGGTGGAGGTGGCGGCCAAGAACGACGACACCAAGTACGCCCTGGGCTCGGTACTCAACCACGTGCTGTTGCACCAGACCATCGTGGGTGAAGAGGCCATCCTGCAGATGGAGATGGCTGGCGACGATCCGGACGTGGTGGTGGGCTGCGTGGGGGGCGGTTCCAACTTCGCCGGCATTGCCTTTCCGTTCATCGGCCTGCAACTGCGCGGCGGGCCCAACGCCAAGAAGCGCCGCATCGTGGCCGTGGAGCCGTCGGCCTGTCCGTCCCTCAGCCGTGGCAAGTACGCCTATGACTTCGGCGATACGGCGCACCTGACTCCGCTGGTCAAGATGCACACCCTGGGCAGTGACTTCACGCCTCCCGGCCTGCATGCCGGTGGTTTGCGTTACCACGGCATGGCGCCCTTGGTCAGCCATGCGAAGGAACTGGGGCTGATCGAGGCCAAGGGCGTGCATCAGACCGCCTGTTTCGAAGCGGGCGTGATGTTTGCGCGCAGCGAGGGCATCGTTCCCGCGCCGGAAGCCACCCACGCCATCCGCGGTGCCATCGACGAGGCCCTGCGCTGCAAGGCGGAAGGCAAGAGCGAGACCATCCTGTTCTGCCTGTCGGGCCACGGCCACTTCGACATGACTTCCTACACCAACTACCTGTCGGGCAAGCTGACCGACCAACCTTACGATGAACAGGCTCTGGCGCTTGCCCTGGCCGGTCTGCCGAAGGTCGACGCCTGAGATACGGCGCGTTCCGGTGAACGGGGAAGGGGGCCGTGAGGCCCCCTTTCGCATGGTGCTGTCCTGGCGCGGCAAAGACCGCCGGGCCTCGGTCTAAACCCGGAAGCGCGATATCTGGTCCTTCAGACTGACGGCGATACGCTCCAGGCCGACGGCGGCGTCGGCAGCGCCGCGGATGTTCTCCGAGGTGCTTTCAACCATGTTCGAGATCTCCTCGACGCGCTGGGCGATGGAGGTGCTGGCGGCGCTCTGCTCGCGGGTGGCATCGGCAATCTCCCGCACCCGTTCCAGCGTCTGGCGGGCGCCGGCTTCGATGGCCTGCAGCGCCTCGGCAGCCGACGCGGCCAGGGATACGCCGAGATCCACCTCCGGCAGGGCGGCGTTCATGGCGTTGACGGCACTGCTGGTGTCACCCTGGATGCCCGAGATCATCTGCTCGATCTCCGTGGTGGCCGACGAGGTACGCTCAGCCAGTTTGCGCACTTCATCTGCAACGACGGCAAAGCCGCGACCCTGCTCGCCTGCCCGGGCGGCTTCGATGGCGGCGTTGAGGGCCAGCAGGTTCGTCTGCCCGGCGATCTCCTTGATCACATTGGCGATGGACGATACTTGGCCGATGCGCTCTTCCAGCGCCAGGATGCGGCTGGAGGCGCCGGTCACGGTTTCGGACATCTTGCGGATGGCCGCGGAGGCCTGGCCGACCCGCTCGCTTCCTTCCGCCGCCAGACGCATGGCTTCCTGAGAGTTCTGTTCGGTCTCCAGGGCACTGGAGGAAATGTTGCTTGAGCTGACCGTCAGTTCCTCCATGGCTGCTGCCATGGCCGCCGTGGCATCCGACTGCCGCACCGCGGCATCGGCGACCTGGCGGGAAACCCGGCTGATGTGATCGGCGTTGCCCACCAGCTGATTGGCGCCACCGTTGATCTCGCCCATCATCGTGCGCAGTGTTCCCATCATGTTTGACAGGGCCTTGAGCATGGAGCCATCGCGGGCGTCACCCACGGCCACCGTGAGGTCGCCGGCGGCCGCTTGTTGCATGACCGAAGTGGCTTGCCCCGGTTCTCCACCCAATTGGGTGGTGACACTGACGCTGATCCGCCAGCCCAGCAGGCCCAGGATGATCAGCATGACGGCTGAAATGCCGCCGAGGAGCATGGCCGTGCTGCGGAACTCGCGATCGACGTCATCCACATAGATGCCCGTGCCGACGACCCAGCCCCAGGGGGCGAAGCCCGTCGCGTAGGACAGCTTGGGTTGCGGCTCGGTCTCGCCGGGCTTGGGAAACCAGTAGTCCACGAAGCCCCCGCCGGCGTTGGCGGTCCCGATCAGTTCGGCAAAGATGCTCTTGCCCTTGGCGTCCTTCAGGCCGCTGGCGTCCGTGCCTTCCCGATCGGGCTTGGGCGGCATCAGTACATAGTGACTGCGTTGATCCACCACGAAGAGATAGTTCGTCTTGTCGTAGCGCATGTTGCGAAGGGTTTCGACGGCAGCCTTGCGCGCATCGGCGTCGCTCAGTGTCCCCGCCTGGGCGAGCTTGTGGAAGTGGTCGATGACCCCGCTGCCGGTCTCGACGAGATGCTTCGTCTGGAGTTTGCGGTCTTCGATCATGCTGCTGCGCACATTGAACAGGCTCGCAGTGCACAGGACGACCAAGCCGACCAGCGCCAGGGCAACGAGAAGCCGGATGCGCGTGGCGACATGCATGTTTTCAAGATTCATGGTGGGATACCTTCCTCAGCGCCGATTTGTGTCGGGGGAACGGAACCGTCATCGGGTGATGCAGACCTTTATTTTATTTCCCCCATTTACCGAGATCTGTTCACTAACTTGACACTTTGGGAAGTGACGGCACGGGTCCGCGTTTGGGTTGCCCGTGCCATCAGGCATTCCCTGACCGTGGAAACCCAGTAAAATCCGCGTTTTGCCCAAATTCGCGCGGCCCGTGCCGCGGAGCGCTCATGTCCGTCCAAAAACCGACTTTCCAGCAGATCATCCTGCGCCTCTCGAACTTCTGGGCCGAGCACGGCTGCACCCTGCTCCAGCCCTACGACATCGAGGTCGGCGCGGGCACCTTCCATACCGCCACCTTCCTGCGCTCCATCGGGCCCGAGCACTGGAATGCCGCCTACGTGCAGCCTTCCCGTCGCCCGAAGGATGGCCGTTACGGGGAAAACCCCAACCGGCTCCAGCACTACTACCAGTACCAGGTGGTGCTCAAGCCGTCGCCGGTGAATATCCAGGAGCTGTACATCGACAGCCTGCGTGCACTGGGCATCGACCCCAACGCCCACGACATCCGCTTTGTCGAGGATGACTGGGAGTCGCCCACCCTGGGGGCCTGGGGTCTGGGTTGGGAGGTCTGGCTGGATGGTATGGAAGTCACCCAGTTCACCTATTTCCAGGAAGTGGGCTCCCTGAGCTGCAAGCCGGTGCTGGGCGAGATCACCTACGGTCTCGAGCGTTTGGCCATGTACCTGCAGGGCGTGGAAAACGTCTATGACCTGGTGTGGTCCGTGGGTCCCGATGGCACGCCGGTCACCTACGGCAACGTCTATCACCAGAATGAGGTGGAGCAGTCCACCTACAACTTCGAACACTCCAATGTGGACTGGCTGTTCCGCCTGTTCGGCGAATACGAGGCCGAGGCCAAGCGTCTGATGGCGGTGCCGCTGGTGCTGCCGGCCTTCGAGATGGTCATGAAGTGCTCCCACACCTTCAACCTGCTCGATGCCCGCGGCGCCATCTCCGTGACCGAGCGCGCTGCCTACATCGGCCGCGTGCGCGCATTGGCCCGTGAAGTGGCTCAGGCCTATTACAACTCCCGTGAAGCCCTCGGCTTCCCGATGCTGAAGAAGGAGGCCGCGTGATGACCAGCGCGACCCTGCTCGTAGAACTCCTGACCGAAGAACTTCCGCCCAAGGCCCTGCCCAGGCTGGGCCAGGCCTTTTCCAATGGCATCGTGGCCGGGCTGCGTGCCCGTGGGCTGGCGACCGCCGATGGGGCCTTCCGCTGGTTTGCCACGCCGCGCCGCCTGGCGGTGACCATCTCGAACGTGGTCTCCGAAGCGGCTGCCAAGGACGTGACCGAGAAGATCATGCCGGTGTCCGTGGCGCTGACCGCTGATGGCCAGCCGACGCCGGCCCTGGGCAAGAAGCTCGAGGCCAAGGGCATTCCCCTGTCTGCCGTGGCCAGCTTCGAGCGCCGCATGGACGGCAAGGCCGAGGTGCTGTTCTACACCTCCACGGTGGCGGGTGCGAAGCTCGCCGATGTGCTCGGCGGCATCGTCCAGGACGCCCTCAAGCAGCTACCCATTCCGAAGGTGATGCGTTGGGGTGATGGTGACGCCACCTTCGTGCGCCCCGCCCACAAGCTGACCCTGCTGCACGGTGCCGACGTGGTGCCGGGCTCGGTGCTTGACATTCAGTCCGGTCGCACCACCAAGGGCCACCGTTTCATGAGCCGTGGCGAGATCGAGATCGCCACCGCCGACGCCTACGAGCCAACCCTGCTGGCCGAAGGCAAGGTCATCCCCGACTTTGCCGAGCGTCGCGCCAACATCGAGAAGCAGCTCGTCACCGAGGCAGGCCGTCAGGGCGCCACCCTGGGCGAGTACGCCGATCTGCTCGAGGAAGTGACCGCCCTGGTCGAGCATCCGACGGTCTATGTCGGCGAGTTCGAGGCCGAGTTCCTGGCCGTGCCCCAGGAGTGCCTGATCCTCACCATGCGGGCCAACCAGAAGTACTTTCCCCTGTTCGATGCCGACGGCAAGCTGCTCAACCGCTTCCTGATCGTCTCCAACATGGAGCTGGCCGATCCGTCGAACATCATCACCGGCAACCAGCGCGTGGTGCGCCCGCGCCTGTCCGATGCCCGTTTCTTCTTCGAACAGGACATCAAGGCCGGCCTGACTTCCCGGGTGGTCAAGCTGGATGCCGTGGTCTACCACAACAAGCTCGGCTCCCTGGGTGATCGGGTGCAGCGTCTGTCCATCGTCGCTCGCAAGATCGCGGGCATGCTCGGGGCTGACGAGAACCTGGCCAACCGCGCCGCGCTGCTGTCCAAGGCCGACCTGCTGACCGACATGGTCGGCGAGTTCCCCGAACTGCAGGGCACCATGGGGCGCTACTACGCCCTCGCCGAAGGGGCATTCCCGGTGGTGGCCGAAGCCATCGAGCAGCACTACCGTCCGCGCTTTGCCGGCGACGCCCTGCCGGACAGCAACATCGGCCGCGCCCTGGCCCTGGCCGACAAGCTCGATTCCCTGACCGGTTTCTTCGGCATCGGCCAGATTCCGACCGGCGACAAGGATCCGTTCGGACTGCGCAGGGCGGCCCTGGGCGTGCTGCGCATCCTGATGGAGGCACCCCTGCCCCTTGATCTGGACAGTCTGATCAAGGAGTCGGCTGCGGCCTTCCCGCCGGGCAAGCTGGGTTCCGAGGTGGCAGCCCCGCTCTACGACTTCATGCTCGAGCGGCTACGCAACACCCTGCGTGATGCCGGTCATTCCCAGGACGTGGTGGATGCGGTGCTGGCCCTCAAGCCGACCCGTATCGATCTTGTGGTGCCCAAGCTTGATGCCGTGCTGGCCTTCCAACAACTGCCCGAAGCTGCGGCCCTGGCTGCCGCGAACAAGCGGATCGTCAACATCCTCAAGAAGGCCGAGGGTGAAATCGGTGAGCCCGACGTGGCCCTGCTGGTCGAGGATGCCGAGAAGGCCTTGTTCCACGCCATTGTGGAGGTGGCGCCCCTGGCGCGCTCCCACTTCCAGAACGAGGCCTACACCGACGCCCTGCGTGTGCTGGCCGGCCTGCGGGCGGCGGTGGACCGCTTCTTCGATGAGGTGATGGTGATGGCCGAGGAGCCTCTGATCCGTCAGAACCGTCTGGCCCTGCTCAACCAGCTGGCCGGCCTGATGAACCAGGTGGCCGACATCTCCCGTCTGTCCGCCTGAGGGCAAGCCATGAAGATCATCGTGCTCGACCGGGATGGGGTCATCAACTTCGACTCCGACCAGTTCATCAAGTCTCCGGACGAATGGAAGCCGATCCCCGGCTCCCTCGAAGCCATTGCCCGCCTCAACGAAGCGGGCTGGCGGGTGGTGGTGGCTTCCAACCAGTCCGGGGTCGGGCGCGGGCTCTTCGACATGGATACCCTCAATGCCATCAACGAGAAGATGACCAAGGCCCTCGGCCAGGTGAGCGGGCGGCTGGACGCGATCTTCTTCTGCCCCCATGCGGCGGACTCCCCGTGTGCCTGCCGCAAGCCCAAACCGGGCATGTTCCTGGAGATCGCCCAGCGCTTCAACGCTGATCTCAAGGGCATGCCGGTGGTCGGTGATAGCCTGCGCGACCTGCAGGCAGGGGTTGCGGTGGGTTGCAAGCCCTATCTGGTGAAGACCGGAAAGGGCAGCAAGACCGCGCTTGATCCTGCCCTGCCCGAAGGCACCGAGATATTCGCCGACCTGGCGGCCGTGGTCGCGCACCTAACTGCTTGAGAGATGCCCCCGTGGTCCTGATCCGCAACCTCCTCTTCATGCTGGCCCTGGCCGTGTTCACGCCCCTTTATGCGCTGATCGGCATGGCCAGCTTTCCGTTTGGTCCCAAGACCCGTCACAAGTTGATCCGTGGATGGCCGCGCATCATGGCCTGGGTCATCAAGCACGTGCTGGGCATCCCCTACCGTGTGATCGGCCGGGAGAACATTCCGGTGGGCCCGGCCATCGTGGTTTCCAAGCACATGTCGGCGTGGGAGACCATCATGCTGCAGGACATCTTCCCGCCCATGGTTTTCGTCATGAAGAAGGAGATCCACAAGGTGCCCTTCTTCGGGTGGGGAATCTCCCAGATGCCGATGATCGCCATCGACCGGGCTGCCGGCAAGGACGCGCTGACCCAGGTGGAGGCCCAGGGGCGGGATCGTCTGGCCCATGGTTTTTGGGTGACGATCTTTCCCGAGGGGACGCGCGTGGCCCCGGGAAGCAAGAAACGGTACAAGGCTGGCGCCTCGTGGCTGGCCGCGCAGACGGGAACCCCGGTGGTGCCCGTGGCCCACAATGCCGGGGAATTCTGGCCGCGAAATGCCTTCTTCAAGCGTCCTGGCGAAGTGGTGGTGAGTGTCGGCCCGGTGATCGATACCACCGGCCTGACCGCGGAGGAAATCAATGCGCGCGCCGAGGCCTGGGTTGAGGGCGAAATGCGCCGGCTGTTTCCCCATCATTACCGCACGCCGCGCAGCAAGGAAGCCAGCACGGCGTGACGGCGACACCTGCGGAGGCCCGCGAGATTGTCCTGGACGGGCGGCGGGTTTCCTACAGCTTGCGGCGGAGCGCCCGCAAGACGCTCGGTCTGCGCATTGACCACCGTGGGCTGACCGTGGGCGTGCCCCTGCGTGCCCGACTTCCCGATGTGGAATCCTTCATCCGCAGCCACACCCGGTGGATAACAGACAAGCTCGCCACCCGCTCCGCCGCGGCCGATGTACCGCGTTTCGAGCCCAGGGACGGGGCCGCATTGCCGCTTCTGGGGGATGTCTGGCGCCTGCAAATTGGGCGGGGCAACAATCGGGTCGTCTGGCATGAGGCGGGGCCGGAACCTGTCATGGAGCTGGCCTTGCGGGCCGGGGGCGATGCCCGCCAGCTCTTGTTGCGGGGCCTGCAGGAGCGGGCTTTGGCGGTGTTCTGCCATCGGGTGGAGGAGTTTTGTCTGCGCCTCGGGCGACCGGTGCCGGCCGTCGGGCTGTCCAGCGCGCGTACCCGTTGGGGAAGCTGCAGCGTGCGTAGCGGCATTCGGCTGCATTGGCGTTTGATCCACCTGCCGCTTCCATTGATTGACTATGTGGTTGCCCACGAGGTGGCCCATCTGGTCGAGATGAACCACTCACCCCGTTTCTGGTCTGTGGTGGCGTCCCTCTACCCCGAGCATGTGGCGGCACGCCAGGCCCTCCGCAAGGCCGGCGCAGCGCTTCCTGCCCTTTGATACAAGGAAAACTCCATGCGTCTGCTTCACACCATGCTCCGCGTCGGCGATCTTGATCGTTCCATCGCCTTTTATACCGAAGTTCTGGGGATGCGCCTGCTGCGCCGTCGGGATTATCCGGACGGCAAGTTCACGCTGGCCTTCGTCGGCTACCAGGACGAAGCGGCCGGGGCGGTGCTCGAACTGACCCACAACTGGGGTGTCGAGTCGTATGAGCTGGGTACGGCCTATGGCCATATTGCCGTCGAAGTGCCCGACGCCTACGCCGCGTGTGAAACCATCAAGGCCCGTGGCGGCAAGGTGGTGCGCGAGGCCGGCCCGATGAAGCACGGCAGCACGGTCATTGCCTTTGTCGAGGATCCGGATGGATACAAGATCGAACTGATTCAGGCCAAGGGGGCCGATGCCCGGTGAAGGGGTGTGGGCGCAGGTGCGTAAATCGACAGCGCAGTCCGGTTGAGCCCCTGCGGCGCACCATAATCCTTGTAGGGCTGCGTTTCTCGGCAAGAGCTCGAACCCGTCGCTACGACCTCTTCACCAGTGCCGAGTCCCGGTCCGCCTCGCTACCGTATCGGCGCATGTCCGGGTTCAGCGAAGTTTGAAAGCCTCGCTCAGGGCCGCCAGTTCGTGCTTCAGCTCCGCCAGGGCGGTGGAGGCGTTGCCAAGCTTTCTTTCCCGGCCCATACGCTCCAGTTGCTGGGCCTTGGCCTGGGTCCGTCCCGCGCAGAAGTTTGACACGGCGCCCTTGAGGGCGTGGGCGCTCCCGTAAAGGGCGTCGGCGTCACCGGCCTTCACCGCGGCCTCGACTTCGGCCAGCAGGCGCGGTTCGTCTTCGCTGTACATCACCATCAGCTGGGCCAGCAAGTCTTCGTCGTCACCCAGGTTGGAGAGTACCTGCTCCCGGTCGAAAATCGGACCGCTGGGCGGCGGCGACTCGGTTTCGGGCGCGGGCGCCGGATCATTGTGGCCGGCTTGCAGGATCAGGGCCTCGACAAGATCGGGCGCGTGCACGGGCTTGGAGAGGTATCCGTCCATGCCCGCTTGCAGGCAGCGCTCCCGGTCACCCTTCATGGCATGGGCGGTCATGGCAATGATCGGGGTGCGCTCCATGCCTGCCGACTCCCGTTGGCGAATCACGGCGGTGGCTTCGAAGCCGCCCATGACGGGCATCTGCACATCCATCAGGATGGCGTCGAAATGGGTCGCCGCATGGAGGTCAAGGGCTTCCTGGCCATTGTTGGCGACTTCGACGCGATGCCCCAGCTTGGTCAGCAGGCGGATGGCCAGCGTCTGATTCACCACGTTGTCCTCGGCGAGCAGCACGTGGAGCTGGCGGCGCTGCTCGCGCAAGGAGTGACGCGTGATCAGGGGGCGCTCATCGATGGGGTCCACCGACAAGAGAATGGCGTTGAGCAGATCGGAGGCTTCAACCGGCATGGGCAGGTAGGCGGCGATGCCCAGCTCGCGGCAGCGCGCGCCGTCGCCACGGCGGCCCTCGACTGCCAGCATGATCACGCAGGGCTGCGGCAGGTTCGAGCTGGTGATCGTGTCCGCCAGGGAGAAGCCCTCCGAGTCGGGTAGCTGGGTGCCGAGCACCACGACCCGATAGGGGAGATTGTTGCTGGCCGCCTGGGTAAGTTCACGCAGGCAGGTGTTGGCGTCGGGCGCGTAGGTGGGGGCCATCCGCCACTGACCCAGCAGTTCGATGAGGGTGTGGCGTTCGACGGGATTGTCCACTGCGACGAGGACGGGCAGACCTTCCAGATGCGCCCGTTCTTCCGTCACGGCACTGGCCTGACCGGGTTCGAAGTGGGCGCTGAAATGGAAGGTGCTTCCCTGGCCCGGGGTGCTTTCCACGCGAATCTTGCCCCCCATGGCCTGAACCAGCTGGGCGCTGATGGTCAGCCCAAGGCCCGTGCCGCCGTAACGGCGGGTGGTGGAGGAGTCCGCCTGGGAGAAGGCCTCAAAGATCAGATCCTGCTTTTCGGGGGGAATGCCGACTCCCGTGTCCTGTACGCTGAACTGGATGGATATCCGTTCGTCCGTCGGGGCGCCGGGCTGGACGATCACGCTGACGCCCCCTTCGTTGGTGAACTTGATGGCGTTGGAGAGGAGGTTGATCAGGACCTGGCGCAAGCGATGCGGGTCGCCTACCAGGCTGTCGGGAGCTTCCGGTGCGACCTGAACACTGAGCAACAGATCTTTCTCGGAGGCCCGTTGCTGAAGGGTTCTGACGGCCAGGGCGACGCAGTCCCGCAGGCTGAAGTTGATGTGTTCGAAATCGAGCTTGCCGGCCTCGATCTTCGAGAAGTCGAGAATGTCGTTGATGATGCCGAGGAGGGCGTTTGCAGAACTCTTCACCAGGGTCAGATATTCGCGCTGTTCCTCGTCGAGTTCGGTCTCCAGGGCAAGGTCGGTCATGCCCAGGATGGCATTCATGGGCGTACGGATCTCGTGACTCATGTTGGCGAGGAAGTCGCTCTTGGAGCGGCTGTTGGCTTCAGCGGATTCTTTCGCCTGCCGCATGATGCGTTCGGCCTCCTTGCGGTCCCCGATATCCCGCAAATAGGCCGTGATCAGGCGGCTACCCCCGCTTTCCAGCGCGACGAGGGCCATTTCCACCGGAAATTCGTCGCCATTGCAGCGCTTGGCCATCGTTTCGACGCGTTGTCCCAGGGTGTCGCCAAGGGGGGCCTCCAGGAGTTGTTTCAACTTGGCGGCGTGGATCTCGCGCAATGATTCGGGAAAAAGAAGCTCCGACACGGGTTGATGCAAGGCATCGGCCCTGGAAATCCCGAAGGTGCGCTCGGCCGCCGGGTTGAACTCGAGGATGCGGCCGTTGGCGTCAACGGTGATGATGCTGTCGAGGGCGGCTTCCGCGATAGCCCGATTGCGAAGCTCGCTCGCCGACAGGGCTGACTGGCCGTCGAAAAGGCGGATGGACGTCCAATTGAGGGCGTCCACCAGCTTGCGGATCTCGACGGCAGAACTTGTTTCGTGAAGCGTGTCGCCCTGGCAGTTTTCCATGCCCTCGGCAAAGGCGGTGGCCCGCTCCAGGCTGCGGAGGGGGGGGCGCAGGAAGATAAGGATTGTTGCCGTGCCGATCAAGAGGGTCAGCACGCCCGCCACAGCACTGTCCTGGAGGATGTGATGGAGGCTGTCGATGGCGGCAGCCGGATGGATCTCGCTGCGCAGCCAGCCCATCGGCGCGATCTCGCCGATGCCGACCCAGGCGACGATGGTGGAGCGTCCGGCCGTGACGTCGACGCTGCTGGCGCGGCGGCCCTGATTCGGGAGGGGGAAGGGGGTGGCGATGTCCGGCTCGGGGGTCAGCGCTGTGGTGCTCGTGGCACGGTGTACGCTTGCGAGCGGGATGCCCTGCCGGTCGGTGACCGTGAGTCGAAGAATGGCGGTGTTGCCAGCGACTTCAAGGAGGTGCGCGGTGATGGCACGACGGTCGCCTGCTGCGACGTGTGGTTCCAGTGCGGCGGCCAGATGCCGGGAGAGTTCATCGGCATGGGCGCGTTCCAGTCGTTCCACGTAGCCGGCTTGTTCGAAACCCGTGTAAAGGGAGTAGGCCAAGACCGACAGCGTCAGCAGCAGTGCAAACAGCGCGGTGAGTTGCTGACGGAGGGAATGCAGCCCAAGACGGTCTGCCACGTCGTGGAGCAGTCGGCTCATTCTTCATCGTCCTTATAGCGCTCGCGGATCGCCAGCACTGCCGACCATTGGTCGAAAAAGGCATCCACGCACGTGGGGTCGAAGTGTTGACCGCGTTCCCCCTTCAGGAACGCTACCGCCCGGTCAAGCTCCCAGGCGGGCTTGTAGGGTCGCGCCGAGGTGAGGGCGTCGAACACATCAGCGACCGCAACGATCCGCCCGGACAGCGGAATCGCTTCTGCGGCAAGGCCTCCGGGATAGCCGCTGCCGTTGAATTTCTCGTGATGACTGAGGGCAATCTCTGCGGCCAGTTGAATCATGGGCGAGGAGGAGCCCTTGAGGATGTCGTAGCCGATGGTGGCGTGGCGGCGCATGATTGCCATCTCCTCGTCGGTCAGGCGCCCTGGCTTTAGAAGGATGTGATCCGGCGTCCCAACCTTGCCCACGTCATGCATGGGAGCGGCACTCAGGATGCGCTCACACAGTTCAGGTTCAAGCCCCAGGCGCTGGGCAATCAGTTGTGAGTAGTGGGCCATGCGCAGAATGTGGGCGCCGGTTTCCGGATCACGGAATTCGGCTGCACGGGCCAGACGGGCAATGGTCTCCCTTTCGCGTGCCACGATGTCTGCCGTCTTGTGGATGACGGCCTGGCGCAGGTCGTCGTTCCAGCTGCGTAGCCGGGTGTGGCTGTTGCGCAGGGCGAGCATGGTGCGCACACGGGGGTCGAACTCGTGGCGATCGATGGGCTTGGTCAGGAAATCGTTGGCACCGGCGGTCAGGCTCTGGTAGCGGATTTCCTTTTCATGGGCGGCGGTGACCATCAGGATCGGTACTACGTCAGCCGGGTGAAACTGGCGTACCGCGTCAATGAACTCGATACCGTTCAGATCGGGCATCATGTAATCGACAATGATGAGGTCGGGCTCGTGGGCGCCGCACCAGTCGAGGCCTTCCCTTGGCGAGGTGAAACACACGATCTCAGTGCCGGCAGGGGCGAGTTTGCGGACCAGAGCCTGAATCAGGGTCAGGTTGAGGGGGGTGTCGTCAACAATGGCAATGGCCATGGGGGCTCCGTGGGGAGGGGCACACAGGCCTTTCCCGGTGACGTGGTGGAACTCAGATTATCGGCCCGGCATCCTCGAAGTTTAACCACGGCCTTTGGGCTGTGGGTATCGCCATGGCATTGTCCTGGCGGGCGTCGGCAGGGGCGATGCACGGCAGCGTCAGGGTGAAACAAGTGCCGGAGCCCGGGGTGCTCCCCACCTGGATTTGTCCGCCCAGGGTGCAGGTGACGAGGTTGTAGACGATGTAGAGTCCGAGCCCGCTGCCTCCCGTTCCAAGGCGGGTGGTGAAAAACGGGTCGAATATCCGCTGCAGGCTGCTCTCATCAATGCCGATCCCGTTGTCGGCAATGCGGATGCTGACACTGTCGGCCTGGGCCTGGGTGCTCACCACGATGCGCCCCCCCGCGTGGCCTGGAAAGGCATGGATCAGCGCATTGCCGATCAGGTTGGTGAGGATCTGGCCGAGCGCGCCCGGATAGCTGTCCATGCGCAGGGTGTCCGCGGGGGCAATGTCGAGGGTGCAATGGGAAGCCTTCAGCATGGGCCCGAGGGTGACGGCGATTTCGTGAAGCATTTCACCGAGTTCAAAGGGGCGACGCTTTTCGCTGCTTTGATCGACCGCAACCTGTTTGAAGCTGCGGACCAGTTCCTGGGCGCGCAGGAGGCTGCGCATGAGCAGATCGCCGGCTTCCCGGGCGTCGTTCACGTAGGTCTCGAAGCTGCTCCGGCGCAATTCGCCGGATGCGAACTCCTGCGCCATCGCCTCCGTGCGGACGGCGAGGGTGGTGGCGACCATCACGCTGTTGCCGATGGGGGTGTTGAGTTCGTGGGCGATGCCCGCGACGAGTGAGCCGAGGGCGGCCAGCTTTTCACGGCGCACCAGCTCGTCCCGGGCCTGGCTCAGGGTTGCCAGGGTGGCCTGCAGTTCGGCGGTGCGATCGGCAACCCTTCGCTCCAGGCCTTCGTTGAGTTCTTCAATGTGCCCCTGGATGCGCCGAAGTTCGGAGATGTCCACGAGTGACCACAGGCCGCAGTCTTCCCCGTGGATACGCAAGCGGCAGCCGGATACCAGGCAGGTGGCGATCTCGTCGCGACCACGGGGCCGAATGCGTACCTCGCGTTGATCAACGACCTCGTCACCGGCGATGCGCGCGTAGAGGTCGTCGTAAACCTCCGTGTCCACCCAGAAGCCAAGCTCACCCGTGCTGCGGGTCAGGACAGCCTGGCGTTGGAGACCGAAGAGGTTCTCCCAGGCCGGGTTGGCGTCCACATGGGTGCGGTCGGCAAGGCGGGTGACGGACATGGCGACCGGCGCAGAGGCGAAGATCCGGGAGAATTTTGCCTGGCTCTCCTGCAGGGCATCGTCGGCAGCCTTCTGCTCGGAAACATCCCGAACAATCGCGATCAGGCAGGCCTGTCCTTCGATCACGATGCTGGAGGCGTTGAGCAGGCAGTGGCGCCGTGAGCCGTCACGGGTGCCGATGGTGCAGGGAAAGTTGCGCACGGCCCCGTCCCTGTTGACCCGGTCGACCACGGTGGCGCGCTCTTCGGGAATGGGCCACAGACCCAGGTCCACAGAACGGGTGCCGATGGCTTCCTCCCGCGACCAGCCCACCAGCTGGACAAAGGCCTGGTTGAGCTCAAGCAGGGTGCCGTCGGCAAGTCGGCTGATGGTGATGTAGTCGGGACTGCAATGAAAGGCCGCGGAAAAGATGGCCTCGGAGATCCGCTGTGACTCGGTGGCGGCCCTTTCGGCCCGTTCGAGCCGCAACTGCTCGCTGATGTCGCGAAACACGGTGAGTACGCAGGCCCGCGTACCGATCTGCAGCAGGCAGGCTCGGGCAAGGGTTTCAATGACGCTTCCGTCCCACCGGCGCAGGGTGATCGGCATGTTGTGAACAGATCTGCCCGCACGCAGACGCTCGAGTACGGTGTTTTCATCCTCTGCCCTGGACCACATGCCGAATGCCTGGCCGCGCTGGCCGACGCACTCTTCGTGGTCGTAGCCCAGGGTGGCGCTCCAGTTCAGGTTCATGTCGATGAGGCGCGCGTCTTCGAGGCTGCTCAGGGTCACCAGATCGGGCAGGAAGCGGAAGACTTCGGAGAAGCGCTCATGGGCCGCATCCAGGGCGTGTTCGGCCTGCATGCGGTGTGCCTGTTCGTCCTTCAGGGCGTCCGCCAGGCGGCCGGCCAGCCGGCGCGCCGAGACCAGCCGTGTCCAGAGAAGGCCGATGGCAGCGAGGGTTGTCCCGACGAGCAGTGTCACGACAAGCGGTGACATCAGGGACGCACTCCCACGCTCTGACCGAGGGTGCGCAAGAGGGTGGCCATCGTGTCGAAGCCCATGTCATAGAATCGCTGCAGCAAGGGGGCCAGGTGCCCCAGGGCGAGTAGCAGGACACCAAAGCCGACTGTCAGGGTGATGGGGAAGCCGATGGCGAAGAGGTTCAGTTGGGGCGCGGCGCGGGTCAGGATGCCCAGGGCGATGTTGGTGATGAGCAGGGCGGTGACCACCGGAAGCGCCATCAGCAGGCCTGCCGCGAAGATCATTGCGCCGGAGCGGACCAGTACCATCCATCCCTCCTTGTTCAGGTTGGTGCTGCCGATCGGGAACCACTCGAAACTTCTGGCCAGGGTGTCCAGCATCAGCAGGTGGCCATTGAGCGACAGGAAGACCAGGGTGGCGAGAAGGGTCAGGAATTCCGCCACCACCGCCGTCTGCCCGCCCGCCAGGGGGTCGAAGAAGGTGGCAAACGAGAGGCCCATCTGCAGGCTGATGAGTTCGCCCATCAGGTCCAGGGCAGCAAAGGCCACTCGCATCGCCAGGCCCATCGCGATACCGATCAGCGTTTGCTCGAAGAGGATCAGCAGACCGGCCCAGGAGTCGAGGGGAACCGCCGGGACCGAGGGAAAGGCAGGGGCGAGGCCGACTCCCACGGCCAGCCCGACCACCAGTTTGACGCGCCGGGGCAGGGAGTTGTTGCCGAACACGGGGCCGGCACCGATCAGACCCAATACCCGTGCCAGGGGAAATGCGAAGGCGGCCAGCCAGGCGTCGAGCTGGGCCGCGGTGACGGTCAGCATGGGCCGCGGCCTCAGCCGATCATCGCCGGGATGTTCTCGAACAGGCGCCGGATGAAGTCGGTCATCATCGTGATCATCCACGGCCCGGCCAGCACCAGGGTGATGAAGGTGGCGATCAGTTTGGGCACGAAGGACAGGGTCTGTTCGTTGATCTGGGTTGCGGCCTGAAAGATCGAGATGATGAGGCCGGTGGCAAGGGCCGCAATGAACAGGGGGGCCGAGATCAGCAGGGTGAGTTCCAGGGCCTGGCGGCCCAGGTCGATGACGGTCGTGGGGGTCACGGGGGCTCTCCTATCCGAAACTCTGCACAAGGGAGGCGATCAGCAGATTCCAGCCGTCCACCAGCACAAAGAGCATGATCTTGAAGGGCAGGGCAACGATGGCCGGGCTCATCATCATCATGCCCATGGACATCAGCACCGAGGCGACGACCATGTCGATGATCAGAAAGGGAATGAAGACGATGAAGCCGATCTGGAAGGCAGTCTTGAGTTCGGAGGTGACGAAGGCCGGGATCACCACCCGCATCGGCAGGTCTTCGGCCTTATCCACCCGAGGGGTCTTGGCCAGTTTGGAGAACAGGTTGAGGTCGGGTTCCCGCACCTGCTTGAGCATGAAGGTCTTGACCGGGACGGTGGCACGATCAAGGGCTTCGTTGAAGGTGATGCGATTCTCCGACAAGGGTTGCCAGGCTTCGGTGTAGACCTTGTCAATCACCGGAGACATGATGAAGAAGGTGAGGAACAGGGACAGGCCGATCATCACCTGGTTGGGTGGCGAGGTCTGGGTGCCCATGGCGTGACGCAACAGGGACATGACGATGATGATCCGGGTGAAGCTCGTCATCATCAGTACGACGGCGGGCAGGAAGCTCAGGGAGGTGAGCAGCAGCAGGGTCTGGATGGACAGACTGTACTGGGTGCCGCCGCCGCCAGCAGGCGTGCTGGTGAGCGCGGGCATGGCCTGGGCCAGGACGGGCAGGGGCAACAGCAGGAGCAGTGGGGCGCAGCGCCGGAACATGAGGGGGAGGTGTTTCATCTGGAACGGCGTTCGAGGGTCTGCTTGAGCCAGGTCTGGAAGTCCTTGCCGCCGGAAAGGGAGCGGCCTCCATCGGGATCCCGAGGGATGTCTCCCGCGTCGAGGGTGTGCAGGGTATTCACCCGCCCGGGAGCGACTCCGAGTACCAGTATCCTGTCCGCCACTTCCACCAGTACGACTCTCTCCCGCGGACCGACGGCCGCGGCACCAAGGATCTTCAGCATGGCCCCGGCCTGCGTGTTGCCACCCCCGATACGCCGCAGGATGTGCAGTGTCGCGTAAAGCAGGCCGATCACCAGGCCCAGGCCGAGCAGCATCTGGATCACGCTTCCCGTGGCATCAAGAGTGCTGCCATCCGCGGAGATCGCGGGGCCGGTCAGAAGCAGCAAGCCGGCAGCATGAAGCGGAGAGGGCATGGCGGGCGGGCGTGTAGGGGAGTCTGGCCGTCAGCTTATTCCCCAAGCCTGGCCCTGCATGGCTTGATTAGGCATGTAAAACAGGCATATTTTTGTGCTTTGCGCCTTTGCCGGCGAACTGCCTGATGTGCTATCAATCAAAGGGAGTGTCGGGTTCAGGAGGTGTGATCATGCTGCTGTGGCATCGTGACATCCAGCCGGTGGCTGGCGCGTCTGACAAGAACGTTCCGGAGTTGTCCTCTGGCAGCGCCTATGAGGCCAAGCGCCAGCGGGCTCTGCAGATACTCGGGGAGCGCTGGCTGCTGCATCGGGCCAACGCGCCGGACCGGCGGCCGATACGCTCGGTGCTGGCCCGGCCTGCGGGGCGCCCGGTTTCCCCGTGATGCCGCCCGCCGGGCGGCTTAGTTGCGGAGTTTCCGGATGCGTTCCGCCGGCGTGATGATGTCGGTCAGGCGGATGCCGAACTTGTCGTTCACCACCACCACTTCGCCTTGCGCGATCAGGGTGCCATTGACCAGTACGTCCATGGGCTCGCCCGCCAGCCCGTCCAGTTCCACCACCGATCCATGGGCCAACTGCAGCAGGTTACGGATGGCGATCTTGGTGCGTCCCAGCTCCACGGTGAGCTGCACCGGGATATCCAGGATCATGTCGTAATCGTTGATTGATCCGCCCTTGGCGCCCGTCTGACCGAAGTCGGGAAAGAGCTGGCTGGCTGGCTTGGCCTGGTAGGGGGATCCATCGTCCTCGGCCGGCTCGGCCGGATCGGTGAGACCCTCCGCCGCCGCCTGCTCCTGCATGGCCGCAGCCCAATCGTCGTCGCTGATCTGGTTTTCGTCGGGGGTGTCGGTTTCTGACATGGTGTGCTCCTAGCCCTTGGTCGTGGCTTCTTCTTCCTGGGCGAGGAAGCGTTCCACCTTGAGGGCGTATTGGCCGCGCTGGATGCCGTAGCGGCATTCCATGAACGGTATGCCGTCCACTTCCGCCTGCACGGTATCCGGGATGTTGAGGGGAATCACGTCGCCCGGCTTCATGTGGACGATATCCCGCAGGGTGACCGTGGCGGTGCCCAGACGTGCCACCAGGGTGACCTCCGCAGTCTGCAACTGCTTTCCCATCATATTCACCCAGCGATTGTCCTGGGTGATGTGGTCGCTCTGCATGGTCGAGTAGAGCGTCTCGCGGATGGGCTCCAGCATCGAATACGGGAAGCAGAAGTGCATCTCTGCCTGGGATCCGCCGAATTCGAGGGTGAAGGACGCTGCCACGACGATCTCGCTGGGCGTGGCGATGTTGGCAAACTGGGGGTTCATTTCCGAGCGCACGTACTCGAATTCGAGCTTCTGCACGGGTGCCCAGGCTTTGGCATATTCGTCGAAGGTGACCTTCAGCAGGCCCTGGATGATGCGTTGCTCCGTCGGGGTGAAGTCGCGGCCTTCCACCCGCGTATGGAAGCGGCCGTCCCCGCCGAAAAGGTTGTCCACCACCAGAAACACCAGGTTGGGGTCGAGGACGACGAGCCCGGTACCACGAAGGGGTTTGGAGATGAATAGGTTCAGGTTGGTGGGAACCACCAGGTTGCGCACGAACTCGCTGAACTTCTGGACCTTGATGGGGCCGACCGAGACTTCGACGTTACGGTGCATGTAGTTGAACATGCCGATGCGCAGGTAGCGGGCGAAGCGCTCATTGATGAGCTCCATGGTGGGCATGCGCCCACGCACGATTCGCTCCTGCGTCGCCAGGTTGTAGTCCCGGACCCCGCTGGCGTTCTCTTCCGCCTGCTCGGTGTCATCACCCTCCCCGGTGACGCCCTTGAGCAGGGCGTCAACTTCTTCCTGGGAGAGAAAGTCCTGGGCCATGACGAGATACCCCGTTACTGCACGATGAACTGGTTGAACAACACTGCAAGCACCGGCCCGTCGTCTTCAGGGCGGTTGCGTTTGTTCTTCTTTTTCGGGTTTGGCGCGTAGCCGAGCACATCGTTGGCCTCTTCCTTGATCTCGTCGGCGAGCTCCTCCCGGCCCTCGGAGCTGACCAGATCGGAGGGCTTCTTGGAGGACAAAAGCATGATGATGCGGTGCTTCAGTTCAGGCATGTAGAGCTTCAGGGAGTCTCCCACCTTGGCGTCGGCGACCCGAAGCACCATCGTGGATTGGAGGAAGTGCTCTCCCTCTTCCGGCGCCAGGTTGACCGTGAACTGCTCCAGCTGCACGAAGATCGGCGGCTTGGAAGGGTCCACCTTGACCTTGGGGGGCTCGTGGGACACTGCCTCTTCCTCGGCTTCTTCGCCCTCTGCGTGTTTCTTCTTGCCCATCATCATGAAGGCGCCTGCGCCGGCAATGGCCCGCACGAGAACCGCCACGATGATGATGATCAATTTTTTCTTGCCACCCTTGGCGGGGGCTTCGCCTTCGGCGGCTTCCGCCTTGGCCGGTGCTTTCGACATGCTGGATCACTCCTTATCTGCATCCATTGTTATCCACCACGGCTGCCCGGCAAGCGTCGAATAGGGGCATCTGGGCCCGCCATTTGTGCCGATTCAGGCAAACGTGTCTACCAAACCTTCGCCGCGTTTGGCCCATTGGGTCGGCACGGCGCTTCCTGCAAGTCCCTCGTCTGTATTGCCGCTGTCGCGCCAGTTGCCGCGCGGGCTGCGTTCCGGATTCCCCGGCTGCCCGGATGTGCCCACATCTGTCTGCCCCAGGCTGATGCCGCTCTGCTCGAGGATTTCACGAAGACGCGGGAGGCTTTGCTCGATCAGTTCGCGGGCGGCGGGCGTCGCCGCCACAAACTGGGCGCTGGTCTGGTCGCCGCTGACGGTGATGGAAACCTCCACCTTGCCGAGTTGGGGCGGCGTGAGCGTGAGCTCTGCATGGCTCTCGGTCTGTCCGACCATCCAGCTCACCCGGTCGCCAACCTCTTCCGGCCAGCCGGGGCTGCCGGCAGGCGTGGCCACGTGCATGGGCAAGGGGGATGGGGCCGGCGGTGGCGCTGCGCCCTGAAGATTGGCCAGGGCCGCCGCGTGGATCGCTGCGAAGCTGTTGGTGGGGGCGGCGGCGACGGTCGCATCAGCTGTCCTCAGGGGCACGTCTGCCGATGCGACAGGGGCGCCGTGCAGGGAGATGTCCTGACCGGTGCTCTGGGGGGCGGCAAAATTTGCCGGGCTGCTGGCGGCGCTGTCTGCCGTTTGCGACACGGCGTTGCCGCTTGCCGTCCAGGTGATGGCTTCAGGGGGCGGCGAGATGTGCGTGGTGAAGAGGCCACTGGCATGCCGTTCGTCGGTAGCCATGTTGGACAGCAAGGGGGCTTCGTCGCTGCTGGGCGCGGCTGGCTCGGCGTCTGTCGGCAGGCCCGTCGCCGGGAGTGTGGCGGTGGGAATGAGTCCGTTCAGTAGTGCGGCGAGCTCGGGCTGGACGGGCGGCTGGGATTGCGCGGCAGCCTCGGCCCGGGCTGCCGCATCGGCTTCGGTGTCGCTCCTGGCTCCGTGCTCTTCGTCCGTGGATGAGGCATCCTTCATCTGGCGCTTCAGCTCGGACGCGAAGCCCGTGCCCGCCTTGTCCGGTTCGGACTGGGCGGTGACATCCTGATTCGACGCCTCGGTGCCTTTCGGAGGTGCCGTGGGGGCGATGTTGGCGATAGGGGTCAAGGCCGGTCCGGACATGGTGTTGTTCCTGATGAGGATGCTGACGGATCCCTATCAGCAAGCCACGTGCCAGTGGCGGCCGGAGCCCGCTTCATTCTTCCCCGGTGCGATCCCGGAACTGTTTGGCAGCGTGTTCATCGGTGAGTCTCTGTTCCTGCTTGGCTTCCTTGCGGGCCTGTTGGGTCTGGTGCCGGTGCGACAAGGTATCAAAGGCCTTGACCTTGTTGCGCTGATCAACCCAGTCCTGCTGGCCCTGTTCGACGCGACGTTTCGATTCCGAAACCACGCTCTGCTGGTGGGCAATGGCCTCGTCGAGCTTGGCGAGGAAAGCGCTGTAGTTGCGCCAGGCGTCGGGGCCAATGCCATTGCGGGCGGCTTCCACAAATCGGGCCTGGTACTCCTGTCGATACTCGACAAGGAGGGCAAGCTTCTCCTCGACGGCCCGATCGCTGGCGATAAGCTCGCCAAGCCGGCGGGCCGCATCGTCCATGCGGTTGTTGGCCAGATCCAGCAAGGGCTGCAGCGGGAACTGCTCAGTCATCTTCAGTTACTCTCGGCTTTTACGGACAGGGGGCGGAAATCTTTAGGGGCAGGGTTTGACGCCCTTGCTGGCCCGGGGCGATCTCACGGGGAGGCGCCAAACAACATATGCAGCTTCTCCACGGCGGTTTCATAGGCCTCGCTTTCCTCGATGCGCTGCTGCAGGAAGGCTTCGAGGCGGGGGTACATGGCTACCGCCTGATCGAGGACCGGGTCGGATCCGGCGTGATAGGCGCCTACCGCGATCAGATCGCGGGAGCGTTGGTAGCGCGAGAACAGTTGCTTGAAGCGCCGCACCATGTCGAAGTGCTGGCTCTTGACCAGGTTGTGCATGGCCCGGGAGATGGACTGTTCAATATCGATGGCGGGGTAATGCCCCTGGTCGGCGAGATTGCGTGACAGCACGATGTGACCATCGAGGATTGCGCGAGCCGAGTCGGCAATCGGGTCCTGCTGGTCATCGCCTTCGGCCAGTACGGTGTAGAAGGCGGTGATGGAGCCGCCGCCTTCGGGGCCGTTGCCGGCCCGTTCGACCAATGCCGGCAGGCGTGCAAACACCGATGGGGGATAGCCGCGGGTAACCGGCGGTTCGCCGATGGCCAGGGCGATCTCCCGTTGGGCCATGGCGTAGCGGGTGAGGGAGTCCATGATCAGCAGTACTTGCTTGCCCTGGTCGCGGAAATACTCGGCGACGGTGGTGGCATAGGAAGCCCCCTGCAGACGCATCAGGGGGCTGCAGTCGGCCGGGGCCGCAATGACTGCGGAGCGGGCGAGCCCCTCGGGGCCGAGGTTGTGTTCGATGAACTCCTTCACTTCGCGACCCCGTTCGCCGATCAGGCCGACCACGATCACGTCGGCGGCGGTGTAGCGCGCCATCATGCCGATGAGTACCGATTTGCCCACGCCGGAACCGGCGAAAAGGCCCATGCGCTGACCGCGGCCCACGGTGAGGAGGGCATTGATGGCGCGGATGCCCACATCCAGGGACTGGCTGATGGGGGCGCGCTGGAGGGGGTTGATGGGCCGTGCCTGAAGGGGGCGCGAGTGGCGTACGGCCAGGGGGCCGAGGCCGTCGAGGGGGCGTCCGGCACCGTCCACAACCCGGCCAAGCAGCTCGTCTCCCATGGGCAGGTGCTTGGCACGGTCCGATGCCCGACGACGTGGCTCGATGCGCTCGCCGGCGATGAGTTGCGGTTGTGTCGGCTCGACGGGAAGGACCTGGGCGCCGGGGGCGAGTCCGAACACGTCATCGGTCGGCATCAGGAAGATCTTCTCTCCGTGGAAGCCGACCACCTCTGCTTCCACGGAACTGCCGCCGGGGATGATGATGCGGCAGCCCGAGCCGAGGGGCAGTTTGAGCCCAGAGGCTTCCATGACCAGCCCGTTGATGCGGGTCAGGCGGCCGGATACCTGGTAAGGCGGGGTGGCGCCGACAAGCTTGCGCCCATCGGCCAGAAAGGCCTTCCAGGTTTCCGTGCCATGTTCCATCAGGGCGCTTCCCCATCCCACGGAATGCTGCGGCTCAGGTTGTCCATGACGCGACGCCAGCGGGTTTGTACGGTGGCGTCAATCTGGCTGCCGGCCGCTTCGATGCGGACCCCCCCGCGGGTGATGGTGGCATCTTCGATCAAGCGATGGCCGGCATGGGAGAGGTGTTCGCCCAGATAGTCCTTTGCCATCGACAGATCTTCGGGGTTGATGTGGATCAGGGCATGGGCCTGGGGGAGTTGCAGAAGGGCTTCCCGGATCAGATCCACGACCGCCTCGGGTCGGAGTGCCAGGGTGTGGCGGACCATCTGGCGGGCCAGTTCGGTGGTCAGGGCGAGGATCTCGTCGGCGACTTCCCGGTCGAGCTGGGTCAGGGACGTTTCCAGGCTTTCAACCAGCCCGTGGAACTGCATGGCTTCGATGCGACCGCGGGCTGTGCCTTCGTCGTAGCCGGCCGCATAGCCGTCCTTGCGGGCTTCCTCGTGGATGCGTTCGATGTCTGCGGCCGTTGGCAGATGGATTTCCGGCTCGGGGTCGGCGGTGATGACGGGGGCAGGCGGCTCGGGCTCGGCGGTATCAGCTACCTCTGTCAGAGTGTTTGCCAGCGCCTCGTCCTCGATCTCCGGTGCGGCGGCAGCCGGGGCGGGCGCATCGAAGGAGGGGGGATCCCAACGCTGGTAGGCGCCGACAGCCTGATGGCGGTTCATGGACATGATGGTGCGTCCTTAGACGAAGGCATCGTCGCCGCCGCCGCTGGACAGGGCGATCTGGCCTTCCTCGGCCAGCCGACGGGCTGTCTTGAGGATCTCCTTCTGTTCGGCTTCCACTTCCGACAGTCGCACCGGGCCGCGGGATTCGAGGTCTTCCCGCAGCATTTCGGCGGCGCGCTGGGACATGTTCTTGAAGATCTTTTCGCGCATCTCGGGTGGCGCACCCTTGAGGGCGATGACCAGGGAGTCGCTCTGGACCTCCCGCAGCAGGGTCTGGATGCCCCGGTCGTCCAGTTCCATGAGGTTCTCGAACACGAACATCTCGTCGAGGATCTTCTGGGCCAGATCCGGATCGTACTCGCGCACGTTGTCGAGGATGGCTGTCTCCGCGGCCGAACCGACGAAGTTGAGAATGTCGGCGGCATGGCGCACGCCACCCATGGCAGTCTTCTTGACGGTGGACGCACCGGCCAGCATGCGTGTGAGCGCTTCGTTGAGTTCGCGCAGGGCGACCGGCTGCACACCGTCCAGGGTGGCAATGCGAAGCAGCACATCGTTGCGCAGGCGGTCGGTGAAATGCTTGAGGATCTCCCCGGCTTGATCGAACTCCAGATGGACCAGGATGGTGGCGATGATCTGGGGGTGCTCGTTCTTGATCATGTCGGCGGCGGTCGGAGCATCCATCCACTTCAGGCTTTCGATCCCGGCGGTGTCGGAGCCCTGCAGCACGCGGCTGATCAGGTGGGTGGCCCGCTCGTCACCGAGGGCCTTGGTCAGCATGGCCTTGATGTGTTCGTGGTCGGCCTCGATGGGCGTACCCTTGTCGGCGAAGGCGATCAATTCGTCGAGAATGATTTCGACCTTCTCGCGTGGTTGGGACGCCATGCTGGCCATGGCTGCGCCAAGCTTCTGGACCTCTTTCGGGCCGAGTTGCTTCAGCACCTCGGCCGCTTCATCGGCCCCCAGGGTCATCAACAGCAGGGCGCCCTTTTCCTGGCCCTCATCGTTGCTGCTCATTGCTTCCCATCCATTCCTTGATCAGGTTGGCGACCACGCGCGGGTTGTTCTTGGCGATCTCGTGCACCTTGGCGAGTTTTTCATCGTAGGCCAGGCGGGCGGCAGCTTCCGGCGACAGGGCCACCTCGGCGCCTTCCTCGTCCGTCCCTTCGTCGCCTTCTTCGCCCTCTTCCCCGTCGGCCCGTCCGGCCGCGGCGGCGTCGTCTTCGTCCTTCTCCTCGGGCGGAGGCGGCATGACCTGCTTCATCAGCGGCCGGATCACCCCGAAGGCGACGAACGCGATCACGCCGGCGATGACCAGATACTTGATGAGTTCCTTGAACAGGGCGATATTGTCCGGATCCTTCCAGATCGGGGTTTCGAAGCTGTCCTTGTCGGAGACCACGAAGGCGCTGCTCGCGACGTTGATGGTGTCCCCCCTGTCCTTGCTGTAGCCGACCGCCTCGCGGACGAGGTCTTCAACCTGCTTGCGCTCGTCGTCGGTCAACGGGACGGTCTTGATGTTGCCGTTCTTGTCCTTCTCTTCCTTGTGGTTGATGGCGACGGCCACCGACAGGCGCTTGATCTGGCCGAGGGCCTTGCGCGTGTGCTGGATGGTCTTGTCCACCTCGTAGTTGATGGTCGCGCTCTTGCTGGTGGTGAGCGGTAGCTGCCCGTCGGCGCCGGCCGTCCCCGGCACGGCGGGGGTGGTCAGGGGGGCTGTGGCAGGCACGGGCGGCTGGTTGCTGAGGGCGCCGGGAACCCCTTGCGGGCCCTGATCGCGGGTCTGGCTCTCGTTGCTTTGCTGGCTGCGGATGGCCTGCTCGGGAGAGGGGTTGGGGCGATAGGTCTCGGCGGTCTGTTCGGTCTGGTTGAAGTCCACGTCGGCGGACACCTGGGCGCGGAAATTGCCCTTGCCGAAAAGCGGCGTGAGGATGGCGTTGATGCGCCCGATGTAGCCTTCCTCGAGCTCGCGGGTGTACTTGATCTGGGTGGCGTCGAGGGAGGTGCGCAGGGGGTCGGGCTTCTTGGTGAGGAGGCTGCCGTCCTGGTCGATGACGCTCACGTTGTCATTGGACAGGTTGGGCACGCTGGACGAGATCAGGTGCACGATGCCGGCGATCTGGGCCTGGTCCAGGCTGCGGCCGGTGTGCAGGTTCACCATCACCGAGGCGGTGGGTTTCTGTTCGTCGCGCAGGAAGGCCGTTTGCTTGGGAATCGCCAGATGCACCCGCGCGCCGGCGACGCTGGCAATTGACGAGATCGTGCGGGACAGCTCGCCCTCCAGGGCGCGCTGGTAGTTCACCTGCTCATGGAACTGGGACAGACCGAGCTTCTGGGTCTCCATCAGCTCGAAGCCCACCAGGCCGCCCTTGGGGATGCCCTGGGCGGCCAAGCGCAGGCGCAGGTCGTGGACCTGGGTGGCGGGCACCAGGATGGCGTTGCCGTTTTCGGAGAATTTGTAGGGAATGTTCTGTTGCTGGAGGCTGGCAACGACGGCGCCGCCATCCTTCTCTGCAAGGTTGGAGAACAGGACGGAATAGTCCGGTTGGCGGCTCCACAACAGTACGCCGACGATCAGGGCAATGCCGAACGCCAGCGCAGCTCCGGCAGCGAGCTTCTGGCGCTGCGACAGATTGCGGATGTTCTCCTGCACCTGGGCAAAGGGTGAGGCGGGCGGTACCGGAGCGGCGGCCTCTTCTGCTGCCATGGAAACATTCCCCCTATTTCGGATGCTCGCATTCTGGCGTGCCGGATTGCCGTTCTACGGGGGGATTAGCAGCGTTTTTTGCCGCCTATTTGCCGCCTTGCCGGGGTGTTGGCGGGCCTAAGCTGCGAACCGGTGAATTTCGTCTCTGTCGTCCCATGACCGACCCTGCTGCTGAAGACCGCCTTGATGCCCGCCAACTGGCCGATGCCTTTCGCCAGTTCAGCTTGGCATCGGAGGCACTGACCGGCGCCTACGCGGGGCTGCAGACCCAGGTTGGTCAGCTGACCGAACGTTTGAGCGTGCTGATGGGCGCCTTGCCGGCAGGCGTGGTGGTGCTGGATCGGGATGCCCGGGTCGTTCAGGCCAACAAGGCGGTGGAGAGCATGTTCGGTGTTGTCCTGGCGGGGATCCACTGGACGGATTTCTGTGCAGGCCGATTGGCTGAGACCGAAACGCCCGGCGAGTGGCAGCTCGATCAGGGTGGTGAAACGCGACGCGTCACCCGGGTCGATGCCCCTCTGGAGTCCGGGGAGGGACGCATCGTGTTGCTGACGGATGTGACTGATGCCCATCGCATGCGCCTTGCCGCCGAGCGCAACGAGCGTCTGGCGGCAATGGGCGAGATGGTTGCCGGCCTGGCGCATCAGCTACGCACCCCCCTGTCGGCCGCGCTCCTGTACACGGCGACGCTGGTTCAGCAGGACATGGGGCCTGCGGACAAGGAGCGTGTGGGCAGTCGTGCCCTGGAGCGCCTGCGCCACCTGGAAAAGCTCATCCGCGACATGTTGCTGTTTGCCCGTGGAGAGACGCTCGGGCGGGAGCCTTTTGCCATCTGCGATCTTGTGGCCGAGCTGGCCCAGACCCTCGAGCCTGTGGCCAGAGCCAGGGGGTTGCGCTTCGATGCCACGTGCACCTGCGGCGACACCCGTGTCGTGGGTGACCGCAAGGCGATTGCAGGTGCCCTGACCAACCTGCTGGAGAACGCGGTCCAGGCCCTGGACGCGGGAGGCACCATTTGCTTTCGTGCCGAGCAGGACGGCATGCAGGCTCGCTTCCGGGTCGCCGATGACGGGCGTGGGATTGACCCTGCTCTTCAGTCAAGGCTATTTGAGCCGTTCTTTACTACCCGACCCGATGGAACCGGCTTGGGGCTGGCCATCGCCCGGGGGGTTGCCCGTGCCCATGGCGGCGAAATCGGCATCGAGTCGGAGCCCGGCCGAGGCTCCACCTTCACCCTGACCCTCGCCATGGGCGGCTGACGCCCTGCTCTATCCGAGTACTTGAGAGATCTCCATGTCCGAATCCCTCCACATTCTGGTTGTCGAAGACGATGCGCCCTTGCGGGATGCCGTGTGCCTGACCCTTGAGCTTGCCGGCCACACGGTGTTGGGGGTCGGGGATGGTCCGGCGGCGCTGGCCGAGGCGGATCGGCAGGCCTTCAATCTGGTCTTGTCGGATCTGAAGATGCAGCCCATGGATGGCCTTCAGCTTCTGGCGGAACTGCGTCAGCGTCTGCCCCAATTGCCCGTGCTGCTGATGACCGCCTTTGGGGATGTGGAGAAGGCGGTCGATGCAATGCGTGGTGGTGCCTGCGATTTCCTGATGAAGCCCTTTGAACCCGGGGTCCTGCTTGAACATGTGCAGCGCTATGCCGTGACCCGCCAGGCCGACGGGATGATCGCCGCCGATCCCCATACGCGCAATTTGCTGGCGTTGGCCGACCGGGTGGCCGAGACGGATGCGACGGTGCTGCTCAACGGGGAGTCTGGCACGGGCAAGGAGGTCTTTGCCCGCTATCTGCATGAGCATTCCCTTCGACGCAACGGGCCGTTTGTGGCCATCAACTGCGCGGCGATCCCGGATACGCTCCTGGAGGCCACGCTGTTCGGCCATGAGAAGGGGGCGTTTACCGGGGCGGCTTCCTCCCAGGCAGGCAAGTTCGAGCAAGCCGAAGGTGGCACCCTGTTGCTTGATGAGATTTCGGAGATGCCCCTTGGTCTGCAGGCCAAGCTGCTGCGTGTATTGCAGGAGAGGGAGGTCGAGCGGGTGGGGGGCAAGAAGGCCATTCCCCTGGACATCCGCGTGCTGGCCACGACCAACCGGGACATGAGCAAGGAGGTTGCAGCGGGGCGCTTCCGGGAGGATTTGTTCTATCGACTCAATGTATTTCCCCTGGGAATTCCGTCCCTGCGCGAACGGCCAGGCGACATCGTTCCGTTGGCGCGGCACTTTGCGCTGATGCACGGGGTGCGCCTCAAGCGCACGGGGAGACTCTCCCCAGAGGCCGAGGCCCTGCTGGTGACCTATCCCTGGCCAGGCAACGTCCGGGAGCTGGAGAACACGGTCCAGCGTGCGTTGATCCTGAGTGGTGGCGAGGCGGTGTCGGCGGAGACCATCCGCCTGTGCCTGCCCCACTGGAATGGTGAGCCGGTGCGCCTGCCGGTACCCGCCCTTGCCGTTGCGGCAACTTTTGCCGCAGAGTCGGCAGTATCTGCCGGAGAGGCGGCCAAGGATGCGGGGCGTCCAGCCAATATGAAGGATCTCGAGCGCGAGCACATCCTCCAGGTTCTGAAGGAGGTTGGCGGGTCGCGAAAACGCGCAGTAGCGCAGCTCGGCATCTCGGAGCGGACGCTGCGCTACAAGCTTCAGCAGTATCGCCAGGAGGGGCTGTTCTCCGGCTGATGGCCCATTGTGCCGCTTGGCACGTGGCTTGCTCTGCTATAGTCGAGAAAAAGGAGCAGGATCATGGATACCCGCGGAATCGACCAAATGCTGTCCGAGCTGCGCGCCACTTCGCAAGTGGCGTCGGGCAAGTCTGCCCAAGCGGCTACGTCCGCCGGGGCCACCGATTTCGGGCAGGTTCTGCAAAGTGCCATCGCCGACGTAAGTTCGGCGCAGATGCAGGCGCAGGAGATGGCCAAGGGCTTCTCGGCCGGTGACCCGAATGTCAATCTTCAGGATGTAATGGTGAATCTGCAGAAGGCGAACCTGTCCTTCCAGCAGATGGTGCAGGTGCGCAACAAGCTGGTCACGGCTTACCAGGACATCATGAACATGTCGGTGTAAGCACCAAGGCGATCCGTCGCGTCGTGGTTCATGTGGAAAGAATGAGAAGAGCCGGCATTGCCGGCTCTTCTCATTGATGGCCTGCCATTGCCTGCAAGCTCGTCAACGGATACGTTCCCTTGCGTTGCGTTCCCGTTCGGTGCGCAATATGTAGCGCTGTATTGTCGATGCCATGCTGGCAGGCAGATTCATGAACTCGCAGCCGGCGCGCAGCACGACGCTGCCGTCCCGATTGGTGATGCGGAACAGGTTGCGTACCCGGAGGGTGGTGGCGATGGGGCCGACTTCCGGGAGCATCAGCCGGCAGTCGGCAAATTCCATGTCGGGCTCGAAAGGCACCCCATTGGGCGGGACAGTGACTGCCAAGCCACCCCCGCTGATATCCACGACGTCTGCTTCGACGGTGACGAACTTGTTTTCGCCATCCACCAGAACGGGAATCCGGCAACTCAGGTTGTGGGGGCTGGGGGCGGTGAGGCGATAGTATTCCCGTCGCTGCAAGCGTAACAGCACCTCCGGGAGTGCGATCCGGAAGGCCTGATGCCCTTCATGGGGAAAGCGCTCGATATCCGTTGCGGCAAACTGGATCTTGATCTTGTCAAGCTGGGTTACGCAGATCAGCTTTTCGGCCGCTTCAACGCGCATATTGATGGCTTCATCGCTGGCCGCATCAAGAATGAGATGCTGCTCGTCGGCCGTGATAGCGAGGATTGCGCTCAGGAAGGAGTCGGCACTGGCGTCAATGAATGCGCTCAGCATTGCGCGCCTTTGCATCAAGGCCCGCAGATTGAAAAGGATGTCGGTTTTTTCACGCAGCAGGTAACGGGAATAGTCGTCAGCCTGCAGGAGTTCGAACTTGAGAGGCATGGTGGCGGTGGCGTCCGGCAATCGGATGATGAACCGGATTCTAGCAGCCCCACGTGGACTGCCGGAGCCGCCGTTGCCATGATCCGATCAGCGGTGACGATTTTGCCCGAACACCGGGGGGCAGAGCCCCCCGCGGGATGCCGTTCAGCGGGTTGCTTCGCGTTCGATCTCTTCAAGGCTGGTGTGGCGCACATCACGGCCCTTGACCATGTAAACCACGTACTCGGCGATGTTCTTGGCATGGTCGCCGATGCGCTCCACCGATTTGGCCACGAACATCAGTTCGATGGACTGGGAAATGGTGCGCGGGTCTTCCATCATGTAGGTGATGAGCTGGCGCATGATGCCCTTGAATTCGGCGTCCACTTCCTTGTCCTGCCGGACCACCTGGGCTGCCGAGATGGTGTCCAGGCGGGCGTAGGCGTCGAGGGAGGTGCGCAGCATGTCGACCACCGCCGTCGCGATGTGGGCGAGACGGATCTGGGGCGTGAAGTTCGATCCGGTGGTGTGGAGCTGCTTCGCCGTCTTGGCGATCTTCTTGGCCTCATCTCCGATCCGTTCCAGATCGGTGATGGTCTTCTGGACGGTGCTGATCATGCGCAGATCAACAGCGGTGGGTTGGCGTTTGGCGATGACCTGGTTGCAGGCTTCGTCCAGTTCGATTTCCAGATGGTTGACTCGGTTGTCGTTCTCGATGACCTGGTCGATCAGCAGCAGATCTCCGTCGGAGAGGCCTTCCATGGCCTTCACGATCTGCAGTTCGACCATGCCGCCCATCTGAAGAACCCGGGTTCGGATACCTTCCAGTTCGGCGTCAAACTTCTTGGAGGTGTGCTCGTTCATGGGGAAATCCTGTTGGGGAGGGTATGTAATCAGCAAAGCCTAGCAGTGCAAGATGACGATTTTGTTTCAACTCCGCTCGTAGGTGATGACGCCATCGGCCGTGGCAAGCAGAAGGACGTCCGCGCCCCGCTTTGCAAACAGGCCGCTGGTGACGACGCCGACGATCCCGTCAATCGCGATCTCCAGGCCGGCAGGGTCGTCGATGGCAAGATCATGAACGTCAAGGATCAGGTTGCCGTTGTCGGTGATGAAGCCGTCCCGCAGTACCGGGCGGCCACCCAGCCGGACAAGCTCACGTGAGACCTGGGCGCGGGCCATGGGGATCACCTCTATCGGAAGAGGGAAGCGGCCGAGCCGTTCCACCTTCTTGCTTGCGTCGCAAATGCATACGAAAGTGCGCGCGACCGCCGCAACGATCTTTTCCCGGGTCTGGGCGCCTCCGCCACCCTTGATCATGGCCAGGGATGCATCGATTTCGTCTGCACCGTCGATGTAGACGGGGAGCGACTCGACTTCGTTCATGTCCAGAAGCCGGATACCATGGCCCGCCAGTCGGCGGGCCGATGCTTCGGATGAGGCGACGGCGCCTTCGATACGATCCTTCATCGTGGCCAGTCCGTCGATGAAGAAGTTGGCGGTGGAGCCAGTGCCTACGCCGACGATCTTCCCTTCGATCACATAGTCGAGTGCCAGTAGCGCGGCCTGTTGCTTGAGTTCGTCCTGGGTCATGGTGGTGTCGCCCACTGCAAAAAAGATTAAATTCTAACGGGGCGGCGCAAACCGGTCAGATTCGGCGAGCCGCTGGGGTAGGATCCAGCCCTGTGAAGAGTGTAAACATCCTGTAGCGCCTGCGGGGAACCATGATGTGGCTCACGCCGCAGGGGCCGCGATGGTTGAGGTGGTTTTGCATGACGGATCCGGAACTTCCCGGATCGTCTTTTTGACTGGAGGCAACGTATGGGTTTGCTCGATCAACTTGCAGGACAGGTTCTGGGTTCGCTGGCAGGAGGTGCGCAGGGTGGCGGTCAGTCGCCCTTGCTTCAGCTTGTGCTGAACCTGATTCAAAACAGTGAAGGTGGGCTGGGCGGACTTCTCTCCAAGTTCAGTCAGGCCGGTCTGGGTGACCAGGTGGCTTCGTGGGTCGGGACGGGCCAGAACCTGCCGGTCAGCGCGGAGCAGCTCGGGCAGGTCCTCGGCGGGGCCGGTGGCCTGGGAGACATGGCCGCACAGCTTGGCTTGCCGCAGGAGCAATTGGCCGGACAGCTAGCCCAGTTGTTGCCCCAGGTCATTGATGGCCTGACCCCGAATGGTCAACTGCCCGCTGAAGGGAGCGATCTCTTGGGGCAAGGGTTGTCGTCGGTCCTTGGCAGCCTGCTCGGCAAGGCCTGAGCTCAGGCACATTCCACACGCGTGTTCAGCCCGGTCCGGTCGCCACAGGCCGGGTCGGGTCCGCGCACCACTCGCTCCAAGAGCCGGCATACAAGCGTGCCCCATCCAGACCGGCGACCTCCATTGCGAGCAGGTTGTGGCATGCCGTAACACCGGAGCCACACTGTAGAACCGCTATATTCGCGTTGCCGCCCTTGAGGATCTGACCGAAGTCCTCCTGAAGCTCCGACGCCTGTTTGAAGCATCCGTCCGGGCCGAGATTGTCCTTGAAGAAACGATTGACGGCGCCCGGGATATGCCCGCCAACGGGGTCAAGGGTTTCATTTTCGCCCCGATAGCGATCGGGCGCGCGGGCATCAACAAGCAGCATCCCGGGTTTGTTCAGATGGTTCAGCATGTAGTCTGCATCGACCTTCATGTTGTCCTGCGGCCGGTGAACGAATGTCGTGGCGCGGGGCTCCGAGGTCTCGGTGCTCAGGGGCAGACCGCTGGAGAGCCAGGCCTGCAGCCCCCCATTGAGGACTGCCACGTGGTCGTGTCCCAGCCAGCGCAGGAGCCACCATAAGCGGGCGGCAAACATTCCGCCCACATCGTCATAGGCGACCACCTGTCTCCGGTCGTCTACCCCCAGGCTGCCCAGTTTGTCGGCCAACCGTTCCGGTTCGGGCAGCGGGTGGCGTCCATTGCGCCCGGTAAGAGGGCCGGACAGGTCGGTCTCCAGGTCGAGGAAGAGCGCCCCCGGAATATGGCCCGATGCATAGGCCTTCCTGCCGTACCCGGGGTCGCCAAGATTGAACCGGCAATCAAAAATACACCAGGCGGGGCTGACTTGCCGGGCAAGGTCCGTGGCGCTGATCAAGCTTGTAAACGGGACGGACATGGCCTCCAGACCTCAGCTTACCGGGGTCTCGATGCCGCCCAGCCATGCTTCGGCATCTTCGGTGTCGTCGAAGACACGAACGTCGGCGTCCACAAACATCTGCGACAGCCAAGCGCTCCAGGCGATCCATTGATCCCGGGTGAGGATGGCAATACGGGCGAAGTCGTGGGCGTGGGCCCGCGCGAAGCGGATCTCCTCGAGTGCCATATCCACCGTGAAGCCGCTCATTTCCCGCAGGTCGAAGAGAAGATCGACTGGGCCTTCGAACTTCACTTTGAAGTTGATGACTTCTTCGAACTCCTTGTAATCGGCCAGGGTGAACTCTCCCAGGACGGTTACGTTGACCCGGTTTTCCTTGTGGTCGGTGGTGATCATCGTCTGCTTCCTTTCTGGGCTGAGAGCTTGTCAATACACCTACTGGGCGGCCCGATTTCGCTCCTGCGGTGCTCGTGGTTCGCCAGGTGCGGCCGTGCTTCCCGGCGCGAACTCGAACCGCTCGCCACGATTTCTTCACATGCTCTGACTGGGCCGCACCAGTGTAGCCCCCCGTTGCTCGCGCTTCAATCGGACTCCAGGGTCGCCGTGGGTTTTCGCGATGCCATGGATACCCATACGCCGCTGGCAATGATGATGAGGATCGCCAGTATGGAGGTCCATGGCAGGCGTTCGTCCCACAAGGCAACGCCGAAAAGGCTGGAGAAGATCACTGTGGTGTAGGCGAGGTTGGCCGACACGATGGTCTTTCCGTAGCGGTAGGCGCGGGTCATGGCCAGTTGTGCGCATCCGCCGAATCCGCCCACGCCGAGCAGGATGGCTGCATCCTTAAAGCCCACGGTGTTTGCGCTGCCCGAGGCAAGCGCCCACGGTAGGCCGCAAGCGGCTGTGATGAGTGAAAACCAGAGCACGGTGCGGGCCTCCGGTTCGCCCACACGACCAAGCGCCCGGACGTTCAGGTATGCCAGGCTGGCAATCAGGCCAGAGCCCAGTCCGCCGAGTGCTCCAGCCCATTGCTCGGGATCGAGGGTGGGCTGGAGCAGGAGAACGACACCGATGAAACCCAGCGCAACAGCCGCGAACAGATGCTTTCCGACATGCTCCTGGAACCAGCAGGCGAGGAGCAAGGCGACAAACAGTGGCGAGGTGTAGTTGAGTGTCACCGCTGTGGCCAAGGGCAGGATGCCGAGGGCAAAGAAGTAACACATCAGGGCGATGGTCCCTGACACGCCTCGGGATAGCTGCAGGCGCCAGTGGGGCGTTGCGCATGAAAGTCCCTGCAGGCGAAGCAGTCCGAACATCATCACAAAGCCGACCAGGCCGCGGTAGAACACCAGCTCACCCGTTGTAAAACGGGCTGAGCCGAGCTTTACGCAAACTCCCATGCATGCGAACAGCAGACTGGCTACGATCATCCACAGGGATTGCATGGTGCAGTGCGGAAGGCGAAAAGCGCCATTCTACTGGAGGCCTCACCGCCATGCTGCGGACGAGAAAAAGCCCCCGCAGTTACCTGCGGGGGCTCATCAACCAGGCGTGCCGGTGAGGGGTACCGGCGATCCGGGCTTAGTGGAACTGCTCTTCTTCGGTGGAGCCGGTCAGGGCCGTCACGGAGGACTTGCCACCCTGGATCACGGTGGTGATGTCATCGAAGTAACCGGTGCCGACTTCCTGCTGGTGCGACACGAAGGTGTAGCCACGGTCGCGGGCAGCGAATTCGGGCTCCTGGACCTTCTCGACGTAGGCGGACATGCCACGGGCAGCGTAGTCCTGGGCCAGGTCGAACATGTGGTACCACATGTTGTGGATACCAGCCAGGGTGATGAACTGGTACTTGTAGCCCATGGCGCCCAGCTCCTTCTGGAACTTGGCGATGGTGGCATCGTCCAGGTTCTTCTTCCAGTTGAAGGAAGGAGAGCAGTTGTAGGCCAGCATCTTGCCCGGGTGGACCTTATGCACGGCTTCGGCGAACTTGCGGGCAAATTCCAGATCCGGCGTGCCGGTTTCACACCACACCAGGTCGGCGTACTCAGCGTAAGCGATGGCGCGGGAGATGGCCTGATCCAGACCCTTCTTGGTCTTGTAGAAGCCTTCGGCGGTGCGCTCGCCGGTCAGGAAGGGCTTGTCGTTCTCGTCGTAGTCGGAGGTCAGCAGGTCAGCCGCTTCAGCATCGGTACGGGCGATAACCAGGGTCGGCACGCCGTAAACGTCGGCAGCCATACGGGCAGCGATGAGCTTTTGGCAGGCTTCGGTGGTCGGAACCAGCACTTTGCCGCCCATGTGGCCGCACTTCTTGACGGAAGCCAGCTGATCTTCCCAGTGCACGCCAGCAGCGCCGGCGCGGATCATGGCCTTCATCAGTTCGTAGGCGTTGAGCACGCCGCCGAAACCGGCTTCAGCGTCAGCAACGATCGGCAGGTGGTATTCCACGTGGCCGGCATCGCCCTTGTTGATGTTCTTGGACCACTGGATTTCGTCAGCACGGTTGAAGGCATTGTTGATGCGCTCGACAACCTTGGGCACGGAGTCAACCGGGTACAGGGACTGGTCCGGGTACATTGCGGCGTACTCGTTGTTGTCGGCAGCAACCTGCCAGCCGGACAGGTAGATGGCCTTGATGCCGGCCTTGGCTTGCTGAACGGCTTGGCCGCCGGTCAGAGCGCCCAGGCAGTTGACGTAGGGCGTGTTGTTAACCAGATCCCACAGCTTTTCGGCACCGCGACGGGCCAGGGTGTGCTCGACCTGGAAGGAGCCGCGCAGGCGGACGACGTCAGCTGCGGAGTAACCGCGCTTGATGCCTTTCCAGCGGGGGTTTTCAGCCCAGTCTTTTTCGAGGGCGGCGATTTGCTGTTCGCGAGTCAGAGACATACGACATCCTTTACTAACGTTGGAGGGGGAGGGAAAACCGGCGGATCGGTCCGGCCCGGGCGTGGGCGGCAGACCCCATCCTGCTCATTTGTCCGGGGTCCTGGAGACCTGTGGGGTCTGAAAGGAGAGTCCGGTCAGTGGGTGAGAGTATAGGCAGGATTTTGCACGGCAGCAACAGGTCTTATATAAGACATAAGAAATAAATTTCTTTTTGAAAACATGTGGCTAGGCATGCAATTTTGCATTGTGAAACGCCGTCGGTGATTGTGAAAAGAAAATCCGCTGCACCGCGGCGTTTTTTGATGCCGCTTACAGCAATGGGGCCTCGGAAACGATCACGCCATCCTCGTCGGCGTACACATATTGGCCGGTGGAAAAGGTGACGCCCCCGAAACTCACGGGTATGTCGAGGTCGCCGGCCCCTTTCTTGACGCTCTTCATCGGGTGCGTTCCGAGGGCAAAGACACCCAGGTCCATGCCACTTATCGGGCCGGAGTCCCGGATGCAGCCGTACATGATGACGCCGGACCAACCGTTCTTCACACCAAGCAGGGCCAACTGGTCGCCAAGCATCGCGCAGCGCGTCGAGCCACCGGCGTCGACGACGAGCACGGCACCGTTCCCGGGCGTCTCCAAAGTTGATCGGACGAGGGCGTTGTCCTCGAAGACCTTCAGGGTCCGGACGGGGCCTGAAAAGCGGGTCTTGCCACCGAAGCTGCGGAACATGGGGGCGACGGCACGCACCTTTCCTTCGTTGGCATCGCAAAGGTCGGTAGTCTGGAATTCCATGCTGACTCCATTGAGTTGAGGGAGGGACAAAGAAAGCGGGCGGCCTAGGCCGCCCGCAGGACAAGGGTTTCGGTTGGGGAAAACTATACCGCAGCTTCGGCCAACTCTTCGAACACGAGCCTGACCTTGTCGCTGTCGTCCAGGTCGATGGTGACGGTTCCTCCGCTGGACAGGCGCCCAAAGAGGAGTTCGTCGGCAAGGGCGGAGCGGATGGTGTCCTGAATCAGGCGAGCCATGGGGCGGGCGCCCATGAGGGGGTCAAAGCCCTTCTTGCCCAGCCATTCCTTGAGCCGCTCGGTGAAGTGCGCTTCGACTTTCTTCTCGTGGAGCTGGGCCTCAAGCTGCATCAGGAACTTCTCGACGACGCGAGTGATGATGTCGTGATCCAGGCTCTTGAAGGAGATGATGGCATCAAGGCGGTTGCGGAACTCCGGCGAGAACAGGCGTTTGATGTCGGACATTTCATCACCCTGCTCGCGTTTGGCCGAAAAGCCGATGATGGCCTTCTGCATGGTTTCGGCGCCGGCGTTCGTGGTCATGATGATGATGGTGTTGCGGAAGTCTGCCTGGCGCCCATTGTTATCAGTCAGGGTGCCATGATCCATGACCTGCAGCAGAATGTTGTAGATGTCGGGGTGAGCCTTCTCGATCTCATCCAGCAGCAGTACACAGTGCGGCTTCTTGTTAACTTGCTCGGTCAGCAGGCCGCCCTGGTCGAACCCGACATAGCCCGGTGGCGCACCGATCAGGCGCGATACGGCATGGCGCTCCATGTACTCGGACATGTCGAACCGAACAAGCTCGATGCCGAGGGTGTAGGCGAGCTGGCGTGCTACTTCGGTCTTGCCCACGCCAGTGGGGCCACTGAACAGGAAGGAGCCGATTGGCTTGTGGGGATTGCCGAGGCCCGAGCGCGACATCTTGATGGCCTTGCCGAGCGCCTCGATGGCGGCGTCCTGGCCAAAGACGACGTTCCTGAGATCCCGCTCCAGCGTTCTGAGGGCTGCCTTGTCATCATTGGAGACGCTGCGCGGCGGAATGCGTGCGATCTTGGCAACGATCTCTTCAATCTCGGTCTTGCCGATGAGCTTCTTCTGGCGCGACTTGGGCAGGATACGTTGTGCAGCCCCGGCCTCGTCAATCACGTCGATCGCCTTGTCGGGCAGGTGCCGATCATTGATATAGCGGGCGGAGAGCTCTGCCGCGCTTGAAAGTGCGGAGGCAGAGTACTTGATGCCGTGGTGCTGCTCGAAACGCGACTTCAGCCCCTTGAGGATCTCCACCGTCTCGGACACCGAGGGCTCGACCACGTCCACCTTCTGGAAACGACGGGACAGGGCGTGATCCTTCTCGAAGATCTGGCGGAACTCGTTGTAGGTGGTTGCGCCGATGCACTTCATCTGGCCTGACGAGAGGGCTGGCTTGAGCAGGTTGGACGCATCCAGCGTACCGCCGGATGCTGCGCCGGCACCAATCAAGGTATGAATCTCGTCAATGAACAGGATGGCGTTCGGGTGATCGGCAAGCTGTTTGAGGACAGCCTTGAGCCGTTGTTCGAAATCTCCCCGATACTTGGTGCCTGCGAGCAGTGCTCCCATATCCAGCGCGTACACCTGGGCGTCCGCGAGGATCTCGGGCACACGCCCTTCCACGATGCGCCGGGCAAGCCCTTCGGCGATGGCCGTCTTGCCCACGCCGGCTTCCCCAACCAGCAGGGGGTTGTTCTTGCGGCGCCGGCACAGGGTCTGGATGACGCGCTCGACTTCCTTCTCGCGTCCGATGAGGGGGTCGATCTTGCCCATCAGGGCCTGCTGATTGAGATTCTGGGTGTAGTTGTCGAGCGCTCCGCCGGCCGAGTTGCCTTCCTGCTCCTGTTCGCCCTGCTCCGACTCACCCGCCGGCCGGCCGGTAGCCGGGTTCGCCCCTTGTTGCGGGGTCTTGGTGATGCCGTGGGAAATGAAATTCACGACGTCCAGACGGGATATGTTCTGCCGCTGGAGAAAGTAAACCGCGTGAGAGTCCTTTTCGCCGAAGATCGCGACCAGCACATTGGCGCCGGTGACTTCCTTCTTGCCAGACGACTGGACATGCAGGATGGCTCGCTGGATGACGCGTTGGAAACCGAGCGTCGGCTGCGTGTCGATATCCTCGGTGCCTTCGACCTTTGGCGTGTGCTCGTTTACAAAATTGGTAAGTTCCTTGCGCAACTCGTCGGTCTTGGCAGCGCAGGCGCGCAAGACTTCTGCTGCGGAGGGGTTGTCGAGGAGAGCAAGCAGAAGGTGCTCCACGGTAATGAACTCATGCCTCTTTTGCCGTGCTTCGACAAAGGCCATGTGCAGACTGACTTCAAGCTCTTGCGCGATCATTTCAGTTTTCCTCCATGACGCAAGCCAGCGGGTGCTGATGCTGACGTGCGTACGCGATGACCTGCTCGACTTTGGTGGCCGCGACGTCCCTTGGGAAGACACCACAAACCCCAACGCCCTCTCTGTGTACTTTGAGCATGATCCGAGTTGCTTGTTCGCGATCCTTGCCAAAGTATTTCTCTATCACAGCCACCACGAAATCCATGGGGGTGAAATCGTCGTTAAGGAGCATGACCTTGAAAAGGGGTGGGGGTTTGACCCGCGTCACCGCCGTTTCAAGTACAGACTCTTCCTGCTTTTTGATGACCATGCGACCCATTCTAAACAACCCCGATGATTGTGCAAGAGTGACTTGGCACACTCGCCGGGGCATTCCAAAGCGGTGCACTTGCCCCGTCATGGTGCATTGCAGGCGGGACTAAAACAGCGTTGAAATGTCGGGTTTTGTTGGGAAGCGCACAAAAGGCGACATTTTTCCGCCACTTTCGTGTTGTGCTGCAACATTTGTGCCGGTTTACAAATGCGTTGACGAGGTGAATCAAGTCACGTAAAAGCATTTTTGTGTTCGTGCCGAGTATGAGGCGACAGGGTTTGCGTCGCGTGTTCAAAGAAACGCCCTCGAAAGTCTTGCGCTTGTCTTGTCCCGATCGCACGCCGGAGGTCCGGATCGTATTACTGCAATCAAGAAGGAAATAGCAATATGGCAACTGGTACTGTTAAGTGGTTCAACGACGCCAAGGGTTTCGGCTTCATCACGCCGGACGATGGTAGTGAAGACCTGTTCGCGCACTTCTCCGCGATCAACATGAATGGGTTCAAGTCGCTGAAGGAGGGGGAGAAGGTTCAGTTCGAGGTCACTCAGGGGCCGAAGGGCAAGCAAGCGTCGAACATCCAGCGCGCTTGATACGCTTCGATCCGCCGGGGCCGATGGTCTTGGCGCCGTGATCCTGACCGCCGACATGCGCAAGCCTGTCGGCGGTTTTGTTTGGTGTGATCCGTTTTGCTTCTGGCGGCCTCTTGATCGACCTGGCCGAGAAGCAAAAAACCCGCACAAGGCGGGTTTTTCGTGGTGCAACAAGCGGTAATCGCGTGCCGGAAGCAATTACTTGAGTTTCACTTCCTTGTACGGCACGTGCTTGCGGGCAACGGGGTCGTACTTGCTGAACTCAAGCTTGTTCGGGGTGGTGCGCTTGTTCTTGGAGGTGGTGTAAAAATGCCCGGTGCCAGCAGTGGACTCGAGCTTGATCTTTTCGCGGCCGCCTTTTGCCATGTCGATTTATCTCCGGTGGTGAAAAGGCTCAGACCTTTTCGCCGCGAGCGCGAAGCTCGGCGACGACGGCGTCGATGCCCTTCTTGTCAATGGTGCGCAGGGCCGCATTGGATACGCGCAGGCGCACCCAGCGATTCTCGGCTTCGCTCCAGAACTTGCGGTTTTGCAGGTTCGGCAGGAAGCGGCGCTTGGTTTTGTTGTTCGCGTGGGAAACGTTGTTACCCACCATCGGTGCTTTTCCGGTCACTTGGCAAACGCGAGCCATTTGTTGCTCCAAACTGGTTTTGATTCGATAAGACTCTCGATTATAAGCGACGAAGTTCACTCGAATCAATACCTTGGTGTGTTTCAGATGATGAATATGCCCCTCGTCACGGCCGGAACCTAGAGCAGGCCACGCTCTGCGAAGGAAACGGGGGCTGCGTTGCCGGCCACGATGAAGTGGTCGAGGACCCGCACATCCACCAGCGCCAGGGCCTGGGTGAGGCTCTTTGTCAGCGATTGGTCGGCGATGCTGGGTTCGCCGACTCCCGAGGGGTGGTTGTGGGCAAGGATCACCGCGGCGGCATTGTGTTCGAGGACAAGCTTGACGACTTCCCGCGGATAGACGGAGGTCTGGGTCAGGGTACCGCGAAAGAGTTCGACGTTGCCCATGACCCGGTTTTGAGCGTCGAGGAGCAGGATCATGAAGACTTCATGGGGGAGCTGCGCGAGCTTGAGGCGCAGCCAGTCACGCACGGCACTGGGGGAGTCGAGCACGTCACGGCGGGCCATCTCCTCGCCGAGCGCGCGACGTGCCAGTTCAAGTACGGCTTGTAGCTGGGCGTACTTCGCAGGGCCCATGCCCGGAATGGCGGAGAAGGCCGAGGCTGAGGCGGCACACAGGGGCGAGAGGCCGCCAAAATGGCCAAGGAGGTCGCGGGCAAGATCGACGGCACTCTTGCCGCGGATGCCGACCCGCAGGAACAGGGCCAGCAGCTCGGCGTCGGACAGGGCGCCGGCACCATGGGCGAGAAGGCGCTCCCGCGGGCGTTCGTCGGCAGGCCAGTCGGTGATTGCCATGGCGTGTACAATTCCAGCTTCTGAAGGATTCGGATAATACCATTGGCATGAGTGAGCTCAAGGGCAGGAAACTGGTATTGGGGGTGACGGGAGGCGTGGCCGCCTACAAGGCGGCTGAGTTGGTTCGCCTGCTGGGCAAGGCCGGGGCGGATGTTCACGTGGTGCTGACGGAAGGGGGCGCACGCTTTGTGACCGCGGTCACTTTCCAGGCGCTTTCCGGCAACCGGGTGTGGACCGATCTGTGGGATCCGCGCATGGATAACAACATGGCGCATATCGATCTGACCCGCGATGCGGATGCGATCCTGATTTCACCGGCCACCGCCGATGTCATGGCCAAACTGGCCCATGGTCTGGCCGACGATCTTCTGACAACGCTGTGTCTGGCGCGGGATTGCCCCCTGCTGGTGGCGCCCGCAATGAACCGACAGATGTGGGAACACCCGGCCACGCAGCGCAATGTCGCCCAGTTGAGTGCCGATGGGGTGACCCTGTTCGGACCGGCGGCGGGAGAGCAGGCCTGTGGCGAAGTGGGATTGGGGCGCATGCTGGAGCCGGAAGACCTGTGCGAAGCGGTGATCGGCTTCTTTCAGCCGCGCCTGCTTGCCGGACGGCGGGTGGTCATGACGGCCGGCCCGACCTTCGAGGCCATTGACCCGGTGCGCGGTATCACCAATTCGAGTTCCGGGAAGATGGCCTATGGCTTGGCCCGCGCCTGCGCCCAGGCCGGGGCCGAGGTGACCCTGGTCAGTGGCCCCGTTGCCCTGCCCGTACCGGCGGGGGTTCGCCGGGTGAGTGTACGCAGCGCGCTCGAAATGCGTGAGGCGGTGTTTGCTGCCCTGCCCGGCGCGGATGTCTTCATCGGGGTGGCGGCCGTGGCGGATTATCGTCCGGCCACGTCTGCCGAACACAAGATCAAGAAGTCCGGCGCCGAGTTGTCCATTACGTTGACACCCAACCCCGATATCCTCGCAGACGTCGCCAACTTGCCGAAGCCGCCATTTTGCGTTGGTTTCGCGGCCGAAAGCCGGGATCTGGACGAGTATGCGGAAGGCAAGCGCAAGGCCAAGAAGCTGCCCCTGATCGTTGGCAACCTGGTTCAGGATGGCCTGGGTGGAGACGACAACCTGGTCGTGCTCTACGATGACGCCGGCCGTCACCCCCTGCCACGAGCACCAAAGCCTGATCTCGCACGGGCCATCGTAGCCCACTTGGCGGGCCTGTTGCCCGAAGTCTGAAACCCAGCCCTGAACGATTGGATTGTCATGCACCAGATCGATATCAAGATTCTTGACGAACGCCTGAAATCCCAGCCGCCCGCGTATGCGACCGATGGTTCGGCCGGCCTGGACCTGCGGGCCTGCATTGATGCACCGATCAACCTTGCTCCCGGGCACACGGCCCTGGTGCCGACCGGCCTGGCGATCCATCTGGCCGATCCCGGACTGGCGGCGATGATCCTTCCCCGCTCAGGTCTTGGGCACAAGCACGGTATCGTGCTTGGCAATCTGGTGGGTTTGATCGACTCGGACTACCAGGGGCAGATCTTCGTGTCGGCATGGAATCGTGGGCACGAGCACTTTACCGTGCAGCCCATGGAGCGCATTGCCCAGCTGGTTGTCGTGCCGGTACTGCAGGTGGCTTTCAACGTGGTCGGCGATTTTGACGCCAGCGATCGGGGTGCCGGTGGTTTTGGCAGCACGGGAAAACACTGATGCGCCATCCGGGGATCCCGACCGGCGTGCACGTCCTGCTGGAACGGGACGGCCGGATACTGCTGATGCGCAGGGCTGGGACGGGGTTCTTCGATGGGCTGTACAGCCTGCCGGGCGGGCATGTCGAGGAGGGTGAGTCCGTGGGGCAAACGGCTGTCCGCGAGATGGCCGAAGAGCTCGGCGTCATGATCGACGCGTCCGTTCTGAGGGTCGTGGGGGTGATACACCGCCGCTCCGACACGAACCGGATCGACTTCTTTGTCAGCGCACCGGTATGGGGCGGCGAGCCACATGTTGCGGAGCCAGATAAATGTGACGCGCTGGGCTGGTTTCCGCGGAATGCGTTGCCGGAGGCCGTTGTGCCGTATGTCCGGGAGGCCCTTGCAGAGGGGGATGGCCCATGGATCAGGGAGTCCGGCTGGCGTTAGTATGAAAAACCCCGGTCCTGGGAACCGGGGTTTTTCCTTTACTGCCAGCAGGCCCGCTTATTCGGGAACGCTGACCGTTCCACCATTATAGGAAATGACATCGCCAGCAGCCGGGGTGCTTGCAATGGGGGGGACGTTGCCCGCGGACAACGCTGGTGCCGAGCCCGCCGTGCCGCCGCGCGGCGTGGTGCGAATCACCTGGGAGTCGGGCAGTGCAGTGCCGTTCTTCAGGTGGGCATACATGATGTCCATGCCACGATTGAAGTAAACATGAAGGGGCACCAGATTGCTGTCGTAGCCCGGCAGAAGGCCGTTATCGATGAACGCATCGAAGTGCTGGGCGTTGGTGACTTCGTAGTAGCGGAGCTTGCTGGCAGAGCCGTCGGACTTCCGGCTTGCCCCGTAGTAAGCACGGGACGCATGATTGACCGGGATCAGGGTATCCGAGCGGCCGGACACGATGACCGTGGGTTTGCCGTTCAGCATTCCGGTGGCCTGTACTTCCGCAATGCCCTGGCGGACGCGGTCGGACTGAGTGAGCAGGGTGCCACTCAGCTTGCTGCCGGTCACCGCATCCGTGCCGGTGACAAGGGAACGGGCGCACAGAGCTCCGTCGAGGGCTGCGTCGGCGAGGCCCGTGGAGGGAGATACGGCGAGGACATCCCGCTTGGCGCCGCCGCTGGCGTCGTTGTAGACCAGATTGATACCGCCGGTCGGAGGAACGCCGTTGCCGGAGGCAAAGATGCCTGCCTGAACCAGCGCGCTGGTCGCAGTGACATTGCCCAGCGTGGCACCTGCCGTGGCGACCGTGCTGGCAAAGCTGAAGCCGCAAACATTGTCAGCCACGCTGAAACGCCCGAGGGTGTTCAGGTAGGTGACGACGATGGACGGAGTGGCAAAAGCGTGATGGGAGGCGTGATACAGGTCGTGCTCAGTGCTCCAGCCATAGGCGCGCAGCTTCTGTAGGGCTTCATCGGCTTGTGCTTGCAGTGTCGTACCGGCAAGGAGGCCCTTGGCCTTGAGCGCGGTGCATCGATTGGTCGCATAGCCGGCGACAAAGGCGGCACCCGGTGACCCTGTGGCCGCACTGGCCAAGGCTGCGCAGGGTTGGTAGAGGTTGGCGTAGGTGAAGTAGTCGATCAGCGGCTTGCCAATGGTGCTGACCGCGGTGGTGCCCTGTTTGACGCCGACACCGCTCACGTCCTTGGGCTGGATCTGGGGTTCGCCCACCGCCACGCCATCAATCAGACCGAGGCTGTCCTGCTCGGCGGCGAGGAGCGCAGCGCCGGCACCGTTGGATACCGAAGAGGCGATGACCACCGTATTGGCCGGGCGGATGTTGCGGGGCTTCTTGCCGCTGGCATCGGCTGTGCCAAACTTTTCATTGAGCACATAGAAGGCGAACCCCACCGCATCGAGGGTATTACGTCCCCAGTCCTTTTCGGGGTTCTGCTGGGAGTGGGCGTGCTTGTAGGCGATCCGGTTGGGGAAGGCGGCGTTGAAGGCGTCGAGCTGGGTCTTGGTGAGGCTTGCCACGAAATGCGCCCGCGTACCGGCGGCGCTGGCCGAGGACACGGTTCCATCGATCAGGTTGGTGGTGTCCCGGGCCAGATCATGCATGCCGTTGCCGCTACCTTTGTCGGTATAGGCGACGGCGCAACCATGCTTCAGGCCCCATTCACCTGCCGTGCCTATGGCGCCATAGACGCCCCGTGAGCCGGAGGAGGTGGCGGTCACCAGACAGGGTTGGGAGGTGCTGAAGTTGGCTGGAATCTGCACCATGACCGTGACCTGGCGCGTGCCGTCCGCGTTGCCGGAATAGGCGATGGCCTCGGTGCCGGCAATCTTGCCTTCACCCAGGGTGTCGCCCCCGTTGATGTCGATGTTGGGCCCGTAGAACGTGCCGTAGCCGCCGGTGGGCTTGTTGGCGTCCACCAGGGCGCGATAGTTGTTGTAAATCGCGTTGCGGCGTAATTCGGCCGCCGTAGGAGCCGCGGAATTGGCGTAGGCCGGTGCCACGGCGCTGCCGAGTCCGGTCTTGCCGAGTCCGGCGGTGAGGAGGTCGTCGCTGCTGCCGTCGTAGGACTGAGTGCGGTAGGAGTCGGCGCGGATGCGTTCGGGTCGGCGGTTGTAGGCGATGAAGCCGGTGCCGGAGGGGCGCAGATCGACGAGGGTCAGCAGGCGGTCCGTTTCATCGCCGTCGATGCTGGCCGTGCCGGGCTGAAACTTGGCATGCCTCAAGGACGCCGGGCGCTTGCCCAGTTCCGATTCCAGGGCATCCAGCAGTCGGGTGTCCGCGTTGGCGACACTGGCCGCGCTCACTTGGCTGAAGGTGGCTGCATTGAACGCCGCTTTCAGCGCGGCATCGGACGTGACGCCCAGGGCGAGCTGGGCAATGCTGTTGGTTGCCGAGTTGATGTTGATCGGCTTGCCGGCATCCTCCTCGGTGACCAGGGCATGCCACACACCCTGGCTTCCGGTGACCTGGAGCATCAGCGGAAAGCTCAGGCCGACCGTTTGCACCGAATAGTTGCCGTTGCCGTCGGTGGTGGCCGTCCGGGTTTGGCCGGACCGGTCCTTGATGGTGACCGTGTTGTTCGCAATGGCCAGCCCTTCGGCTGCAATGCCGCTCATCTGGATGTTGCTGTCCTTGTCTCCGCCGCCGCCGCAGGCGCCCAGGATCAGTGCGCTGCCAATCGCCACGACGAGGGCCTTCAGTTGAAACCGGTTTTCCATGTCTCCTCCTTTATTGGTTATGGAAGTGCCATTCGAATGGCTGCTTCACATCCATGGTGGTGCCTGGCGGGAAAGAGCGACACTGGGGTTTACCTGAATCAAGCCAAAAGACGCATAAATGGGGCGGGGCGTGCCAAGTCAGGGCAGGGGCGCCGGGCCGGGCGGCTCGGCCCTGAAGGCGTTGCAGAAGCGCAGTTCCTGAGGATAGGGGTAGAAGTCTTCCACGTGCCCGTCGCGGATTCGGGCCTGGGCCTCCTGCCAGAACCGGGGATCAAGCAGGTTGCGGTGGTGCTTGAGAAAAGCTTTGCGGATCTTGGGCTGGCCGAGCAGGAAGGTGGCGAACTCTTCGGGAAAGACGTCCATCGGGCCGGCCGAATACCAAGGCTCGCCGGACATTTCCATGTCTTCGTTGGGGGCGGGAGGAATCTTGCGGAAGTTGCAATCCGTCATGTATTCGATTTCGTCGTAGTCGTAAAAGACCACTCGCCCATAACGGGTCACACCGAAGTTCTTCCAGAGCATGTCACCGGGGAAGATGTTGGCGATGGCCAGCTCACTGATGGCCTGGCCGTACTCCCGCACCGCCTCGTCCACCTGCTCGTCGCTGGCCTTGTCCAGGTACATGTTGAGCGGCGTCATGCGGCGCTCGATGTACACGTGCTTGACCACCAGGGTGTCGCCATCCTCCTCGATCACGGAGGGGGCGAGAAGCTTGAGCTGGGCTATGAGGTCCGGGTGGAAGCGGCTGCGAGGCAGGGCCACATTGGAGAACTCGAGGGTGTCGGCCATTCGCCCGACCCGGTCCACCTGGCGTACCAGGAGGTACTTGCGCTTCACTGTTGCCCTGTCCATGTTCTTCGAGCTGCCGAAGACGTCCTTGATGATCTTGAACACGTAGGGGTAGGAAGGCAGCGTGAATACCAGCATGACCAGGCCGCGGATGCCGGGCGCTTCGATGAACTGGTCATTGGAGTGGCGCAGGTGGGCGATCAGGTCGCGGAAGAAGATGGTCTTGCCCTGCTTGCCCAGGCCAAGCATGGTGTAAAGCTCGGAGCGAGGCTTGCTCGGCATGATGCTGCGCAGGAACTGTACGTAGCCCGAGGGGACTTCCATGTCCACCAGAAAGTAGGCGCGGGACAGGGAAAAGAGCAGGGAGATGCGCCAGGTGTCGAGCAGGACTGTGTCCAGGTAGAGCATGCCCGAGGCACCGTGGCGCACGGCCATGATGAAGGGAAACTCCTGGTAGCCATTGACTGCCTTGCCGATGATGTAAGCGGTCTTGTTGCGGTAGAAGGCCGAGTACAGCACCTGGATCTGGCAGTTCACCTCCATCTTCGGCCAGGCACCCAAGTGTGCTTCAACGGTGCGCATCACGTAGTCCACGTCCCGTTCAAGGTTCTCGAAAGGACGCTGCCAGTCGAAGTCCTCGATCAACCGCACAATGGTATTGCGCAGGCCTTCGTCCCGGGGGTAGTAGCTGGAGTACGTCGGCGGGAAGGACTCGATGTAGTCGGTGGAGATGGCGGGGCGGGTGAAGATGTAGTCGTTGCTGAAATAGTCCCGGTGGAGGATCTTGGTTGTGACCGAGTTAAAGAAAGTCTCGGCAAGTTCGGGTTGCTTGTGGTTGATCAGCAGCCCGATGAAGTGCAGTTTCACTGCCTGCCAGGTCGCGTCGTCGATGGACTCGGCATCGAATTCTTCGTGAAGTCGTTGTACGGTCTCGTTCACCCGGTCGTCATAGAACTGCACGCGATCGCGCACAGCCGCCAACTGCTCCTGCCAGGCTGCGGCCTCATAGCTCTCCTTCGCGCGTCGCGTGGTCTCGCGGAATATCCGGTAATGTTTGTTGAAGCCCTCGATCATTGCCTGGGCAATGGCCAGGGCGACGGGGTTCTCGCTGCTGTTGTCCATTGTTCTCCTCCGGGTGGCGCGGCCCTGCCTGTCATGGGCGTCGCCCGGCTGGATCCCCGGGCTGCGTCCGTGCGGGAAATAGTAGCATCCGGGGTCGCACCTTCCGAGGCTGGAGACACCCGTCACGCCTGCTTTTTCGGGCCGATCACGGTGGGCGGTGCAGCATTGACCCGGCCCGGATTTCGGCCATAATCCCCGCAGGTTGCTGCGGCTCTGCACGAAGGTCGAGGAGCGGGCCGTGAGCTGATCGAAGGGGGCTGGTGGCGCCGGAGTGTCCCAAAAACGGGCCTCTCCCGTCCGCCGACCGGCCTGTCCGTAAGATGCGATGTCCTTTGCGAGGGAGCTGGAATGAGTACTTCTCTGATCAAGGTGCCCACTGGCGGTCAAAAGATCGTCCCGGGTCAGGCAATTCCCGACAATCCCATCATCCCCTTCATCGAGGGTGACGGCATCGGCGTGGACATCACCCCGGTGATGATCAAGGTGATCGATGCCGCGGTTCTCAAGGCCTATGGCGGGAAGAAGAAGATCTACTGGATGGAGGTCTACGCCGGCGAGAAGTCCACCCAGCTATATGGCCCTGACGAGTGGTTCCCCAAGGAAACCTTCGACGCCCTCAAGGAATATTCCGTCTCCATCAAGGGGCCGATGACGACCCCGGTGGGCGGTGGCATCCGGTCCCTCAACGTGGCGCTGCGCCAGGAGCTCGATCTCTACCAGTGCGTCCGTCCGGTGCAGTATTTCAAGGGGGTGCCGTCGCCCCTCAAGAATCCGGAGCTGACCAACATGGTCATCTTCCGTGAGAACACGGAGGACATCTACGCCGGTATCGAATGGGCCGCGCAGTCGGAGGGCGCAAAGAAGGTCGTGGCCTTCCTGCAGAACGAAATGGGTGTCAAGAAGATCCGCTTTCCGGAGACCTCCGGTATTGGCATCAAGCCCATCTCCATCGAAGGCACCACCCGCCTCGTGCGTGCGGCCCTCAAGTACGTGATCGCCAACGACCGCAAGTCGCTGACCATCGTACACAAGGGCAACATCATGAAGTTCACCGAGGGCCTGTTCCGTGACACCGCGTACAAGGTTGCCCAGGAGGAGTTCGGTGCCCAGCCTATCGATGGCGGCCCGTGGTGCAAATTCACCAATCCCAATACCGGGCGGGAGATCCTCGTCAAGGATGCGATTGCCGATGCCTTCCTGCAGCAGATACTGCTGCGTCCGGCCGAGTACGACACCATCGTGACCACCAATCTCAACGGGGACTATATTTCCGATGCCCTGGCGGCCCAGGTCGGCGGGATCGGGATCGCCCCCGGGGCCAACATCTCCGACCAGTACGCCTGCTTTGAGGCCACGCATGGCACCGCGCCCAAGTATGCTGGCCTGGACAAGGTTAACCCGGGTTCGCTGATCCTCTCTGCCGAGATGATGTTGCGTCATCTGGGCTGGACCGAAGCTGCCGACCTTGTGATCAAGTCCATGGAGGCGGCCATCGGCGACAAGCAGGTCACCTACGATTTCGCCCGCCTGATGGAGGGGGCCAACGAGGTGTCCTGCTCCGGTTTCGGGGATGCGATGATTGAACGGATGTAGGTGTTGCCTGGCGGGCATCCTGGAGATGCCCGCTGCAACCGCGCCGCTTTCGCCATCCGGGAGGTGTGTCCGGTGATGTAGGGCAGAACGAAAAAAGGGGCAGCCAGAAATGGCTGCCCCTTTTCAATGCCCGCGATGCCTTGCGGGTCGGTTCGATCTGCTTTAGACGCGGATGGCCTTCAGTGCTGCATTCAGCGTCGGGCTCGGACGCATCACCGCCTTGCACTTCTCGGAGTCGGCCTTGTAATAGCCGCCGATATCCACGGCCTTGCCCTGAACGGTCTTCAACTCCGCAACGATCTGATCCTCGCTGTCGGTCAGGGTCTTGGCAAGCTTGGCAAAGTGGGCGGCCAGCTCGGCATCCTCGGTTTGGTTGGCCAGTTCCTGGGACCAGTACATGGCCAGATAGAACTGGGACCCCCGATTGTCGAGCTCGCCGGTCTTGGGTGAGGGGGACTTGCGGTTGTCGAGCAGCTTGCCGGTGGCCGCATCTAGGGTCTTGGCAAGCAGGACGGCACGCTTGTTGCCGTTCTTGATGCCCAGATCTTCAAGGGAGACCGCCAGGGCCAAGTACTCGCCCAGGGAGTCCCAACGCAGGTGGTTCTCCTCGGTGAGCTGCTGTACATGTTTCGGCGCAGAGCCGCCGGCACCCGTTTCGTACATGCCGCCACCGGCCATCAGCGGAACGATGGACAACATCTTTGCAGACGTGCCGAGTTCCATGATCGGGAACAGGTCGGTCAGGTAGTCACGGAGGATGTTGCCCGTCACCGAGATGGTGTCGAGGCCGCGGATCACGCGCTCCAGGGTGAAGCGCATGGCGCGGACCTGGGACATGATGTGGATCTCGAGGCCGGAGGTGTCGTGATCTTTCAGGTAGGTTTCCACCTTCTTGATCAGCTCGTTCTCGTGCGGACGGTAGGGGTCGAGCCAGAATACCGCAGGCATGCCGGAGTTGCGGGCGCGGGTAACAGCCAGTTTGACCCAGTCACGGATCGGCGCATCCTTGACTTGGCACATGCGCCAGATGTCGCCAGCTTCGACATTCTGCGTCAGCAGCACTTCACCGGTGTCGATGTCGACGATATTGGCAATGCCGTCTTCGGCGATCTCGAAGGTCTTGTCATGGGAGCCGTATTCCTCGGCCTTCTGGGCCATCAGCCCGACGTTCGGCACGGTACCCATGGTCTTGGGATCGAAGTTGCCGTTGGTCTTGCAGAAGTTGATCATCTCCTGATAGATGCGGGCAAAGGTCGATTCCGGCATCACGGCCTTGGTGTCGTATTGCTTGCCGTCGGCGCCCCACATCTTGCCGCCAGAGCGAATCATCGCCGGCATGGAGGCGTCGACGATCACATCGTTGGGGGAGTGGAAGTTGGTGATCCCCTTGGCAGAATCGACCATGGCGAGCTTCGGACGGTGCTCCTGGCAGGCGTGCAGGTCGCGGATGATCTCGTCGCGCTTGGATTCGGGCAGGGTCTTGATCTTGTCGTAGAGGTCGACCATGCCGTTATTGACGTTGATGCCCAGTTCATTGAACAGGGCTCCGTGCTTCTCGAAGGCTTCGCTGTAGAAGATCTTGACGCAGTGGCCAAAGACGATGGGGTGCGAGACCTTCATCATCGTTGCCTTGACGTGCAGCGAGAACAGGATGCCAGACTCGCGGCAGTCTTCCAGTTCCTTCTCGTAGAAGTCGCACAGGGCCTTCTTGCTCATGAACATGGAGTCGATGATCTCGCCAGCCTGCAGCGCGACCTTCGCCTTCAGGACGGTCATCTTGCCACCCTTGGCAATCAGCTCCATGCGAACATTGCGGGCCTTGTCGAGGGTCAGGGATTTTTCGCCATGGTAGAAGTCGCCATGGTGCATGTGGGACACATGAGTCCGGGACCAGGGCTTCCATTCACCCATTGAGTGGGGATTCTTGCGTGCGTAGTTCTTGACGGCCAGCGGCGCGCGACGATCGGAGTTGCCTTCACGCAGCACCGGGTTTACCGCTGAACCCAGACACTTGCCATAGCGGGTGACGATGGCCTTTTCCTCGTCGGTGGACGGGGATTCCGGATAGTCGGGGATGGGGTAGCCCTTGGCCTGCAGTTCCTTGACGCAGGCCTTCAACTGGGCCACCGAGGCGCTGATGTTGGGCAACTTGATGATGTTCACGTCCGGATCAAGGGTCTTCCGACCAAGTTCCGCCAGCGTGTTGGGCACTTTCTGCCCTTCGCTCAGATATTCGTCAAATTCCGCGAGGACGCGCGCGGACACGGAAATGTCCGCCTTTTCGATCTCGATGCCAGCCGGATCCGTGAAGGACCGGATGATGGGAAGGAATGCACATGTAGCCAGCAACGGTGCTTCGTCCGTCAGCGTGTAGATGATCTTCGATTTCCCTGTAACCATTTATCTTCCCTCGATTTTGATTTTATTGACGACGAGCCGATGTTGACCCTTTGTCGCCATGAAAGTCGGCGGACTACGCTTCCCGCAGTCCGCAGCAAAATATCATGTATCCCGGCTGCCTGCATCGAAACCGGCAAGGTCCGCCGCTGCAAAGCAGCAGGATCCGCCCAAAAAGAAGGGCCGCCGGTTGGCAGCCCTTGCAGGAGACCGGCGCTTAGACGACGGCTTCTTCCTTTTCCTTCTTCACCTGCATGAACTGCTCCCGCGAGACCCCCAGCCACATGACCAGTGGGCTGGCTACAAGTACGGAGGAGTAAATGCCGAAACAGATGCCTATGGTCAGGGCCAGAGAGAAGTAATACAGCGTCTCACCACCGAAGAGGAGCATGGACAGCACCATGATCTGGGTGCTGCCGTGGGTGATGATGGTCCGGCTGATGGTGCTGGTGATGGCGTGATCCAGAACTTCAGGAGTGGACAGCCCACGCTTCTTTTTGAAGGTTTCGCGGACCCGGTCGAAGACCACCACCGATTCATTCACCGAGTAACCCAGTACTGCCAGGGTTGCGGCCAGCACCGGGAGGGAGAACTCCCACTGGAACAGGGCAAAGAAGCCCAGGATGATGATCACGTCGTGGAGGTTGGCGATGATTGCCGAGACGGCGAAGCGCCACTCGAAACGCATGGCCAGATAGGCCACGATGCCGCCGATGACGAGGAGCAGGGCCATGGCACCGTCCGATGCGAGCTCCTTGCCGACCTGGGGACCGACGAATTCGACGCGGCGCATCTCGGCCTTCGGGCCCTCGATGGTGGCGAGGTTTGCCATGACCTTCTCGCTGACCTTGCCGGTTTCCATGCCTTCCCGGTTCGGCAGGCGGATCAGTACGTCCCGAGCGCTGCCAAAGTTCTGCACCTGCGCATCCTGGTAGCCGTCCTTGGCCAGTGATTCGCGGAGCTTCTCGAGGTTCGGCGCTTCGGCATAGCTCACCTCCATCAGGGTGCCGCCGGTGAACTCGACGCTGAAATGGAGGCCCTTGGTGACCAGGAAGAACACGGCGAGCAGAAAGGTGACCAACGAAATGACGTTGAACACCAGCGCGTGCTTCATGAACGGGATGTCTTTGCGGATGCGGAAAAATTCCATGATGGCGGTTCCGTTTCTATGTGGTTGCGCGTCTTAGTTGCCCGGCTTCCACACCTGGCCGATGGCCAGCTTGTCGAGCTTGCGCTTCTTGCCGTAGATCAGGTTCACCAGGCCGCGGGAGACGAGGATGGCACTGAACATGGAGGTCAGGATGCCAAGGCAGTGGACCACGGCGAAACCCCGCACCGGCCCCGAGCCGAACACCAGCAGGGCAACGCCGGCGATCAGCGTGGTGACGTTGGAGTCGAGAATGGTGTCGAATGCCCTGTCATAGCCGGCCGAGATGGCGGCCTGGGGTGTCGATCCGTTGCGCAGTTCCTCACGGATGCGCTCGTTGATCAGCACGTTGGCGTCGATGGCCATGCCAAGGGTCAGCGCGATGGCCGCAATACCGGGCAGGGTGAGGGTGGCCTGCAGCAATGAAAGGAGGGCGATCAGCAGAAGCAGGTTGGAGGCCAGGGCCAGCACCGAGACGAGACCGAAGAGCATGTAGTAGGCGCACATGAAGATGCCGATCGCCACGAAGCCCCACAGGGTCGAATGAAAGCCCTTGCTGATGTTCTCGGCTCCAAGGCTCGGGCCGATGGTGCGTTCTTCAATGATCTCCATCGGTGCTGCCAGGGAGCCCGCCCGCAGCAGCAGCGCGGTGTCGGTGGCTTCCTCGGAGCTCATGCGACCGGAAATCTGGACACGACCACCGCCGATTTCCCCGCGGATGACCGGGGCGGTGACCACCTCGCCCTTGCCCTTCTCGATCAGCAGGATGGCCATGCGCTTGTTGACGTTCTCGCGGGTGACGTCCTTGAAAATGCGTGCACCGGCCGAATCCAGGGTGAGGTGTACGGCAGCCTCGTGGGTCTGGCCGTCAAAGCCCGGCTGGGCATCGGTGAGGCGCTCACCGGTGAGGACCACTTGCTTCTTGACGAGCAAGGGGCGCCCTTCGCGGTCGTTGTATATCTCCGTGCCTGGCGGAATGGCGCCGTTCATGGCCGCCTCGAGGGCGCCGGGCGCATCCTCCACCATGCGGATCTCTAGGGTGGCCGTGCGGCCCAGGATGTCCTTGGCCTTGGCCACGTCCTGTACGCCGGGGAGCTGCACGACAATCCGGTCAATGCCCTGTTGCTGAATGACGGGCTCGGCGACGCCAAGCTCGTTGATCCGGTTGTGCAGGGTGGTGATGTTCTGCTTGAGTGCGAATTCCTGGATGGACTTCTGGGCCAGCGGATTGAGCGTGGCGGTAATCTTGAAGTCTGCGCCGTCCTGGCCTTCCGTCAGTTGCAGATCGTTGCTGCTGGCCGTGATCACGGCACGGGCCCGGGATTGGGCTTCAGCATCGCGGAACTTGATGACGACAGTCTGGCCTTCCCGGGTGATGCCCGCGTGGCGCACGTTCTTGTCGCGCAGCAGGGTGCGCAGATCGCCGGTGGTGGAATCGAGCCGCTTGGTGACCGCGCCCTTCATGTCCACCTGCAGCAGGAAGTGCACGCCACCCCGCAGATCGAGGCCCAGGTACATGGGCAGCGCACCGATGCTGGTGAGCCACTGGGGGCTGGCGGAAAGGAGGTTGAGGGCCACCACATAGGACGGGTCGGCCGCGTCCGGATTGAAGCCCTTCTCGATGGCGTCCTTGGCCTTCAGCTGCGTGTCCGTGTCGCGAAAGCGCGCACGCACACTGTTGAAGTCGGAAAACAGCCCATCGTGCTGGATGCCGGCGGCGGCCAGGATTTCGTCGACGCGCTTCTGGGTGGCGCCTGCGTCCAGTTTGAGCGTGGCCTTGCCGCTCGAGACCTGTACGGCGGGAACCTCACCATAGAAGTTCGGCAGGGTGTAGATCAGGCCCCACAGCAGGACGAGCCCGATGAGGAGATTCTTCCAGAGAGGATAGCGGTTCATGGTCTGGCGGGAAGGATGGGGTACAGGCCCGGCGGCCAAAGGAACCGGTGCGTGTGCACCGGCTGGGCGCCGCTCAGATTGACTTGAGCGTGCCCTTGGGTAGAACGGCGCCAATAGCCTGCTTCTGGACAACGATCTGGGTGTTGGTGGCGACTTCCACGGTCACATAGGCGTCACTGATGGCGACAACCTTGCCGACGATGCCGCCACCGGTCAGAACTTCGTCATTCTTCTGCAGGCCTTCAAGGAGGGCCTTGTGTTCCTTGGCGCGCTTCATCTGCGGGCGGATCATCAGGAACCACAGTACCGCAAACATGAAGATCATCGGCAGAATGCCGGTCAGACCGCCCAGGGGGTCCTGTGCGGCGGCCGGTGCGGCCTGGGCAAAGGCGTTGGAAATCAGCACATTGAACTCCGGAGTGAAGATGCAAGGGGCTGGATTATAGCAGTACCCGGCGGCCTGCCTTCGAGTGCCTGTCGTGGGGGGGCGGTACGCAAAAAAGCGGCGTCTGTCTTGCGACAGACGCCGTCAAGTCTCCACAAGGGAGAGGAGGGAGAAAAACACGGTTGCGCCACCGCCCTGGGGCGGCGGCAGGCGCCCTTAGGCTGCCTTGTTCATCTGGTTGCAGAAGCGCTGCCAGTTGGCAGAGATCACGGAAAACATCTGTTCCGCCGCGAGCAGGGGCATCAGGCCCATGCGATGCTGGGTGCGCATGAAGGACTCGACATGGGGGGCGCAAAGCGTACTTTGCTCTTCGGCCAGCAGTTCGAGGAAGCGGGCCTCAGCCGCACCCCAGAATTCCGAGGTGCCTACCCAGCCGGTATCGGCAGTGGCTTCGCGAAGGGCCTTGCGCCACAAGGCTTCGGCGCGTTCGACGGGAACCCCCGCTTTGCGGGCGTGCCAGTGAAGTAGTTTTGGTGCTTTCATTTGCTGTTACTCCGTAAGCGTTAAGCCAGCGGCGTCCTTCCGCCGCGCGTTCCGTTCCGGAGAATTCCTTCCATCGTTAATTGAACATGGGAGGCCAGGAAATGGGCAAGGCGGGAATGGAGCGCTGGTATCAGCGTGATGCAGGGCAGTGGCAGGCATTGATTGGGCGCCAGGCTGGCAGCGGCCTGAGCGTGGCGGATTTCTGTCGGCGGGAGTCGATCAGCACCGCCAGCTTTTATCGCTGGCGTCGCCTTCTGGGCGGCGGCCTCGAGCAGGCGACGCCGTGTGAGCCGACGTCGGACTTTGTCGACCTGGGACTCTTGAACCGGGGCAGCGAAGAGGATGAGGCCAGTGCGCCCGCCGGGCGGCTTGAGCTAACGCTCGATCTGGGTGGTGGCGTGGTGCTGCATCTGGTGCGCGGCTGATGTTCTTCCCCGAAGGGCAGGTTCGGGTCCATCTGTATGGCCAGCCGGTCGATATGCGCAAATCCTTCACCGGTCTGTATGCACTGGCGCGCCACGGCCTGCAGCAGGATCCGTTGTCCGGTCATCTGTTCGCGTTTATCAACCGGCGGGCGTCACAAATGAAAGTTCTGTACTGGGATCGCACCGGTTTTTGCATCTGGGCCAAGAAGCTCGAATCCGGCCGCTTCCTGTCCGACTGGCGCCAGGTCGCGAGCCGCGAAATGGACTACACCGGCCTCAAGCTGATGCTCGAAGGGATCGAGCCCAAGCGTATCAGAACGCGCTACAAACATCCTTCCAGTACGCCATAAAGCCATAAGTAACAGCAGCTTGCGATATAATGGCGGCATGTCCTCCATACCCCACCAAGCCCTCCCGACACTCGATGAAGCGGCCGGCTTCAGCCCCGAGCAGGTGGTCGAGCTGGCGCTCGATCGGGCCACCCTTGAGCGGGATGTGGGGCAATTGCAGCAGAAGATCGCCGGCCTCGAGCACCAGGTGGACTGGTTTCGGCGTCAGATCTTCGGTCAGAAGAGCGAGAAGCGCAGTGTCCTCGCCCCGGCTGAGCAGATGAGCCTGGGCGAACTGCTCTCGCTGCCGCAGACCGGCACGCCGCCGGATGCCCCCGAGCGCAGCGTCGCCGCCCATTCCCGCAAGCGTTCGCCCAAGGCGCCGGATGCCAAGGCCGAATCGATCAGTTTCTTCGATGAAGCCCGCGTCCCGATCGAAGTGATCGCGCTGGCGAGCCCGGACATCGCCGGACTCACCCCGGAGCAGTACGAAATCATCGGCACCAAGGAAAGCTTCCGTCTCGCCCAGCGGCCCGGCAGCTATGTGGTCATCAAGTATGTCCGCCCGATCGTCAAGCGCGTGGGCACCCAGCTCATCAGTTGCCCGGCTGCGCCGGTGGGCGTGATCGAAGGCAGCCGCGCCGACGTGAGCTTCGTCGCCGGCCTGCTGCTGGACAAGATGGCCTATCACCTGCCGTTCCACCGGGTGCATCAACGCCTCACGGATGCCGGCTTCAAGGTGAGCCGGCCCTGGCTCACCCAGCTAGGCCAGCAGGCGTCTTCCCTGCTCGAACCCGTCTACGACGCGATGCTCGCGTCGATCCGCGCCTCGCGCGTGATCGCCATGGACGAAACGCCGATCAAAGCCGGCCAGAACGGCCCGGGCAAGATGAAGCAGGGCTACTTCTGGCCCGTCTATGGCGAACTCGACGAGGTGTGCTTCCCCTTCTTCGACAACCGCCGCGCCGACAGCGTGTTCAAGACCCTCGGCATGACCCCGGCCCAAGGTGCGGTGCTCCTCTCCGACGGCTACAGTGCCTACGCGCACTACGCCAAAAAGACCGGACTGACCCACGCCCAGTGCTGGGCCCACGCGAGACGTGAGGTGTTTGAAGCCAAGGATGCCGAGCCGAGCGCAGTGGCCGAGGGGCTCGATCACATCGGTGCGATCTACTCCATCGAAGCCGACATCCGCGACAAGAAGCTGACCGGCGAGAAGAAACGCGACTATCGCCTGACACACTCGAAACCGCGGGTGGAACGCTTCTTTGCCTGGGTCTCACGCCAATTCGAAAACCAGGGCCTCTTGCCAAACAGTCCGCTGACCAAGGCACTTGCCTACATCCGAAATCGACGAAGCGGGCTCGAAGTCTTCCTCACCGACCCGGATGTCCCCATCGACACCAACCACCTGGAGCGTGCGCTCAGGGCGATTCCGATGGGTCGCCGTGTGTGGATGTTCTGCTGGACCGAGCTTGGCGCCAAGCATATCGGCATCGTCCAAAGCCTGATCGTCACCTGTCGTTTGCACGGCATCGATCCCTATGACTACCTGGTCGATGTGCTTCAGCGCGTCGGCCAACACCCCGCCGCCGACGTCAACCTGCTCATCCCCAGGCTGTGGAAGACCCACTTCGCCGCCAGCCCCCTTCGCTCCGACCTCTACACCATCGGAAAATAGCCGGCAATCACGCCGCAGGCTTAACGCTTACGTTACTCCTATGTTGGGGCATCAAACAAGCCGAGCTGATTTCTATGTCGGAGCCGTGTGTTTTGGTGCGATGCAAAATTGCCTTTTTTGGCATATTTGCTGCCTTCCAAGGGTTCCTTCAGCTTCTGGTAAGTCTTGTTTGTTGCATTGCACAATTTCAGTTTAGGTGCTTGCGGTGCGCACTGCAAGCGCCTTTTCAATTTGTTTCAAGTAATCCGTCACGTTGGCGCGGCGTTTTCGCAACACCCGCCGGTACCCGCCAATGCGGGGCGGTGGCAGTAGAATGTGGCGCTTCGCCGCATTCCGTGTCACCCCATGTCCCAGCTTCTCGAACACCTCAACGCTGAACAGCTCGCAGCGGTGACCTTGCCACCGCGGCACGCCCTGATCCTGGCAGGTGCAGGTTCCGGCAAGACCCGCGTGCTCATTACGCGCATCGCCTGGCTGTTGCAGAACGGCTACTGCAGCCCCCAGGGCATCCTTGCCGTAACCTTCACCAACAAGGCTGCCAAGGAGATGCTGACGCGGCTCTCGGCCATGTTCCCGATCAACACCCGAGGCATGTGGATCGGGACCTTCCATGGCTTGTGCAACCGTTTCCTGCGTGCCCACCATCGGGATGCCGGCTTGCCTCAGCTATTCCAGATCCTCGATACCGCCGATCAGCTCGCATCGATCAAACGCTTGCTGAAAACCCTCAATGTGGACGATGAAAAGTATCCACCACGCGACCTGCAGCACTTCATCAACGGCCAAAAGGAGGCGGGCTTGAGGCCGGCTGCGGTCGAGGCATGGGATGACTACAGCCGCCGTCGGGTGGAGCTTTACATGGAGTATGAGGCACAGTGCCAGCGCGAGGCAGTTGTGGATTTCCCCGAGTTGTTGCTGCGCAGCTACGAGTTGCTGGTGCGGAATGAGCCGATACGCCGCCATTACCAGGCGCGTTTCCGCCATATCCTGGTGGATGAGTTCCAGGACACCAATGTGCTCCAGTACCGCTGGTTGAGCTTGCTGGCCGGCAAGGGCGAGGAGGGGGGGGCCAATTTGTTCTGTGTGGGTGACGACGATCAGTCCATCTATCGTTTCCGCGGCGCGGAAGTCGGCAACATGCGGGATTTCGAGCGGGATTTTCGCGTTGAAAACGTGATCCGCCTGGAGCAGAACTACCGCTCCCATGGCAACATCCTTGATGCAGCCAACGCGCTGATTGCCAACAACAGCAGGCGTCTGGGCAAGAACCTATGGACGGATCGCGGGGCGGGGGAGCCGATCCGCGTCTATGAAGCGTTTACCGACTCCGATGAGGCTCGCTGGATCGTCGAAGAGATCCAGTCCCTGGTTCGTGACGGTGCCAGTCGTGCCGACATCGCGCTTCTTTATCGCTCGAATGCCCAGTCGCGGGTGTTGGAGCATCAGCTTTTTTCCAGCGGCATTGCCTACCGCGTATATGGGGGGCTGCGCTTCTTTGAGCGTCAGGAGGTGAAGCACGCTCTGGCCTATCTGCGCCTGATCGCCAATTCCGATGACGATACCGCGTTCACCCGGGTCGTCAATTTCCCGACCCGCGGCATCGGCGCCCGATCCCTTGAGGCCCTGCAGGATGCGGCACGGACCTGGAATACGCCGCTCTACCAGACAGTGCCTCACCTCTCCGGCAAGCCGGGTTCATCCCTGGCCCAGTTCGTGGTGTTGATCGAGCGCCTGCGCAGTGAGACGCGGGATCTGCCGCTCCATGAGATGGTCGAGCACGTGATCGAGGTGTCTGGTCTGCGTGCTCACTACAAAGCGGAAAAGGAAGGGCAGGAGCGGCTCGAGAACCTGGATGAACTGGTGAATGCGGCTGCGAACTTCAGCGCCGAGGTGGGTGCCGGACAGGCACCCGGGGAGTCGTCGTCCGCTGCCGACTCGGTGCTTGCCGAGTTTCTTGCCCATGCCTCCCCGGAGGCGGGCGACCATCAGGCGGATGCGGGTACGGAGGCCGTTCAGTTGATGACGGTTCATGCGGCCAAGGGGCTTGAGTTCGACGTGGTCTTTCTGACTGGCCTTGAGGAGGGGCTTTTCCCCCATGAGAACAGTGCCCAGGAGGCGGACGGTCTGGAAGAGGAGCGGCGCCTGATGTATGTGGCCGTCACCCGGGCGCGCCAGCGTCTCTATCTGAGCTTCACCCAGAGCAGGATGCTCCATGGCCAGGTGCGCTATAACCTGCGCTCCCGCTTCCTGGAAGAAATCCCGGAAGGCCTGACCAAGTGGCTGACGCCGCCCAATCCGCGCCGCAGTTTCGCGCCCGAGCCCTCCGCGCGCTATTACAACCCCGGAGCCGCCAAGCCGGCCATGGCTGCCATGCCGGCGCCTCCGCCGATGAAGTCCCGTGACCTGGGGGGGCTGCGGATCGGCCAGAGTGTGCGGCATGCGCGTTTCGGCGACGGGGTGATCGTTTCTGCCGAGGGCAGCGGCAATGACGCGAGGGTTCAGGTGAAATTCGCCGAGGCGGGCAGCAAGTGGCTGATGCTGTCGGTGGCGAAGCTCACCGCGGTTTAGGCCTGGATGCTTTGTCGGCCTTGGCCGGATCCGTGTGCCCGCTGCTCCACCATCCAGTGGGTCAGCAGCCAGCCGCAGGTCATGGCAACAAAGGGCATGACCGGGTAGTGAAAGCGGGATTGCCCGGAAAAAACCATTGCGATCAGCGTGGGGTAAAGGGCCAGCGTATAAGGTAGTAGCCACCAGTCAAATCGGGGGGGCGACAGCTTTGCCTTTCTGGAAAGCAGGAGAAGCCCAGCCCACAAAAAGCCTGACATCAGGCAGGTATAGTAGGCCTGATTTGCATAGCGTACGGCGCGGAACCACAGGGCGTGGGCTGCATATCTTTCGCTATCCGCCTGGAAAGACCACTCGGATTCACCGTCCGGTCCCCAGAGACGGAAGGCCTTGAGTGGAATGAGCTCCATGAAGCGCCCCGGATTTTCCTGAATCCACTCTTTGGCAAGCCTGCGTGCCTCCTTGTCCACCTCAAGCTGTGCCGATACGCTTCGATTTATCCCGGTCACCAATGGATCCGTCTCGGAGTAGCCGCCTTGGGCGCTTGGATTGTTACCGGTCAGCAGCGTAAGCCCACCATTCGTTGATACGAACACCCATTCCCCGAACACCTGGTAGTTGCGATAGCTCCAAGGGGCTACGACCAGCAAGGCTACAAGGATGACCGTGATGGCATGGGCAATGGAACTTGCGACATGCCTGATCGTCATGGGGGAGCGCAGCACCGCCACTCCAAAGATCATGGGAATCACGAGCAGTGATTGCGCCTTTGTCAGTGTCGCAAATCCGAAGATGACGCCTGCGAGTACTCTGCTTGCAGGGCTCTGCCGAGCGATCAGAAGCCAGCAACCCGCGAGAAGAAGAGTGGTGTAGAAGACCTCGGTCAGCATCAAGGGTACGTATCCGATGCTGTTGGGATAGACCGCCAGGAGTAGAAGTCCAAGGCGGGCAGCGGCTTCCGAGCGGAACAGATGACGGCCGAGATCAAGAGTGAGCCATCCCGCAAGTACCGAGCAGGCCAGGTTGAAAAGCTGGGCAGCCAGGATCGAAACGCCGAAGGTCTTGAATATCAGCGCGAGCACAATTGGCCAGCCTGGGGGCCAATAGGCCGTAGCGATGCCGCCTTCCGAATAGCCCTCACCCTGCGACAGACGGGCGGCCGCACCAACATACCAGAGGGCATCCGAGATGGGGGTGATGGGCACAAGGAGCACTGCTGCCCGTGCCAGTGCGAAGATGAGGAAAATCAGGGGGAGCGTGCTTGGCTTTGAAAGCCAGGCGAGCGTGTTTTGCGGTTTCATCATTGTCTCGCTTGAAATCCGGTTTCGTGATGTTCCAGTCCCATGTGTATTGGCTGTGGGAGAGAGCTACAGGCTCGGAACCGGATCTGAGACCGCCAGTTCGTTGTTCGCCGCGGGAGGGCGTCCGGCGCAAAGCACTCGCATCATTAACGCGCGTCTTCGGTGTGTTTGAACGTCCAGTAGGAATTCAGAAAGTAATTGACCAGTGTGGCAGGGATGATGCCGACGAACTGATGGAGCTGGGGTGGGTAATCCGGCAGAAGCATCGAGAGCCCAACGAAGGTCGAGTAGCTTACGCCCAGCGACAGCAGCGAGACGGCATTGAACTTGATTCCGCGAGTTCTCATCCGATCCTTGGTCTTCCTCCATCGGAAAGTCCATCCGTTATTCAGGAAGAAATTCGTTACGATGGATAGCTCAATGGCAATCGGTGATGCTCCGTACTTGTTGAATCCCTGGGCGAGCAAGATCGTGAAGACTCCGAGATTGACGACAACGCCCGAGGCTCCGACGATCAGGAACTTCAGGAAGGTTTTTGAGCTGTCGAAGCGAATCCACCAAGCGTTGAGTATGAACTCGATGATGTCACGGATGCCTAGCTTGGACTCTCCATGCGTTCGGTCAATGAAATTGACCGGGATCTCGACAATCTTGGCCTTGCTGGTCTTTGCTGCGTGGAGAAGGGCCACCTGAAACGCGTACCCCTGAACTCGCAGCTTGTCGAAGTCAATGCGCCGCAGAATGGACGTTCGGATGGCCCGAAATCCGGCCGTGCAGTCCCTGACTGAATAGATTCCGGCGAGATAGCGAGCAACGATATTCCCGAAGCGCGAATTCAGACGGCGATAGAGGCCCCATTCGTCGGGGATCGTTCCCCCGCGGACATACCGGCTACCAATGACGAAGTCCGCACCTGCATCAATCGCAGCAAGGAGGCGGGGCACGTCCTCCGGCTTGTGGGAGAAATCCGCATCCATCTCGAAAACGATGTCGGCCGACAGCTCCTGCATCGCGTGGCGCATCCCGCGAATATATGCAACGCCCAGACCTTGCTTCTGGCCGTTCAGGAGGTGCAGGTTGGGGTGGGATGCCTGGAGGTCTCGCACAACATCGGCGGTTCGGTCGGGAGAGTTGTCGTCCACAACCAGTATGTGCATATCGTGGCGAATGCACTTGAACTGTTCCTGCAAGGCGTGGACCAGCGCAGTAATGTTGTCCCTCTCATTGTAGGTCGGGACAATGATGACCGTTTTCAGAGGCGTTGCATTCATGTTGGAGTTTTGTGACTGGCGGAGAGACAGTGACGTCAATATAGCCAACCGCCTGGATTTCAGGCCTGCGCTTGCGGGATTGGCTCCGATTTCAGTGAATGGTATCGAAATTATTGCAATGCACAAGCGTGGTGTGTTGTTGCCCGAATACACCCAGGACGACTTTTTGCACGGACCAGGACAGAAATCGCTCGGGATGAAATAGGGTGGTGCTGTTGCTGCGCCGACGCACTGCAGTGGACTTTCCGCAGCACTTCGACGCAGCCAGGCGTATTGCACGGTAGCCCGAGTTTGGTTAAGGACGGTGGCTTGAAGTCTTCTTGGGGCAGTTCGAGGTGCTGAATGCACGGGAGAGGGGGCGTGCGATGGGATGGGGAAGAACACTTCCGGATCCGGGGCTCCGCACGTGTTGCCTGTAGGTGATCTCTTCGGCAGTGTTCATATCGCATGGTACCGCGACGGTTGCCGCCCCTGAGGCAACGCCGTCCGTCATGGGAATCGATGCAGGCTCTTCCCTGCCCGGCTGCCCACGACATGGGCGTCGAGGGCGTCCTTTGCGTGAGGGATGTGCCGGTGGGTATGGGGTGTTCAGGCGCTGCGAAGCTCTCCATGCAGGGCCACGAACTCCTGCGCCAGCTTGTGCTTCGGGTCGAGGTGGATCATGGGCTTGGCCTGTTCGTGGCTTTCACGGATCTTGATGGAGCTGGACAGATAGGTCTTGAAGATCGGAAGTCCTTCGGCAATCAGTTCCTGAACCAGCTTCTGGGGCAGGCTGGCACGGGGCTGGAACTGGTTCACCACGATACCTTCGACTTCCAGATCACGGTTGTGATCGGCACGGATCTCCTGGACGTTTTCCATCAGTGCATAGAGGGCGCGGCGTGAAAAATCGTCGCAGTCGAAGGGGATCAGACACAAACGGGTGGCGATCAGGGCCGAGCGGGTATAGAAGTTGAGGGCCGGTGGCGTGTCGATGAACACGGCATCGTAGTCGTCGGCGAGCTCATCCAGTGCATCGCGCAGCTTGAAGATCTTGTAGCGGGATTCCAGCTTCCCCTGCAGCTCCTCAAGGCTTGGGTGGGAGGGCATGATCGACAGGTTGGCAAACGGCGTCGGGTGCACAAACTCCGCCGTCTTCTTGGGGCTGAACTTGAAGGACAGGGTCTGCTCGAAGAGCCCGGCCAGCGTGTCGTCACCGTTCTCCGCCGCATCGCCCAGCAGGTAATGGGTTGAGTTTCCCTGGGGGTCCAGGTCGACAACCAGTGTGCGTAGGCCCGTGTGGGCACTGATGGCTGCAAGATTGCAGGTGATCGTGGATTTGCCCACCCCACCCTTCTGGTTGAATACAACGCGTCGCATCGGTTCTCCCCGTCTTCTTGTGCTGTTTGGATGCGCGCGATTGTGCCACGCCTTGGACGGGGGGCTGAATTTACCGAGGGTGCCAAAATGGCGTGGGTCGGGTAAACTCGTACTCAAACAATAAGGCAATCAGAACGAGAAGTCTTCGCGCCCTCCTCCCGGGCGTGAAACTCCGGTCGGGTGGTGGGGTAAGCACCGCTCGGCTGTCATACGAGGCACACGCTCGCCTCAGGGTACCCAGGACACATCCAGTTCCAGCCAGACCATCGGTGATTTCCCCCGCCAGCGGCACGTCGTTGCCCTGACCAATGGGGGGCGGACCAATTTTTGAGAGAAGAGAGAACATGGACAAGGATTTCATTGCCGCAGCCCTCGACTACCACCGTAGCCCGACCCGCGGCAAGATTGCAGTGGTGCCGACCAAGGGCCTGACCAATCAGCGCGATCTGGCGCTGGCCTATTCGCCCGGCGTGGCCGCCGCCTGTGACGCCATCGTGGCCGACCCGGCCGATGCGCAGGAGTACACCTCCCGGGGCAATCTGGTGGCCGTGATCACCAACGGCACCGCCGTGCTCGGCCTCGGCAACATCGGCCCCCTGGCCGCCAAGCCGGTGATGGAGGGCAAAGGCTGTCTGTTCAAGAAATTTGCAAACATCGACGTCTTCGACATCGAGCTTGCCGAGAACGACCCGGACAAGCTGATCGACATGATCGCGGCCCTTGAGCCCACCCTGGGTGGCGTCAACCTCGAGGACATCAAGGCGCCCGAATGCTTCTACATTGAGCAGAAGCTGCGGGAGCGGATGAACATTCCGGTCTTCCATGACGACCAGCACGGCACCGCCATCATTTCTGCGGCGGCCATGCTCAATGGTCTGAAGGTGGTCGAAAAGAAGATCGACGAAGTCAAAGTGGTGGTGTCCGGCGCCGGCGCTGCGGCGATTGCCTGTCTCGAGCTTTGGTGTGGTCTTGGCATCACCCGCGAAAACATCATCGTTTGCGATTCCAAGGGCGTGATTTACGTCGGGCGCGACGAGAACATGGAGCCCACCAAGGCGCGCTTTGCCCAGCAGACCGCTTTCCGTACCCTGGCCGATGCCGTGGTTGGCGCGGACATCTTCCTTGGATTGTCCACCGCGGGCGTGCTCAAGCCCGAGATGGTCAAGACCATGGCTGACAAGCCCCTGATCTTCGCCCTTGCCAACCCGACCCCGGAGATTCTGCCCGAACTGGCCAAGGAAGTTCGCCCGGATGCCATCATTGCCACCGGTCGTTCCGACTACCCGAACCAGGTCAATAACGTCCTGTGCTTCCCCTTCATCTTCCGCGGTGCCCTGGATGCGGGCGCCACCAAGATCAACGAGGAGATGAAGCTGGCGTGTGTGAAGGCCATTGCCGAACTGGCCGAGGCCGAGCAGTCCGATGTGGTGGCGCAGGCTTACGGCGGTGCGGACCTCTCCTTCGGCCCGAACTACCTGATTCCCAAGCCCTTCGATCCCCGTCTGATTGTCAAGATCGCCCCCGCCGTTGCCCGGGCCGCCATTGATTCGGGTGTGGCTACGCGCAAGATCGACATGGACGCCTATGTCCAGAGTCTCAACGAATTCGTATACCAGTCCGGCATCATCATGAAGCCGGTGTTCACCAAGGCCAAGGCAGTTGCCGCCGACAAGAAGCGCGTGCTCTATGCCGAAGGGGAGAGTGAGCGGGTTCTGCGTGCCGTGCGTGCCGTGGTGGATGAAAATCTGGCGCGTCCCATCCTGATCGGCCGGCCTGCAGTCATCGACATGCGTATCGAGAAGTTCGGCCTCAATCTCGTGGCGGGCCGGGATTTCGACGTGGTCAACGTGGAGTCGGACAGCCGCTATCGCGAGCTGTGGCAGGAATACTACCGGCTGATGGGGCGCGATGGCGTGACTCCCGACTCGGCGCGTGAGGCCATGCGTTCGGACACCACGCTGATTGGCTGCATGCTGCTGCGTCGTGGTGATGGCGATGCCCTCGTCTGCGGCACCACAGGGGGCTACGATCACCACTTCAACCACGTCCAGAACCTGATTGGCCTCAAACACGGCGCCAGCCTCTATGCAGCGATGAACATCCTGCTGCTGCCCCAGCGCATCCTGGCCATCACCGACACGTATGTGAATGAAGTGCCCAGCGCCGAGGAGGCAGCCGAGATCGCAATGATGGCGGCAGATGAACTCAAGCGTTTTGGGATCGAGCCGAAGGTGGCACTGCTGTCCCATTCCAACTTTGGCAGTGCCAGCAGCGCGTCATCCCGTCGCATGCGGGACGCCCGTGACATCCTTCGGATCAAGGCGCCTGATCTCCAGTGCGATGGTGAAATGCACGGTGATTCGGCACTTTCACCGGAGATCCGTGACCGCCTGCATCCCGACTCCACTCTGCATGGCGAAGCCAATCTGCTGGTGATGCCCAACCTGGATGCGGCCAACATCGCCTTCAACCTGCTCAAGATTGCCAACGGAGATGGGGTTTCCGTCGGCCCCATCCTGTTGGGCAGTGCCCGCGCTGTGCACATTCTGACGCCCTCCGCATCGGTGCGTCGGCTCGTCAATATCACCGCCCTGGCCGTGGTGGATGCCGCCGAGCAGCGTGAAGAATTGCCCGTCTGAGCTGTGATTACCCCGGCCAGTTGCGCGGGTCGGGGTGCTTCAACCCGCTATTTGAAATTCCCTCCGGTACAATCGCCCCAATTGTTCCGCGAGGTGAGGTATGTCCCGTTTGATCCGCTTTGAGCGTACTGGCGGCCCCGAGGTCCTGCAGTGGGTCGAGTCCGATCTGGCGCCGCCTGCACCTGGCGAGGCACAGGTCCGGCATCATGCTGTCGGTCTGAACTATATCGACGTCTACCACCGTTCCGGCCTCTATCCAGTCCCCTTGCCTTCGGGCCTGGGTCTTGAGGCGGCCGGCGTGGTCGAGGCGGTGGGGGCGGGCGTGAGTGATCTGCTTCCTGGTGACAGGGTTGCCTATGCCGGCGGTCCCTTGGGCGCTTATGCGGAGTGCCGCAACATTCCGGCCGACCGTCTGGTGCGTTTGCCGGATGCCCTCAGTTTCGAGCAGGGGGCGGCCATGATGCTGCAAGGCCTGACGGCCCAGTATCTTCTGCGCCGAACCTACCGGGTGCAGCCGGGTGACACCATTCTGATCCATGCTGCTGCGGGCGGTGTCGGCCTGATTGTCTGTCAATGGGCAAAAGCCCTGGGGGCGACGGTGATTGGCACCGTCGGTTCCGACGAAAAAGCGGAGTTGGCCCGGCTGCATGGCTGTGATCATCCCATCGTCCATACCCGCGAGTGCATTTCAAGCCGGGTTCGGGAATTGACCGGTGGCGAGGGGGTTCCGGTGGTCTATGACTCCATCGGCAGGGACACCTTCATGGATTCCCTGGCCTGCCTGCGGCCCATGGGTATGATGGTGAGCTTCGGCAATGCATCTGGCCCGGTGGAGACCTTCGACCCGGGCCTGCTCGGCAACATGGGCTCCCTGTTCCTAACCCGACCGAGCCTCTTTACGTATTCAGCACGACGGCAGGATCTGCTGGCGATGGCTGACGAGTTGTTTTCTATCGTTCTTTCGGGTCAGGTCAGGCTGTCGATCAACCAACGTTTTCCGCTGCACGATGCGGCTGTTGCCCATCAGGAGCTTGAAGCGCGACGCACGACGGGCTCGACCGTACTGGTTCCCTAGACATGAGAGATTTCTTGCCGCGCAATATTATTGCCGCACTGGTGCTCGGGTTTGCCGTCGCCCTTCCGGCCTTTTCAGCACCGCCCGTTGCGCCTCCGCCAGTGGTGCTGACGCCTGTACAGGCCGCCTTCATCCAGGCCGAGACGCGGCGTATTGAAGAGAGCTTCGTCCAGAAGGTCATGAGCATTGCGGGAGCCCGCCGCGAACAGGTGTTACGTGCCATTCCGGCCAAGGGGCGTCTGACCGATCGCCTGTCCCGCATCTATAGCTCTCTGGAGCGGGATCTGGGCGCACCGCTCAGCGATGAGCAGCGCGCTCTCATATTTGCCGCGGATGGGGAGCGCAAGCAGGCCCTCAAGGATCTTCCCGCACAGGCCGCCACCCGCTAGCAGGGTGTTGATTTACCCCAGAGCCAAGGACGGCAAGGGTTTCGGGCTTGTTATAATTCCATTCAAATTGGCGAACCAGTAATACTCCGATGCGCGGCCCCGACCACAAACAGAACGCCTTGTTTAGCTACGTCAATATTGAAGAGCGCAT